>Ga0209562_1000056_pt1 | contig 60497 bp, 51 predicted proteins | sample WorMetvacBELIZE2_FD_187399 | JGI IMG/M metagenome (GOLD analysis project Ga0209562, IMG submission 187399) | Marine gutless worms symbiont microbial communities from Max Planck institute for Marine Microbiology, Germany - Olavius vacuus BELIZE.2... | ecosystem: Host-associated > Annelida >... | reverse complement strand
CTCGGTTAGGAAGAGAAACACATTTTTCGATCTTTGTTGCAAAGTGACGGCTACGGTCATCAACCTTTCGATCAGTCTAGCTCCCCAAGTCGATTGACTTCCTAAGGAAATTTTTCTGAGTATCACATCTAAGTAAAGACCGTTGCATAACCTCTGATTGGCCAACTTAATGTGAACAATCATGAGGATTCAAGTGAAGGGCTCAAAATTTACAGCCTAAGTAAGTTTTTCATTATAAATTGCTTACATATATTTTCTTCTTTGCAATTTTCGTTGTGTCACATGACTCGGTGATCAACGACAAGCTCTAAGGGAAGTTATGCAACGGTCTTAAGTATCATACGGGAACGAAGAGCTCTTTCAGCCAAGTTATTCGTAGGTTCGACTTCCTCTTCATGAAGAAAGGTCCACAGATGTGAAAAACATTTCAACAGATTGAGGGCTAAGGATTTGCTTCGACGAACTTTTGCCTTTTCCGCCGTAAACATTAAGAATCGTTCTAATGTTTTCGATAGGATCTTTTTCCTTCTCCTGTAACTCTTCTCTAGAAAATTTTCCCGCTTTGTATTCGTGCCACAGTGCGAATATCTTTCCTAACTCCTTTTGACTCGTTTTGCCAAGGAATGCATCGACCCCTTCTCTTTGCTCCATTTTGGCGAGCGACCTATCAATATGAGCCAGACAACTCTGTCTGCGGCCACCCATAGATAGCTCTTTTTCTTGACTCAACCCTTTTTTCACCGTCTGGGCCAGCCCTTCAGAGTTAACCTTCCTACACCAAAGAACCATAGTATGTAAAAAAAATTTTTTGTCTTCCTTTAGGAAATTTGACAAGAGTGACAAGGATTAAGGCTAGGTTAGTGCTATTTACTGATCGAGACCAAAAGAATACCAGCTTGGCCAAATATTTCGTATCGATTGATCCACCCCCGTGAACGCGTACATCCCGTATCTCCTTGCTTTCGATTCTCTGTACCTTCATAAGGAAGGGTTATGCAACGGTCTTTAAACAGTTGATTGCAAACAGAAAGAAGAACTAGACCGAAAGCCCCCTCGTGCAGGGGGATTGAGAAATGCGCGGGTCTCAGATATCTCTCAAAAAGCTGCGACACTCACTCTTTTGGAGAGACATCTTGGGGACATAAAATGTTTATAATCTTCAAACAGTTTTGCACAGTTGCTAAGGTCTCCCCACAACTCTTAGAAGGGAAAACAGGAAATAAGCTCGACCTCTTTCTCAAAACTCAGAAATGCATCGCGCTAATCATCTCGTTAACAAATGCGTACGGTTCTCTCGAAACTTAGGAACACCCTCACAATTACTCCCTGATGAACTCAACCAAGAACGTTCAGGTACCTCTTCTTCTTCTTTCTCCTCTGTCTCTTCCCCCTTCGACTTGTCCTCCCCTAGCCTATTTCCCTTCGTATCCAACTTCAACTTATCTCCCTTCGACTTGTCCTCCCCTAGCCTATCTCCCTTCGTATCCAACTTCAACTTATCTCCCTTCGACTTATCCTCCTCTGGTTTACCCCTCTTCGTATCCAACTTCAACTTATCTTCTCCTGGCTTCGTTCCCGTTGGCATCTTTAATGCTTCAACTACTCTTTTCACTACATTGTCAACAAAGTCTTCTCCATGATATTCCTCCAAGCACTCTGTATCAGAAAAATCCAACACAATATCGACATTTTCATCTTTAGCAAATTTTATCACTTGATTTAGAGTAGCTTGCGAAATGGGTGACTCTAACAAACACCGCCAAATCCTGCCCGCTGTAAGACCAGGACCGGATATAACTAGACCCTTCTTGCGGAATAAAAGGCAAATTGCACAACGGGGAATTTTCGCATCTGGAAAATACTCCCCACAGGGAATCATGCTTGGTTCCTTACTCTCAGAGACCGCAATAGGTGGAACATAGGGCAAGCAGATTTTCTGTAAATAAGCCCAGCTCGAACGCACCATATCCCTAAATTGTTTAAGAGCTTCAAAATCCCTTCTAAGTTCGGGACCGAAGACAAAATTTACCTCTCCCACTGCATTAGCGAGAAGAACCGCAGCGTTTCTCCTCGCGTCATCAGAACTCGGGTTGGTTGACCACCTAAGTGTGATGGAAGAATGCTCTCTGGCGGAAGAAAACTTTTCTTTTATTGGCCTCCAGTCTTTTTTGTTAATGTCGCAGAACAGTGAGAGAGCGGGTCCATCCAAGATAATGGGCCTTGGTTGAAGGTTAAGCCAAGCAAGCCAGTCTTCCTTCATGGCCAAACATCTTTCTATTGCCCCTATCAACATTGCACAATGGACAAGCCTATTGTCCTTTGCGGAAGAAATGTCTTTAACACCTACCCCCTCCAATATTTCCGTCCTTGCCCAAGATAATTCATGGTCCGGCATAAAGGGAACGATAACATCTGTCCCCGAGATAGGGAATGGAAACGGTTCACTGAATCCCCCCCAGGTCCCCCGGTACGCATACTCCCGCCATCTCTTCAAACCATCTTCATACTCGTCTCTCAACATATCGCTGCCAAGAAAACCTTGCCAGAGTGTTCCTAACCTCTTTTGATCCTCACCCCACTGTTCTACCTCCTTACCTTTGCCCCCTTTGCCCTTTATTACCCCCATTCCAAAAGCACACTTAATGGGGATGCCCAGTCCACTCAGATGCTGCGTCCCTTCAATAAACTTCTTCAAGTAGGGATGTTGAGAAAGAATAGGGGGCAACCCCAACGAATCTTCCTCTCTACGAACAAAACGTAGCCCAAAGGCCTTGATATATGTGCAAAGGTCCACACCTTCTTCTTTTTGCTCATCAAGCCAATCATTTAGCCGCTGGATATTAGGATGCTTGTGGCCCCTCGGAAGCTTCCTTTCTTTGTGGAGCATGACATTGACGCGAATCTCTACCCGGGGTTCATGGCCGACAACAGCAATAGCCACCCCCCCTTGCCACAACCACCAAGAGATAACCATCCCCGCCAAATATCTTCCTATCCATCTCCACTCGCTACCCATAACTTCCTCTCATCAAACCTAACGCATATTATACCGATGCTAAAAAAAATAGGTGGTCATGTCAAGGTTATGTTTTACTAGATAAAGAACTTAAAAAAAGTTTCATAAAGGAAGCTGCGGAATAGAAGGCAAATTGCATAACGGGGAATTTTCTCCTTTGGAAAGCACCCCCCACAGGAAAGCTAACATTTTCTCGCCCTCGAAAGGTCTACGGAAGACGGGAAAACGGGCAAGAAGACTTGCTCTAGAAGACTCCGACTCGAATAGACCATACTCTTAAATTGTCTCGCTCTTTCAAAGTCTCATTCTTAAAGACCGTTGTATAACTTCTCTTGGAGCTTGTCGTTGACTACCAAACTGTGTAATACAGCAGAAATAGAAAAAGAGGGAATATGTTCAAGTCATTTGCAATTAATATCTTATGATGATTGCAAATCTCGGATTTCTCACTCGAATTCTTATGGTTTTTCACATAAAATCAACCAACCAGAGGTTGTGCAACGGTCTTTGTTTGTCTTTCCAATTCGCTCATTCGCTCCTAAAAGAAAAAATGACATTTCATATCTCCTTGCTTTCGGTTCTCCGTGTGTCTGAAAAGATTTTACCAGCTCTTTACCTTCATAAGAAAAGACCGTTGCATAACCTCTGATTGACCAACTTAATGCGAAAAACCACGGGAATCCAAGTGAAGGGCCCAAAATTTACAGTCTAAGTAAGTTTTTCATTATAAATTACTTATGCATATTTTTCTCTTCTCTATTTTCGTTGTGCCACGTGGTTTGGTGATCAATGACAAGCTCTAAGGGAAGTTATGCAATGGTCTTTAAGAAAGAGGCTATGCAACAGTCTTACGACAGGCTCTAAGGGAAGTTATGCAATGGTCTTGTAGTTTTCCACATCAAGCCGACCAACTAGAGATTACAACGATCTTGGGACGGACGCAATGTGCTGTAACTGAAACCGAAACTCTTAAACAGGGAGGAGGCGGCGACCGAGGGGAAGAGTCATCGACCTAATGGGAGCAAACGAAAATCGATGAATCTCACAAGGACCAAAACGGCGAATTGCCTGACGATGAAAAGAAGTTCCATACCCTCGATTTTGATCGAAACGATAGATCGGCCACTTCCGATGATAGGTTTCCATCAAACGGTCGCGATAAACTTTCGCCAGGATTGAGGCTGCCCCAATCGTTTGAGAACGTGCATCCCCTTTCACTAGAGTCTGGACCTCCATCTCAACATTGGGTGCGTGACACCCATCGGCTAATAGATAGTCAGGCCGTACATCCAAATGGCGCACCGCTATCTCCATCGCCTCCATAGAAGCCTGCAGAATATTCTTCTCATCGATGCGTAGATTCGAAACTACCCCAAAACCACACTCCACAGAGGGATGACGTATGAGTATCTCATATAGTTCCTCCCTTCGTTGAGGAGAAAGGCTCTTGCTATCACCAACCCCAGAAATGATCACCTGAGGAGGAATAACACAGGCCGAAGCGACGACGGGACCTGCCAACGCTCCGCGCCCCGCTTCGTCGACGCCGGCCACACATAGATGCCCCCTACGATAGGCACACTCTTCAAAAAAGGTTGATGTTTCTCCCCGCTCCCTCGATGAAATCTTCTCCCTTTCACCCTTCATTGCCCTTCTTTCCTTCCCTCCGCCCTTCAGGGGCCTCTGAAGAAGTTCCACCTGTCTTCGACTTTTTCTCGTAGATCCTTTCTTTGACCTTTGCAGCCTTTCCCTGAACTCCCCGAAGGTAGTAGAGCTTCGCACGCCTTACACGACCTAAACGGATGACTTCAATTTTGACAATACGGGGACTGTGCAGAGGGAACACTCTCTCCATACCCGATTTATAAGCTACCCTGTAGAGAGAGACCGTCTCCGACAGTCCAGATCCCTTTCTAGCAATAACCACCCCGGCAAAAGGCTGCACCCTTTCCTTTTCCCCTTCAATAATACGCACGTGCACCTTGAGGGTATCCCCTACGCGAAAAGGAGGAATTTCCTCCTTCATTTGAGACCTTTCAAAGGCTTCCAAAAGCATATCTCGACTCATCGTGACTCCCTAAAGCTACCGTTTTCTATTCGACACGGGGACGACCACCCTCTTTCACCTCTAGGTCAGGGCGGACGCGCTGACGATTCCTTCTCGCCATCTTCTGTCTCCAATCAGCAATTCTGGCATGATTCCCCTGACACAATACGGGGGGCACCTCCATACCCTCGACCACAAGGGGCCTCGTATAGACAGGGGCATCAAATTCTCCACCTTCAAAAGAATCCTGCTTAACCGCCTCCTCATTTCCAAGCACTCCTGGAATGAACCTAGAGACCGCATCGATCAGGACCATCGCAGCAGGAGCTCCACTAGTTAAAACATAATCCCCAATGCTTACCTTCTCTCCTTCTTCTAACTCCATCACCCTCTCGTCTATCCCCTCATAATGGCCACATACTAAAACGAGATGGGCTTCATCTCGAGCCAACTGTGCACATCTCTCCGCATTCAAAGGCCTCCCCTGTGGGGAAAGGTAGATTACCAAAGAGCTCGGCCTCTTCACACTTCTGATCGCACACAATAGAGGCTCAGCCATCAACACCATCCCCGGCCCCCCCCCATAGGGACGATCGTCGACCTGTTTATGCCGCCGGTCGGAAAAATCGCGAATATCGACAAGCCCCACCTCAACCAATCCCTTTGCCTGAGCCCTTCCCAACATACTCACCGCAAGAGGACTCTCAAAATACCCTGGGAATAAGGATAGCACCTCATACCTCATAGAGGAAGACTAACTAGGAGATTGACTGGGCTCTGCCCCCGCTTTCTTGCGCTTCTCTGTTCTCCGAAGCGATTTTTTCCTCCGCTTTTCACGAAGAACCCTGATCACACCCGGAGAACCTCTCTTCACCAACTTTTCCGCCTTTTCTGTCATCATCGCCCCTTGATCTACCCAATATTGGATGCGATCCTCATGTAGATACAGCTCTTTTTCACCCTCCGCATGGGGGTTGTAATACCCAACCATCTCGTGATACTTCCCATCTCTGGGCGATGAAGCCTCCGCCACAACCAGGCGATAGGTCAACCGATTCGTTCTTCCCTGTTGACGCAAACGAATTCTCAAAGCCATACCCTACTCCTCGCGACCTTATCACACACCTACTTCCGCACGCACCCGCCTCTACGTTTAAGAGGGATCTACGCCGCAGTCACAAGGGCGAGTGTACCCAAAAAAAGAAAAAAATGTCACGACTAAAATTCCATCTCTTCCGGACTGTAGCCTCTGCCCTTTCGAGAGCCTACACCTCTACACGTCACGCCAGCCTCTCTATTTCTTTACCTTCAATACTGTGATGGTAATGTCATCATATTGGGCAAATCCTTCAGAAAAATGACGAATCTCCTCAAGTAACCCGTCAGCGATCCCCCCAGAACTATTTCCCAGTTGACCGCTCAGCCAGTGAAAAAGGCGATTTTGACCAAACATGGTCATGTGCGAATTGTGTGCTTCGACCACCCCATCTGTAAATAGCAACAGAGTATCCCCCACTTCTAGCTGAATAGATCCAATGGAGAGATCCTCAAATCGACACACACCCAAGGCAATTCCCTGGGTCGTCAAGGAGACAATCTCCCCGCTCTTTTTTTGAAGCAGTGCGGGATGATGACCACAATTAGCATAGTGCAACTTTCGAGAAGACTCCTCAAAACAGGCAATCCACGCGGTCACAAAAATTCCAGAGTCCCCAGTATCGTAACAAAAGAGATTGTTGGTTTCTCGCACAATATCTGACAGATCTGAATAGATCCTACCACAACTTCTCAAGATGCTGCGCACACCCAATGAGTATAGGCAAGCTGAAATTCCCTTACCCGAAGCGTCTGCAATGGCAAAAAGCAGCTGGTCTCCACCAGGACACTCTTTGACTAAAAACTCATAAAAGTCCCCTCCTACTTCCTTAGCAGAAAGGTATTGCACCGCAATTTCTAATGAGGGACGGATGGGCAAATCTTGCAGCAACATCGAATGCTGTACCTCATGCCCGATCATCAACTCATGGGCAAGCTTTTCCTTATCTCCGCGTTCCCTCTCAACGTTTTTCATATGTTGTATTAAAGATTCAACCATGCGATTAAAAATTGTTCCCAAGACATTGACCTCAAATCCCATACTATCCTCTCGACATCGAGCGGACAGATTCCCTTCTCCGACTTCTTGCATTGTTTTGCAAAAATGTCTCATCGGCATCGCTAAGCGAAAACTCAAAAATAGGGCACCACCACCCCCTATCAAAGCGGTACAGGCCAAAAACAACCACAGTTTAAGGAAAAATCCTGGAAAGTCTACAAAAGAAATGTGCGCAGGCATAGAAATAAGCATGATTAGGTTGGAATGGGGAATAGAACGAGATAGACCAATACGTTTTTTCTTTCCCCATGTGAAGGTATCATAACCCTTCTCTATCTTCGTTCTATCGATGAAAGAGACGAAACTAGGGAGGGTGGAAAAAAGGACCTGTCCCGATGGAGTCAACAGAGAAAGATTGGTTGGACGGACGAGACTTTCATCCAACGCAGTTCTATGAACGAGATAGGCTGTGGAAAAAACCATCCCCCACATCCCTCGAGATTCCCGAGAGACACAAAAAAAATAACACTGACTCTGTTGGGGTTGACAGATCAAGAGATAGGGCTGTTTCCCCTCATCGGTAACTAGGTAAGAAAAATCCCTCCCCACCCAGCTAGGATCTGAGGAGTGGTCGCAGAGGTAGCGATGACCTACCTTGGAAAGGTGCAACAATGTGGTGACCTGACGTTGCACAGCTAGTTTTGACAATGTATCCTGTGATAGGTTCCCAGCCAGAGACAGGAGATCGATTGTCTCCAATAGAAGAGCGCAATCCTCTATCGTATGAGAGACCGATCGTACTGATCGATCGAGCAAAACCTGCAAGGCAAAATGCCGTTCTTTCTTCTTTAGTTGAACCTCTCCGTAGTATAGAGCAACGCTCAACAACACGAGAGGCAAGATAACCAGCATCGCGGTGACCAACAAAATGCGAGCGGCAAGAGATCCCTTGACTTTCTCATCTGGTGACACTTTGTCTTTAAACATCATCTCTCCTCACCCACATTTATGCATTGAATAGGCTTCTCATCACCCGATCTTCCATAACCCCCCTATGCCTAATGATAAACTAATGGCAAGGATAAACAGAAGGGGGAAGAGACACAAACTACATTCTCGACGACGTTGACCTTCCCAAACAGAGTCAGAAACAAGTTAAAAGAGCATATCCCGCACTTCTGGCAGTGCAGATGAAAGAAGGGGACTTGGGCTATGCGCACACGCTCATCAACAAAAATCGTTTTCATGAGAAGAGAGGCTGCGAAATGTCGGTGGATTATGATAATCTGCCCTTTGCTAGTTTGGATGACTTGAGAGACCATCAAGATGTATTCGCGGGAAAGTCTGTCCCTTTTGAGAGAAAAAGTTGACCTAGTCGAACTGATCTCTTCCTACCTGCCACTGAAGCGCATAGGGAACACATACAAAGGTTTGTGTCCCTTTCACGAAGAAAAGACCCCCTCCTTTATCATTCAACCTGGAGGGTCCCATTACCATTGTTTTGGATGTGGAGCACATGGAGATGCCATCTCATTTCTCATCAACCACCTGAATATGGGATTTGTGGAGGCTATTGAATGGCTGGCCAATCGATTTCATTTTGCATTGAAAAAGAGAGATCGAAAGGATGAAGACCTTGCCAAACAAAGGGATCAGGGAAAACGCGCGGTTGGATTTGCAATGCACTTTTACCACTTCTACTTACTCTATTCCGAAGAGGGATCTCTTGCCCTGCGCTATCTTTATCGAAGATCGATTGATCTTAACGCCATCAAAATGTTCAAACTGGGCTTAGCCCCCAAAAATGGTCATCTCTTCCCAAAGGTGATGAATGCACTGCAATTTTCAACCTCTCACTTAGAACAAGTTGGCCTTTTAACTCCGCGCGATCATCGGCCCCTCTTCGTCAATCGCATTCTTCTCCCCATCCTTGACCACTGGGGGAACCCGATTGGGTTCTCCGCAAGAAGATATGAGGAGGAGACTATCGGGCCCAAGTATATCAACACGCCAGATACGCTGCTTTTTAAGAAGTCGAGGGTGCTATATGGAATCTATTTTTCTCGTCAACGTATCGCAAAGGAAAGGAGAGTGATTTTAGTCGAAGGTCAAATCGATGCACTGCGCTTGATCCGCTACGGGCTCAATCTGACTTTGGCCATACAGGGCACCGCCCTTTCTGAAAACCACCTGCATCTGCTGAAAAGGTTGGGGGTGAGATGCGCCTATGTAGCGTTTGATGGAGATCGAGCGGGCCAAAGGGCAACTCAACGAGTCGGGAACCAATTGCAATCGGAGGGGATTGAGGTCAAAGTGGTCTGCTGTCCTGAAGGAACTGATCCAGACGATTTGCTCAGTAAAGAAGGTGTCCATGGTTTTATCGCTTGCATGCAGAGGTCACGCCCCTACCTTCACTTTTTGTTCGATTATCTAAGTCAAGGATTTGATCTTTCCTCGCCTACCGAAAAGAGCCGCTGTGTCCAACAGATCGTCGAACAGATTCGCCACTGGCGACACCCTCTGCTGATTCACGAAAGTGTGCGTCAATTAGCAAGGCGTGCACAGATTCCCGAAAAGATCCTGGGCGTAGAGGTTGAAGACCTTCCCCCTCGTCCTCTCATTCTCAATCGCCAATCGATCTCGCATATCCGTTTCGATCCCAATCGCATTCTAGAGGTTGATTTATTACGTTGGTTGTTTTTATTTGGGGAAACGATTCCTCCTCTCAAGAAGATGGTGAGAGAGAATATCAAGGAAGAACATTTTTTCCTGCCTATCTGCCGCCATTTTTTTTCCCTATACTTTCGTCAAAATCCCGCATTGGATTTGTTGCATTTTGTAAGTCAACTCAAAAAACCAGAGGAAAAAAAACTGTTTAACGAAATTGTTAAGAAAAAAGTGAACCCCAAGAGGGCGATGGAAGGGGCAAAAGAGACCACGGAACAGCTCCTTACTCGGAATTGGATGAAACAGAGAGAGGAGATTAAAGAAAGCCTGGAAAAAGGAGGTCACTCAGAGGTCAAAGTATTGGAATTGATCCAAGCCTTTGATCGATTGAAGGATCCTCCCTCTCTCCTGTAGATCGAAGGTGTGAATGGCTCCGCTTAAGGTCTTTGACAAATGCACAAATCACACGATCGTGCTGCCTCTCAGAAAAGAAATAGGAACATACTTGTAATGGAAATCGATGCATTGCGAAAAGGGTAACTCGTACGCTGTTTCCCGTGCACTTTCATGGGGTGGAGCATTGAAAAATAAGCGCAAAGAATTTTTTTGACCTTGTTATGTTCAATTTGAGCGAAGTAGAAGAAAAGTTTATCCACATGGCCCATGATAGGGATCAAGTCAGTATAGAAAAAAAGCGAAGAGTAAGACCGTTGCATAACCTCTGATTGATCAACTTAATGTGAAAAACCATGGGGATTCAAGCGAAGGGCCCAAAATTTACAGTCTAAGTAAGTTTTTCATTATAAATTGCTTATACATATTTTTTTCTTTTCTACTTTCGTTGTGCTACATGGCTCAGTGATCAACAACAAGCTCTAAAGGAAGTTATGCAACGGTCTTGAAAAGCGATTTCTTGGAGGAAGCACTCAACAGTAACAACCGCTCTAAACCTCTGCCACAAGATTCCTTCTGCACGCTTCAAGGACCCACAGGAAGAACACGAGGAAAGAAATAGGAGGAGAGCCTGACCATTGTGATCACACGAGTATTATCTCGAAGATGAAGGGAATGAGCTTATCGGTTTCCATCCGAAAGTGTGTTCAGACCGTAAGCCTCCCATTTATAAGACTACTCGTAAGTAGAATCTGCCCCCAGAGTGGTAATGAGCAAGGAATTTTGCAAGGAATTTTTACAAGACATACCAAAAAAAGGTTAAAAGCTCATGAGCGAGCGCCTACAAAAGCTGGCGAACGAACGAGCTTAATGAAAATAGTAAAATTACAACCCTTTCATTTGCAAATGTTTTCATTATTTGCTAGTAGTTGTGCCCGTTGTCTAACAAACCTCTCTGACGGCAATCCGCCCAATGATTCATGAGGCCTGTCTTAAGACCGTTGCATAACTTCTCTTGAAGTTCATCATTGACTATCAAGCTGGGTAATACAGCGAAAATAGAAAAAGAAGGAATATGTCCAAATCATTTGTAATGAATATCTTATGATGATTGCGAATCTCGGATTTTTCACTCAAATTCTTATGGTTTTTCACATAAAGTCGACCAACCAGAGGTTATGCAACGGTCTTGAGTGATCCGTTTCGTAGGCAAAGAATAGTTTGGTTTGATTAATAGCCCTTCTCTATTATAATTATCTATTGCATTAAATATTTTAAATCTCCTGCCATTACGTAAAACATCTGACATGAAGTCAATCGACCAACAAACGTTTGGGTTGATCGGTTGGACAAGAGGTTTAGCTTGCCTTAGCGGCAACCTTTTCTTCGGCTTGATGCGAATGTTTAGTTTCAATTTACAATAAGCTTGATAAACACGCTTGCGATTCCATGGTTTTCTCTAATTGAACTTTTTGCGTCATCTTATCAAAACCCCAACGTATATGCAGTTCTGCAAGCGACGTCAGGAATAGAGAAATCTCAAGATTATCAGCTTTCTTTTTTGATTTATAGTACACCATAGTTTTGCTAACAGACATTAATTTACAAGCATGACTAACACTAATGGCATGACGTTGTTGCAAGCCAGAAATTGATTGGCGTCTGTTAGCTCTGGAAACTTTTTTTTCAAGCAGTTCCTTTACAAGTTTATTGCCCAAAATAATATCCGCATACATTGTTTTTAATATGCGATTTTCGGCCTCAAGTTCTTTTAATCTTTTTAAATCAGAAACCATCATTCCAGAATATTTGTTTTTTAGCTCGTAATATGTAGCTAATGATATTTGATATCGTCGACAAAGATCTCTGGGTGAAATACCCGCAGCAGCTTCACTCAACATACCGATTATTTGGGCCTCACTTAACTTGCTTTTCCTCATGTGTAGATCTCCTGCGCAAACACATTAACAGAAAACCCTACTTACTCGTGGTCTTAATTCTAGGGGGATTACCAGACTATCGGTAACATAACCTTCGAAGATATTCCCGATTCTGTTGAGCACAATTGGGTGATTAATCTAACACAATTATAGAAACGAAAGAACAGTATGAGAGATGTTCAACATAAAAGGAGACCTTTTCCGAAGTGTAGTCATTGCAAAAAAAAAACGAAAAATATTAGGATCTCGTCTTGAGGCTGTGTTCCAGTTGGACATGTCGGTCAATTAGTTTGCAGGAAGGTGGTTATGTCATTAGATTTAAGGGGTGTAGGTGATGGAAGTGAGCTGCCTGGGAAGGGTCCGTATGCTGATGGTGGTGAGAAGCTTAGTAAAGTAAAAGCGCCAGCGGGTAGCGGTCCAGTGGGTAGCGATCGGGACTGCTTTACATTGGCTCAGCTGGAAAGGGATAGCTTGGTGTTGGAGGAGATGTACCCAAAGCCGGAGGATCAGGTAGCACTTAGGAGGAGAAACCCCCTGTCCCAACCAGGTGTCCAAAAAGACGAAGAGGTGCGAAAGTTCGCGAGCGCACGGTCAGGTCGGCTCATCCCATTCTTCCGTGATGCAATGGTTGACACGGGAATAAGGGGGGAGGAATGCTGGGTCACGTCATGCTTCTCACAAGAGAAGATAGTAAGGGACCAGGATTGGTTGGAAAGGATGCACTCTGTCATCCAGTGGTTGTTGCCAACCATAACAAAGTCATTGGCACAGCCCGAATCTCCCTATCTTACCGAGGAGATCATTGAAGCATTTGATAAGAATAGAGGGCTTACCGATACGCTCGCAGAGCATGCAAAGAGCGTGTTACCCTGTTGGGGAATGAAGGTAGATGAATGGAATCGATCTGTGAAAGCCACGTCGGATTATCCAGAGATAATGCTGCAGCTCTTACATGGGCACCACGGTCTCCTGAGAATCAATCGTTTCTTTGATAGCTTGTTAACATTTGAATCTTTCAAGTCAGGGAAGCCTAACGATTGGCTACCCCAGGGGGTATGGAGGGTACTATCCGACCCCAAACTGTTCGCTCTTCTGAAAAAAAAGGAGGAAGGCGAACGAGATTGGCAGTATAGAAGAGACACTGGAAGTGAACTGTGCGAAACCTTCTTAGACTCCGCCCATAAATTTTGGCTGCCAATGTTACAAGAAAGAGACCCGGACGAGAACTGGAAGTGCGAACTGCCTTCCCCGAAGAGGGGGGGGGTTCCGCTTAGATCTGTGGAAGAGAACTAATCTAAGAGAGCCAAGCTGGGAGAACCGAGCTGGGGGAAGGTGGAGGCGTCGGTTTAGCGATGTGACATGTTGCGGCCTGTTTTTTTCTTTATCCAATCTTAGAGGTTGCTCGAGAAACTTTTCGTTTCTCATCCCCTCCATCCGTTTCCATTTCTCAACATAGACCCAAAAGAGGGGATAAAACGGCTATGACAGTGGAGGCGTAAGCCTGTTACATCAACTGTTGGTAAAGGGAAAGGTAGCGTCGGACAGAATGTTCCCACCCCCACAGTTGATCGATCCCATTGCGGATCATAGAGAAACGTTTGCTATGATTGTGGCAAAAATGCGCGAAGACCCGATCCAAAGTCCCTGCTAAGCTTTGAGAAGAGCAGGGGGCAAAGGTATACCCATTGCATCTTTCTCCAAATTGGGGTTCCTGGTCAATATCATACACGGTATCCTTCAACCCCCCTGTTTGGTGCACAATGGGAATGGTAGCATAGCGAAGAGCGATCATTTGTGTCAGTCCACAAGGCTCAAAGTTGGAGGGGATGAGAATGTAATCTGCAGATGCAAATAGAAGATGAGCCAACCCCTCATCGAATTGAAAATGAAGATAGAGATTGGGATGACCTCGATATCGTTGTTCTAATTGCATGAATTCTGTCCTCCACGCGGGGTCAGGGGTAGAGCCGAGCAGGGTGAAGGATCCCCCTTTTTTCAAGGTGTATTTGAGGCCAAAACGGATCAGCTGAGGGCCTTTTTGCTCCACCAAACGGGTGATCGAAATCACAAGCGGAGAAGAACAGGATTTATGTACACCCGCGCGATGGTAAAAGGCCCGCCGATTGATCATTTTTGCCCTCAATATCTCCTCCATCGAAAGAGAGGCGGGTTGATAACGCTGTGCAAGGTAGGGATCGGTCTGAGGGTTCCAAAAATCGAGATCAATCCCATTTAGAATACCTTGCAGGGCTTTGCCATGGAAATGGTAGGTAGGGTTCTCTTTGAGCTCCTGTGCGTAGGAGGGGGATACGGTAGTACACCTGTCGGAAAAACCGATGGCACTACTCAATAGATTCACCTTCTTCGCATAGGCTGCATCCCAAATACAAGGTTGACTGGCTAATCTTTCCTCAGTGATTCCTAGACGGACTAGAAGAGAGGGATCGCAGATGCCTTGATAACTCATATTGTGAATCGTGGTGATCAGCCCCTTGATGTGAAAAAGGGAGGAATAGAGCATACGGTATAAGAGGGCCCCACATCCCGTCATCCAATCGTGCAGATGGAGGATATCAACGCGATCTGGTTGTTGAGAGAGCAGGTGTAGTGCAGCTTTTGAAAAATAGAGAAAACGATCTGGGTCATCAGGTTCTCCATAGATCTCCTGGCGCAAAAAATAGCGTTGATGATGATCTGTCTGAATCAGAAAGAGCGGAATGTTTTCGACCGTTGCGCGCCATGTCTGATTCATATAGATTTTCTCCCCTTCCCGGAGGGGAAAAGGTTGCCCATAGGGTCTAAGACTCTCGAGCTTTTCTTTTTCCACCTGTTGATAAAAGGGCATGATCAGGCTGACACTGCGTCCATCTGAGTTAAGAGATTGACACAGCCCGTAGACCATATCTCCGAGCCCCCCCGCCTTGGCAATAAGGGCGTATTCTGAAACCAAATGGACGATGTGCATGTATTTGACAACAATAAAGGGAGAGTCACCAACACCTTCCTTCTTGCATTAATCTTCATTTTTGGCAACAGCTACTATCGCAGCAAAAGATCGAGCATATTCAGCCTATTTGAACCGGCCTCCCCCCCTGGCATCTTTTGTTTCTCATTCAGCTAACGATCAATGGGTGACAAAACAGCCCATCGTAAGCCTTCTTGCTTAGAAAGCACAAAAGTCAGCCGGTGCTGTCGCAGAAACCACCCCTCGATAGTGCAGTGACGATCTATCCCGCATGAACGCACCCAAACAATAGAATCGGAAGAGGAGGGATTCGAACCCCCGGTTCCTTGCAGAACGTCTGTTTTCAAGACAGATGCATTCAACCACTCTGCCACTCTTCCCCAATTGCCCGGGAGTGTAAACATTTATCGGGTTATTTGCAAGGAGCAGAGATAGGCTGTTCATGCATGCAAAACATGGGCCTGTGAAAAACCAACTATCAAAAAATTTTGGCTTCCATCAAATGCACGTTTGACATACGCGTTCATATGATAAGAACGTTCCCGACCTTTGATGGGCCTGTTGAGAAAATGACCGTTGTTGGGTCAAAACTTGAAAAGTTACTAATACGATAAAAGTTTTCAGTTTTTGGGACAAATTATGACTAGATTGATGCTTGCTCTTGTCTCTGATTTGATTATTTTACCCCTGATTTTGTGTTTTTTGCAAAACAAGGGTGAGGGGGACCGCTTAAAACCCCTGCAAAACTGTGTCATGTATACTAGTCAATCGTTTGAAATTATGCACAAGAAGCTTGCATAAAGCCCTAAAACTGATTCTTGGCAATCCCTATGTAACGCCCTTTCTTACTTCATTTAGAAAACACCTTCTCATATCCCATCCTCTGTCTTGAAATCAGTCGATCTCTCTCAAAATCTTTCTCTTTCATATTGTTTTTTAACGCTCTACTGATGCATCCATTCTGCTTCAGAATAAGAAACGCTTGCTTACTGCAGTCCCCCTTGTCAGCAAACACCACGGTTTCCTTCGGACAAATGTGTTTAAATTCTTGATCATCAGTAACATTTGTTGAAATGACTGCAACTTTAGCAATCAATCCTAATTTCATACAAACAGCTACATTTCTTTTGTACCCATACCAAAATGTGCTTTTCCCCTTACATCCCACTTTCACTTGTTTATCAGTGGCCACTTTCTTCGCTGTTTTGTTGTTAAAATTTTAAGCCCTTTTTCTATTGCTTCGTCTCGTTCCTTCCACAGATTTGTCTTTGAAATAATCCGTGACGCATCTACAAAACTGAATTCTCCTGCAATGAGTCCTTGTGCTTTCAAAGGAAGCATTTGACAAATGAACGACCCATGTGATCTTTGCTGCGCTTCTTTGCCCCCCCACTATGAACCTTCATGCCAAAAAAGATGAAAAAAGTGATGTTGTCTGTCCATGCGCTCAACTTTGGCTGAAATTTATCAATAATAAGCCCCAAAATCGACTTCGCATCACGCTAAAATCACGATATTTGTGATTGAGGGATCATCATGAGCTTACGTAGGTGGGCTGATTTTAAAACACAAAATTTGACAATATCTTTCGGGCAGGACAAAATGGGCCTGAGCGTGGGAGGAGTTCTCACGTTGTGTTGTCTTTGGGGGCAAGTTCGTAGGGCGGTCGATTCAGATAGAAGGAGATTTGACATGGGACAGAAAGCGTCTAAGTTTATGCAGCCAATGGTGGTCAGCGAAGAGCTAGCGGAAGTTGTAGGTAAAGGGCCGATGCCACGCACTGAGGTCACTAGAAAATTATGGGATTATATCAAAAAAAATCATCGACAAGATGCTAAAGATAAACGCAACATCATTCCTGATGAAAAGCTTGCTAAAGTCTTTGGTAGCAAGAGAGCGATCAGCATGTTTGATATGACAAGAAAGGTAAGTAAGCATCTGTCCTATCAACAATGACATGGAGCATTTAATATCACAGAACACCCCCATTGCGTGAGGCCGATAGGATTAAATCAAAGCGGGGGTGGGGAAGGAAAATGCAGAGATACAAAATGGTGGTCAGCTATGATGGCACCGGTTTGGGAGGGTGGCAGGTACAACCGAAGGTAGCTACGGTACAGTCGATCCTACAGGAGATCTTATCCCGGTACATAGGAAGGAAAGTCTCCGTAGTGGGAGCGGGCAGGACAGATGCCGGGGTTCACGCATTTGCTCAAGTAGCTCATTTTTCTCTCAACAACAACGATCGGCGAAACCCGGATGATCTGGTAGCTCACTTAAACCAGAGATTACCCCCAGCTATTTCTATTCGATCCATTCTTCCCGTCCCTGAAGGGTTTCATGCGCGCCGAGATGCCGCTGCCAAGATCTATCGCTACTACCTTCACACGACCCTTCAACCTAAACCATTTTACCACCTTTATTCCATTCCCCAACCACATCCCTTCTATCCTCCCCTACTGCGTGCAGCCCTCCCCCTATTTTGTGGCACTCGTGATTTCACTACATTTTCCAATAAGATGAGCGGTAATCTTCGGTCCCACCACTTCATAAAAACGTTATACGCAATTCGTTGGGTCCGCCGAACAGATCACCTATATCTGGAATTTGAAGGGAGCGGTTTTTTGTATAAGATGGTGCGCAACCTGGTTGCTACACTCTTGGAGATTGGGTCCGGAAAACGGGGGCTACACACAATTCCAAAGTTATTCAAGGCAAAAGATAGAAGGCTCATTCCTCCTCCTGCCCCATCTAAAGCCCTATTCTTATCTTCCGTAAGATATAGCCTTCCGTAAGATATGGCCTCCCTCTCCTCCTGATCTATGCTTTACCTCTCCACGCAAAGATACCCACAAAAAACCCTTAGAATCACTTTGAAGTTTTCTTTCCCTTTTTCCCATCCCCTCCTTCCTTCTTTCTCCATTTCATGCAAAATGACCTGATGATCTTGATTGGCTCACATTCCACTCTCCTTCCTCATATGCTTCCATTGCGCCTAAACTGATCACGATATCGCGGGGGTCTTTCTTAACCAATTTTGCAAATGACTTTTGTACAACCTTAAGCCTTCTATGCACAGAGGAACGGGAGGGGATGGACAAGTCGATCGATAGAGAAAGAACTAAAGAGGAAAAAAGCTCCCGCATCTCCCTCATGGAGAGACAAAAAAACCATCGAAGATATAAGACGCACAATATGACGGTACCAGAGTAGACTTTCGGCCTTCCTCTCCTACTCACCTTCCCCTTCTGCCACTCATAACCCCCCTGTGAAACCACAATCTTATTTTTTCTTTTCCGAAGAAGGGCAACGATCTACCTGCTTACCAGCAGGCCTCGATTGCTCCTTTTTCATCCTTTACCTCTTCCTGCGAAACTAGGATGTATGAACCCCAACCGCCGCCAGGCTTAATGATTTCTCTTTTATGAAACCACTCTTTATTGATAAATGAAAGATGTCTTCCCTATGCGCGCAAACGACTTAGATGCACCTATTTTCCTTTTTCTCAATGGTTTATGCATTGAATCAGAGCAGAAGCGGCAAGCACTCTCAATGTTTGATGACTTTCCGACAAAAGCAGATGAAGCAAAAAGGGGATAGACGATGGATTCCCTATGTGGCCCAACACTTCTAATACTTTCATCTGTAGAAGTTTATGAGACTCTTGATAAGAATGTTGCAATACCTCTGCGGCGCGAGGAACTTTCGTCATAAGTCCCAATACCAGGGCGGCTTGCACACGTATCAGAGGATAAGGATCTTCCAGTAATTTTTCCAAAAGGTCCCGAGAGCCCTTCCCTCCCTCTCGAACCAATATAGAGGAGGCCATCGCAGAAACCCCAAACGTAGTATGAGTTAAAAAATGCTTCAGCGCTTCTTCAGCTTGAGGAAAATCCACTATGGCTAATCGACCCAGAAGATGAAGCCTCACGATCTGATCCATCAACATGGGGTATTGTGGGATTAGACTGATGTGGTGATATTGTGTCGGCATAATGAGAGTAATCAGCGGATTATCCTGCTGTTGGTCCCACATGATATAATGGTGATGAGAGGTCAAGAAGGAGAAGAGAGTTTGACATGCCAATAGATTTTCTGCCCGTTGTTCAATCAACCCGGCAGCAATATTAACTCTAATGAAAAGGTCCTCGATTTCGATTAACGCTTTTTTTGCTAAGGGAAGGCCAATCTTCCCCATGCGAGCCAAGACAAAGGCGGCTAGCCTTTTTGAGGTGAGGTCGGGCCCATATAATTTTTGTTCTATAGTGAAAAGAGCTTGTTCAGGCGAAAACTGTACGGCAACCCAGGCGGCTGTGACGGCGACAGCGGGATCTATGTCTGACATCAGGGAATGAATGGCCTCACGTCCCTCTTGGGACAGATAGCGACATCCTATTAGGGATAGGGTATTTATCGCAAATATTCGCGTGGAAGCACAGGGATCCTTGAGCAACTTTTCTAACTCTAGAGCATGATCTACTAGATCAAATTCCGCGATAAGATGACAGGCCAATTGACGTAAGGACTGACTTTCAGCATGGAGCATGGAAGTTAATGTCGAACATTCGATAGAGGGGTAGATGGCGGCCAAGGCCCGAAAGATAGCCATCTTTTCTTCGCAAAAAGCTTCCTCAGAAGCCAGTCTGTGTTCTAACTCCTTCCCAACCTCTTTGACCTCTAATATTCCCAGAGCATCGATCAAAGCAGTGCGCACGCGCCACTCCTTTTCTTCATGGAGCCGTTCCTTAAGCTTTTGAATGAAGATGGCGTCCCTATAGACCTTGGTGACCTCGATAGCGAGTAAGCGTAGCATCACATTGGACGAAGAAAGATGAGTCAAAATCATGGGCACAGCGCGCGCGTCATGGATCGTCAACGCGCTCTGCAATGCTGCGGCCTGCACTGCGGGGCTGGAAAAAACATTTGACGCTCTGAGGAGGAGGCCCCACGCTACATCCTCTATGATTTGATGATCATCGTGTAACTCCTGCCATTGCCTTAAATAGTCGAGGACTTCCTCATCTCTTCCGCATCGATTCAATACCCGCAAAAAAATCCTCTTTAATAGAAGAGAGTCAGGGTAGTGGGAAAGCGCTGTTTTGGCAAGATGGAAGGCAGAGTGAGGATCTTTGATCAACAGGTGGGCTTGAATCCTCTCCTCGATTTCAACTTCAGAAGCCCATGAGCAACCTTGAAATGAAAGGAACAGGATAAAGAGAAGAAAAGAGTATATGTACACAAATGCACTCAAAAATGGAAGACTTCTCAGAAAAATTCTGCAACGCTGGAAATGTTTAACTCAACTAACCAAATTCAATACAAACGCATTTTGCCTTTGAACTGAACAATCACTTCTCAACCCCTTCTTGAGAGAAGAACCTATCCACTTTTCATATATCAGTTTAAATGTTTCCGAAACTAGAAGTTTCAAAATGTGCGTACGCATCAAACTCTTCAGCGACGGAAAACAGCTTTGCCGCCCCCTCCACGTCTCGCCCACACCAATGCATATCCTACAGAACCTTTTCTTACCTTCACGGATGAGTTTAATGAAAGCGCGTCTTGCAATTTTGGCTTCCATATATCCACTTTTTCATCGACAAACGGGTATGTTTTACAGGTCAAACCATGGAATCCAACTCTTTTCCTCCAATGAGGTGAAAATGCAAATGCCATACTGTTTGCCCTGCCTTCTGCCCATTATTTACCACCAACCGGTAACCTTCCTCAAGGTTGAACTCTTTAGCCAGTTTTTGTGCTGCAGCCCCGACTTCTGCCAAAATCGTTAGCTCTTCTTGGGGAACCTCCTGAAGGCTTCGATAATGTTTTTTGGGAATAATTAACAAGTGGGTGGGGGCTTGAGGAAATCGATCTTTAATCACGATCAAAAAGGTATTTTCAAATACCTTATCTACAAAGACCTCTCCCGAGATTATCTGTTCAAAAATGGACTTCATGGGACTCCTTTCCACACCAGTTGTAATGCTTGCAACGCATCCTCTTTGGTCCTCCAAATCGATAAAAATTGTCCTTTATGACAAAATATGGCTCCTTTCACCTGCGTTTTTTCTTGTAATTCCTCGCCAATTAGACCGGCCCACGAAGGGGGAAGAGGCATGCGCACTTCCATTCGCCTGTCATAGGTTGGGGGAATTGCGCGCAATTTCCACTTATTCTCCGAGGGCATAATAATAAATTGCGCAGGGTGATGTTTTCCTCCAAGCTCAAAGAAAGATTCTAACCATGGCATGGAGCGGTCAAAAATTAATACCTTCTGATATTTAGCCATCTCTTCCTTAACCGCATTGCGATATTGCTGTACAACTAACATCTTTTCCTTCAATCGGGTAAGATGTCCATGGGCAAAGCTGACCGCTTGTAGAAAGGATTGATAAAGGACCGAGGGTCCGACATCGTGCTGAGCGGGCACAAAGTTCCCAATAACCATGGAGAAGGTGCAGAAACCGAAATGCGCAGGCATCATGCCATTGTCAATCGCATCCACTCCCCTAACGAGAGAATGGTGAAAGTGACGGTAGAGTTCCTGGGACATAACATGATTGTCTTTTAAATATTTCAATACCATGCCTGCGCTGCTGAGTTTCCCTTCATAACTAGACTGGTGATGGTCAAACCTTTTAGTTGTAGGGTCATATATGCCCCCCACATCGCATACATATTCGCAAGTGCGCAGCTTGGTCATTTTACGTGTGCGGATGACTTTATCCCGATCAATCAGATCGACAAGCAAAAGAAGGGCACAGGCGGTAACTTCATCTGCGTGAAAACTACCATCATGGGTGCCGAAGCTGCGGGGCACGATCTCTGGCTGCACCGTCTTTCTCCTTAGGTTATTCCATGCTCGCTCTATCCACCTGTCCCCCACTATAGCACAGATGGCCGAGAATCTGTAAGATCATTTTGGCGACAGAGAATGTATGGTTCCTCAGGGTTGGAAATTCAGGTCGCATGCGACCCTCTTTTCATACACCTCTGCAACATCGTTGCACAAATCGCCAACCAAACCCGCGCACATCCTCTTTCTCACATTGCCGACCTATCCCGAACGAAAGCGGGACCCAGACGGACCTGTGAAGAGCGATGCAATCTTTGAGGAAAGATCCAACATCTTAAATGGCGTTGTCAATTGATTAATCGATTGCTCGCCAAATCAGGAGAGTTTTCAAAAGAAGAACTGAAAAAACAAGCTGATGATCATGTCGAAAGGATTAGAAGCCGTTTTGATGTTCGCGACGGAAAAAACCAAAGGCCACAGGAACAGATCTCCGGCTTGTCATTATCCGAAAATACAAACTGTTTTTAAGTTAAAAACCGTTTAATCTAAGGTTAGATAGAAATTTGTAGTAGCACTCCCTGACAACATTCCCTAGCATTCCGAAGAAAAGTCATTTTGTTGATCCAATGGTTGCAAGGTTCTAGGTTGTCGATCGATCGCTTCCACGGTGGGGATTTTCACATGATCTGAGGTTACTCCCAAATGTGTTAACTTTTTGGCGGAAGAAAGAACAGACCGTTGCAGTGAGGCAGAGGCTTGGTTATAGCTATCCACACTCCCGCTTATCGACTTTCCCATCTTGACCCAAAATCGGACAGTTTCGGCAAGTCCCCGATAGAGTTCCCTCCCTATCTTATAGATCTCTTGAGCAGATTGGGATAATTTTTCCTGTTTCCAACCTTGGGAAATTGCCCGCAGCAACCCGACTAAAGTCATTGGAGTGGCCATCATTACCCCGTGAGAGATCCCTATTTCGATAAGAGTAGGGTCACATTCCAGTGCCACATTGAGCAGATGATCGGAAGGAACAAAGAGGATCACACATTCAAAAATTCCCTCTGCCATTTCTCCATATTTCTTCTTCCCTAGGGAGAGAATGTGTCGTTTGACATGACATGCGTGCTGTCTCACTTTTTCCGCTTTAATCGCAGGAACTGTCGCTTGCATTGCTTCAAGATAGGCAGAACTCGGAGTTTTCGCATCGACGATCACTCGTTTGTCTCCTGGAAGATGCACGATCAGATCTGGGCGCTGCCCATTGTCGGTCATCTTTTGCTCAGAGAAATCACAATGCTCCACCATGCCCGCAAGTTCCACCACACGACGTAACTGAACTTCTCCCCATCGACCACGCATTGATGGGGAATAAAAAAGCTGCTTCCATGAAGCCATTTCCTCACTCCATCCCTTATGAGCTTCGATGATAGCCTCATTTTGAGCTTTCAGCGAACCGGTGGCCTTTTCCCTCTCTCGTTCCAGATGGTTTAAGTCTCTGTCAAGCTTTTCTAATGAGCGGTGAACGGGCTCTAACATGTTGCCGATCGACTTTTGTCGACTGTCTAGTTCTCCCTTGGTTTGTTCATGCAGGTGAGAGAAGGATTCTCTAGCTAACTGCAAAAAAAGCTGTTGATTTTTCTCCAGGACATCGTGAGAAAGCGACCTAAAAGTATCAGACAAGCCCTCTTTGGTATGAGCAAAAAAATCCAACTTTTCCTGAACAGATCTTTTGTATTCCTCAAGGGCGCTCTCCAACCTCCCTCGCTCCACCCGCAAATGATTAACCTCCTCTTGGGCAGATTGAAGAGCCTCTTGCGCCGCTTGCAAACCATCCGCCTTCACCTTCCACTCCCTGTTTTCTATTTTCAGTTGTTCCCGTTCCTGGTAGATCAGAAACATCCGACGGCTTTGATACCAAGTGACCGCAGCCAAAATCAAAAGGGCAACCAAAAGTCCATATATCATGATACCCTATCCTTACTTCGATCTGTCTTCATCGAGGAGCGTTGTTGTACAAGAAGAATACAGATTGCTCCTTAAGGTCAGACAGCAGCCTCAGGGACTCAACGTGCAGTATCGCCTCATCGGAATAGATAAAGCACTCTTCTTCCTTCTTCCATTTCTGTTGTATTGCGCAGTTCGGTGGTCAATGATAGGCCTTAAGGAGAGTAGTGTGATGACCACAATATGAGAAAACCCCATGCTTCCCAGGGTGGTGCAGAGAGACCCATCGGGTTTAAACTATATTTCCTCTTCTCCCTCAGATTCCGGCTCAAACTCCACCAATGTCGTCGATTTTTTCCCGGCAATCAACCGGATCACCGTGAGTGTACATCCCGTGATAATATAACCCAAAGAGCCAACGAGCAGCATTAAAGGCAAATAATAAAAAATCCCGTAAAGAATAAAAATCGCTAGAATCACTGTAAAGAGTAGCAGATATAAAAAGGGCACCCGAATGCGTAACGTTTTAATACTGGGAAACTTCCATTTACAAACCATCAAATAACCCAACAGGATCATGCAACAGGTTAACCCTATCGCCTTCGCTGTGTCGGAGAGGTGGATCCAACCTGTAAAGGAGGGAGAGTGCACGAATAGGTTAAGGGAAACGGCCCCGGCAGCTCCAGCAGGTATGGGCAACCCCGTGAAATTGCTATGATAGGTCAGCTCATTCAATGCATCTCCCTTGACCGCGTGGGCATTTACGTTGAAACGAACCAAACGCAAAATCCCACACAACGCATAGAGCATTGCCCCGGTGATCGCAAAAAAAGACAGACCTGAGATCCCCCCCAAGGAAAGGCTTTTCAGAAATAGGACGGCAGGTGCAACCCCAAAAGATATCGCATCGGCCAATGCGTCAAACATGAGGCCGAACTCACTTTCCGCTTTGATAATTCTTGCGATAGCCCCATCCATCAAGTCGGCAAAGGCAGCCAGAAAGATCAGTAGAGTAGCAGAGTGTAAAAGTTCATACACGCTGGTATGAGACTCTGAAGTGTTGAGTTTGAAAATCACAAACAACCCACAGGTCAACCCAAAGGCAGTAATGATATTGGGAATGAGGTAAATTCTCTTCATTGACTATACGCAAACCACCCCGAGAACGGATCCACCATCGCCCCCTCTCCTCAAATATATCTGCGGCCCTCGGGTTTTTGATACATATGATAGACCCCGACCGCTGCCCCAGCTTACCACATCTCTTTGAATGAGGAAAGAAGCTTTTCCTCTCGTTTGAAAACGGATGGCTACTCCCTTCAAAGGGTCCGCATGCAAACTTTCAGAAAAGAGAGAATCATTGCAGGAAGTGTTGAGAAAATAGCATTTTTCGATGCAAGTGGTCTGTATGCACTAAATCGTCAACAGGAGGCTTTAAATTGCATTATTTTTTTATTTTCAGTGGTTTATGATGTAGATCGGCCATTTTATTTTAGACCAGTTTCGAAGGTAAGACCATTGCATAACTTCCCTTAGAGCTTGTCGTTGATCATCAAGCCATGTGGCACAACGAAAATAGAAAAGAGGAAAATATGTATAAGCAATTTATAATGAAAAACTTACTTAGACTGTAAATTTTGGGTTATTCGCTTGAATTCCAATAGTTTTTCATATTAATTTGATCAATCAGAGGTTATGCAACGATCTTGACATTGATTTCAACAGAATCATCCCCCCACCAAAAAGTCGAATTAAAAGCAAATTTGCACGAATCTACCCTTAGTGAAGCACACTTTATTAAAACGATCTGTTTAAAGGGGGTGCTACGGCTTGAATCTGATGGATCAAATGAGCGATGCAATCATACTTCTTGACAGAAAACCTACACAATGATAGCGTCACCTTACTGAACAGTAAAGGAGTGTAAGAGTAATGGTAACCAGTCCCTCTTCCATATCGCCCGGTATCAATCAACCTTCCCATAACACGGATTCATCGCTGAAGGATTTAATCTCCTCATTAGAAACCATTAAGGATTCTTCTGATCTTAGACTTCCCGAGGTGTTGTGCGAGATCACTAAGCAGGGAGCAAATCTCCAGAAAGACCTGCGGTACCAGGCTTTTTTGCCTTTATTTGGGGGACGTCGCAATGATGATGGAAGCATTGAGATTAATTTTGGTGGTTCGGTCTGCTCTAAATTTGGGTTGAGTATCCTAACCGCGCACATTTTGAAAGAAATTAGGAATATGACAGAGGACGTACAATATGAAATAATAGACCTCCTTCTTTCCTATCTTGTGAAGATACCTTTGATGGAGGGTCGGAGTCTGGCTGTTGCCGATTTCGTGATTGGGATTTCTTTTCTTTGTCCAGGTGAGCGTAGGAAGGAATTGTGGTTGACCCTCTCGTTATCTGAGCTTCGTTTATTAGGTTCGTCATCTGATACGATGTGCTCCTTAATAAGTCGTTGGGCTGTGTGTCATATTCTGTCTGAGATTGAGCAAGATCTAACGGGAGAATTATGGCCCGGCTTTCTAGAGGCACTTCGAAAGCGATTGTCAGAGGAGGAGGGAGCACGTTTCGATGATGTATCTCTTCTGGTCTTGGGTGAGCTTAAAGAAGTGCAGAGCATGATGAAGAGCACTGTGCTGGATTGCTCACGGCGTATCCAAATAATAGAATGCATTCCGGAATGCGCGAAGCAATGCGAGCATGTGTTGTCTTATACAAAAGAGTTCATCCTACCTCCTCTGAGGAATTTAATTCCCTTGTTGGGGACCGGTGAGAAATCTAATGATCTTTCCAGCTGTCTTCAGGGGGTGTTGTGCGAGATCGCTAAGCAGAAAGCAGATGACCAGGATTTCCTGTGTGGCCTGGTTTTGTCGGCTTTGTTGGAGAAATGTCATAGTGATGGTCGAGAAACATGTGATTTGTATGGCCTGGTCTCATACCTTCTCACAAGAAAGGAAGATTCAAAAGGAGACGAAGAAGACCTAGCGGATAATGGAAGGGAAGCCTTCCTCAGGCACGTGTTAGAGATAATTAATTCGGTAGATTCTGACGCCGCGCTTCATGGCAGGGAAGCCTTCCTTGAACACATGTTTAGGCACGTGTTAAAGATACTTAATTCGGTAGGTTCTGACGCCGCGCTTCTCAAAGATCCTCATATGCAGTGTTCCATTCTGCGGTGTACTGCTGCTTGTGGTCTTCTGGAAGAGGAATTATGGCTTAACTTCCTAGGGGTACTTCAGAAGCAGTGGTCTGGGGTAAGTGCTGGTTTTATACTTTCGTCTTTGGAGGCGCTTGGGGAAACAGCAACGGCAGTAAGACTAGGGCCCCCACAGCGCACCCAAATAGTAGAAAGCTGCATTCCGGAAAGTATGCAGCAACAAGGGAAGGTATTGCGTTGTATGAGAAAGTTCACCCATCCCTCAAAGAGGTTTCTCCCCTTAGGACAGGATTGTAGACTACTGTGAGGGGAGTGTTGAAAAAATAGCTTCGATGCAAGTGGCCTGTATGCACTAAATCGTCAATAGGAGGCTTTAAATTGCATTATTTTTATTTTCAGTGATTGATGATGTAGATCGGCCATTTTATTTTAGACCAGTTTCGAAGGTTTTTGTCAGAGAAACCAGACCTCCTCTTTGGGTGAACAGGTGTAGAGTGGAAGGGTTTCAGTATAAAAAGCTTTGATATGTTAGGGAGGGGGAATTTAATTGCTGCAGGGTTTCGAGGCGGATCATTCTTGAGAGTTTTATGAATCTTTGGCACGAGAAATTTTAAAATTGGTTAAAAATGATAAGACCGTTGCATAACCTCCCTTAGAGCTTGTCATTGATCGCCAAGCCATGTGGCACAACGAAAATAGAAAAGAGGAAAATATGTATAAGCAATTTATGATGAAAAACTTACTCAGACTGTAAATTTTGGGCCATTCTCTTGAATTCCCATGGTTTTTCACATAAAGTTGATCAATCAGAGGTTATGCAACGGTCTTCACTCTGCACACTTTTGTTGAATTAAAGATACACTATTTCAAAATATGTTTTGACACATATTTCATTAGCTCAAACATGTGAATAGGTTGATCATGACCAAAAAGTTTAGCCAGTTTTTGATCTGGAACGATGGTTCGCCTATCTTGTGCATCTTGCAACCCCTGCTCTTTGATATATTCCCATATTTTTTTGGTGATTTCTCCTCGAGATCTCTTTTCTTTTCCGATCACAGCAACCAATTCCGGAGAACAGCTATGCAACGGTTGCTTCTTCGAAACGGGTGTCTTTCTCTTGCTCTTTTTCCCTTTTTTCCCTACTTCTTTCCCCTTCCTTATCTCCTTTTTCTGATAAGGAGTTTTTGGATGATTTACATACTTAGACGCAGCCTCATCGAGACGATTGACGAGTACATCACATTCCGGATAGTGAGAACAACTGAAAAAAGGTCTGCCCCAACGGTTCATCCTCCGGACCAATACCCCTCCACACCCAATTGCAGGACAGCTCGTCGATTGGTCCGGTGGAGGGTCATCTTTTTTAGGAATGTTCACAATCCCATTACACTCTGGATAACGACTGCACCCCAGAAAAGCCCCAAACCTTCCAAATCGCAGGGCCATATGCGCACTGCATTTGGGACATGCTTGGTCCCAGTCAAATTGTTCTACATAATCCTCTTTTTTAAATTCAAGAGCCTCGATAGAGACAGTGAATTTGCAATCCGGGTAGAAAGAACAGCCATAAAAATATTTGCCCCTTGCCCAAATCTTCTGCAACTTATTCCCACATTTGGGGCAAGAAATCTGGGTGGTAATTTTAGGGACAAAGGCCTCTTCCTCCGCCTTTTCCACAATGGGCAAAAAGGTCTCCCAAAAGGTCTGAATAAATCCCTTCCAGTCTTTATGATTCTCTGCAATGTCATCCAGTTCCTCCTCCATCTTCGAAGTGAATCCCACATCCATGATCAGGTTAAAATGGACCTCCAACATTTGCGCGATCACTTTTCCCAGTTCTGTGGGTTTTAGCATCAAACGTTCTTTCGTCGTGTAAGTGCGGCTATGAATTTTGTTCATCGTGGCCGCATAGGTAGAGGGGCGTCCAATGCCTGACATCTCCAATGCCTTAATCAAAGAAGCTTCCGTGTAGCGAGGGGGAGGTTTTGTCCAGGATTGATGCATGGAAAGATGGCGAAGAAGGAGGGCCTGCCCTTCCTCTAAATCAGGTAACCGTTTCTCTTTCGACTCTCCCTCTTTGCCCTCCACCCGATCTTCCTCCTCTTCATATATGGCAAGAAAGCCTTTGAATTTCATGACCGACCCGGAAGCCCTTAACTTCATCTGGTGGTCTGTTATGATATCGCAGCTGACTGTATCATAAATTGCTGGCGCCATCTGAGAGGCGATAAATCTTCTCCAAATAAGCAGATAGAGGCGATATTGATCGGAAGAAAGCAGAGACTGTATTTTCTCAGGAGGATGTTGAAAATTAGTGGGACGGATCGCTTCATGCGCGTCTTGCGCATGTTTTTTGTTTTTATAAAGATTCACTGACTTGGGCAGATAGTGTTGACCATAGACCTGATCCACCCATTGGCGAGCCTGCTGTAGAGCTTCCGGGGCATTTCTCACAGAGTCTGTGCGCATGTAGGTGATCAACCCTTCCGTCCCCTGTTTGCCCAAATCTACCCCCTCATATAACCCCTGAGCGATGCTCATCGTCCGAGTCGCAGAAAACCCATAATGACGACTAGCCTCCTGTTGCAAAGTGGAGGTAGTAAATGGAGGAACCGGATTGCGCTTCTTTTCTTTTTTCTCTACGTTCCCAACGGTAAATTGCGAATGTTTAAGAATCGCGACCAACCTGCTCGCCTTCATTTCATTCGAGATGGTTTGCACCTCTTTCCCTTCCACTGCCTCCTTCTCAATTTTCTTCCCGTCGACGGAAAAAAGAACGGCCTGAAATGCATGAGCGTCCTCCTCTTTTTCGAAGGTCGCCTGAATCGTCCAATATTCGATCGGGTTAAACAGTTCGATCTCTCTCTCGCGGTCTACGACAAGTTTGAGCGCGATCGATTGCACACGGCCTGCAGATAGGGAAATCTGTCCCTTTCTCGTAATTCTTCTCTGCAGGATGGGAGAAATCTTATACCCTACGATTCGATCGAGTAGCCTTCTGGCTTGTTGGGCATTCACTAGGGCAAGGTTAATCTCTCCGGGATGGTTCAGGGCATTCACAACCTCAGGTTTTGTAATGGCATGAAAAGTAACCCTTTGGACGGGGAGTCCTTTCGGCAGAATGTGAGCAATATGCCAAGCAATCGCTTCTCCCTCTCGATCGGGGTCTGGAGAGAGGTAGACTAGATCGCATTTTTTGGCAGCCTTTCTCAGGTTTTCAATCACCCCTTTTTTGTCTTTTAAGTTTTCATAAATAGGCTCAAATCCATGTTCAACATCGATTCCAAAGCCCTGTTTGGGCAAGTCCCGAATGTGTCCGACCGACGATTCGACGAGATATCGGCTTCCGAGAATTCGTTTTAGAGTCTTTACCTTGGTAGGAGATTCAACAATAATTAATATCTTTTTCATTCATCCTGGCTTAATTAAAAGTGCATTTTGACCGCTTTTTCGCTTATCGCTACTGGTCATGGAAATGTGAACATCGGGTCTTTCCAAATTTTTCATCAACATAGGTCTCCAAACCTCGCCCTCTGACAAAGCATTCACCCATGCCATTCGCTCAAATTTTCTTAGCGAAGATCTTTCTGAACATCGCAGCAACCGAACATCGTGAGACAATCAGCCGCACCCCGAGTGACTAACCATTATCATTTAGTTTTTACCTAACATAAATTTGACCACATTTTTCGAACAGAAGATCCATGCCATAGGTATAGAAAAAATGAAGGGGAACCACCTTGATCGATGATCATGGTTCAAAACAGGTCAAAAACCCCTTCCCTCTCTTGACAATATAAGAACCGTTGAAATAGAGTGACCGGGTGGGGGTGGAGTTCTGTCATCATAAATTTCGTTAACATAGCAGGAAGAGGACGACTATGCCGAAGATAATGAAGTTCAATGAAAAGGCACTACAATCGATCGCAGCGGGGGTGAAGATCTTGGCAGAGGCCGTTTCTGTCACCCTGGGGCCTGGGGGAAGAAATGTAGTGATCGAGAAAGAGTCAGGCGGTCCCCCTTCTTCCACCAGAGATGGAACTTCTGTAGCGAAGGAGGTGTTTTTGGAAGACCCCTTTGAGAACATGGGGGCGCAGTTGGTAAAAGAAGCCGCTTCGAAGAGTTCAAATATCGCTGGAGATGGGGCCACCACTTCAATCGTGCTTAGCAAAGCCATCCTCTCGGAAGGAATGAAGAATATTTCTGCCGGAGCGACCCCTATGTCGATCAAAAGGGGCATCGATAAGGCGGTGCAAAAGGTGGTGGAAGAATTGAATCGGATTGCAGTCCCCGTCAGCAATAGCGAGGAAATTCGACAAATTGCCGAGGTATCCGCAGACAACGATCCCGAGACTGGTCGTCTCGTGATGGAGGCAATGGAAAAAGTTGGAGGAGACGGACTTGTGTCTGTTGCCGATGGTCGAGGAATTGAGACCGAACTGGAGATCGTTAGAGGTCTACAATGCGATAAAGGGTTCCTTTCCCCCTACTTTATCACCAACGGAAAGGAAATGTGTGCAGAACTTTCAGACAGTTTTGTATTGGTTGTCGACAAAAAGAGCGTCGGCGTCAAGGAATTTGTCTCATTTCTGAAAAAATTTAAGGAGGATTCCCAAGGTCATCCCTTACTCGTCATTTCGGACGGAATTGAAGGAGATGTTCTGCAACTGCTTGTCCTTAACAAATTAAAGGGGAATCTGTCCCTTTGTGCAATTTCCTCACCATCTTTCGGTGAACAAAGAAAGGAACAGCTGAAAGATATCGCCGTACTGACTGGAGGGAAGGTCATATCGGAGGACTTGGGCCTCTCTCTAGAGAAGGCAGATCTTTCTGTTTTGGGACAAGTTGACCGGATCAAAGTGTTCAAAAATAAGACGGTTGTGGTCGGTGGAAAAGGGAGGCAAGAGGAAGTTGAGAAGCGGATCCTCCGTTTACGAAAGGAAAAAGAAGAGGCAACCTCTGATTATGAGAAGAAAAGTTTAGAAAAACGCTTAGCTTACCTTTCGGGAGGGGTAGCGCTGATCCATGTTGGAGCACACACAGAGTGCGAAATGAAGAAGAAAAAGGAACGCTTTGAGAACGCAATTCACGCCACGCAAGCTGCGGTGAAGGGAGGCATTGTTCCAGGAGGGGGGGTTGCTCTGTTGCAAACGAGCAGAAGTCTGGATCCACTTGAATTGGTCGATGAAGGGGAACGGGTAGGGGTGAATATTGTCCGCAGTGCGCTCAGATATCCCGCAATGACTATCGCTGATAATTGCGGAGAAGAGGGTTCTCTCATCGTCGAGAAGATCGTAAGACAGAAGGAAAAGTGGTGGGGCTTTGATGGCCTTACCGGTCGTCTTGTCAACCTATTGGAAGAGGGAATTGTCGATCCAATGCTCGTCCCCAAAAGCGCCCTACAAAATGCAGCTTCCGCCGTCGGCGCCCTTTTGACCGTAGCCTGTATGGTTACAGAAGGGCCAAAGAAGGAGAAGGGAAACACCGCTCCCTATTCTTACGATATGATGAATGAAATGGGTGGTGCGATGGGAGGGTGAACGTTTTGCCCGTCGAACTAGATCGCTTCTTTTTGAATTTTTTTCAGAGATTGGGGAGGATTCCCTGGATACGTTACTTTCTCGGCTTGTGTGGCAAGCCTCTGAGGTCCTGAAAGCTCTTTTTCCTTCTTCTGTTTCCGAGGAAGATCGGGGAATCATAGAGATTACGCAAGCCACCCACCCAAGATTTGGTCACTATCAGTGCAACACTCCAATGAAAATGGCGAAGAGGCTGGGGAGGAAGCCTGTCGATATTGCGGAAGAGATGGTTGAAAGGTGGATCGCGCTCTACCAGCCTCTTTTTGCTTCGATAAAAGTGGCCGGTCCGGGTTTCATCAACTTGACCTTTTCGCTCCCCTTTTTAGTGGAAGAACTGATCAAATTAGCTAAGCATTCTCGTTGTGGAGTAGATGAAGTTAAAGACAAGAAAAAGGTCATTGTAGAATTTTCTTCTCCCAATGTGGCCAAGGAACTCCATGTAGGGCATCTGCGATCCACGATTATTGGGGATAGCCTTGCACGTCTATTTGAATTTCTCGGACATGAGGTCTTGCGCCTTAACCATATCGGGGATTGGGGCACACAATTTGGCATGTTGATCGCCTATCTTTACGAACATGAGCGGGAGGTCTTTCGTGGGAAGAAAGAGGCTGACCTTCCTTCTTTGATGCGTTGGTATCAAGAGGCCAAGCAACAGTTTGATCGAGATATCCGCTTCAAAGAACGCTCTCAACGCGCGGTTGTCGCCCTACAAGGGGGAGAACCCTCCCATGTCAATGCTTGGCTCTATGTTCGAAAACTGTCTCGAAAAGGATTTCAAGAAATTTATGAGTGTTTAGATGTTCAGCTCGTCGAACGTGGGGAGTCCTACTACAACCTTTCCCTTCCCTTAGTAGTGGAAGAATTCGAAAAAAAGGGATTGATTGTTCTTTCTGAGGGGGCAAAATGTTGTTTTCTTGAGGGATTTTCTAACCAAGATGGCTCCCCCCTCCCCCTCATTCTGCAGAAAAAGGATGGAGGGTATAATTATGGAACGACAGATCTTGCAGCGGTCAGACAACGGATCATAGAAGAAAAAGCGGATCGTATTCTCTATGTCGTCGACGCAGGGCAAAGACTGCACTTTCAAATGATCTTCCGGGCTGCTCAAGAAGTAGGTTACTACGATCCGGAAAAGGTTTCAGTAGAACATGTCCCTTTTGGTCTGGTCCTGGGACCTGATGGAAAAAAATTCAAAACGCGTTCTGGAAACACAGAACGGTTGATTGATCTCTTGCAGGATGCGATTGATCATGCCAGCTCCCTCCTTGACCAACGAGAGCTTTCTCTATCAGAAGGAGAGAGGGAAGAATTGGCCCACATTTTAGGTATTAATAGCGTCAAATATGCAGATCTCTCTTCCCATCGAACCAAGGATTATCTCTTCAGCCATGAGCGGCTGTTCGGATCTGAACAGCAGACAAACACGGCCTCCTATTTACTCTATTCCTACGTACGCGTTCAAGGAATCAAAAGAAAGGTCAACCGGACAGAAGATTCTCTCTCGCCCTCCCTGAATTTTGACCTCTCTCACCCAGCGGAGCTTGGACTGGCTCTCCATCTATTACGATTCGGAGAGGTAGTAGAGGAGGTCAGCACAACCTTGCTCCCCCACCGATTGGCAGACTATCTGTACGGGTTAGCAGAACAGTTTCATCACTTTTTTAAAGAGTGCCGAGTTCAGGGAAGTTCCAAAGAAAATTCTCGTTTAACCCTTTGCATGCTTACTTCCAGGATTCTCAAACAGGGAATGGAGGTTCTAGGTTTAAAGGTCGTCGATAGAATGTAGAAAAAATCGCTCAAATGAACGAAAAACCTCCCTGTTTCGTCAGCAACTCAATATCCGTTTTACTCGACCTGTTAAAACAACAGCTCTCTTTATCGACCACACATCTCATTTTGGTCCATTCTCCTCTATTGAAGAAATCACTTCTTGCGCATGTTGAGGAAAAAAGGGATTCTGCAATTCTGATCAAAGGGGTTACGGAAGGGTTGTGCTTCCTTTTCAAAAGGTGGGCAGACAGGGATTTACGTCTTCCTTCTCTTCCCTATCTTACCCTCCATCTGGAATCCCTACTTTCTTCTCTCCTTCCAAAAGGAGGTGGGGACAGATCATGTGCTGGTCCCCAACAAGCCGAAGAGTTGGCGAAAACATTTTTAAACTGCATGGCTTCCCCCTTAAATTCTCTTCAAAAATGGTTGGCTGAAGAGGGAGAGGAACAAAGATTATGGAAAATAGTTTTCGATTTCTGGGATCTTTCTCATAACCTCCAGAGCTCCTTCCCTTCTCTCCTTAAGGGAGAGCTGCACCTCCACCTATTTAACCTCCCCTTTATTCCTCACCCTTATCAACAACTCTTACATTCCATCTCCTCCCTGATTCCCGTCTACTATTATCAATTTTCCCCTTGTAGGGAATTTTGGACCGACACACTTTCAGAAGAGGGAACCTCTCTCCTATTGGAGAAAGACCCCAGCTGTCTTCCCTATCTCGAACATCACCATCCTCTACTCGGGGATTTCGGAACACTCTTGCGCCATCGATTTCTCTTGCTCGAAGAATTGGACTTGCCCTTGAGAGAAACATATGTCGACCCTCCACACACATTGCTAGGGGCTATTCAACGGGATATCCTATATGACCGTCTCCCCATCGACCGTGCTCCTCAGCTAGATGGTTCTCTCTTCCTTCATCCTTGCTCATCCAAATTGCAAGAGGTAGAGAGACTCTATGCTCATCTATCCTCCTCCGCTATCTCCCCTTCTGAAGTGCAAATTCTGGCCCCAAATATGGAGGAGTACCTGCCCTATATTTCCTTTGTCTTTGAGGCCAAAGAGCTTCCCTATTCCTTTCACTTCCATGACCGATCACCCCTCAATCAGAGCCCATTTTTATCCCTTCTTCTTAGCTTTTTTTCCCTGTCTGAGCAAGATTTTTCCTTGGAGGAGATCTTCGGTTTCCTTTACCATCCTTTTGTTCATCAGAAATTTCACTTCACATTGAGAGAAGTGGAGAACTTGCATTTTCGAATCCACTCTCTTGGGGTAACTTGGGGAATGAATCGGACCCACCGGGAACAGCTCTATCCTCTATCCTCGTCGACCTATGATGAAAGCGGAACATGGGAACAAGCATTCTATATCCTATTCTCCCAGCAGAAAACGCTTTCTTCTACCCCCTGGGGAAAGATCGGCCATCTCTCCCCCTCAGAGAGGAAGAACGTTGACTCCCTTTTTTCCTTGATACGCAGGTTAAAGAAGGATTGTGACCTTCTACATCTTCCCAAAACATTCGTGAATTGGGCCCTCTTCTTAAATCATCTTGTCGAAACCTATTTCCTCTTACCAGAAGAGGAACTTCCTTACCTACACCTTCTTCATCAAACATTAGCATCGTTGAAGGAATTAGAAAGGGGAGAAGTTTCCCCTATCTCTTATGTAAGCATTAAACGCTTTCTCCACCAAACGTTACAAAAAAAGGTCGTGGTTCCTGAAAAGGAGAATCTCCCTTCCCCCTCTCATTTTTCCTTTCGTTCTTTGCAGCTTGGCAACATTCTCTCTTCAAGTATGATCTGTCTTCTGGGTATGCAAGAAGTCAGCGTTCCCTCCTTTTTACATAGCGGGAGCAGGCCTAAAGATACTTTTTACCCTACTCTCCGCGAAGAGGAAGACGCTTTATTTCTGGAACTCATCATGTCAGCACGTAATTTCCTTTACATCAGCTACTTAGACGGACAAGAAAACGAAATCGATCCCCTCTCTTCCCTCTCTCCCATTCAAAGACTTCTCTCCTACCTAGCCACCTATCATCACATCGAAGAGAGCGAGCTCTTCCCTCCTCCTCTCTCTTCCATTTCTGTCACTTCCTCTGTTCCTCCCCCCTTTCCCTCTTCCATGTTTGCCATTTCTTCTGTTCCTCCCCCTCCCTCCAGCCCCCTGTTTCCCGAATATCTCGCATCCGAACAGCTAAAAGCCCTCCTCTCAGACGAAAGAGGGTGGCCCCTATCAGAGGGAGAGAAACTCCCCCTATCCTTTCTCTCTCAATGTGCCAAACATCCAATTCGTTTCTATTTTCAACATGTATTAGGGACCTGCCTACCCTACCCCACTGAAGAGAATCCTTTCTCCCTTTCTTCCCTCAATCGATTCCTGATCGAAAAGGCTCTATTAACAGCACCCCTTGAGGAGGTCGTTCAAACAGCATACGATTGTGGTCAGCTTCCCAAGGGGGTAGGCGAAGAAGCTGCCCTTTTTGCCTTAAAGGAAGAAAAGGAGCAGTGTGAAGCCCATCTTCGAGATTTTGGAGTCGACAAACTCTTCTCGCTTCCCTTCTCTTTTTCCCTTTCACTTTCCAAAACGCAACGGGTCATTCTCACAGGAAGGTTAGACCACCTTTCCCCTCAAGGGTTGGTATTTATGGGCAAACAGAAAGATATTTTAAAGATTTGGCCCGATTTCCTCCTTTTTGCTTGTTTAGAAGGGAAGGAGGACATGGATAAGAAGTTGCTCTTTGCAAAGACGGGAAAAACGTTCTCCCTAGATCACCCCAAGCAGGCTCTCACTGATTTCATCCTATACTATTCGAAAGCTATTCAAACTCCCTCCCCCTTTCTTCCCCTGTGGGGAGACTGTTTCCTCAATAAAACTGTTGCGGCATTTGAGAAAGCAGTGGAACATCAGCTGAAAAGGGAGAAGGACCCCTACCTATACTTTGCCTTTTCCCGTTATGATGCTTCCACTATTTTCAACCATTGGGCCCCCTATCTGAGAAGGGTTTTCTCTCCCCTCCTCCAGACTGTAGTCCTACCCTAATGGTAGGATGAAGGGGTGAAAACATCCCTGTTTCGAAAGTCGCAACCAAAAGAACACCGGCTTGGCTGAACATTTCGGATCGACTTGCTACCCCCGTGAACCTATACTATGAATCACCCAACACATGTCCCGTCCCTTCCATTGGCCGGAGTGCCCGGAGGGAAAGTGACTCCTGATTCATTTGACCCGCTGGGCGATATCCACCGCGCACATGCTGTCTAAGACAATAGTTCACAAAAAAGGGAAAAACAAATAAGAATAAGAGGCCAACTATAAAGAGAACAATGGTAACAGGAAGTGGGACTTTCCCTTGGGAAACAACAGACGCGACAAGAAACGAGCTACTTATCAAGGCGAGGGGCCAATAAGCCATACTCTGACCATGATTCGTTTCCCCCGACTGACTCTCAACTCTTGCAACTTGTAGAGTTTGGGTCGCAGAACCCCGTTGCTCCCCAGTCACTGCATTATTCATAATCACCCCAACCTTTGCCAAAACCAACAACGCGCCGATCCTACTATATTTAGAATTACTTATCAATGTATTATTACACAGCTCAATAAAATAAAAACCATTGTATGCATTCACGAAGGGCAACGGAATAAGCCAACACCCTCTTTTTTTTATAGCCAGCAAACCACTACTAGACCTTCCATTTCTCAAAAAGAATTAACATAACACGTTGATTTTCAAGAAAATAAATCTATAACTGAACAGTGAAATTGGGGGCAGATTCGTACGATACACCTCCCGTGAACGCCTGCCTCTCTATATTCAAAGCAATCTTATTGAGCCGGTGGTACAACTTGAGCGATATGGGGCTCGAGGAACCCTTACGCATCAGATTGAACTTCATTTTATTTACAGGCTTTGAGGTAGAAGCAAAAGTTCCGGATCGCTCGACTCTTTGTCGATTCAAAAATATTCTCACCAACCGGAGATTGGACAAAATTCTTTTTGAAGAGATCAATGCACAATTTGAAAGCATGAATATCAAGGTGAGGCAAGCGGAATGTGCTATATTGGATACGACGATCATTGAATCCCCAGCAAGGCCAAGAAAAATACTCGTTGTCCCCGAGAAAGATCGTTAAGCAACAAAGTTTGAATGAAACCACATGGTTAGAGGTTGTGCAACGGTCTCTATTTGAGAGATTGATTTCAACTTGAGATTCAGCAAGGACCAACGGAAGAAGAAACCGCCTTGAAAAATCCTAAGACAGCAAGGAGAAACACCTTCTACTGTTGATCCAACTCATCTAAATAGCTCGCTCTTGCATGGGCGCGTTGGGAAAGCGTTCTTCGGTGACACCAACTATTTGGGGATATAGGAAGATAATGATCAATGCAATTTTGAGCGCCAAAATGGCACTGATGAGGAGGGCAAGAGGCAGCGAAATACAGCACAAAAGGCATATCCCGACAGCGACCTCAAGGATCAACAAGACACAGATGAGAAGCACTATGTTGTCCTTGACAGTTGAGTGGTTGTCAACATGATCTTTTAAATGAACGCGCACAAAACTATGCGAAGGAGAGAACAGTGGATTCAGTACATATTCATCAATACATATTCAAGGGGGTAACAGGTCGACCCGAAATATTCAGCCAAGCCACCACTCTTTTGGTTGCAACCGGTAAATCACACTAACTAGGCTCTATTCCCACCCTCAGGGTGAGAGATCAAGAAAAAGAGAATAACATTCAAAAATCAAGCTTTCAAAGAACCACTGGGGATCGATAACGGAAACGGCTCCAAACTTCTGTCATAAGATCCTTTTCGTAGAAGCTGGCCTTCAGGCCTACAGGTAGAAAACCGGGGAGTTGGTTCAGCTGTCTCGGCCGCACAAGGGCACTCTATCCCGAGAATGAGGTCACTGAGAACATAGATCTTCTTCGAGCAAGAGCGTTCGAGCTCTCATAACAAGATTTTTGAAGAGTCTATGATATCCGTTCGATTGCACCAAGTAGCAGGCATGCCAAAAATTTCTCCAAACGTGATTCAATATCGAACAGATACGCTCCAATGTGCGCATTGTGGCATGAATACAAAGCAGGAAAACTTTCCCGAGAAAGGTTACAGAGGCGGTCCCCCTGCCCTGATTTTGTAAAAAACATTAGATCTGGAATGAAATTAGCAAATCCAAGGCAAGAATAAGGCTAAATCTATTCATAATTTGCTCTAGAGCTTAAAACCTTTTATCAAACCGATAATTTTGCAATTCTTAACCCGAAAACTGCTCTTTTCCTCACAAGCCCTTCGACCAGCTGACTCACTGCTCTTGTCCATTTTTTCTACCTCCGTTGTGTTGCACAGTTCGATCGTCAATGCTAAACCCTAAGGGAAGTAATAAGCTCATCTCATGCCCACGGTGTGATACGAGAGGGCCCAGGACTAAACCGTTGAGCCTGACATACTAATGACTACTGAAATCTTCTCGATCTATTAAATCTTTCTTCCGGTTATGTATAAGGCAATAATGCCTTTACAAATAAGAAACAAGCCTGTAAAACCTGAGGACGAAAGAGCGAAATGTTGGCGGAAGATGATGGAGATCTTTGAGAATAGAAGAGCATAGACTTCTGTGGCATCGGGCAAAGGAGAAGTCATTGTTTCGAATTCCGAGAGAGGGAATGCACTAAATGTTCTCTACCACATCATTGTCGTGTGTGTTGATTTGCCTTTTCGTAGGTTATCCCAGGTATCGACGACCGTTCTACGGTTGGTGAAATGGCAGTGCGCAGGTCAATTAAAAATTTGGCAAGGGTGTTAAGCCTTATTTAGGATTTAGGGAAAACAACAATAGCCATGAATCGGTCCTCAGTAAAAAGAGGGATCTCTCCCTCAGAGGAGAAAAGGTTGATTGTCCGCACTTGTTTCGCAGAACACTATGTGACAGATTGAGGTTCACTCTTTATCTTCTACAATGATTTGCCCTTCTGTAACGATGACTTAGAATGATGCGCTCTGCCGAGCGAACGATAGCGATGATCATCTGGTGATCTGTTGGAACGAAGGGGAAAAGGAGAGGAATTGGGCACGCTTGGATAGTATGTTTTCCTGAAGGGTGTCATATTTCCTTGAAGAATGTCTCGAGTGGGCCAGTTCTTTTTCAGAGTAGTGAATGAAAAACTGCAAAGATGCAGGCAATTCACACTCTCAACTAGAATGCTGAGCTACATTCAGGGAGAGAAGTTATGGTTGGCCCACATTTGCATGGATTTGTATACGGGAATGGAAAAAAATAGACGCTCATCCGTCGTGTCCTCATGAAAAAAAGTAGAGATATGTCCTCTCGTTACCACGCACACCACTCTTCCTCTCAAGGAGGAAAGAGGTCCTCCTTACGTCGCCATCTAAAAATCATTGCCAGGGGAGAGAGAACTTTAGCGATTGGACTTCCTCCCTTCATCTGGCAGTTAACTTTTTTCTACTTTCCTTTGGTTTTTATTATTTTAATAAGCGTAATAAAATTTTCTTTTAGTGGAAATTTCATCGGATGGACCACAGAAAACTTTACCTCTATTTTTTCCTATGATTATTTTCGCATCATTATGAGGTCCCTGGTTCTTTCCGGAATGACGGCATGTTTCTGTTGGGTGATTGGGTATCCCTTGGCCTGCTTTCTTTCTTGTTATGCAAGAAGGTTTAAAGCTTTTTTGTTGTTTCTTTTCGTTATTCCATTTTGGACCAATTTACTTTTGCACGTTTATTCATGGTGTTTTGTTTTAGAAAAAAGTGGGTTTGTCAACCAGTTTCTTTTGATGGTGGGGTGGATCAAGTGGCCGATTCGTTTTCTTAACTCCTCTTTTGCCATCATATTGATGATGATCTACTGTTACCTACCTTTTATGGTACTACCCATTTTTTCGGCGCTGGAACGTTTTAACCACCATCTGTTGGAAGCATCTCAAGATTTAGGAGCTTCATGGTATCAGACATGGCGGAATATTACCCTTCCCCTGACCTTCCCCGCTATTCGTGCCGGGTTTTTTTTAGTGTTTATTTCATCTTTTGGAGAGTTCATTATTCCAGAGCTAATAGGTGGGGATAAACAGTATTATGTTGGAAATGTAATATCACAATACATGTTAGGAGAGACCACACGTGGAGTAGGTTCCGCCTTTATGATTCTAAGCTGTGGGTGTCTAGCTGTCACAATATTCTTCGTGAATCTTATCTTGAAAAAAATCGAACGATCGCTTGGAGGAATCATATGACAAAACTTCGTTCGGGGAGATTGTTCTACCTCTTCCATCTATCCGTGGCCATTCTTTCTTATCTTTTCCTTTATATCCCCATTTTGATCTTGGTGATTTTCTCCTTCAACACAGAGCGTTTTCCCTCCGCCTGGACGCAATTTACGTTGAGATGGTATGAAGAGCTCCTTCATGCCACGGATTTGTGGAGAGCCCTGTTCAATTCCTTTATTGTGTCCACTATGGCCACTGTTCTCAGCCTAATTTTGGGGATTTTTTTCATATTTTTTTGTGCTCAGAAAATAGAAGTAAAAAGAATGGCTCCATTTTTTTATGGAAATATCATTGTTCCAGAAATTATGTTGGCCATAAGTTTGTTGGGTTACTTTACTTTTTTTAAAGTTGAATTGGGCTTTACGACTTTAATCATTGCTCATACGATTTTAGGGCTGGGCTTCATCATTCCAATGTTGTATGTCAAATATGCTGAGATAGATGCGCATCTGTATGAAGTCTCCTGTTCCCTCGGCGCTTCATCTATTCAGACCTTTTGGAAGGTGACCTTACCCCTTTTGCGTCCCACCCTTTTGGTGGTAGGCTTATTAATTTTTGTTCTTTCTTTTGACGACTTTGTTTTTTCTTATTTTTGTTCAGGAACGTCAGTGCAAAATCTTTCTCTCTATTTATTGTCGATGTTAAGATTGGGTATTTCCCCGATGATCAATGCTCTTTCTACCTTTCTATTCATGCTGAGCGGTCTACTAGCCCTGATCTGTTTTTCGATGAGGCTGAGGAGCCGTATTATATGAAAATGAAGAGTTTGGTGCGTGGTAGTATCGCATTAATATGGCTATCGTTCATTTTTGCGATTCCCTGGATATCAACATGGTCTCCTGCACACCCTCAAAGGGAAAATCGTCTCTTGATACTTGGCTGGCCTGACCAGTTTTCGCCAGAGCTCATTCGACAATTTGAGAAAGAGATGGGGGTGAGGGTGACCGTACACCCTTATGGAACAGATGGGGAGTTTCTCGTAAAATTCAAAAGTCATCGAGGGAGAGGCTATGATTTGGTCATGGCATCTGACTATGCAATCCCGCAGCTCATCAAATCAGGATGGTTAAAACCACTTGACTATTCTCAATTAGATTTCATACCCACTTTGGACACGCGCCTGTTAGGTTTGGGTTATGATGACAATAATCTTTACTCTCTTCCCTATCAATGGGAGGTATATCTTTTCGGAGTGGATTGGGAGGTGTTTAGAGGAAAAGAGGTGGATTGGGATTGGGGAATGCTCTTTCCCAATCCCCCCTCTCGCTACATGGTAGGGATGCTCAATGAACCCATTGACGCAATCGCATTTGCCGCTTACTACCTTTATGGTCCTCGCCCGACCTTACATCAAAAACAGGTCGAACGAATAGAAGAGGTGTTGCGCGAACAAAAAAAATGTGTAGAATCCTATACCTCTCGAACAGATCATCTTTTGATGACAAAAAGTTGTCCTTTTGTGGTAAATATTTCCTCTCCCCTGCTTCGTGCCACAACATTGGCTCCTCACATCAAAGCAGTGATGCCGAAGGGGTGGAGCTTTCTTGCCGTTGAAAACATATGTATTCCTAAAACATCGAGCAAGGACCACTTGATCTATGCCTTTTTAAACTACCTCTACCGTCCTTCCACGATGGGGCGCGAAGCCAGCTACTATGGCACCTTTCCTGCGACAACTAACGTTTCTCCCTTCCTTCAAGTATCCCATCAGTTCAAGGAAATGTTCGCTCAAGCAAATCAACGATTCGACCACCTCTATTTGATCCAACATCTGATCCCCGAGGAAGAGGGCAGGCATATGTGGGTAAGGGTAAAGGCTAAATAGAGGCTGATTCTCAGCGATTATCATGGCAGGTGGGTGGGGGGATTCACCAAGGGGACCACATCCATACGCATTCACGGTGTAGAAGCCATTACAACCCATATTGACCACCTCTCTTTTAACTTTTACCAAATTGAGGTGTCTAATCCCACAATGGCCCTGTTGAACAATGGGAAGGCAGTGATAAAAATTTTCGAAACTGGCCTAAAATAAAATGGCCGACACACATCATAAGTTGCTGAAAATAAAAAGAATACAATTTAAAACCTCCTGTTGACGATTTAGTGCATATAGACCACTTGCATCGAAAAATGCTATTTTCTCAACACTCCCATAACCAATAGCTTGTACTAAAAATTTCCAGGGACAAATGTACGCGTTCAGGGGAGGTGCGTCGTACGGAATCTTCCCCTAATTTAACTGTTCGGTTATAGGTTTATTCTCTTGAAAATCAACGTGTTATGTTAATTCTTTTTGAGAAAACGTTGCAAAATTTTGTGCGTATTTCGTTTTTTTGACACGCGCAGTAGTAATTCAATAGCATGCGAAACATTATAAACAATTCTTCTTTGTGATGTTTGAACATGAAATTGATTACGATCTCTACAAGAGAAGGTTTCTTTGAGAATGTCTGAGTTTGTTTCTGGAATTTTTAATGCAAAGACTTGGCTATGAGCCAGATATAAACCAAATTCGCAAAAACTAAATGAGGAGCGATCAGGTGAGTTGGATATAGTCTCTACCCGCGTGAACGCATACGGACAAATTGAAATATTCTCGTGGCAGCCTTTTCTTCGGCTTGATTCGAATGTTTAGTTTTAATTTACAATAAACCTAATAAACACGCTTGTGACTACATGGTTTTTTTCTAATTTAACTTTCGCATCATCTTATCAAAGCCCCGACGTATATGCAGTTCTGCAAGCGATGTCAGGAATAGAGAAATCTCAAGATCATCGGCTTTTTTTTTGATTTGTAGCACACCATAGTTTTGCTAACAGACATTAATTTACAAGCACGGCTAACACCTAATGGTGTGGTGTTGTCGCAGGTCAGAAATCAATTGTTGCCTGTCAGCTCTGGGAACTTTTTTCAAATAGTTCCTTTAAAATTTTATTGTCCAAACTAGTATCCACATACATTGTTTTTAATCTGCGATTCTCGACCTCAAATTCTTTTAATCTTTTAAATCAAAAACCATCATTTCAGAATATTTGTTTTTTAGCTTGTAATATGTAGCTAATGATATTTGATATCGTTAACAAAGATCTTTTGGTGAAATACCCGTAGCAGCTTCACTCAATATACCGATTATTTGAGCCTCACTTAACTTGCTTTTCTTCATGTGCAGATCTCCTGTGTAAACAGGATTAACAGAAAATTCTACTTGCTCACAGTCTTAATTTCAGAGGGGGTTACCAACCGCAGACAAATTCCCTCCACATCGTGCAGAAAAACACTAATGCCGCAATAACCCCACTGAGAATAAGAAGGGGAAGGAAAGGAACTTCCCATGTAAATGGAAGGCACATCAGGATTCCAATAACAAAAGCGGCTATACCCATCCCAACAGCGAAGAGAATGAAGAGGCAACATACTTTCACTACGGATGCAATAGTACGTTTGTGTTCTACAGTAGGGGCCTGTTGAGAAAACGGCTTCGATACAAGTGGTCTATATGCACTAAATCCTCAATAGGAGGCTTTAAATTGCATTATTTTTATTTTCAGTGATTTATGATGTAGATCGGCCATTTTATTTTAGGCCAGTTTCGAAGGTTTTTATCACTGCCTTCCCATTTTTCAACAGGGCCAGTAGGGGAGTATTTTGATTTCTTGGGATCTTTTACCTCTCTATCATCGGTAACCTGTAGAGTGTAATGCATATCCTTTTCGCTTTTTTGGCTGTCTGAGTCATTACAGGTCCAGACTGTTAGATTGATGTGTAAATTTATCGGAGACGTCATAGTGTTCACAATTGTTTTGTATTGAAAGCACTATTTTAAATAGTATAAAATTATTTACCAGTTTATTTAAAATTATTTTATAAATCAAAATGAGAAGTCACATTCCAAAGAATGTGTTTCGAAAAGGTGAAAGATGGAAGGTTTGATGATGATTTACGACCACAAAGAAAGGGGGTAGGGTATCGTTTGACACCACTATCCCTCCGTGGACGCGTACGTTTACCGGTCGCAGTCAAAAGAGTAACGCGACCTGGCCAAGTATTTCGGATCGATTTGTCACCCCCGAGAACACCCTCACCTACCTCGCTAGTAAGAAACTTCATAATAACCGATTCTCCGCATCATACTCGGTGATCTTGCTGTTCCCGTTGATTTGTGAAGACGGCATCCCCGTTCCTATGAGGCGACATTGTTGCATACGCTATGTGCATTACTCAGTAGAGTGTGGCTTCCATAAGGTGACTCCACCGTGCAAATGCATGCTATTCGAACCGGTTTTAAAGAATACCTTCCTTCTTTTGCTTTATCTTGCTAAACAACTGTCTGTGATCCTCCCGAAAAATTCAATATTTACTCCATTGGATTGCCCATGTTTGATCCGTACAATAACCTTAAAACAAGTTGACAGATAACTTAACATATTTTTTAATAAAATTTAAAATAATAAATAAAGTAGTATTATTATGTCATCGATTAATCCAACCGTCGTCCAATCGGATAGCCAAACAACCCAAAAAGTCAGGAAGGAAAGTTGGGCAAATGAACATCCCACCCTTGCAGCTGTTGCATTCGTAGTGGGACAAATATTTGGCTACATTATCTCCTTTCTTGTTATCATTGCGATTTTCACTGCAATCGTTGTCGCTGTGGTAGTCCTGATATGTCTTTTGTAGCTGCTCTCTAGGTTGGTCCGCTATAGCGAAAGAAGTATTTTGGAACATTATCACTGCTGTTACATTCGCAATACTCATTACCTGTGCGGCAGCCCTGATATGTTTTATATTTGGGCTTCCTTTCTTTCTCGTTCCTATTGTTAGCGCAGTTGCCTTTATATTTGCATCTGCCTGCACGATATATTTTGTGGTAAACAACAAAATCGAATTTGACTAAAAAGGGCGTCACAACAATGAAGACCGTTGCATAACCTCTGGTTAGTCAACTTTATGTGAAAAGCCACAAAAATTCGGGTGAGAAATCCAAGGTTTCTAAACATCATAAGATGTTCATTACAAATGATTTGGACATATTCCCTCTTTTTTTATTTCCGCTGTGTTACACAGTTTGGTAGTCAACGATGAACTCCAAGAGAAGTTATGCAACAGTCTTCAATGTTGGGTGCCTTAAAAATTTTTTTCGATAAAAGGGGAATTTCAGCTTAGACCCACTCTTGACCTGTGCGTAAATGAAAAACAGGAGATAGAAGACCGTTGCACAACTTCTGATTGGATATATTCCCCTCGTGCGTAAATTGTTCACTTCTCCAGAAGCACGCCGTTCTCCTTTTGCCAACAAAGATAGACTTCATCGTCATAATCGATGTCCTCCTGAGGAAAATGTTCCTCATTCTGTTCAAACACGATCATCTTGCATTGGTGATTGACCACTACCGTATATTGTGTCGACCGACCATCATAGACAATCTGTGTGACCATACCCTTTAATCGGTTGGAAAAATTCTGAATCGGCTGCTTGGCGATAAAGATTTTTTCGGGACGAATGCTCACATAAAGTTGACACCCTTCATACATCCAGGATTTGAGTCTGGGGACACAAATATGAAAAGATCCAATATGTGGAATGTCAACCGTAGTCTCCTCCCCCTCAAGGCAAGATAGTCGCCCGAGGAGAAGGTTTGTCGTTCCCACAAATTTAGCGACGAAGGAGGAGGTAGGAAATTCATAAATCTCTTTAGGGGTCCCCATCTGTTCCACCTCTCCTTGATGATTCATAATGGCCATGTAATCCGCAACCGCTAAAGCCTCAAATGGATCATGTGTGACGTAGATAAATGTCGTCTGTAATTTATCCTGCCAGTCGATCAACTCGATCAACATCTTTTCTCTCAACTTAAAATCTAATGCGGCTAGAGGTTCATCCAATAAAAGGACATCTGGATGGTTGATGATCGCTCTCGCTAAGGCCACTCTTTGCTGTTGCCCTCCGGAAAGTTGGGAGGGGAGCTTGCCGATGTGGTTCTCTAAATGAAATGTCTTCGCTAGAGCCAATACACGGCCCTGGATCAAACTTTTTTGTAGTTTCGTAAGCTTCAAACTATAAGCAATATTTTCAAACACATTGAGGTGGGGAAACAGTGCATAGTTTTGGAAAACAATGTTTATCCTCCTCTTATTCGCCGGAACATGGGTGATCTCACTGTCACCCAAATAAATAGATCCAGAGTCTAATTGTTCAAAGCCTGCGATCAGCCTTAATAAAGTTGTCTTTCCACACCCACTAGGACCCAACAGGGCAAAAATCTTCCCGGAAGGAATATGCAACTGGATCTGATTCAGAATGGTGGTATTAGCATAGGACTTAGTTACCTTCCTCAATCGTATGCTGCGCATGCAACCTCCACAAACAACATGACGGGAAGACCATTGTTACAGCCTTCGATTGAGCGACTTCGCTCTACCTTTTCAGATGAACTCTACCAGCCTCTCGATCATCTTCATACGCGAACAACTTACCAAAACAGACGCTCCAAGGGAAGCCTTAGGAAGCACTTCGCCAAAAAAAACTTCACAGAAATAAAGAAACCCGCTCCTCCCCAACATCGCACACTCTCTTTAGGAAAGGGGAGAGCCAAAGGAACCGCGAGGGACAGCAGGGTTCCTACAACTCTCCAGGCAACTTGCAGAAAAAAGGCGGAGGAGATCCTTCTCCAAGGGGAATGCACGCTCCTCCCACCCTCTTGTCACACAAAGAATAAGGACTTAGTAATCCATACCAGCCATCGCTGCTGGAGAAGGTGATCCTCCCTGCGCCTTCTTGTCCTCTACGATATAAATCGCTGCCGCCATCTCCAAAAAGGAACAGTTGGTCCCAGCAGCAGATTGGAGGGCGGTGCGAAGCACTTTTGTTGGGTCGACGATTCCAGCCTCAATCATATTGACGATTTCTCCACTGTTCGCATCCCATCCCTTTTCCGGTTTGGAAGAATCCAATACATTCGCTAGAACCACTGAACCCTCATAACCAGCATTGTCGGCAATCTGACGCAAGGGAGCAGAAATCGCTTTCGCTACACTAGAGATCCCAACGTTCTCTCCCTCATTGTCTCCTGAAAGAGCTTTAAGCTTAGGAAGGATCTCGACGAAGGCACTTCCCCCGCCCTTCACGATTCCCTCTTCGATGGCTGCTCTCGTCGCCTGCAAGGCATCATCTACACGATCCTTTTTCTCCTTCATTTCTACTTCCGTCGCAGCACCGACCCGGATGACACCAATGCCCCCAGAAAGCTTTGCCAACCTCTCTTGCAATTTTTCCCGATCATAGTCTGAAGTGCTCTCCTCAATCTGTTTTTTGATCAGGGCGATGCGCTTCTGAATCTCCTGAGTGTTACCACCACCACCGACTATGGTCGTCATATCTTTTTTGACCACAACCTTATCGACCTTTCCGAGATGATCAAAGGTGACCTTATCGAGGGGAATGCCCAACTCTTCACTGATCAATGTTCCTCCTGTAAGGATCGCGATGTCTTTCAACCTTTCTTTGCGGCTATCCCCGAAGCCAGGGGCTTTCATTGCCCATAGTTTCAACCCACGCACTCTATTAGCTACCAGAACGGTGAGGGCTTCTCCTTCTACATCCTCTGCAAGGATACCCAAGGGGACATTCCTTTCGACCACAGTCTGCAAAAGCGGAAGAATATCCTTGATATTCATCACTTTCTTATCACAGATAAGGAGATACGCCCCCTCGTAGACTACCTCTTGATTCTCTTCATCTGTGACAAAATAGGAAGAAAGATAACCCCGGTCGAACGACATGCCCTCCACGACATCAAGTACGGTCTCCAGTCCTCTTCCTTCTTCCACAGTGATCGTCCCATTTTTACCGACTTTCTCCATGGCCTGCGCAATAGTTTCTCCAATGCTCGAATCATTGTTGGAAGAAATGGTCGCGATTTGTTCGATCTCCTTACGACTCTGGATCGGACGGCTCATCTTCTGCAACTCATCGAGGACAAACTTCACTGACTTATCAACTCCCCTTTTGATGTCCCTGGGATTACTCCCCGCAGCCACATTACGCATCCCTTCCATACAGAGGGCTTCAGCAATCACTGTCGCCGAAGTAGTCCCGTCGCCCGCCCTGTCCGAAGTTTTACTAGCTGCCTCATAGACAATCTGGGCACCCATATTCTCTATTCTATCTTCTAACTCAACCTCTTTGGCTACGGTCACCCCATCCTTCGTGATTTTGGGGGCGCCATATGGGGAATCGATGGCCACATTGCGCCCTCTAGGCCCCAAGGTGACCTTAACCACTCCTGCAAGGGTCCGGACCCCTTTAAGAATTTTCTGACTGACCTGTTCTCTAAACTTGATATTTTTTACCGGCATGATCTTCTTTAACTCCTTAAAATAGTCCTAAACCACTTAATCTTCGACGATGGCAATCGCATCATCAGCCCTGAGAATGAGAAATTCCTCCTGATCAAGGGAAACCTCCTGCTCTGAATATTTATTCATCACAATCTTGTCGCCAACCTTGATCGGAATAGGCACCACCGTTCCATCATCGGTAGTTTTACCTGGCCCCACTGCGATGACCTCAACGATTTCTTGCTTTTTCTTGGCCGAGTCAGGAAGCACAATTCCTCCTTGAAGGGGCTCATCTCTCTCAACCCGTTTGACAAGAATCCGATTCCCAAGCGGTCTGATTTTCAACTTATGTTCTGTAGTTTGTTGACTCATCTTAACTAACTCCTGCTAAACAAAACGATAGGCATACACGAGGCGAAGGATAATCGATCACCCCTTTTTTGCTCAAGAAAAATTGGCACTTTGTGTAATTTACTGCTAAATCCCCGAGAACATCTCGAACGAATAAAAGATTGAAGTGAAAGAAACCTCTCATCTAATGATGAAAAGGTGGTGCGCTCTTGGCAAGCCACCTTTGTTCGGAGAACCTTATTCAGAAAAAATATCTGGTTCAGGAAGAAGATAGACCAGACACTTTCTCTTTTTCCCTACACCAAATAACAAATATTTTCCTCCGATAAGATGCTCTCTTTGGATCGTAAGATGAGGGTCGGTCACTCTCTCGTTATTGAGAAAAGCTCCTCGATTTTTGATCAAGCGAATCCCCTCCCCTCTACTTTGTACCAAGGAGATCTTCGCCGCTACCGTGGAATACCTCTCCCCAATAATTTCGGCATAATGACATGCGATGCGGGGGAGATGACAGGTGAGTTGCTCCAACATTTGGGGCGTCAACGTTCCAGAAGAGAGATGATGTATCGCCCGAGTTTCCTCTATGGCTATACGCAGATAATCCTCTCCATGCACAAATCTCACCACCTCTTCGGCCAGCCTTTTTTGACCACGGTTAGGAGCGAGAGTCCCATTCTCACTCTCCCTTTCCAGCGACAAAATTTCTTCTAAATCGATAAAAGTAAGCAACCGCATCAACGAAGTTACCTCTTGATCCGTGACGTGGAAGAGATATTGGTAAAGTTGGTAGGGGGAACTCTTTTGAGGATTCAGCCATATGGTCCCCTCCTCGCTCTTCCCAAACTTTTTCCCGTCCGCCCTGGTCAGCAATGGATGGGTCAACCCATACACGTTCTTCCCCGTCAACCTATGGACCAAGTCTACACCAGCGGTGATGTTGCCCCACTGATCTTCCCCTCCCATCTGTATCATCACTTGATGGAAAGAATAGAGGTGATAAAAGTCATACCCCTGAAAGAGCGGGTAGGCAAACTCGGTAAAGCTCATCCCGCGACGATTCGACCGCAAACGAGAGCGCACACTCTCCCTACTCAACATAGCTCCCAGGCGAAAATGTCGGCCAACATCACGCAAAAAATCGACGCAAGGATAAGAGGATAACCACTGGTCATTATCCAAAAACAGAACGGAGGGAGAAAGATACCCCTTGATTTGCTTCTCTAAAGCTCGAGCATTCTTCGACAGATGTTTCTTATCCATCAGAGGACGCTCCCTATCCTTCCCAGAAGGATCCCCAATCTTCCCTGTGCCTGTCCCTAAAAGAACAATAGTTTGATGTCCAAATCTTTGAAACCAGCTCAGGGCAACCAACCCAACTAAGTTCCCCAAATGCAAACTATCCGCTGTCGGTTCAAACCCCACATACATTTTCAAAGGGAGAGATCTCATTTCCTCAGAGGGATCACGGGTCATCGATTGAATGAACCCTCTATTTTTTAGAAAATCAAAGATATCTTCCTTCACACCGTCGTGCTCACTTGAATCCGGGAAATGCGATTTGAAGAAGAGGCTAACAAAGATGCGCGATGTTTTCTACCGTTTTGAACCTAAATATACTGAGCTAGCTGGAAAAATCGAGAAAATCGCAAAAAGAACTTGATTGAAAATCAACAAGATAGAAGAATGGCGGTTGGTCAAGGGGCTTTTGTGTCGCAAATCTCTTGGGAGCAGGTGACGTGGGGTTCGTTGCGGGTAGTATTTAGAGGGTGCGGAGAAGAGTGTTAGCAGGGCCGAGTAGGTGGTTCATGAGATCATGGTTTTTGCATTTGCTTGCGATCCGTTTCGAAGCTCGGGCGTGACTATCTCACCGGAGGAACGGGGCAGGCGATAGTGGGGCAATGGTCATCTAAAAAGAGAGAAACGTATGGGCACTATTACGAAAAAAAAGCTGATCGGTGAGATTGCTCGCAAGCATGGTTTACACCCCAATGATGTGCATTCTGTGGTTCAAGAGTTTCTGGACGGAGTCATCAACGCTTTGTCGGAGGGGAATCGTCTGGAGTTTCGCGATTTTGGAATTTTCGAAGTCGTAAGAAGAAAGCAGAAGGTGGGAAGAAATCCTAAGAATGCCGTTGTCCCTATCGTCATTCCGGAGAGGTCGGCCGTCAAATTTACCCCGGGCAAGAAAATGAAGCGTCGGGTTGGCCAGGAAGGGGGAAACGGGTGTCGTTGAGGTGTCTCACCGTTCGTTAGAACAGGTTTATTAAATCATCAAATTAAACTGGAGGAAGTAATGAACACATATTGTAGAATTACAGAGGGAGGGCATCTGCAGAAGGAACTGCTTATATGTGCTACCAGGGGTGTGGTGGTCTGCTTCATGGGGCTTCCCTTTTTTGCTGGTCACAGAATATTGCACGTAGGCCTCTCTTTACTCATGGGTAGTTGCCTTGCGTTGGTTTTCGATAGAATCGAGCATGTTCTTCTCGCCAAGTTTTCTCCCTTAAGTGTATGGGAGCGTGAAGATACCGGGGCAATGCCCCAAATAAGGCATAACAAGCATACGGAAGAGGGGACCGTCTCATCCAAATTAGTTTTTAGACTTCTTTCAACTATATTAACTATATCCTCCTTGCTTTTAGGACTTAGAGTCGTGAGCCCGATATGTGGCCAGCGCATCCCAATTCGACATGATCTTTCTTCGCTATGTGGGATCATCCAACTTTGCGTTTCGGGCTTGATTGCACTGCTGAGTCTACGCTATTCAACAGGGACAGAAATGCCATATATCGAAATCGAAGACCACAACAACACCCTCGTTGAGCTCAGACAAAATGCCCGAGAACAACTCGAGGCGAACCTAAAAAGGGTCACACAGGAACTCGAGGTGGCCCAACAAAGGGTCCAAGAAGGGTTATCACAGAAACTCGAGGTGGCCCAACAAAATGTCAAAGACCTCTCACAACAACTCAGCGATAAAGAACTAAAGCTCAAGGATATAGAGCAAGAAGCAGAGGAGGTCCAAGAAGGGTTGTCACAGCAACTCGAAGCGACCCAACAACATGTCAAAGACCTCTCACAACAACTCGGGGACAAATCGCAAGAAGCAGAGAAGGCCCAACAACGTGTCCAAGAGCTCACACAGCAACTCAGTACTAAAGAACAAGAGCTCAATGATATAACGCAAAAAACAGAGCAGACCCAAGAAGGGTTATCACAGCAACTCGAGGCGGCCCAAGAACAATACCTCGAGATGTCCCAAGAAGAGTTTTCACAATACCTCGAGGAGACCAAACAAAGTATCCAAGAGCTCTCTCAGCAACTCAAACAGCAACTCGAGGAGGCCCAACAAAGGGTCCAAGAGCTCACACAGCAACTCAGCGATAAAGAGCTAAAGATCAATGATATAATGCAAGAAGCAGAGGAGGTCCAAGAAGGGTTGTCACAGCAACTCGAGGCGGCCCAAGAAGAGCTCGCACAACACCTCGAGGTGGCCCAAGAGCTCACACAGCAACTCGAGGAGGCCCAACAAAATGTCAAAGACCTCTCACAACAACTCGAGGACAAATCTCAGGAAGCAGAGAGGGCCCAAAAAGGGTTGTCACAGCAACTCGAGGACAAATCTCAGGAAGCAGAGAGGGCCCAAAAAGGGTTGTCACAGCAACTCGAGGAGGCCCAACAAAGGGTCCAAGAGCTCTCTCAGCAACTCAGTATTAAGGAGCAAGAGCTCAATAACATAATGCAAAAAGCGGAGGAGGCCCAAAAACATAAGCGGGAGCTAGAGGACATAGCGCAGAAGGCAGGGAAGAAGACCCAAGAAGGGTTGTCACAGCAACTCGAGGTGGCCCAACAAAGTGTCCAAGAGCTCTCTCAGCAACTCGAGGCGGCCCAACAAAATGTCAAAGACCTCTCACAACAACTCATCGATAAAGAGCTAAAGCTCAAGGACATAGAGCAAGAAGCAGAGGAGGTCCAAGAAGGGTTGTCACAGCAACTCGAGGTGGCCCAACAAAATGTCAAAGACCTCTCACAACAACTCGAGGACAAATCTCAGGAAGCAGAGAGGGCCAAAGAAGGGTTGTCACAGCAACTCGAGGTGGCCCAACAAAATATCAAAGACCTCTCACAACAACTCAAGGACAAATCGCAAGAAGCAGAGAAGGCCCAACAACGTGTCGAAGAGCTCTCACAACAACTTGAGGTGGCCAAAGAAGAGTTCTCACAACACCTCGAGGTGGCCCAAAAACATAAGCGGGAGTTAGAGGACAAATCGCAGAAGGCAGAGAAGGCCCAAGAAGGGTTGTCACAGCAACTCGAGGCGGCCCAACAAAATGTCCAAGAGCTCACACAGCAACTCAGCGCTAAAGAGCTAAAGCTCAATGATATAATGCAAAAAGCAGAGGTGGCCCAAGAGCTCACACAGCAACTCGAGGAGACCCAACAAAGTGTCAAAGAGCTCACACAGCAACTCGAGGAGACCCAACAAAGTGTCCAAGAGCTCACACAGCAACTCGAGGACAAATCGCAGGAGTTAGCGGATCAAAAACATAAAGAACTGGAGCTCAAGAATATAACACAAGAAAAATCGCGGGAAGCAGAGAAGGCCCAACAAAGTGTCAAAGAGCTCTCACAACAACTCGAGGAGGCCCAAGAGCTCTCTCAGAAACTCAAGGACAAATCTCAGGAAGCAGAGAAGGACCAACAACGTGTCCAAGAACTCTCTCAGCAACTCGAGGAGGCCCAACAACGTGTCGAAGAGCTCTCTCAACAACTCAGTGCTAAAGAGCGAAAGCTCAATGATATAATGCAAGAAGCAGAGGGGGTCCAAGAAGAGCTCTCTCAGCAACTCGAGGAGGCCCAACAACGTGTCCAAGAGCTCACACAGCAACTCGAGGACAAATCGCAAGAAGCAGAGAGGGCCCAAGAAAAGCTTTCTCGGCAACTGCCCCTAGGGGCACCCGAGGCAACCCTCTAGACAGTATCGTGGCAGGGGGTAGAAAAGGCGAATCGGCGGAGAGAAAAGAAGGGTAGTTTACATCCCAATGATATGCATTCTGTGGTTCAAGAGTTTCTACGGAAAGCCATCAATGTTTCATTGAAGGAAAATCGTCAGAGGTCGGCCATCAAATTTACCCCGGGCAAGAAAATGAAGCGTCGGGTTGGCCAAGAGGGGGAAAACGAGTGTCGTTGAAGTATCTCGCCGCTCGTTAGAACAAGTTTATTAAATCATCAAATTAAATTGGAGAAACAATGAACACATCTTGTATAACTACAGTAGGAGGACATCTGCAGAAAGAACTGCCTATATGTCTTTTCAGGGGTATAGGGGTCTGCTTGATGGGGCTTCCCTTTTTTGCTGATCGCGGAAGATTGCACATAGGCTCCTCTATCCTCCTGGGCAGTTGCTTTGCGTTGGCTTTCGATAGAATCGAGCATTTTCTTCCCATCAGTCTGGAAGAGATGTCCTCAACAGAGCATGAAGATAGCGGAAGAGTGTCCTCAACAAGGCATGAAACGCGCACGGAAGGGACCGTCCCATTCAAATTAGTTTTTAGACTTCTTTTAGCTATACCCTCCTTGCTTTTAGGATTTAGAATCTTTAGCCCGATGTGTGGCCTACACATCCCGATTCGGCATGATCTTTCTTTGCAATGTGGAACCATCCAACTTTGCATTTCGGCCTTGATTGCACTGCAGAATCTACTCTGTTCAGCAGGGAAAAAAATACCATATGTCAAAGCCGAAGAGTTCGACAGAAGCTGCGAGGAGGCCCAAGAACGTATCGAAGAGCTCTCACAACAACTCGGTGATACAGAGCTGGGGCTCAATAATATAGCACAAGAAAAGTGGAGGCTCGAGTACGTATTGCAAGAAACAAAGAAGACCCAAGAACATACAGAGCGAGAACTCAAGAATATAATGCAAGAAAAGTGGAAGCTCGAGTACGTATTGCAAGAAACAAAGAAGACCCAAGAACATACAGAGCGGGAGCTCAAGAATATAACGCAAGAAGCAAAGGCAGCCCAAAACAGTGTCAAAGAGCTCTCACAACAACTCTATATTAAAGAGTTGGAACTCAAGGACATAACGCAAGAAAAGTGGGGGCTCGAGTACATGTTGCAAGAAACAAAGGACAAATTGCAAGAAACAAAGAAGACCCAAGAACATACAGAGCGGGAGCTCGAGGACACAGCGCAAGAAAAGTGGAGGTTCGAGTACGTATTGCAAGCAACAAATGGCGAATTGCAAGAAACAAGGGAGGCCCAAAAACGTACAGAGCGAGAGCTCAAATACATATCGCAAGAAAAGCGGAAGCTCGAGTACATGTTGCAAGAAACAAAGGACAAATTGCGAGAAACAGAGGAAACCCAAGAACATACAGAGCGGAAGCTCGAGGACATAACGCAAAAAAAGTGGAGGCTCGAGGACATATTGCAAGAAACAGAGGAAACCCAAAAACGTACAGAGCAGGAGCTCGAGGACATAACGCAAGAAAAGCAGAGGCTCGAGAGCATATTGCAAGAAAAATCGCAGGAAGCAGAGACGGATAAAAAAAGTCTCCAAGAACTCTTACAACAACTCGAGGACAAATTGCAAAAAACAGAGCAGAAGCTCGAGAACATAACGCAAGAAAAGCAGAGGCTCGAGGACATATTGCAAGAAAAATCGCAGGAAGCAGAGACGGATAAAAAAAGTCTCCAAGAACTCTCACAGCAACTCGAGGACAAATTGCAAAAAACAGAGCAGGAGCTCGAGAACATAACGCAAGAAAAGCAGAGGCTCGAGAGCATATTGCAAGAAAAATCGCAGGAAGCAGAGACGGATAAAAAAAGTCTCTAAGAACTCTCACAGCAACTCGAGGACAGATCGCAGGAAGCAAGGGAGGCCCAAAACAGTGTCAAAGAGCTCTCACAATAATTCGATATTAAAGAGCGGAAGTTAGTGACCCAAAAATGTGCAGAGGAGGTCCAAAAATATGTCGAAGAGCTCACATGACAACTCGGTATTAAAGAGTGGAAGCTCGAACGGTCGAAGACAACGCCGTAGAACCCGCAGAGCAACTTGATATTGAAAAGCAGACGCTCGAAGGAGTATTGGCAAGCTGAAAAAGCGGTCAGTGGACAAGCTGCAGAGCCCCCACAATAACTTTCCCCAGAGAGGGAACCCGAAGCGACCCCCTTAACAGCTACCGTGGAGAGGAAAAGGCGAGTTGGAGAAGAAGAAAGCAGAGGGAGAGAGGAAATCCTAAGAATGTCGTTGTCCCTATCGTCATTCCGGAAAGGGTCAGCCGTCAAATTTACCCCGGGCAAGAAAATGAAGCGCCTGGCTGGACAGGAGGGGGAAAACGGGTGTCGTTGAGGTGTCTCGCCGCTCGTTAGAATAGGTTTATTAAATCATCAAATTAAATTGGAGGAACAATGAACACATCTTATATGCTTACAGCAAGAGGACATCTGCAGAATGAACTGCCTATATGTCTTCTCAGGGGTATAGGAGTCTGCGTGATGGGACATCCTTTTTTTGCTGGTCGCAGAATATTGCACGTAGGCTTCTCTTTACTCCTGGGCGGTTGCTTTGCGTTGGCTTGCGATAGAATCGAGCGTTTTCTTCACTATAATCCAGAGGAGATGCCCTCAGCAAGGCATGAAATATATCCAGAGGAGATGCCCTCAGCAAGGCATGAAATATATACGGAAGGGGTCGTCTTATCCAAAGTAGTTTTCAGACTTCTTTTAGCTATACCCTCCTTGCTTTTAGGATTTAAAATCTTGAGCCCGATATGTGGCCTGTACATCCCGATCCGGCATGATCTTTCTTTGCAATGTGGGATCATCCAACTTTGCGTTTCGGACTTGATTGCACTGCTGTGTCTACTCTTTTCAACAGGGAAATGCATGCCATGTGTCACAATCGCAGAGCGCAACAGAAACTTCATCGATGTTCTAAGGGGAAGATTACGAAACGAATTGCGGGACGCAGAGACGGCCCGACAAAATGTCGAAGAAGCTCACACAGCAACTCATTGCTGAAGACCGGGAATCAATGACATAAAAATATTAAAGACCGTTGCATAACCTCTGGTTGGTCGACTTTATGTGAAAAACCATAAGAATTCTAGTGAGAAATCCGAGATTTGTAATCATCATAAGATATTTATTACAAATGATTTTGAACATAGATAAGCTCTAAGGGAAATTATGCAATGGCCTTAGTTTGGTAGTCAACGACGAATTCCAAGAGAAGTTATGCAACGGTCTTTATTAAGGAACGGAGGCTCGAGCGGTCAGAGACAACGCCGTAGAACCCGCAGAGCAACTTGATATTGAAAAGCAGACGCTCGAAGGGGTATATTGGCAAGCTGAAGAAGCGATCAGTGGACAGGCTGCAGAGCCCCCACAACAACTTTCCCTAGAGGGGGAACCCAAAGCAACCTCTTGACAGCAATCGTGGCAGGGGGTATGAAGGGCGAATCGGCGGAGAGAAAAGAAGCCATAGTTTGCACCCCAATGATGTGCATTCTAAGACCGTTGCATAACCTCTGATTGACAAACTTAATGTGAAAAACCATGGGAATGCAAGCGAAGGGCCCAAAATTTACAGTATAAGTAAGTTTTTCATTATAAATCGCTTGTACATATTTTCTTCTTTTCTATTTTCGTTGTGCCACATGGCTTGGTGATCAACGACAAGCTCTAAGGGAAGTTATGCAACGGTCTTATTCTGTGGTTCAAAAGTTTCTACGGAGAGCCATATCAATGTTTTATCGTAGGAAAATCGTCAGAGATCGGCCATCAAATTTACCTCGGGCAAGAAAATGAAGCGTCGGGTTGGTCAAGAGGAGGAAAACGGGTGTCGTTGAGGTGTCTCACCGCTCGTTAGAATAGGTTTATTAAATCATCAAATTAAATTGGAGGAACAATGAACACATCTTATATGGTTACAGCAAGAGGACATCTGCAGAATGAACTGCCTATATGTCTTCTCAGGGGTATAGGAGTCTGCGTGATGGGACTTCCCTTTTTTGCTAGTCGCAGAATATTGCACATAGGCTCCTCTGTCCTCCTGGGCGGTTGCTTTGCGTTGGCTTTCGATAGGATCGAGCGTTTTCTTCCCATCAGTAACCGTCAAGAGGGGGCGCCCTCAACAAGGCATGAAATGTGTACGGAAGGGGCCGTCTTATCCAAATTAGTTTTCAGGCTTCTTTTAACTATACCCTCCTTGCTTTTAGGCTTTAAAATCTTGAGTCCGATATGTGGCCCGTACATCCCGATTCGGCATGATCTTTCTTCGCTATGTGGGATCATCCAACTTTGCGTTTCGGTCTTGATTGCACTGCTGAGTCTACTCTTTTCAACAGGGAAAGAAATGCCATATGTCGAAATCGAAAATTTCATATTAAGTCTCGCCGATCAAAATGTTCTAAAGAAACAATTACAAAACAAATCGCGGGAAGCAGAGGAGGCCCGAGAAAATGTCGAAGAGCTCACACATCTACTCGATACTAAAGACCGGGAACTCAATGACATAAAGCAGAAAGCAGAGACGGACAAAACACGTATCGAAGAGCTCACACATCTACTAGAGAGGGACCAAAAACGTATCAAAAAAGCTTTCAGTGCCTGTTGAGAAAATGGCATTTTTCGACGCAAGTGGTCTATATGCACTAAATCCTCAACAGGAGACTTTAAATTGCATTATTTTTATTTTCAGTGATTTATGATATAGATCGGCCATTTTATTTTAGGCCAGTTTCGAAGGTTTTTATCACTGCCTTCCCATTTTTCAACAAGGCCTTTCACAGGTACGCGTTCACGGGGGTAACGGAAAAATCGATACCCCTCCTTCCTTGTAGCCAGCAAACCACCACTAGACCTTCCATTTTTCACTTTCTCGAAACCGCATTCCTCCAAAAAATTCTGAAAAGAAGGGAGACACTGCAGAGCACGATTCATGCTGCCCCCTGAAGTATACCTAACTTAAATTATAGAACTAAGAAAGGGGGGGGGACCTTATCTCGTAGAAAGATTCAAAGAGCTCGGTTAGGAAGAGAAACACATTTTTCGATCTTTGTTGCAAAGTGACGGCTACGGTCATCAACCTTTCGATCAGTCTAGCTCCCCAAGTC
>Ga0209562_1000055_pt1 | contig 60869 bp, 48 predicted proteins | sample WorMetvacBELIZE2_FD_187399 | JGI IMG/M metagenome (GOLD analysis project Ga0209562, IMG submission 187399) | Marine gutless worms symbiont microbial communities from Max Planck institute for Marine Microbiology, Germany - Olavius vacuus BELIZE.2... | ecosystem: Host-associated > Annelida >... | reverse complement strand
GCGCTGGTTAACCTGACGGACCAGGCGCATATAATCCTGGCGTCTCTGGTGGGCGCTCATCACCAGAAACACAAACAACCCGGCGACCAACAACAGCAACAGCCAGGGCCAAGGTGTTTTAAGGCTTTGCTTGAGGTAATAACCAATTCCGCGGTTCTGCAACTCAAGGTTGGTTTTTTCCAGCTCGGAGATGCGGCCACGGGTGTTTTTCAGCTCTTCCTGCAGTTCCCTGAGTTCATCATCACGCAGTTGCAGCAATTCGCTTGAGTCAGACAATTGGCTGGTCAACAGGGCCAAGTGGTCGCGCAGTTGTTCAAGTTCCGCACGCAGTTTTGCGATTTCTTCCTTGTTCAGATCGCGCCTGGGCTTTTGTCGAACAGAAGTTGTTCTGCGTCGCTCGACCTTGAAGGCGCCACTACCATCAAGCAGCTTGGCCAGGTCGTTGGCGGCTTGACGATCGATCTGCTCGGTGAATTCGGGGGTGGGTATTTCAAGGCGTTCCGGCAACGCGTACATACTGCCGATAATCGGCACCACCGCCGGGCGATCCAAGTTGTGCCGGTAAAGCGAGGCCATCACCTGTTCAATGGTAAAGCGGTCGTTGTACCAGGAGGCGTTGGTGAAAATGGCGATGTTGCGCCAGGTGTCGCGGTCGATTATGTCAATGAGAAAGGGTAGATCGTCCCCCGTGGGTTCAGGGGTTGTGATGACCTGTTCGGTAATCCGCAAGAATTGTTCGCACTCGAACTCGTCGGGAGTCTGGCGCAGGGTGGTGAAGCCTGAGTAAAGTTTTGAATCCTCCTGGGCGCCGTTTTTCTTTTTATCGAGCAGGGTGATAATCAATTGCAGGTTCTCCGGCAACGCCATTTCTGAGGTGACGGTTATGATGGCGTCAAGGTTGTTGATCTGATCGAACTTGTGATCAAGATTTTCAATAAAGGGCTGGCGGCCTTCCTTGTTCATCAACTCGTTGCCGACTATTTCGACATCGTAGTCGCCAGCTTTCTCGTCCCATTTATTGAGGCATACCGGGACTTCAGCAAAGAGCGGGCTGCTGGCGTTGACGTACATTTCTCTGAGCAAAGCTGCTTGCGCAAAACGAGGCGTCAATAACACCGCAAGGACAAGAGCCAGAAGCGTGGCTTGTTTTGCAAGGACAAGAGTGTTGGCGTTCAAAATTTTTATCTCTGTTGGAATAATAAAGGCACAGGATTTTAATTAGACAGCCGAAGAAAGGAAAGAAAGTTTATTTGCGGCTTTTTTGCCGTTGCCACACAACCGTGCATACAACTGCGCCTGATTTACGTTCGTAGTTACGGCACAATGAGGGCATGAATGCAATGGATGTTGCCACGCTGGTGGCGGGCGAGGCGCTGATTGATCTGGTGCCTCAGGACAAGCACTATGTTGCGCGGGTTGGCGGTTCGCCGCTCAATCTTGCCTGTTGTCTCGCCCGATTGGGCGCAAAGGCGATCTTTACAAGCGCAGTTAGCGAGGATACGTTTGGCCGCGCCATTCGCACCCGGCTGGATGAGGCGGGCGTATTGCCGGACGCCTTGCAAAGCACAACCAGCCCCAGCAGCCTTGCGCTGGCGGATATTGATGAACAAGGCAAGGCAAATTACAACTTTTACCTCAAGGGCACCAGTGTCGAGGAATACCGCTGGAGCGATTCGCTCAGTGGAATCGGCTTTACCCATTTACACCTTGGTTCCTATTATTGTTGCGCGGAAACTCATGTCCAGGCCACTTTGGAGTGGCTTGCCGGGTTGCCGAGGCGCATTACCCGCAGTCTGGATGTCAATGTCCGCCTTGGACTTACTCCAGGCGCGCAGAGGGTGGCGGGTTGTATTGATCAGTTTGTCGATCAATTTGATCTGATCAAAGCCAGCGATGAAGACCTTGAGTTGCTTTATCCTGGGACAAACCCAACGCAATTGGCGAGAGAATGGCGGGCGCGGGGGGTAAACCTGGTGGTAATCACCGCAGGTGAAAATGGCGGTTGCGCCTTTTTTGGCGATGAGCGTCTGGACTATGTCGCGCCCAGGGTGGCGAATGTGGTGGATACGATCGGGTGCGGCGACGCTTTTATGGCCGGGCTGCTTTATATCCTGGGCAAGGCAGAGGCCGCAAGCGTGGATGGCGCCTCGAAGATGGAGCGAAACAGGCTTGTTCAAGCCCTTGATTTTGCTTCCGATCTTGCCGCTTACAACTGCACCATCAAGGGCGCGGGCAACCCGGGCCTGGAAGAATTGCAAGCCTGGCGCATGCGCTGAGATTCGCGGGCATGTCCTTTGTACACCTGGATTGTTGCAGCGACTTTTCGCTGGGCGAGAGCGTAATAGGCGTCGGGCAACTGGTTGAGCATGCCGCAGGGCAGCCTGTATCCGCGATTGGCATGGCCGATCAAGGGGGCATGTTTGGCGCGATACAGCTCTACGCCAGGGCGCGCGAGCAAGGTGTGAAGCCGCTCATTGGCATGGCGGTATGGATGGCCTGGGAGGAGAAAAACAGCCAGCGCCTGCTCTTGTACGCCATGAATCAAGGTGGGTATACCAACCTGATCAAACTGGCCACCCGCTTTGGCCTCAACCCCATGGAGGGCCATACCCGTCCAACGATCGCCAAAGCGGCGCTTGAGAAGCATGGCGACGGATTGCTCGTAATCTGTGATGGAGTGGGCAGCAGGCTTGCCGGGTTGCTGGGCGAAGGCAGGTTGCATGACGCCATAACTTTGGTTGATTACCTTACCGGCTGTTTTGGCGACAGGCTGTATTTTTCATTGCAACGCATAGGCCATCCGGACGAAGTCGCCTATATCAGCTCCATGCTTGAGTTGGCGCGCATGCGCAATTTGCCCCTGGTGGCCACCAACCCGGCGCGATTCGTCAACCGCGAGGATCTGGAACTGGTTGAAATCCGCTACGCCATAGAACACGCCCAAACATTTGAAAGGGCGCACCAGGCGCAGGTTTTTCACCCGGGCCAGTACCTGCGCGGCGGCGAGGAAATGGAGCAGCTTTTTGAGGACATGCCCCAGTTGCTGCAAAACAGCGTGGAGGTTGTCAAACGCTGCAATCTGGTGCTGGAAACCGGCGCGCTGCTCCTGCCGGATTTCGGTGGTGAAACGGCTCCGCAACAGTTGCGCGAACTGGTGATGTCAGGAATGCGACAACGCTTCAATGAAATGAGTGAGCCGCCGGATCGCAAACAGCAGGAGCGTTATTTTCAACGACTCAATCTTGAATTGGAAATCATCCAGGGTAAGAAGTTTTCCTCCTACTTCCTCATAGTCCATGAGTTCATCCAATGGGCGCGCGAGCAGGGGGTGACGGTGGGGCCGGGCCGTGGCTCGGTTGCCGGGTCGCTGGTGGCCTGGTGCCTGGGTATTACCGAGATGGACCCCATTCCTTATGACCTGGTGTTTGAGCGCTTTCTCAATCCTGAGCGGGCGTCCATGCCGGACATTGACATAGATTTTTGCATCCATAAACGCGATCAGGTGTATCAACATGTGGTCGAGCGTTACGGCAGCGACGCGGTGGCGCAGATTATCACCTTTGGCAAACTCCGTCCCAAGGCGGCCATTCGCGATGTGGCCAGGGTGCTTGGCTACCCCTATTCGCTGGGCGACCGCGTCTCCCGCCTGGTGCCGGAAAGGCCGGATATGACCTTTGCTACGGCTTTCGAGGAATCATCGGAGCTGGTTGAGCTATACGATTCGGATGAAGATGCAAGGCGAATCATCGACCCGGCGTGCAAACTTGAAGGGGTGGTGCGCAACCTGGGCAAACACGCGGCCGGGGTGGTGATTGCGCCGGGAGAGATCACCAACTACGCGCCGCTCTACAGGGATAAATCACGCGCGCTGGTTACCCAGTACCACAAGGACGACTTGGATGTCATAGGCCTGGTCAAGTTCGATTTTCTTGGCCTGGATACCCTTACCACGCTCGACCAGGCAAAGGCGCTGATCGAGCGCCTGTACAACCTACCGGTGGATTTCGAACAGCTTCCCCATACCGACGCAAAAACCTACGAATTGTTGCAGGCGGGCGACACCATAGGCGTATTCCAACTCGAATCAGGGGGCATGCGCAAACACCTGCGCAACCTTGGCCCCTCCTGTTTTGACGACATTATCGCAATGCTGGCGCTCTATCGCCCTGGTCCGATGGAGTTCATTGACGACTTTATTGAACGCAAGCACGGCAGGGTGGAAATCACCTACCCGCATCCGGCGCTCGAAAGCATCCTCGCCAACACCTACGGCATAGCCGTGTATCAGGAGCAGGTGATGCGCATAGCCCAACAGCTTTCCGGATACAGCCTGGCCGAAGCGGACAACCTGCGCCGCGCCATGGGGAAAAAGAAAAAGGAAATCATGGATGAGCAACGCCAAGGCTTTGTAGAGCGCGCCCTTGCCAAGGGGGTGTCGCGCGAAAGCGCGCAACAGGTTTTTGACTTTATCGAGAAGTTCGCTAGCTACGGTTTCAACAAGTCGCACTCGGCTGCCTACGCGGTCCTTACCTATCGAACCTGCTGGGTCAAGGCGCACTATCCACTCGCTTTTTACGCCAGCATGATGTCGAGTCCAGCTGCTGGCTCGACCCGCATCAACATCCTCTACAAGGATTGCCGCAAACACGGCATCACTCTGTTGCCGCCGCATGTCAACCATAGTCGACCAGAGTTTGACGTCAACGACAAGGACCAGGTGGTCTTCGGCCTGTTGGCGATCAAGGGCGTGGGCGAGCAGCTTGCCCATAAGCTGGTCGAGGAACGCGCCCTGGCGCCATACGCCGGTCTGTTTGATTTTGCACAGCGCCTGGAGCGCGGGTTGTTGACCAAAACCTCGCTCGAGGCTCTGGTGTGCGCCGGAGCATTCGACGGCCTGAGCATGACCCGCGCCGAATTGTTTATCAATATCGAACAGGCGTTGCGATTTGCCGACCAGTTGCGCAGCAACTATCGACAGGGCGCAGGCGACCTTTTTGGCGGCGTTAACAACAAGCAGATGGTGCAACTCAGCCGCCCCAACGCCAGTGTATGGAGCACCCGGGAAATGCTTGAGCGCGAACGCAAGGTGATCGGCTTTTATCTCACTAGCCACCCCTACGACATTTGGCGCGATGAGTTTGCTCCTCTGGTAAGTCACAGCCTGCAACAGGCAGGCGCGCTTACGCCGACCAGAGTGGGGATTGAGGTCAGGCTAGCCGGGGCGGTGATCGACCTGCGCGAGCGGCATACCAGGCACGGGACGGAAAAGTTGTTCAGCATAGAAGACGGCAGCCACCTGATCGAGGCGCGAATCAACGAACAAGTGAAATCCTACGCGAGCATAGCAGAAGGCGAGGTCTTGCTCTTTATCGGTCGGGTCAAGCACGATTCCTTTCTCGACGAATTGTGCCTTGAGGTCGGGAACTGCCTGGACGCCGCCAACGCGCGCTGCCGCTTCGCTAAAAGCGCGCGGATTCACTTTGCGCGCGGCGCCACCCGCGGCGACACGGTGGCGCAATTGCGCGCCTTTCTCGCCAATCACCTCAACCCCCAGGGGGTGCGAGTCTTTGTCGAACTCTACAAGGAAGGTGTGATTACCGAGGTGGCCATGGGCGAACACTGGCGTCTGTCGCCCAGCCCCAGGCTGCTGGAGCAATTTGCCGAGCAATGCCCTTTCGCCAGCCTCGACCTCGAGTTTCAGGCGTGAAAATTACAGGCTGACGTGTCCACAGGATTGCTTAAGGGTCATTCCGTCACATCCGCGCCGCCAGCGTGAGCACGGCCACGCCCCCGGCGACAGCCACATTCAGGCTCGCGTTTTTGCCCTGGGTGGGGATGGCGAGCTTATGTTGACACGCGGAAGCCGTTTGGGGGCCGATACCCTGATGTTCGTTGCCCACCACCACCAACTCCCTGTCTCCGGGTTGATAGGCGAAGAGTGAATCGTTTGCCTGCTCGCTCAAAGCCAGGGTGTTCCAACCCAGTTCGCCGAGTTGGCGAATGTCGGAAGCAAGCGAATCACAGGCGATTAATGGGACGCGAAAGAGTGCGCCGCTCGAACTTTTCGCCGCCCCCGGGCTCAGGCCTGCCGCGTGGCGAGCGGGCAGCAATACACCGGCAACGCTCGCCGCTTCAGCGCTGCGCAGGCAAGCGCCAAAGTTGTGGGCGTCGGTCACCCGGTCAAGCGCCAGCAACAGGCCGGAGTTGATGGTTTTCGTCAACCAGTCGAGCCTGCGCAGTCGCGGCGGGCGACACCAGCCAAGCAGGCCACGGTGGGCCTTGTCTATTTCGGCGAGGGTGTCCGATCGTACCCGCTTCACCGCCAGGCCCATGGATCGAGCTTGGTCGAGTAATTGCGGGTGTTCCTTTATCGACTGATTGCTCACCCAGAGTTCAAGCAGCATTTCCGGGCATTCGTCAAGCACAGCACCGAGCGCGTGGGGGCCGACAACCGGCAGGGAAGCGTACTTGTTTTTCGACATGGGGCGAGAAAAATGGGGTGAGCGATGGGGATTGAACCCACGACCGCCGGAGCCACAATCCGGTGCTCTACCAACTGAGCTACGCCCACCACAGGGGCGGGGAAGTATACCGATTCGCCTGCGCAAGAGAAGCTGTCGGTGGATGAATCCCACGGGCGGCGTGATTGGCGGCAAAGACCGGCAAACCGTTACACAAACCGCGCAAAATCCCAAGCGTCGGCTTGATCTTGGGTACACTTACTACCCGCAGTCGCTCGAGGCGACAACACCCAACAGCACAAACTGCACAAACACTAACAGCCAGATTTAATTCATGACATCAGCCCCGCTCAAGGTAGCGGTCACCGGCGCAGCCGGGCAGATTAGCTATTCCCTTCTGTTTCGGATTGCTTCCGGCGGCCTTTTCGGCCCCAACCAGCCGGTGGCGCTTTCTTTGCTTGAAATACCGCAGGCGCTTGACGCCTTGGGCGGCGTCGCCATGGAACTCAATGACTGCGCCTTTCCGCTGCTAAAACACATAGATCTGACCTCAGACCCGGAGCAAGGCTTCGGCGATATCGATTACGCCTTTCTGGTCGGCGCACGGCCGCGCGGCCCCGGCATGGAGCGCAAGGATCTGCTTGAGGCCAACGCGCAAATTTTTTCCGTTCAAGGCAAGGCCTTGAACGCCGCCGCGAAAAAATGTGTGCGTGTGCTGGTGGTGGGCAATCCGGCCAATACCAACGCCCTGATCGCCCAAAGCAACGCCCCGGACATCCCAGCCGATCGGTTCGGCGCCATGACCAGGCTTGATCACAATCGGGCCATCAGCCTGCTCGCCGCCAAAACCGGCGCGGAAGCCACCGATATAGACAAGCCGATCATCTGGGGCAATCATTCTGCCACCCAATATCCGGACTTGCACCACGCCGGCATCAAGGGAGCGCCTGCACTTTCACAAATTGATCGCGATTGGTACGCCAATGAATACATCCCCCAGGTGCAGCAGCGAGGCGCGGCCATTATCAAGGCGCGCGGCGCCTCCAGCGCGGCCAGCGCGGCCGGCGCGGCGGTCGACCATATGCGCGACCTGGTCGGGGGTACGCCGTGGACCAGCATGGCGGTGCGAGCGCCGCACAACCCATACGGGATTAGCGGCGATGTTTTTTACTCTTATCCGGTTGCCTGTTCAGCGGGCGATTGGAACATACACACAGGCCTTGAAATCAACGATTTCAGCCGCGAACGCATGCAGGCGACCGAGCGTGAATTGCTCGAAGAGCGCGACGCCATTCGCCACCTGCTTTAATCATTTACTCAGGAGCATAATATGTACATTCGATTGATTGCCGGGTTCGCCGCACTGGCGGCGCTTTCCCTCGCCCTGCCGAGCCAGGCCTACGACCCCATGCGTGTTATGCGCAATGGGCAGATACTCTCCGGCCAGGCCTATAGCACCTTTGATCCACTTACCACTCACGGCGCTTATGCCAGCCCGGAGGCGACCGTGCCGATTGAGGCGCGCGAGATTGGCGTGTCAGTGCTTAATTTCAACGCCTATGTGCAATTCAAGGATGTGAAAGACATAGCCGATGACATTGATGTCCTGGTCGACGAAGCTAATGACATACAAAATAATTACTCCAAGGCGCTAGCTTTACGCAGTGATGTTGACAGAATTGTGTCAGAGTTGCAAAGCAAGGGCAATGTGGTCAACGGCATGGTTTCTTCCAGCGGCATACTCCCCCTGGTGACCTGGACGGATCCAAGAGTCAAGGGAAGTCTGAGCTTTGATTATCAGGGCAACGCCTCAGTCGGGATTGATCTTCCTTACGCTTTTGCAGCTAATGTGGATGGCGCTTCGGTTGGTTTGAATGACTCATGTGGAACCGATAATAACAACGACGGCATTCCAGACAGCCCTGTCGGTTTTGATCAAACCAAATGCGCAATTGACACATCGGCAACTTTCAATTTCATCGGAGTGACCGATTTCTCCAGTTACTCGCTTGGCTATTCGCGCCAGGTGTACAGCCGCGCCAACGAGAATCCCTATAAAAGCGGCAAGCTGGTGGTTGGCGGGCGAGCCAATTATTTTTCCCTGACCACCGGTGTCTATGTGTTAAGGATTGATGAGGACAGCAACAACGCGGATCTGGAAGACGTGATTCGTGACTTGAAAAGCAATAAAAAAACCAACGGTGGTTTTGATTTCGACCTTGGCGTGAACTGGGTGTCCGATCGCTATGTCGCCGGCGCAACCCTGGGCAATCTCCTGACGCCGGATATTGAATACGCCAATGGCGACAAGGTGGAGCCTGGCATGCCTATAGCCATACACGGCGCCTGGTTGCTGCACCCGGAGAGCAAACGCTGGGGTGTGCGCCTGCATAATGATCTGACCGGACAAAAAGATCCGGTGGGTACGGAACTGCAATGGCGCACCCTCTCCATCGGCTACGCCAGCGAAAGCTGGTGGATTCCCGGTTTTGAAATTGGCAAGCGCTGGAACCTGGGCAAGGACGGCTTGTCCTACACGGATTTCGGGCTCAAGCTTTTCCAGCTGGTGCGGTTTCAGGCGGCCATTGCGGATAAATCGGTCAGCGGCATTCCCCAATCCTTCATCTTCAGCAGCAGCGTTGGCCTTAAATTCTGAACAATGGGTCAGGGGTTCTCAAGGTTGGTGGTTTAGCCACACGGCGCTCATCATCCGCCCGGCGTCGCCGTTGCGGTGCGAATACCAGGCAGGAGAGCCGTCCGGGTTGCGCGCATGCCTGGTGCAGCTATTGAGTTCACAGATGGCGTGAATGCCCATGCGGCGCAGTTGCAGGCGCAGCTCGCCGCGCAGGTCGCAGTTGAATTTACCCTGGCCTCCGGGCGTGATATGCGCTCTCGCAAACCCGGCCGCGAGACATTCTTCGGCGCATTGACCGTCAATTTCGTAACACTCGGCGCAGATAGCTGGGCCAAGCCACACACCTATATCGGCCGGGTTCGATCCCGCCAGCGCTTTGGGCGCTATATGATTGGCAATCCCCTTTCTGCCGGCATGAATCGCCAGCACCCTCACCGGCCTGCCATGTTGCAGGCGCACGGCCAGCACCGGAATGCAATCGGCGGTAAATACGCCCAACCCCAGGCGGATGGATGAGCTTGCCAGTGCGTCCGCCTCGATTTCTCCGTTCGGTTCGGCATTGAGCAGAACCAGTTTGTCGCCGTGCATTTGTTTCGGGCTTGCCAGGCCGCGCAACCCGAGTCTGGTTACAAAGGAAGCGCGATTGGCAGCAACTTCGGCCTGATCCGTATGCGCCAGGTAGGGGCAAAGATTGGGCGCGCCCGGAAGGGAAATTGCGGCTCCAACACCGCTCAATCCGGGCCATGCGAGGGGCAGCAGTTCAGGCATGCGTCTTTCCTTCGAGCGTCGCCACAAGTCCGCGCATGTCTTCGGGCATATCCGCACTCCAGCTCCGGGATTCACCAGTGCGCGGGTGGGAGAGCGACAAACGGGTCGCGTGCAACGCCTGGCGATGGAAGGTGGTCGTTTTCCCGCCGACCGTGTAGAGCGGGTCGCCCACCAGGGGAAACCCGGCGTGGTTGAGGTGTACGCGAATCTGATGGGTGCGGCCGGTATGCAGGCGCACCTCGACCAGACTGGTCCGGGTAAAGAGACGCAGCGGCGTAACCAGACTGAGGGCGGGTTTGCCTCCCTGTGTCACAGCCATTTTCAACCGGTTGTGAGGGTTGCGTCCTACGGGGTGATCAAGCCGCATGGGAGCGGTGATCCGTCCATGACAGAGCGCCAGGTACAGGCGTGAAACCAGCCGTTGTTTGAGTTGCTGCACCAGGCTGGTGTGGGCGGTGGGGGTTCTCGCCACCACCAACAGGCCGCTGGTGTTCTTGTCCAGGCGGTGCACCAGCCCGGCGCGCGGCAACTCGCTTAACTCGGGAAAGGCGAACAACAACGCATTGAGCAGGGTTCCTTCGCGATTGCCCGCGCCAGGGTGGACCACCAACCCGGCGGGTTTGTTCAACACAATCAGGTCCTGGTCCGTATGCACCAGGTTGAGGGCGATATCCTCCGGCTTGTCCGCGAGCGACGGGTGTTGCAGGGGCGCGTGCAGACTTACCCGTTCACCGCCGCGCAGCTTATGCGCCGGCTTACCGCAGTCGCCGTCGAGCAGCACTTTGCCGTCTCGTATGGCTCGTTGCAGCAGGGCGCGCGAAAACTCTGGTAGCATGTGATGCAACCAGGCGTCAAGGCGCTGTCCGGCTTCGTCCACCGCCACCAGCCAGGTTTTTTCCTTATGCTCAATTTGCTTCATGCTGCGATTGTATAAACACTGCTCCTTGTTGCCCGCACTGTTGGCGGCCTTTGTACTGGGCGGCTGCGCTTCCACCGTCGAGGGCGACAAGCCGGCGGCGGAATATTTTTCCCGCGCCATGGAATATATGGAGGATGAGGATTATCTGCTGGCCACGGAACAGTTTGAGCAACTCAACGCCGTCCATCCTTTCAGCCAGTATTCCGAGCAATCCCTGCTTGAGCTTGCCTACGCCTATTACTTCAACGGCGACCGCGAGCGCTGTCGCGTCACGCTCGGACGCCTGATGCGCCAATATCCGGACTCGCAACAGCTCGATTACGCCCTGTATCTGCGCGGCATAGCCAACTTTGATGAAGACCGCAACCTGTTGCACAACGGCTTTGGCGCCAGCCCGGCGCAGCGATCGCTGAAAGGCGCGCGCCTTGCTTTCGACGACTTTTCCCGGCTGGTGCGTGATTTTCCGCACAGCCGCTTCGCCCCGGACGCACGGCGTTACATGGTGTATATCCGCGACCAACTGGCGCTGAAAGAAATCCTTATCGGCGAGTTCTACCTGGAGCGCAACGCCAGCGTGGCGGCGCTGGGCCGAGCCCAGCAGGTGCTGGAGGCGTATATCAGCACCCGCTACACGGCCAGGGCGCTGGACCTGATTGCACGCGCCTATCAGCAGATGGATATGGCGCCACAGGCCGAGCAAACGCGCGCCAGGCTGATGCGCCTTTATCCGCACTATCAAACGACGGATGGAATCAACTGACGGTCTTATTCTCGCCTTTGATTACGGCGCCAGACGCATTGGCCTGGCGGTCGGCGACGGCAAGGGAATAAGCGTCCGCCCACTCACAACTCTCGCGGCAAACAAGGGGCTGCCGCAAAAGGACGAAGTACAGCAATTGATGCGCGCTTACCATCCCACGCGCCTGGTTGTAGGGTTACCTTTGGCGGGCGGCGATGCGGTTGAGGCGTCGCGTCACGGCGCCCAATGCCTGGCCATGTGGCTGCGCAAACACTTTGCCTTGCCGGTGGAAATGTGCGACGAAAGCTATTCGAGCGTGATCAGCCCCAAAGCAAACAGAGACGCCCATTCCGCCAGTGTGATCCTGCGCGACTGGTTGGACCAGCAACAGCTCGCCTGAGGGAATTCAACTCCCGGGTTGCGCACGATTCTTTACACGGTTATTTCGAGCAGGTCTTTCCATTCGGTGGTGTAGTGGGGGCTTTGGTGGTGTTGGTTCATGTGCCAGTGGCGCTTGCCGGCGGGGTAGCCGCCGGTTTTGGCGTCCGCCGTTTTGACCCCCGCCTGGGCGGCGAGGTGCAGGGAGTCGCGACCCCAGCGTTGGTTGATCCTGTCCACGGCTCGCCAAAGGTGTTTGTTGCGTTGGTCAGGTTGGCGGAACAGGTCCGTCTGGAGGTGTTCGTTATCTTCCGTCAACCCGCCAGCGAGCACGCCGGCTCTGGCGTAGCGGGCATTCGGGTCGAAAATCATGTCTATGAATTGCCAGGCGCTGTCGGCGAGCAGGCGCGGATCGTTTGTGGGCCGGGGCAGACCGCGCATACCGCTGTGATGTGAGATTCGCCTGCCGCCGCCCGGCGGGGCTGTATAGATGGCGGTATCCAGCCAGGTGGCGAGGCTGCCCTGGGCGCGCAGTTTTTCCGCCGCGCGTACGCAAAAATGGGTGATGGCTTCGTGGAGCTCCTGCCTGTCGGTAACCTTGCGGCCAAAGGTGCGGGACACCAGCACTTGTTTTTTTGGCGCGTGTTTTTCGAGATCGGCACAGGGCGTTCCGCCCAGCTCCAGTTGCAGGCGTTCGCCGTGCAGGCCGAGTTCCTGTTTCACCCAGTTGCGATCAAAGGCGGCGAACTCGGCTGCGTTGCTTAAACCGGCGCGTTGCAGACGAAAGCAGATCTTTCTGCCTATACCCCAGATGTCAGCAAGTCTGGTCTGCTCCAGCGCCTGCTGCCTGGCTGACGGAGTATCCAGCAGCACCGGTTCGCCGCGTTTTTTTGCCAGGCGGTTGGCAAGCTTGGCGAGGGTTTTACTCGGGCCTGCGCCTATGCTTACCGGCAGACCGAGCCAGCGCAGCGCCGTGACGCACAATTCCCGCGCCAGCGCCTGTTGACGCTCCGGTGCAAGCTGACGCATGTCGATAAAGGCTTCGTCGATTGAATAGACCTCTATCGGCAAGCCGGATTGTTCGGCAAGCAGGCGCATCAGGCGGTTGCTCATATCGCCGTAAAGAGCGAAGTTGGCGGAAAACACTCGTACACCGTGCCTGGCAAAGCGCTCCTTGCAGGCAAAGTAGGGCTCAGCCATGCCTATACCCAGCGCCTTGCATTCAGCCGAGCGCGCAATCACACACCCGTCGTTGTTTGAGAGCACGGCTACGGGCTTGCTTGCCAGGGTGGGATTGAATACCCGCTCACAAGAGGCGTAGAAGTTGTTGGCGTCGGCCAGCGCGAACACGCTAAACCCTGTGGATGATATGGGTGACCACGCCCCATACGGAAAGCTCATCGCCTTCGCGCAGGGCAATGGGCGGCATGTCGCGGTTGGCGCCTTCCAGAAACCACAGCCGCGCGCGCCGTCGCAGGAACTTGACCGTGAACTCGCCGTTGAGGTTGCACACGGCTATGCCGCCTTCCTTCCAGCCCTGCGAGCGATCTATGATCAACAGGTCGCCTTCGTGGATGCCGGCGTCGATCATTGAGTTGCCGCGCACTCTGGCGAAAAAAGTGGCGGCGGGGTTGTGTACCAGGTGGGCGTTGAGGTCGAGCTGGTGTTCGATAAAGTCGTCCGCAGGCGAAGGGAAACCGGCCGTCACGCTCGCCAGCGGCAGACCGGGCGCAGGTGGCGCATTCGCGTTGGTCAGAAACTCGAAACTGGAAGACATCCGACAAGCCTGAAGCAAAAAGTAGGAAAGCCATTGTAGCCCATATATCCTGTACGCCATGTTTGCGAGGATTGCATGGCTCTCCCTGGGGCATATTGCGCTGCGCCTGGGATTGCTTACCCTGCTGGGCGTGGGGGTGGGGGTATGCGCTTCGCTGGCGACCATGGGTTTTTTGCAGGGTGTTTCCTGGCTCAATCGTCTGTTTTTCGCGCAACCGGGCATTGGCTGGTTGGCGGGCGTGCTGGCGCCGGTTGCGGGCGGTCTGGTTGTGGGGCTGCTGGTGTACAGACGCAAGCGGGTTGCGGATGCCGACAGCTCAAGGGCGTTCAACCAACCCGGCCCGGCGCAGGTGGTGTACGCCGTGCAGTTGCGCGAGGGCATGCCGCCTTTTGTCAATGGCTTGCGCTCAAGCGGGGCGGCCTTTGTTTCGGTGGCCTGCGGCGCTTCGGTGGGGATACTGGGCCCGCTTATCTATCTCGGCGCCATGGTCGGGCAACTGGCCGAGAAAACGCGCCTTCCGGTCTCCAATCTGCGCGCCGGCGCCCTGGCCTGTGGCGTGGCGGCGGCGATTGCAACCGTCTTTGGCGCGCCTATTGCGGGGATGCTGTTCGCCCACGAAGTTCTGTTGCGCAATTTCTCGGTGCAGGTGGCCGCGCCGGTAACTCTGGCCGCAGTCAGTAGTTATCTGCTGTCGCAAAGCTTGCTTGGTCAATCCATCTGGATAGGCGCCGAGGGGGGGAGCAGTGCGTTTGGTTCCGAGCTGCTGTTGTTCGTGTTCTTTGGCCTGGCCTGTGCCTGCATTGCCATTTTTTTCATGCGAAGCCTGATCTGGAGCGCCGGGTGGCTGGAGCGTTTGCCCGTGCCTCTGTGGTTGCGACCGGCCGTGGCCGGCATGCTGGTGGGATTGGTGGGCCTGTGGCTGCCGGATATTGCCTCGCTCAGCGCCGGCGGGGTGGATCTGCGCGAGCTATTTTCCCGCTACAGCGGGCCGGAAATGGCTTTGCTGCTGGTGGTGAAGATACTGCTCACCAGCCTGTGTCTGGGCATGGGGTTTGTCGGCGGGGTATTCAGTCCTTCGCTGATTATCGGGCTGTTGTTCGGCGGCGCCTTTTGGTGGGTGCTGGAAACACTCGGTCTGTCCAACTCGGGTTTCGACGCCTACGCGCTGGGCGGCATGATGGCGGTGACCAGTTGCGTGATGGGCGCGCCCTTCGCCACGGTGCTGATTGTGTTTGAGATAACCCGGAGCTATGAATTGACGATTGTCGCCATGGTGGGGGTGGCCTTCGCCAATCTGTTAGCCACGCGTATCTTTGGCCGCTCCTATGCGGATGTGCAACTGATGCGCATGGGTACGGACATTCGTCTGGGCGGTGAACACGCGCTTTTACACAAACGCACCATTGGCAAGCTGGTGCAACCCGACGGCCCTAGTTTGCGCCCGGAAATGCGCACCAGCGAGGCAGCGCATATCATGCGTATGGCCGGAAGGAACGAGGCGGTCGTGTGCGACGCCGCCGGCGTGTTTGTGGGGGTGGTGCGCCTGATCGATTTGCTTGAACAAAAGGAGCAACCCATAGCCGGGCTGCTTGCAGAAAATTGGCCGGTGTTGGAGCAAACCACCAGCCTGTGGAGCGCAATGAATGCTATGAGCGATTTTGTCGGGGAAATGGTGCCGGTGGTCGATAGCGACGGTGGACGCCTGTTAGGCATGGTGTCCGAGGGTGCGGTTATGCAGGCCTACGTGGAGATAGTCGAAAGCAGCCGCGAGTTGCACCACGCAAGCCTGTAGGGCGTTTTCAAACAGACGTCGCATGGCTCCCGGTCAGCCGACATCACCGGGCAGACCTCGATGGTGAATGGGAGGGTACTCGGCAAAAAGCGCTTGTCTATACCCAACCCTACGAGCTGTACTAACGGGGGGTTCCGGAAGCAACCGTCCGACCTCCTGCGCTGGGGAAGTTGTCCTCAGGATAGACGCGGTGGGGCGTCTGCGGCTTGGGCATGCGCACCTGCCACGGGTGTGTTCCACTCCGCCAACCCGGTTTGGATTGGGGCAATATCAACGCCGCGAACTGGTGCTGATTGAGTAATGATTGCCTGATAGCGAACTTATTCCAGACCGTTTTCCTCCGCCCAAGCGTTGAGGCTGGTTCTGGCGCGGGTCAGGGTTTTGGCGGCGAGCCTGGCGACAATCACTTGTGGGTTTTCGCCTTTGGCCTCGGCAATCACCTTGCCCCAGGGGTCGATAATCATGCTGTGGCCATGGGTTGACCGCCCGTCCTCGTGCTTGCCCCCTTGAGCGGCGGCGAATATAAAGCAGGCGTTTTCTATCGCCCTCGCGCGCAACAGGCTGCGCCAGTGCGCCTTGCCGGTTACCCTGGTAAAGGCGGAGGGAACCGCCAGCATGACCGCGCCCATGGCGCACAACCGGCGGTACATAAGCGGGTAGCGCAGGTCGTAGCAAATGGAAAGCCCAAGCTTGCCCCAGGGGGTATCCGCGCACACGAGTTGCCTGCCCGCGCTGAATTGTCTGCCTTCGTCAATATCCAGCTTGTTGTGGCGGATTTTGAACAGGTGCATCTTGTCGTAGGCGGCGGCGACTTCGCCTTCGGCGTTCAGCAGCAGAGAGCGGTTGACCAGTTTGTCGCTCTCCTTGAGCAGGGCCGAGCCGAGATGAATCCAGCAGCTGAGTTCGCGAGCAATGCGTCTAACGCCCCTTACGCATGGATCATCCTGCTGGGTATGAAAATGCTCGGGGCTCTTATCCTGCCTGAGCAGGTTGGTGGCCTCGGGCAGGCTGATCAGTTCCGCTCCGAGCGCATGAGCTTCGCGCAACAAGGGTTCAAGCATGGCGAAATTGCGCGCCGGGTCAATGCCGCTGTTGCACTGGATACAGGCGAGAGTTAGATCGCGAAATGGAGTTGGGGTCAAAGGAAATGACAAGTGTGGTCTTGTTTAATCGTGTCCTTTAGAGCGGTTTTTTTAACAATGGACATGGCGATATGGGGCTTTCGGGAATGACGATAAGTGATTGCTTTCTAGGAGACGCCAGTACATCCATATCTTTCATCGGCACAGAACTCAACAGCACTTCGTTGCCAAATATAAATGTGCAGGTGAAACACGCTCTGTTTTCAATTTGCAGTGATATGGGGCCCATATATGGAACCAGATGTCTTTTCCCGTCTGCGGTTGTGACTTCTTGTATAACTCATCCAGTTCCAATTGAAATGTCAGATGTTCTACACACATTGATGCAGTGCGCTGTGTCAACATGCGCTTTGGCATCAAACGGTTTGATGTATTCCTTGTGTGTGCTGGAAAACGCGATTGCGGCGTTAAGCAATCCCATATCAATTGACTAGAGGTGATAGTTGGGCGCTTCGCGCACTATCTGAACGTCGTGGACATGGCTTTCGCGCATGCCGGCGGCAGTGAGGCGGGTCAGCCTGGCTTTGCCGCGCATGGAATCTATTGTTCCGTGCCCGGTGTAGCCCATGCTCGAGCGCAGTCCGCCTATGAGTTGATGCACCACGCCGCGCAAGGGACCTTTGGCCGGCACCCGTCCTTCTATGCCTTCGGGCACCAGTTTTTCTGACCCCTGCTGTTGTTGAAAATACCGGTCGGCTGAGCCAGCCGACATGGCGCCCAGCGATCCCATGCCCCGGTAGTTTTTGTAGGCGCGGCCCTGGTAGAGTTCGATTTCGCCCGGCGCTTCTTCCGTGCCGGCGAAAAGCCCGCCGATCATCAGGCTGTGCGCCCCGGCGGCTATGGCCTTGGCGATGTCGCCCGAGTAGCGAATGCCGCCGTCGGCAATGATGCAGGTTTTGCTTCCCGCCAGTTCGGCCGCGACCTGTTGAATGGCGGTGATCTGCGGCACGCCCACGCCCGCGACAATGCGTGTGGTGCAAATCGAGCCTGGGCCTATGCCAACCTTGACCGCGTCCGCGCCCTTTTCGGCCAGCAGGCGCGCGGCTTCGGCGGTGGCGATGTTACCGACTATAAGCTGCAAGTCAGGATGTGCGGCGCGCAACTCGCTGAGGGTGTCGATCACTGCGCGCGAGTGGCCGTGGGCGGTATCTATAACCAGCGCGTCGACGCCGGTTTGCGCCAGCAGTTCGGCGCGTTCCAGCCCGGCCTTGCCCGTTCCCGTGGCGGCCGCGACCAGTAGTTGGCCGCGCGTATCCTTGCTCGCGAGCGGGTAATCCTGCTGACGCTGGATGTCCTTGACGGTAATCAATCCCTTCAGCTTGCGCGGATTGTGGTTGTCGACCACTATCACCTTTTCGATGCGGTGCTTGTGCATCAACTGTTGCGCCTGTTCCACCGGATCACTTTCGCGCACAGTCACCAGTTGATCGAAGGGGGTCATAATGCTCGCGACGCTCTGGCTGGTGTCGGTGACAAAGCGTCGATCTCGGTTGGTGACTATGCCCATCAGGTTTTCATCGCCGGGATCTATCACCGGCAGGCCGGAGATGGCGTTGCGCTTCACCAGCTCCATCAGCCTGTCGATGCTGCTGTCGCTGGTGATGGTGATGGGATCGGACACCACGCCGCTTTCGTATTTTTTTACCTGCTTGACCTGTGCTGCCTGCGCCTGGGGCGACATGGATTTGTGGATTACCCCTATGCCGCCGAGCTGCGCCAAGGCGATCGCCAGTGGCGCTTCAGTGACCGTATCCATGGCGGCGGACAGCAGTGGAATCTGCAGCTCCAGCCTGGCGGTGAGCCTGCTGCTGGTGTCTACCTGGTTGGGAAGCTGTTCCGAGTAATCCGGAACAAGCAGCACATCGTCAAAGGTGAGCGCAAGTTCCGGGGTTTCGGGCATGAATCAGGCCAGGTGTGGGTCGATAACGTTGGTGAGCTGGCTTCTGGTCATGGCGCCTACCTGTTGCTCCTGCACCTTGCCGTCCTTAAACAGCAGCAGGGTGGGGATGCTGCGCACGCCGTAGGAAACCGGGGTTTCCTGATTGGCGTCTATGTCCACCTTGCAGATTTTCAGTTTCTCGCCATAGTGCTGGCTCAATTCTTCGAGCACCGGCGCAATCATTCTGCAGGGGCCGCACCATTCGGCCCAGAAGTCCACCAGCACCGGCGTGCCGCTGTTGATCACTTCCTGCGAGAAATCACTGTCGTTGATGTGTTTGATATTGCTCATTGTCATACCCCTATGCTGTTGGAGTGATGGTCGTATCCGAACCGGCATCCTTGACGTCCATAACATCGGGGGGATGTCGTTCGGGCTGGCCCTTATCGGGGGAGAGCATTTTAGCCAAGTCCCGACGGGCGCAGTAAAAATAAATAATAATGATTCTCATTTCCATTAGAATCCCGTTCCCTTTTTATGTCTTTTACAGAGGTTTTTCCGGACATGATCGGTTTCAAACCATTGCGCCTGTGGCGCGCGACCTGCGTTGTGCTTTTTATGAGCATCGGCCCCTTTGTTACGGCGCAGGAGGTCAACATTTATTCCTACCGCGAGCCGCAGCTCATCCGTCCGTTGCTCGACGCCTTTACCGCGAAAACCGGCATAGAGGTGCAAGCCATCAATGCCGAGAGCGGGTTGATCGAACGGCTCAAGGTTGAAGGAGAGCGCAGCCCCGCTGATCTGCTTTTAACCACCGATATCAGCAGCCTGACTGATATCAAGGCAGAGGGGCTGACTCGCACGGTCGAGAACCTGGCCGTTATTAACGCTGTGCCAGCGCACCTGCGCGATCCGGATGGTCACTGGTTTGGCGTCACCAAACGCGCGCGGGTGATAGTCGCCTCGCGCGACAGGGTGGAGGAAGACATCAGCAGCTATGCCGATCTTGCCGATCCGAGCTGGCGGGGGCGGATATGTACCAGAAGCGGCAAGCATAAATACATGTTGGCGCTCTTTGCCTCGCAGGTTGAGCATCTGGGAGAGAAGGCCGCCGGAGACTGGATGGGAGGGCTGAAAAACAACCTTGCGCGCAAGCCGCAAGGCAATGACAGGGCGCAGATACGCGCTGTTGCCGCCGGCGAATGCGACCTGGCGTTGGTGAACAATTACTACCTTTTCGTGATGATGAACGATGAGCGCCAGCGACCGGATGTCGAACGTGTGCGGGTGGTGTTTCCCGATCAGCAGGGCAAAGGCACCCACATGAATGTATCAGGCATGGCGATGGCGCGCTATGCGCCGAATCCAGAGGCAGCATTACGTTTGATGGAATTTCTGGTTTCGCCGGAAGGCCAGCGCATTTATGTGGATTTGGTAGGCGAGTACCCGGTGCTTCCCGGCGTTCGCTTTTCCAGCCTGCTTGAGAGCTGGGGGGAGTTCAGGGAAGACAGGCTCGACCTTACCCGGCTCGCCGCCAAGCGCGAAGCGGCGTTGCGTCTGGTGAACAAGCTGGGTTACGATCAATAGACCTGTTCAACAGGCAGCTAAAGCGGGGCTGATCGAATTGGGCTGGCGTTGGTTGGCGTTTGCAACAAGCCTGCTGGTGTTGATGCCCATAGGCGCGCTCATCTGGCAGGCGACAGGCGCGCCATCCGACCTGCTCACCGATAATCTGCCGCTCTATCTGCGCAACACCCTGTTGCTGCTCGCAGGAGTGGGGCTGGTGGTGGTGTCCATCGGGGTGATCTGCGCCTGGCTGGTGGCCAACTGCTTGTTTCCCTTCTCGCGTCTGTTGAATTGGGGGCTGTTGTTACCTCTGGCCATGCCCGGCTATATCGCCGCCTATGTCTATACAGATCTGCTCGAATACGCCGGCCCGGTGCAGAGCGCCTTACGTGAGCTTGGCGGTTTTGCCGGCCCGCGCGATTACTTCTTTCCCGCCATCCGCTCGCTTGGCGGCGCCATTGTAGTGATGGGCTTGGTGCTCTATCCCTATGTGTACCTGTTGTTGCGCGCCACTTTTGCCGAGCAGTCGCGCGATATGCATCAGGCTGCGCGCCTGTTGGGTATGCCGTATTGGAAGGTGGCGCTCAAGGTGCATCTGCCGCTGGCGCGACCGGCCCTGATCGCCGGCGTTTCGCTGGCGGTGCTCGAAGCAGTGAGTGACTTCGGTACTGTCGACTACTTTGCCGTAGCCACCCTTTTGACCGGCGCCTACGACCTGTGGTTGACCCTCGCGGATCTTCCCGGCGCTTCACGCCTGGCGTTGGTGCTGACCGCCACCGCCATGCTGGTATTGATAATCGAACGCCATTCGCGTCGCCAAAGACGCTATTACGCAAGTTCCTCCATGCCCGCACCCAAGTTGTACCTTGGCGGCTGGCGCGGCTGGTTGGCAACCCTGGCCTGCGCCTTGCCGATGCTGTTCGGCTTTATCCTGCCTGTCGCGGTGCTGGCTTTTTACGCCCTGGAATATTTTTCCGCTTCGCTTGACCAGGACTATCTGCGCCTGCTAGCCAACAGCCTCAAACTCGCCGGTCTGGTGATGCTGTTGACTCTGTTGCTTGGCCTGTTGGTGGTTTATGCCCAGCGTCTGAGCGGGGGCAAAAGAGCAAGTGGACTGGCACATTACGCGCGGGTGATTTGCAGTCTTGGATACGCCACCCCCGGCGCAGTGCTGGCCATAGGGGTGCTTTTCCCCTTGGCTGCGTTTGATCATGCGCTGGCCGATCTGCTGGCGACAACCCTTGGGGTGGAGCCGGGCTTGCTGTTTACCGGCAGTCTGGCGGCGCTGGTGCTGGCGATTAGCATTCGCTTTCTCGCCATCAGCGCCGGTACGCTTGAATCCAGTTTCGCGGCGCTCTCGCCTGGTATGGACATGGCTGCGCGCACCTTGGGGCATTCACAGTTCTCCATCCTCCGGCGTTACCACCTGCCACTCCTGCAGGGGGGGCTGATCAGCGCCGGATTGATTGTGTTTGTCGACGCCATGAAGGAGCTGCCCGCTACCCTCATACTGCGGCCCTTTGGTTTCGACACCCTCGCCACCCGCGCCTACTTTTTTGCTGGGGACGAACGCATTGAACTCGCTGCACTCGGATGCCTGAGCATAGTCATTCCCAGCGCATTGGCGATGTTGCTGGTGCACAGGGTGGAACAGCGCCGTCGCCTGGAAAAACGCAGCCTACACGCGGATGCGCCCAAAAGCGCCATGTTTGCCCCGGGTTGGAAGGAACAAACGGCATAATCCGGATTGATGCGTTCCCGCCCCATCACTCCTTTGTTCAACGCAGTTAATCAGGCTGTTTCCGTTCGCGCAACCGGCGCCCCCTTGCTCAAGGTCGATCAGCTTGGGCTTGGGTATCCAACCAGGCGCGGGCGCAAACAGGTACTGGCGGATTTCTCATTTTCTCTTGAGCCAGGGCAAACCGGTTGCTTGATAGGTGGCAGCGGCAGCGGCAAAAGCACCCTGTTGCGCGCCATTGCCGGGTTTGAGCATCTCGAAGGCGGCAGCATATGGCTGGATGGCTTGGAGGTGTCGCGTCCGGGTTACAACCTCGCGCCGGAAAAGCGTGGGCTTGGGATGGTGTTTCAGGACTTTGCACTTTTCCCCCATCTGAGCGTGGCCGCAAATTTAGCAAGCGGGTTGACGCGTCTCTCGGCGAATGAACGCGAACAACGAGTGCTTCACGAACTTGAGAGGGTCGGGTTGGCTGATCTCGCTCCCGCCTATCCGCATCAGCTTTCCGGAGGGCAGAAGCAACGAGTGGCCATAGCCAGGGCGCTAGCGCCGCGACCGCAACTGCTGCTGATGGACGAACCTTTTTCCAACCTCGACCCGGAATTGCGCTTGGCCCTGCGGAGCGACCTCTATCGACTGCTGCGCGAAAGCGCCACCACCTGCCTGCTGGTCACCCATGACCAGCACGATGCCTTTGCCCTCAGCGATATGGTGGGGGTCATCCACAACGGCCGACTGCGCCAGTGGGATACGCCCTACGCGCTTTACCACACCCCTTGCGACAGGCTGGTGGCGGATTTTGTCGGCGAAGGGGTTTTTGTGCCGGGTATGGCGAAGAAAGAGGGCGTGGAAACGGAACTGGGATTCCTGTCCGGGCGCGCGCCGGAACATCTTGTCGGCGGCAGGGTGGAGGTATTGATTCGCCCCGAGGATCTGTTGCATAACGACGACAGTAACCTGGCTCTGCCGATAAGTGAGCGGGTTTTTCGCGGGGACAGTTTTCTCTATAGCCTCAGCCTGCCGAGCGGCCTGGAGCTTAAAGTGATAGTCGACTCGCACCACAACCACAACCCGGGAGAAAAACTGGGCGTGGATGTCGCCCTGGATCATCTGGTGGTGTTCCCGGCGCAACAGTAGCCTCAACAGACACCCACACATAGCGCCCAATAGTTGCCGCGCCGAAGCGTCAATTCCACTAGTATGCCCGGCTTTTCACTCACGGCACAAAGATGACAGACAAGAAAAAAATCACCGCCGGCCGCAAGACGGCGGCTACCGTCGCTCTGTATGAAGGCATTCACCAACGCGGGATAGACCTCCTGAAAGCGGCGGGTTTTAAGGTGCTGGCCGCTGCAGATGCCGCAAACGCGAAACAGCTTGCCAGGGTGCAGCGAGAGGCGCAACTTGTCGGCATTCGTTCGCGCACCATGCTGCGGGAGTCATTTTTTGCCGGTTGTGAACGGCTTGAGGCGGTTGGTTGTTTTTGCATTGGCACCAACCAGGTGGATCTGCTTGCCGCGCGCGGCAAGGGTGTGGCCGTATTCAACGCGCCCCACTCCAATACCCGCAGCGTTGCCGAACTGGTGCTGGGTGAAATCATCATGCTGATGCGCCGCATTCCGATCACAAACCGCGCCATGCATGGCGGCAAGTGGTATAAAAACGCCGACTCCAGGCATGAGATTCGCGGCAAAACCCTGGGGATAGTCGGCTACGGCAATATCGGTTCGCAATTAAGCGTGTTGGCCGAAAACCTGGGGATGCGGGTGATCTTTTACGACCTGGCCAACAGGCTTGCCTTGGGAAACGCCCAACCGGTGAAAACGTTGCGGCAGTTGTTGAGCCAGAGCGATATCGTCAGCTTGCATGTTCCCGAAACCCCATCCACGCACATGATGATCAACGGCGAACGCCTGGAGCAATGTAAAAAAGGCGCAATCCTGATCAACGCCGCGCGCGGTACGGTGGTGGATGTCGAAGCCCTGTGCGCGGCCCTGGCATGCGGTCACATAGGCGGCGCGGCGCTGGATGTATTTCCCGAAGAGCCCTCTGGCAAGGAAGGCAGGTTCGTATCGCCGCTTACCGGTAAGGAGAATGTGATCCTCACATCGCATATAGGCGGCAGCACGGTAGAGGCCCAGGCCGCCATAGGCGAGGAAGTGGCGCATAAGCTGATCGAATACCATCTCTACGGCTCAAGCGAAAGCTCGGTAAACCTTCCTCACCTGTCGCTGGCGCAACCGCACGCGGTGCGCCTGCTGCACCTGCACCACAACGTGCCAGGAGTGATGAGCGCAGTCAACCAGATCATCGCCGATCACAACATCAACATTTCCGGCTCACACCTCAACACCCTGGGTGATGTCGGCTACGCCTCGGTGGATATCGAAAGCCGGGCCGGCCTTGCCAAACTCTGCCGCGAACTCGAAAACCTGCCGGAAACAATCCGGGTGCGCGCCATAGGATGTTGATGGCGGCGATTGAGCGGCATTTGTTTACGCCGACGGTCTCTGATACTCCCCGGATTGATCGTTTAAGCCCCTTCCAGCGCATCCAGAGTGATGATCCTGTGGCTCAACGCCTTTACCGCCTCGAGATCGTGGCTGATAAACAGGTAGCTGAGTTGCATCTCCCGTTGCAAGCGCAGCAGTAGTTCGATTATCTGTCGCTGGGCTCTACGGTCGAGTGAGGAGGTTGGCTCGTCGAGTATCAGCAATTTGGGCTTGAGAGCCAGCACCCTGGCGATGGCGATGCGCTGGCGCTGGCCGCCTGAAAACTGGTGCGGATAGCGCTCCATTGTGTCCGCCGGCAATCCAACCTGGTTCAGGGCTTCAATCGACAGGCGGGTGATTTCCTGAACATCCCTGCTTAGGTGCAGGCGTAATCCTTCGGCGAGTATTCGCGCTAGGGTCATGCGCGGATTGAGGCTGGAAAAGGGATCCTGAAAAACAATCTGTAAATCCCGTCTGAGGGGTCGCATGGCGCGGCGCGAAAGCTGATCGAGTTTTACGCCGGCAAAGCCTATGTTCCCGCTACTGACAATCAGACGCAGGATCGCCAGGGCAATGGAGCTTTTACCGCAGCCGCTGGGGCCGACTAGCCCGAGGGTGCTGCCGGTGTCGAGGTAGAAGCTCATCTCGCGGATGACATGATGGTGACCCACCACTCGTTTGAAGATGCCGCGTTTGATTGGATAGCTTATCGAAAGTTTGTCACATGCCAGCAGCCGCTTTGGTTCGGCGGCGGGCGCGGGCGGATGCGCGGCGAGCGGCAGGAGCAATTCGCGCGTATAGGGTTGTTGCGGCGAAGTGAAAATCTGCTCCGTTTCGCCACTTTCGATCACCCTGCCGGAGCGCATGATGACAATTTCCTGCGCATAGTCGCGCACCAGTTCGAGATCGTGACTGATCAACAACATGGAGATGTCGAGCCGATGTTGCAGGTCGCGCAACAGGTCAAGGATGGAAGAGCGAATCTGGTAGTCAAGCGCGGTGGTTGGTTCGTCGGCAATAACCAGTCTGGGGTTGTTGGCCAGAGCCATGGCGATCATCACCCTCTGGCGCTGTCCGCCGGAAAGTTCGTGCTGGAACTTGTTGAGCGTCCGCGCCGGTTGCAGCCCCACCATGTCCAGCAATTCGGCGATGCGTTCGCCGTGACTGCCCGGCCAGGCGTGAGTAGCGAGCAACTCGCCTATCTGGCGTGACACCCGGTGCAGGGGGTTGAGCGCGCTCAAGGGCTCCTGAAAGATATAACCGATGGCGCCGCCGCGCAGACGACGCAGTTCCGCCTCGTTCGCATCGGCAAGCTCGCGACCGCAAAAAAGGATTTTCCCGCCAAGCTGCATGTGCGGCAGCAGGCGGGTGACGGCCAGCCCGGTCATGGTCTTGCCGCTGCCGCTCTCGCCTACCAGCCCGAGGGTGCTGTTGCGCTCAAGCCTCAGGCTGGCGTCGCTGACCAGTTGCTTGCCGTTCAGGCAGATGTTGAGCCGCTCAAGCTCAAGAACAGGGGTCATCCTGTGAGTTGTTCCGTCTTGCGTGGATCAAAGGCGTTGCGCAATCCTTCACCCACCAGCACCGCAAGGGTGAGGATCAACGTCAGGCTGCCGAAAGCGCTGGCCGCCAGCCAGGGGGCGTGCAGATTGGCTTTGGCCTGCGCGGTCAACTCGCCAAGCGAAGGCGTGCCGGGGGGCAGGCCATAGCCGAGAAAATCGAGCGAGGTGAGCGAGGTGATGCCTATGGTGAAAATAAAAGGTAGAAAGGTGAAGGTCGAAACCATGGCGTTGGGCAGCAGATGGCGGAAGATGATAAATGCATCTCGCTGGCCCAGCGCTTGGGCGGCTTTTACATAGTAGAAATTGCGTCCGCGCAGAAATTCGGCGCGCACCAGATCCACCAGCGTCATCCAGTTGAACAACAGCAACAGGCCGAGCAGCAGCCAGAAACCCGGCTGCAGCAAACTGGCCAGCAGGATAAGCAAAAAGAGCACGGGCAGCCCGCTCCAGATTTCGATAAAGCGCTGCGCGATCAGGTCGAAAAGTCCACCGTAGTAGCCCTGCAACGCCCCCAGCGCCACGCCGACCAGGCTGCCGCCAAGGGTGAGTAGAAGCGAAAAAAGCATGGAGATGCGCGTGGCGTAGATCACCCGCGCCAGCACATCGCGCCCTTGGTCGTCGGTGCCAAGCCAGTGCCGCGCCGAAGGTGGCGCCGGGTTGGAGCGATCCAGCCCCAAGTCTATGCCGGTTCCGGAAAAGGGAACTGGCGGCCAGAGCATCCAGCCTTGCGATTCAATCAGGTTGGCGATATATGGGTCCTTGTAATCGGCGTAAATTGCAAAGTCGCCGCCGAAGGAGCTTTCGGGATAGTCGAACAACAAGGGGAAATAGTATTCGCCCTGGTAGTTGACCAGCAAGGGGCGGTCGTTGGCGATCAGTTCGGCGCACAGGCTGAGGCCGAAGAGCAAACCCATAAGCACAAGCGCAGTGCGCGGAATCGGCTGGCGTAGAAAGATGCGCCAGCGTTCGCGCCAGTAGCCGGTTGGTTGGGCGCTCATTCGCCTGGTAGCGGTTGGGATTGTGGTCGCAATTGCACCGGGCGGCTTGTTCCCGGCTTACCAAGGCTCATTCGTTTGCAGGCGAGTCGCGCTCTTCTTCGCCTGTATGCGTTGCGCTTTCGTCCTGTTGTTGCGCCGGCAAGAGTTCGCCAATCGCCTTGTCGATATCCTCGATGGACTTGATGTCCGGCAGTGCCGGGAGTTGCGCCAGGCTTTTCAGGTTGAAGTAATCGAGAAAGACGCCGGTTGTGCCATAGAGCGCGGGTTTGCCGGGCACATCGCGGTGGCCGATGATGCGAATCCAGCCGCGCTCGGCGAGGCTGCGGATGATGTTACCCGAAACGCTCACGCTACGAATATGCTCGATTTCGCCCCTGGTGATCGGTTGCCTGTAGGCAATCAACGCCAGGGTTTCGAGAGTGGCGCGGGTAAAGCGCCCGCTGGCCTCCTTGAACAGTTCTCCCACCCGCCCGGCGTGCTCGGCGCCTGTTTGTACACGCAGTCCACCGGCGACCCGCACCAGCTCCATCCCCAACGCCTCCAGCCTTTTTTTCAGTTTCTCGATCAGCGGCTCAAGCTCCCCGATTTCGCAATCGCAGATTCCGGCGAGTTCTGCCATGCTCAATGGTCTTTCGCTGGCGCAGAGAATCGCCCCGCACGCGGCCAGCGTCGGTTGCGGCTGTTGTTGCTCTTGTGGTTGGGTTTCGCTCATCAGGCCGCCTGCAGATAGATTTCGCCAAAGTCGCTATGCTGCAACAGGCGCAACTCGTGCTGGTTGGCCAGTTCGAGTATTGCCACCAGGGTGACGACAAGCCCGGCGCGGCTTTCTTCGCCGCTGAAGAGCTCCAGAAAGCGCAACTGCTCACCGCTTTGCAGATCTTCCAAGCGACGGCGAATATAGCTAATGCGATCCTTGGTGGAGTAGCGTTCGCCGCTGACCATGTGCCGGGTGAACAGCTTTTCGCGCTTCAGCGCCATTAACAGGGCGTGCAGCATTTCGCGCAGGTTGGTTTCCGGCAGAGGCGGCGGTGCGTCTAGGGTGAATGGGTGCACGCCGCTGGGATAGTGCTCGCGATAGAGTCGCGGCAGGGCGTCAAGTGATTGGGCGCCGACGCGAATCTGCTCGTAGGCGAGCACCCTGGCGATCAATTCAGCGCGTGGATCCTCAGTTTCTTCCTCTCCTTCGAGCGGCGCGCGCGGCAAAAGGAAGCGCGATTTGAGCTCGGTCAGCCATGCCGCCATGCTCAGATAGTCCGCCGCCAGCTCGAATTGCATCTGCTGCATCATTTCAATATACGCGACATATTGCTCGGCAATATCGGCGACGTCTATGCTGAGTATGTCGAGGTTGTGCTTGCGAATCAGGTAGGTGAGCAGGTCAAGCGGGCCTTCGAAAATTTCCAGAAAAACCTTGAGCGCTCCGGGCGGGATATAAAGATCGCTCGGTAACTCGGCAAGCGGTGCACCACGAACCCTGGCTGTGGTCGCCTGTTCCCGGGGTTGCGAAGAAGAATCAGAGGAAGTCGAGATCAAGGTCGATATTGAATTTGCGCCCGAGCACCCAGTTGACATTGCTGATGCGATAAATGTAATCGCCGTGGGTCACCTGCGGGGTGTAGGCGGAAACCTGGAGGAAGTATTTACTGATTTCCCCGCGGAAAAAGACGCCTGCCGAATAAAAGAGCTGTTGGGTGTCTACGGTTTCGAGCGGGCGATTTTCCAGACTCTGGCTCTCGTTGACGCCGGTGATGCGCACATCACCTTTCATGGTGGCGTAGCTGACGCCATAGCCAAGACCAATGGAAATGCGGTAGTTGCGCTCGGTTTCGTCGTTCTTGTCGCCAATGCGGTAATAGAGGATGGGCAGGGCGTAGAAATATATGCCCGAGAGTTTAGTATCTATGTCTTCAAACTTGTTATCAACTTCCTGCCGATAGGTCTCGTAGGTACTGCCCCAAAACTGCCAGCTGATCCCCAAGTTGAAATTTTCAAACGGGTAGTACTCGCTACCCACCAAAGCCAGGTAGGGTACTAGAGAGGTTCTATTTGCAATTACGGCGCGGTTTTTATGCTCATCTTCATCCGAAATGCGGATGACGGTGGCGCTGGCGCCCGCACCCAGCTCAAAGTCGAGCGCACGACTGGTTGACGGGTACAAGCCCGCCGCCAGCACGAGCGCAAACAGGGATGGGGCATAGAGGCGGAAATGGTGCATGGCGGTATTCCTTTCATTGGTCTGTAGCGGGAAAATTATGCTACTGAAAAAGCCACGTGGGCTGTTTTTGTCTCAGGTTTTATAGCCTGAGTGTACGGCGACGATTCCGCCGGTGAGATCAATCCATTCCACCAGGGCAAAGCCCACATCGCGCATCCGGGCCGCTAGGGTTTGTTGATCCGGGTGGGTCTTGATTGAATCCACCAGGTACTGATAGCTGTTGCGGTCCTTGACCACAACCTCGCCTAATAGCGGTATGGCGCGTGAAAAGCAGCTATAGAGCTGTTGCAGCCAGGCCCGCTTGGGGTGGGAAAACTCAAGAATCAATAACCTGCCACCCTGGCGCAGCACACGCATGCATTCGTCAAGCGCCTTCGTCATGTCGGTGGCATTGCGCAGACCGAAGGAAATTGTGACCAGGTCCTGACTCTCATTCTCAAGCGGTAGCGCTTCGGCGGGCGCCTGCGACAGGGCAACGCCTACAACTCCGGCGTCGGCAAGGCGGTTTTTCGCCCGCGCAAGCATCTCACCGTTGGGATCCACCCCGGTGAGTCGGCACCCATCGCGCATGCGGGCTGCGTGCCCCAGCAACAAATCGCCGCTGCCGCAGGCAAGATCGGTTATCGTCCCTGCCTGGGGGTAATTAATCAGGTTGAGCGTATAGTGCTTCCAAATACGGTGCAATCCGCCGCTCATCAGGTCGTTCATCAGATCGTAGCGATTGGCTACGGAACTGAATATGCCTTGTATACGGTTGGTTTTTTCCGTGTTTGGGAGTTTGGTAAGCCCGAATTGGGACAGCGCCTCGCTTTGCGCCTGCAAGCGGTTTTCGCTCACCAGCGATTTCAGGCGTTAACCGGCTGGATGCTGATATAGCTGCGGCCCGCCGCGCCCCGGGTGAAAAACACCACCTTGCCATCTTTGCGCGCAAACAGGGTGTGGTCCTTGCCTATGCCGACATTTTCACCCGGATGAAACCTGGTGCCGCGTTGACGCACCAGAATACTGCCGGCGCTCACGCTTTGCCCGCCAAAACGTTTGACGCCAAGCCGTTTTGAATGCGAATCGCGTCCGTTCTTGCTGCTGCCGCCCGCTTTTTTATGAGCCATGGTTTCTCCTGTTAATCAGCCTTCAATCGCTTCGATCCGCACCCGTGTGAGGTATTGCCTGTGCCCCATGCGCTTCATGTGGTGTTTGCGTCTTTTCATCTTGATCATGCGGATTTTGTCGCCGCGATACTGTTTGACCACGGTCGCGGTGACCTTTGCGCCCTCGACATAAGGCACGCCAAATCGAATCCCGTCACCCTGGCCGAGGCTCAACACCTGGTCGAAGGTGACGCTTGAATCGACTTCCTGCGGTAGTTTTTCAATATCGAGGAGGGCGCCTTTGGCCACCCGGTATTGTTTACCGCCAGTGTGGATAACCGCGTACATTTGCTGTGCTTGAAAAGGGGCGAGAATTATAGGCGCGGATTTATTGCATTGCGGGGATTTGTTGCGGCGAACCGAGCAGATCTAAAACCAGCGAATTCTTTTGTTGAGAGGCTTGTCCGGCACATTTCCCTTGCGGTAGCGCGGCGGCACACTGCCGTCGCTTTCCAGATAGATGGGAATCTTGCAGTCAAGCAATTGGCTGTGATAGCGCGTGGCGCGGTCGCCAACCTTCTGCGCCACCTGCAACAACCAGGGTTTGTTGTTGTGCAGCCCACGTTTATATCCGCCTATGCCTTCGTGGTAGTTGAGATACAGGCGCGAGGCGTCCCACTTGGATATTCCCGTGGCGCGGTAGACACGCAGCACATACCAACCGATGAAGTCCACCGCATCTTCAAAGCGGTTGCGCCTGCCGCTGGTATTCCCCGACTCCTCCTGATATTCGCGCCAGGTACCGTCAAGCGCCTGGGCGTAGCCATAGGCGGAACTGAGCAATTTCCCGTTGGCGCCACGGGGTCGCGCCTCGGCGTTGAAACTGCTTTCCTGGTGGATGAAGGCGAGGAAAATGAAGATGGGCGCCTGCCAGCGGCGACTGGCTTCGAGTGACGCGAACAGCCATTCCGGTTGATTGGAGTAGATGTTGCATGCATCGTTGTAATTGATAGCGGCCGATGGCCGGGGCGCCTGCGTTTTTTTCTGACTCATTCCGTTTTTTCCGCTGCTGCAAGCGGTGAGCAATACAGCAAGCGCCAACAATCCAAGAAGCCTCATCCTCCCCCGGCCATGCGCTCGAACGCGGCGAGATCAATAATCTGCGTACCCAGTTCATTCGCTCGCGCTAGTTTGCCGCCTGGGTTTTCGCCAACCAGCAGGTGGGTGGTGTTTTTGCTCAGGCTCGCGCTCACCCTGGCGCCGCCAGCCCTGGCTTTAGCGGCAAGTTGATCGCGCGGAACGGCAAAGGAACCGGTAATCACCAACACCATTTCAGTGAGTGATTTTTCCGTCGACGCGGGCGCGCTTTCATCCCAGGCGACGCCTAGTTCAATCAGTTGCCCGAGTTGCTCGCGATTGGCAGGGTTTGCGAAGTAGGCGTGAATCTGCGCCGCGAGTATTGGGCCAAGACCATCCAGACGTTCCAGTGCTTCGCTGTCGGCCTGCATCAGGTCTTCAAGCCTGGGAAAATGGCGCGCCAACAGCTCGGCGGTGACTTCGCCCACGCCTTCAATACCCAAAGCGTAGAGGAAACGCGCCAGGGTGGTGTGCTTGCTTGTTTCGATAGCGGCGAATAACTTGGTGAGTGAGCGCTCACCCATGCCTTCAAATGCCAGCAGACTAACCCTGTGGGTGTGCAGGCGGTAGAGATCGGCGAGTGAGGCGACCAGTCTTTCCTCCACCAGCCGGTCTGTCCATTGTGCGCCCAGGCCTTCGATATCCATGGCGCGGCGCGAACAGAAATGTTGCAGCGCTTGACTGAGTTGCGCCCTGCACACGGATTTGCCGGTGCAACGCCACACCACCTGATCCTGGGGCCGTTCCAGCGGCGATCCGCATACCGGACAGGCGGGGGGCAAGCGGATCTGAGTGCGCGCCATCTGCGGCCTGGTGTCTGCCGGCACGGGCGCCGCCGAGACAATTCGTGGGATCACATCGCCGGCGCGTTCCAACAACACCAGGTCGCCTATTTGCACGCCAAGCCGGTCAATTTCGTCCATGTTGTGCAACGAGGCGTTCTGCACCCTTACCCCGTCGATTTCAACCGGTTGCAGGCGCGCCACCGGGGTAAGCGCCCCCGTGCGGCCTACCTGAAAATCGACCGCAAGCAGGCGGGTTTGTACCTGTCGCGCAGGAAATTTCCAGGCAACCGCCCAGCGCGGAGCGCGCGCGATATAACCAAGCCTGTGTTGCTGATCCAAACTGTCGACTTTGACCACCATCCCGTCAATCAGATAGTCAAGCGTTTCGCGCTCCTGTAACATTTGTTCGTACATGGCCAGGACCTCTTCCTCGCCCCGGCAAGATCGGCGCATGGGATTGGTAACAAAGCCAAGGTTGTGCAGCCAGTCCATGGCTTCACCGTGAGTTGAAAGCGGGTGCGACGGCCGGCAATCCGCCAGGGCATAGGCGTAAAACACCAGCGGACGACGCGCCGCAACTTTCGCGTCGAGCTGGCGCATGCTGCCGGCGGCGGCGTTGCGCGGATTGGCGAAGGTTTTTTTCCCCTGTTGCTCAAGCGCATGGTTGAGGCGGGCGAATCCGCTGATGGTCATTACTATTTCACCGCGCACTTCCAGCCGATCGGGCGGCGTCTTCGCATCGCGCAGTCGCAGGGGGAGGTTGGAGATGGTTCTGGCCGTATGGGTGACATCCTCACCTGTTTGCCCGTCACCGCGTGTAGCAGCCAGGCTAAGCCGCCCTTGTTCATACACCAGGCTGATCGCCAGGCCATCGAGTTTTGGTTCGACGCTCAGGTTCAGCTTGTTCTGCTCAAGGCCGCTTATACACCTGTGGATGAATTGACGAAACTCATTTGTTGAAAAAACGTTCTGCAGCGAGAGCATCGGCGCGGCATGACGCACGGGGGGCAGATCATCGCGCGGCGCGTAACCAACCCGTTGGGTGGGGGATTCCTGGCTTGCCAGTTGCGGGTGTTGCTCCTCGAGTTCGAGGAGTTCTCTGAACAGGGCGTCATATTCCGCGTCGCTTATGCCGGGAGCGTCAAGTTGGTGATAGAGGTAGTTATGGCGGCCAAGTTCATCGCGCAGCCATTTAACGCGGGAAGCGGCCCCGGCTTGCGTGCTCTTGTTCACCCGGGGTGGGGTGAATTAAGGATGTAACGCTCGACCGTATCGATCAGGTGTTGTTTGGTTTGTTCGGTCAGGGCGCTGCGATCATTATCCTGAAGCAGGCCGTCGAGATTGCGCGCCAGATCTTCCGCCAGGCGCAGCATGGCGTTGAGCGATTTGCGCGGGTCATAGGAGTCGTTCAAGGCGAAAAAGAGCGTCAGGCAAGGGGTTTCGGTCTTGCTGAATTCCTTGTCGAGATAACCAGGCTCAACGCCGTTGATGACATTGAACACCAGCCTGGGCATGCCTCGGTAATCAACATAGTATTGATACATCTGCATATCGCCCGGGGCAAGTTCGGCAGTCTCAAGCTGTTCAATCACTTTCGCGCCGGAAAATTTTTTCCCCTCGCGCGCTTCGACGTGCAGCACTATCAGCTTGTCGTAACTCTCCTCGCTGGCTTTGTCGTTGCCCGCCTTGTGCTTTATATCCTCCGCTTCGCGCTGGACCTGGCGCTCCTGCATGGCTTTTTCCCTGCGCTGCATGCGCCACTTGGAAAAGCGCGCGACCAAGTGTGGTTTGGCCCACCATATGGCGAAGACCACCAGAAATAACAGGGCCAGCGCCCAGTTGACTATGCTGTTGTCCATTTCCTTTACCGGTCTTTCGCCACGCCTTGGCTGAAATTAATAGGGTAGCACTGATTGCTTCACAGCTGCGAGCCTGTTAGGAAACCACCGAACATTTTGCTCTGCGGGGCATAAATTATTGCAGCGACTCCCGGGTAAAAACGGCGTGGCAGTCGTGCGCATCCGTGTGATCAACTCTAACCCAGAGCAACGAACCAGGCGCTGGCAGATCGCGTTTGTGGGCGGGATGGCGCACATACACCAACCCGTCCACTTCGGGTGCATCACCCTTACTGCGGCATATCAGCAGACTTCTCTCCGTGTCATGCTTGTCCACCATCACCTGCATGCTTGACCCAACCTTCCGGTTGAGTTTTGCGCGACTGATTTCTTCCTGTACGCGCATGAACTCGGCCAGGCGCGCCTGCTGCTCAGACGCTGGTATATGGGGACCAAGCGCGTTGGCGGCCGCGCCTGAAACCGGTGAATAGGCAAAGGCGCCGACCCGATCGAGTCGCGCTTGACGCAGGAAGTCGAGCAATCCAGCAAACTGCACCTCCGTTTCGCCGGGAAAACCGACAATAAAAGTGCTGCGAATGGTCAGCTCCGGGCAAAGCCGACGCCATTGCTCCAATCGCTCGAGCACCCGTTCGCCGGCGTGTGGTCGTCGCATGGCTTTGAGTATGGTTGCATCGCTGTGTTGCAGCGGCATATCGAGATAGGGAAGAATCAGTCCGTCACGCATAAGCGGAATCAGTCGCGACAGGTGCGGATAGGGATAGAGATAGTGTAGACGCACCCAAACGCCCAGTTCGCCCAGACACTCGGCCAGCGTCTCCAGCCTGTCAGGGCGGCTTTGCCCACGCCATTGGCTGGGTGCGTAGTGACGATCCAGCCCGTAGGCGCTGGTGTCCTGCGCCACGATCAGGAGCTCCCTCACTCCATCGGCCACCAGTTGTTCGCATTCGCGCATGACCTGATCCAAGGGGCGGCTGACGAGCCTGCCGCGCATGGATGGAATAATGCAAAAGCTGCAAGCGTGGTTGCAACCCTCGGAAATCTTGACATAGGCATAGTGGCGCGGGGTGAGCTTGACTCCGCTCGGCACCAACTCGAGAAAGCGCTCATCCTCTTGCTTGGGGACGGGCAGGTGATTGTGAATCAGCTGCATCACCGCCTCGCAATCGGCGGGGCCGGTAACACCGGCAAGGCGTGGAAAGCGTGTACGCAGGCTGTCTGCGTCCGCTCCAAGACAGCCGGTGACTACAACCTTTGTTCCAGCGCGCAACGCCTGGTTGATGCCGTCAAAGGATTCATCGCGCGCGCTCTCGATAAAGCCGCAGGTGTTGATCACCACCAGGTCGGCATCGCGGTAATCCCCTACCAGCGCATAGCCCTCGGACCGCAGGCGGGTGAGGATGCGTTCGGAATCGACCAGCGCCTTGGCGCAGCCAAGACTGACAAAACCAACAGCGGGCGTGTCGGCGGGCGTGGTCGAACTGGAAGCGATAAGTGAAGAGTGCGACACAGCGGCGCAAAGAAAATTGGTATTGTATCCGGCGTCGAAAGCCCTCACTACCAGGAAGCAATTATGGCCATGCGATGGAAAAACGATCTCAAGGAGCACACGGTTACGCCCGAATCGGCATACCTCAACCGCCGCCGCTTTATCGCCTCCCTTGCCGGCTCGTCGCTGGCCGCTGCTGTTTTTTCCGGTCGCGCAGGCGCGGCGACCAATGAACTCAAACCCAATAGCTGGGAGGAAATCACCAGCTACAACAATTTTTACGAATTCGGCACCGGCAAGGAGGATCCAGCGCGCCATGCGCACGCCATGACCATCTCACCCTGGACGGTGCGCATAGACGGCATGGTTGACAAGCCTGGCGATTACCATTTTGAGGATATTGTGAAAAAGATGCAAATCGAGGAGCGCATCTATCGCTTTCGCTGCGTCGAAGCCTGGTCCATGGTCATCCCCTTTAACGGCTTCGAGCTCAAAGACCTGCTTGAGCTGGCGGGCGTGCAGTCCTCGGCGCGCTATGTGGCTTTCGAAACCCTGCTTCGGCCCGAGGAAATGCGCGGCACGCGCTTTCCCGTGCTCGACTGGCCATACCGCGAAGGGTTGCGGCTGGACGAGGCGATGCACCCGCTCAGCCTTATGGCCACCGGCATCTACGGCAGAGACATACCAAAACAGAACGGCGCCCCCCTGCGGTTGGTGACGCCGTGGAAATACGGATTTAAATCCATTAAGTCGATAGTACGCATCAGCCTGGTCGAGAAACAACCAATCACCAGTTGGAACGATTCTGCTCCACAGGAATACGGGTTTTACAGCAATGTCAATCCGAAGGTTTCCCACCCTCGCTGGTCCCAGGCGAGCGAGCGGATTATTGGCGGAGGTCTGTTCGGCAGCCGCAAGCCGACCAGGTTGTTCAACGGCTATGATGAAGTTGCCCCACTCTATGCTGGGATGGACCTGAGCAAGTACTACTAGGTCGCCTGGTTCACACCCGGTTCATGCGTTCTCTCGCGTCTACAACAGCCTCCCTGGTCAACGACCTCAACCACAGCCTGCGCAGGCTGCCGGCATGGCCGCTTTATCTGCTGGGCGCAGCCTGGGCCGGGTGGATCTTCTGGCTGGGGCTTGAGGGTCGACTGGGAGCGGACCCCGTCAAGGAACTTGAACACAGCTACGGCAAGGCAGGTTTGCAGATGCTTGTGTTGGTGCTGCTCGTCACCCCGCTCAAGCGCTTTACCAATATAAACCTGTTCAAATTTCGCCGGGCGCTGGGGTTGTTGACTTTCGGCGCCATCCTGTTGCACCTGCTGGTATGGCTTGCATTGGATGTGCAAATACTCGGACAAATTTGGGAGGACATTCTCAAACGCCCCTATATCACCATTGGAATGCTCGCTTTTCTGTTGATGCTTCCGCTGGCGATTACCTCAAATAATTATTCCCTTCGCAGGCTGGGCGTGCGCTGGCGACAACTGCATCGACTCACCTACCTCATAGTCCTGTTGGGCTGTGTGCACTATCTGATGCTGGTAAAGGGCTTTCAGCTGGAGCCGTTTATCTATCTGATTCTGGCGGGATTCCTGCTGGCGTTGCGTATTCGCCCGCGCCGGGCGCGGCGGAGATAAATTGTCGGTTAGGCGGGAGGCCGGGCGTGCAGTGCTTCAGTGATTGGTGTGGAGACCAATGCGGTTGCCTTCCGTGTCCTGGATATAGGCGATGAAACCATGCTCGCCAATGCTGGTGCGATTTTGAACAACAGTGCCGCCATTGTCGCGGCAGCGCTGGATGACATTGTCCAGATCCGGCGCGGTAAAGTAGATCAGCAACCCTTCAGCTGATGGGGCGTATCCGGCTCCCTTGACCAGGGCCCCCGACGACCCAATGGCATCCTGTTGCATGGGGAACAGCGCCATCTCCACCTGCCCCATGGGAAGGTCATCGAATGTGCATCCCAACATGGCCTGATAGAAGGACTTGGCCCGATCCATATCCGTTACCGGAATTTCGAACCAGCCGACCGGGTTGTGTGCTTGCGTCATATCACTACTCCTTTTCAAAAAAACTCCAGAATGCACTGACCATGTTAAGCAGCGAAAGGCTTGGTGTCTCCCGGATTCCTGAGCATTTTATTGACCTCATCAAGATGCAATTCCTCGGAATGAATCATCCCTCTTGCATATTCCTCCAGAACCACCGACTTGTTCTCAACCAGTTTCAGCAGCGCCTTGTAGGCTTGCACCGCCTCGCCCTCGTGTTCCAGGCTTTCGCTCAGGATATCGCCAATATCATGCTTTTCCGTTTCGAGTAAATCGCCGATTTTCAACGAAGGATGGCCGCCTAGCATGGTGACAAATTCCCCCGCCTTGTTTGCGTGCTCCAGACCTTCCAGCGCATTGCTTTTCAGCCAGGAAACAATCGGGATGCGGTGGTAGCCAAAGATCATGAGCGAGTAGTGGGTATAGCGAACTACACCCGCCAATTCCAGCTCCATTATTTTGTTCAGAATTTCAATAACTTCATTTCTTTCATGTTCGTTCAACGCAATCATATCTTTCTCCGGTTGAAGCAAAATTGTATGCGTTTTACAAGGCAAAGCCCGTCTTTCTGGAGCCGATGTGGCAACCTGAAAGCACAGCTCACGCGTTAATTCGGATTGGGTGTGAAACAGCCGGGATGGCGCTCACTCGCCCGTTACAACCAAAGGTGTTAACGGAGATTTATACGCTATCCATAGCGTCGCTTGTTCTCCATCATGCGCGCGATCAGGGGAGTGAAGATCAATTGCATGGCAAGGTCCATCTTGCCGCCGGGAATAACGATGGAGTTGGCGCGGCTCATAAAGCTGTCGTGCAGCATTGCAAGCAGGTAGGAAAAATCTATGCCTCGAGGATTTTTAAAACGAATCACCACCATGGATTCGTCCGCTGTGGGAATCCAGCGCGCGATAAAGGGGTTGGAGGTATCCACCACCGGCACGCGCTGAAAATTGATGTCGGTTTCGGAAAACTGCGGGCAGATGCAGTGCACATAGGCGTGCATACGGCGCAGGATGACATCGGTCACCGCTTCGGTGCTGTAGCCGCGACTGGCCTTGTCGCGGTGGATTTTTTGCGTCCATTCAAGATTAACAACCGGCACCACGCCGATTTTCAGGTCGGCGTATTGCGCCAGGTCGACGCCGTGCTCCTTGCTTACCACCGCTCCGTGCAACCCTTCGTAAAAGAGTAGATCGGCGCCATCGGGGAAGGGCTTCCAGTCGGTAAACAGACCCGGCTCCACGCCGAGCTTCTTCGCTTCATCATCGTCGTGGACATAGTGGCGGGTTTCGCCCTTGCCTGTTTCGCCGAACGACTTGAACACCTGCTGCAACCTGTCGAGCAGGTTGGCTTCGTAGCTGAAGTGGCTGAAGGTGTGATCGCCGGCTTTAGTGCGCTTCGCCAGTTCTTCTTTCATCTGCAGGCGGTTATAGGTGTGAAAGGCGTCGCCCTCTATAGCCTGGTAGCTGACTTTCTCGCGGTGAAAAATATGCTCGAAGGTGGTCTTGACCGTCGAAGTACCGGCGCCTGAGCTGCCGGTGACCGAGATGATCGGGTGTTGCTGCGACATCTATCGTTCCTGGGGGTTGGAAAAATCCGGGTGAAAGAGCGAATGCTTGCCGAAGAGCGGCAGGTTCTGCGCCCGGCCTGCATCCGCCTGAAACTGGCGCTGGGCGTAGCCAGCCTCATTGCGCGAACCAAACAACAAACCGGTACGCTGGTGCAGGCTGGCGGCCGTTTGATCGAGTACGCGACCCTGCTCGTTGAAGCATAGCCCGCCCGCTTGTTCCATCAGCATGGCAATGGGCATGGCCTCGTACAACAGGCGCAGGCGTCCGTTGGTATAGCCCTTGCGCGAATCCGCCGGATACCAAAACACTCCGCCGCGATGGAAAATCCGCGCCGCTTCGCCCACCATGCTCGCCAGCCAGCGCATGTTGAAGTTGCGCTTGCGTTCGCCCTCCTTGCCCTCCAGGCAGGTTTCGATGTAATGGCGCACCGGGGCCGGCCAGTGGCGGTAGTTGGAGGCGTTAATCGCAAACTCGCTGGTTTCGGGTGGAACCTGCACTTGTGCGTTGGCGAGAATGAATTCACCACTGTCGCGATCCAGCAGGTAAAGCTGGGCGCCCTGGCCGGTGGTCAGCCAAAGTTGGGTGCGTGGGCCGTAGACGGCAATCGCCGCAGCGAGCTGTTCCTCGCCCTTATGGGCGAAGCTGGCCGCCGGGTTGTTGGAAGCCTGGTAGACGCCGAGGATTGAACCTATGGAGGCGTTGGTGTCTATGTTGGATGAGCCGTCGAGCGGATCGATTGCAAGGGCGTAAGGAGCGTTGCGTGTATCGCAGGGATTGAGGGCGACCGCGCCTTCTTCTTCCTCGGAAACCAGCCAGGCAACCGGCGCCTTGCGCAAACCTTCGATAAACAGCTTGTCGGCATAGGCGTCAAGGCCGTGTTGGAGGTCGCCGCTGGCGTTGATTCCACCTTTTTCACTGCCGATTTCCTGGTTGAAGGCCGGTTTGGCTATACGCCCGGCCAGATCGGCGCAACATCCGGCAAAGGCTTCCAACACTTGCGCCAGTTGCGGTTGTATTTCCGCCAGCCGGCGGGCAAGCGTTTGCATGGTTATTTCTCTTGCTGGCTGTGTTGCTGAAAGCTGCTGATAATAAGCAGGTTGTTTGCACCCTATCCCCTCTTTGGGGTGCAAACAACCAGTCTGTTGAATAATGAGCAATGTATAGCCTTAAGTAAATTTAGAATTTGTTTAATTCTTTTTTAGCATGGCTTAATGAACCTGACTCTTAAACAAATGCGCACTATCCAAGCCATTGCCGAGCATGGAGGCATCACCGCCGCCGCCGGCAGGCTGTTCGTCACCCCGCCAGCCGTCACCCAGCAATTGCGCGAAAGTGAAGATACGCTTGGCCTGCCGCTTTTCAGTCGTGGCAAAGGGGGGATGCAGCCGACTGAAATCTGTCTTGAATTGCTTGATTCGGCGCGCCAGATCGACGCGCTGCTGGACAATTTCCGCCAGCGACTCGACGCCTACAAGGGAGTTGAAGGCGGTCGCTTGAGCATTGGTGGGGTATCCACTATCAAATACTTCTGCCCCAGATTGATAGCCGGGTTTTCCGCCAAATATCCACGCATTAACATTGCGATGCGCATAGGCAACCGGCGCGAAGTAATTGACAGCCTTGAGGGGTATCACACCGACCTGTGCCTGATGGGGCGCCCGCCCAAAGGATTCCCCGTGCGTTCAACCTGCATCGCAGAGCATCCGCATGTGATCATCGCACCACCTGATCATCCTCTGTCGGGAAAAAAATCCGTGCTGCGCGAGCAACTGGAAGGCGAGAGCTTTTTGCACCGCGAGCCTGAATCAGGCACCAGAGCGGTGGCGGAGGAGTTTCTTACCGGGTTGAATACCGGTCGCTCCATCTTTCACGACTCGGTGCTGACCAACGAATCAATTAAACAGGCCGTAATGGCCGGGTTGGGGATTGCCCTAATCTCAGTGCACACGATTCTCAATGAGCTTGAACGCGGTGACCTGGCGTTGCTCAGGGTGCGGGGTACGCCCATAGTGCGTAATTGGTATCTGGTGTCGCGCGGCAACTGCAGGCTAAGTCCGGCGGCGCAGGCGTTCAGCAACTACATGTGCGAGGAAGGCGCAAGACAACTCCACATAGCCCAAGGGTTATTACGCTAGCCAACCCTGCGGTCAGGCGCCTTGTATGTGGATGATGAGAAGTTGCGGAAAGCGGGGTTATATGGATGAACGAACTACCGCTTTTCGGTACCAGGCCCGGTTTCAACCGCAATGTCAAAGTGCAGCACCTGCTCGCGTTTGCCCAGTTTTGAATACAGGGCGATAGCTGGTTGATCTTCTATCCCGGTATCAGCCTGAACTATCACCACCCAGGCGCCACGCTCGGCGGCGATCCTCTTTAGTGCTTCAATCAATGAGGTGGCGATTCCTTCGCGTCTGTGTCCGGACGCTACGCAAAGATCGTAGATATACACCTCACTGCGTTCCTGCTCGTATTTCCTGAGTTCGTAGGCTGTGAGGCCGCCGACAGTTTCCTCGCCCTTGAGGGCCACCAGAGCTATAAAAGTGGCGTCGCCGAGCAATTGCCGCAGGTAAACCTCGCCCGGTTGGTTGGCGATGTAGATATCGGGCTGGTTGAATACTTTGCCGAAGGTGGTCAACAAGGCGCGCAACAGCGGGACATCGCTGGAGGTGAGGCGGCGGATGGAGACCGACATCCTTTACTTTTGTCTTTTTAATGAAATGCTCAAAACCGAGAGCGTGAACCCGACTGCAAAGCGCAAGGCAAAGAGGTTATTGAGGTTATTTTGGCGGCAGACTGTCGGCGAATTCAATGCACAGGTCAAGCCAGGCGTTCAGGTCCTTGTCTTCCGCTATGCCTTGCGGCTCGACATACACCATTCCGGTCATGGGCTTGCCGGTGAAGTTCATTTCCTTGACATGGTCACGCTCCAAGCAATCGGCGTAGTTATCCGGCCCGACACGCGCCATCAGGGCGTCTCTGACCACACCGCAGCACATGTTGCCATAGACCAGGAAGCACAAACCGCCAAACATCTTTTTTTCAGAAAACGATGTTTTCGATTCAATGTTTGCGCGAATGCGCGCAGCCAAGTCCTCGTCGTACGTCATCCTTGCACCTGTGTAAACCTTCGATCCGGTCTGTTGCGGTTCGCTTGCCACTCGTTGGACGCTTGCTTTACTCATATCTTTTTTGTGTCAAAGTATGTAGCTGTTGCAACGCAACAGCGCTGAAAGGGCGCATATTGTACAGTAAACAGAGTGGCTTTCGTTCGCTCTTGACGGGGCTTCAGCAGGCTTCCGGCGTCAGAGGAAAGCGGCTCGCAAGCGATGGCGCCAACGCAAATGCCATGTGTGCGCGGTGAGCGAAAGCAGTCTACAGACCCCCTACAGCGGCGCGCGCAGGCAGGTGTTGGTCGTTTCCTTAAGTTGATCCGGATAATCAAGGGTATAGTGCAGCCCGCGGCTTTCCTTGCGCCTTTGTGCGCATTCAACTATCAACCCGGCCGTCTGCACCAGGTTGCGCAGCTCAATCAGATCAGCCCCCAGTGTATGGCGGGCGTAGTACTCATGCACTTCTTCCGCCAGCCAGCCGATGCGTTTTTTCGCCCGCATCAGGCGCGCGTTGTTGCGTACTATGCCGACATAGTTCCACATGGCGCGACGAAGTTCGTCCCAGTTGTGGTTGATCAACACATCCTCACTGGCGGTTTTCACTTTGCTCGCGTCCCAGTCCGGCAGGTTCGACGGGGTAGGAAAATCAGCCAGGTGCGCGCTTATCCAGTCGGCTGCACGACCGCCAAACACCAGGCACTCGAGCAGTGAGTTGCTCGCCAGACGATTGGCGCCGTGCAATCCGCTACAGGCGGTTTCGCCTATGGCGAACAGCCCGGGAATGGTGGAAGCGCCGTTGCAGTCGGTCAGAACACCGCCGCAGGTGTAGTGGGCGGCGGGCACCACAGGAATCGGCTGCCTGGTTATATCGATATCAAGTTTTTTGCATTCCTTGTATATTTTTGGAAAACGCTCCCGAATCCAGGCGGCAGGTTTGTGGCTGATATCCAGGTACACGCAGTCCAGCCCCAGACGCTTCATCTCAAAATCTATGGCGCGGGCCACTATGTCGCGCGGAGCAAGTTCACCCCGTCTGTCAAACCTGGTGGCGAAAGAAGTGCCGTCCGGAAGACGCAGCACAGCACCCTCGCCGCGCAGCGCTTCGGTCAGGAGCATGCCGCCGGCGTGGGCGTGGTACAGATAGGTGGGATGAAACTGGTTGAACTCGAGATTGGCTATCACCGCGCCGGCGCGCCAGGCCATGGCTATGCCGTCACCCGAGGCTGCTTCGATATTGTTTGCATAGAGATAGGCCTTGCTTGCGCCGCCAGTGGCGAGAATGGTGGCGCGCGCGGAGATGGTCAGATAGGCGTTGTCTTTTATGCTGTAGGCATAGGCGCCAACCACCCGGCTGCCGCCGGAGCCCAGATCGGCGGCGTTTATCAGGTCTATGGCTATCACATCCGCAAGCAGGCGTATTCGTTTTCGCTTGCGCACCTGCTTTACCAGGGTTTTACTGATGGCCTTGCCGGTTTGATCAAGCACATGCAGAATGCGATTGTGACTATGCCCGCCTTCGAGCGTCAGGTTCGGCCCGTGTTCGCCTGAGTCGAAATCAACCCCCAGTTTCGCCAGCTCGCGAACCTCTCCCGGCGCGGCGGCAACCACCATTTCCACCACATCCCGGTCGCACAAGCCCGCGCCTGCCGTCAGCGTGTCTTCAATGTGCGACTCAATACTGTCGTTGGCGTCAAATACCGCGGCTATACCGCCCTGGGCGCGCCAGCTTGCGCTTGTATTTGTATCGGCCTTGTAGATAAGCAACACATCGCAACTTTCGGATAACGCCAGCGCGGCGCGCATTCCGGCCGCGCCGCCGCCGATGATGAGCACATCGGCAGCCAGCTGTCCGGTTTGCTCCGAACGCCGACTCAACGGCAAAGCCCCGTTTGGTTGCGGTTACAAAAGGTTGAGGCGCGGAGTACTACAAACCGGCAACAAACTCCTCAGCCAGATCGCCAATATCCTCCAGAAACAGGTCGCGGAAAAAGTGGTCCGCGCCATCAAGCAGATGGTATTCCACCTGCTCCAGCTTGCCGGCTTCGCGCAAGGCGGCAAAACGGCCGGGAAGGGCCTCCACCACGGTGTCGTCCGTACCGGCAAACAGCAGCAGCGGCTTGCCTATCCGTTCGGCGAGCAGAAGTGTATCGAACTCCTCTCCCGGGCTGTAATAGCTGATGTAGCTTGCGCCGCTGACTTTTGAACCCTGGCAGTAGAGCAGGTCGGTGTCTTCCAGCCAATCCGTTTCGCGCGCCTCTTCAAGCAGCATGGCTTCCTGCCCATCGGGTTGAGTGTCGCCAATCATGGGCGCGATCAGCATGCCGGCCAGAACCTGGCCGCCTGGATTGCCGTCGAGATAGCGCGCCACCTGGTTGCCGCCACGCGAGTGTCCGGCAATCACCAAGCGGGTATAGCCCCTGTCCGTCAGTTCCCTGACCCAGGCGTCCAGTTCCGCGACCGCATCTTCGTGCCTGTGGCTGTGGGGATGTTCGCAGGGGTAGTTGCTGCTTGCGCGCGCATCAATGCCAAGCGAAAGATTGACCGCCAAGCTGCTGAAACCCCGATCGGCCAAAACTTGCTGCAAGCCGCTGATAATTTCCATCTCGTTGTGCGCCAGGGTGCCGTGCAGCACCACAAAGGTGACGTCCTCCTTGCCCCCGGCCTGTTCCCAGTTGGCGCGCAGAGTTAACCCCTCCGGGGTAATGGTCCATTCTTTCGCATGTGTCAATTGTGCGCCGAGGCACAACAACATAGCTGCAAGCAGCAAATTCCTGATCGGGTTCATACTCCCCCTCCAAAAGCAAAAAACAGTATTCACAAACCTTGCGCTTCATTTCCGGCGCATGATTTCAAGCAGATTCTTCCATCCCCTAAGGATAAAAAGAGGGAACCGAAGTTCCCTCTTCAATTTTGCGCTTTGGAAATACCAAAGCTTGTTACCGGCAGCTCCTCACTTTAGCAAGTACCTGTAGACAACAACCGATAACACGCCTATGCTCTCATACACGTCTTAATTATGCAAGTGGTTGCAAACTGCAATAACAGGGAGTGAATAACTATGGCTTACAGATTAGGCATTGATTTGGGAACTAGCTCGGCCGCGTTATTTGCCTGGAAGTGGGATTTTCAACAACAGGTTCCTGAACAGGCGCTGCATAGTGAGTTACGGATATTCGACGAACCGCTCGAACCAAAAACGCTGCAAACCAAAAACACCAATAGGCGGCTCAAGCGCCAGCAAAGGCGGCTACACAAAAGACGCTCCTTAAGAATGCGAAGTATTGCACGGACGCTTGCGCGCTTACTCGACACACAACCCAGCACATCTTCCAGACAGGTCATTCGTTGGAGGGCTGAGGCAACCCACAGTCAACTCTCCCGATCACAACTTTTTGCCGTTTTTATGCACCTTGCTAAAAAACGGGGATACAACGGTAAAGTATCCCTCGCTCAGCGAGAAAAAATACGCAAGGAGCAAGAAAAACGACATTCCAAAGGCAACCATTCAAAAGAACCAGGTACGCAGGAGGGAATTATCAACTTGGAGCACGCTCTCAAGCAAGCCGAGTGCGCCACTATTGGCCAATACCTTTATCATCTTCAGAAAAAGGGGGGTACCACCAAGCTGAAAGAATTGGGACTGCATTGCACTCGCGAACAAGTACACGCGGAGTTCAATGCAATCTGGCAAGAACAAAGCAAGCACCACAAAGAATTGACAAAAGCCGGATACGAGCAACTTACACAAGCCATTTTTTTTCAACGTCCGCTGAAATCCGTGGCGGGAATGACGGGCGGCTGCCAACTGGAACCCAACCTGCCGCGTGCGCCAAGAGCGCACCCGCTTGCACAAGAGTTCATTTTGCGCAAACAATTGGTTGATTTGCGTATCTACACTTTAGGTAATAGAAAACACGCCAGGTCACTTGATCAGGCGCAAGTGCAATTTTTACTTACGCTCCTGCAACAACAACAAAGCATCTCTTTTGAAAAAATTGTTAAAACCCTATCCAGCCATGGGCTGGTGAAAGCCGACTCCAAGCTCAATCACACCTCCCTGTCCAAACCTGAGCTCAAGGGGGACACCACTCGTGCAACCATGCGAAAACTTGGCATGCTGGAGCAATGGCAAGCGCTTGAACCAGGCAATCAAACAACAATCATCAACTTGCTTGCCGACATGGACAGCAGCCTGTTTAAACAACCAGACTGGCACATGAGTATCGCCAATGCAAAAACCAGCGAATGCAGGCAATTCAAGCAACCGGTTATCGACTTTATCAACCAACTTGCACAACACCCGAAATATGGCACGCTTTCCGCAATGGGTTTTGCCAGTGGACGGCTCGCCTACAGCCTCAAAGCCCTTCGCAACCTCAACCAATACATGGCGGACAACCCCAAAAGCGACGAATACGAGGCAACACAAGCCTACTACGGAGACAGGCTGCAAGAACGAGAGCAAATAACCCGAACCAATCAACTACTTCCACCACCCAACACACACAATGTAGTGGTCGATCGCGCCTTGCGTCAGCTTTACTATTCCATCAACCATGTAATTGAAAAACTTAGCGAAAAGCCGCAGGAAATAGTGATCGAATACATGCGTGATCTGCCAAAATCACCAACCAGACGACACGAAGAACAAAAGGCCATGAGGGCCAATGAAAAAATCAACAAACAGGCAAAAGAGGAACTTAAAAAACATGGATCGCCCCAAACCAACAACAACATTTTTCGCTTCAAGCTCTTCAAACAACAGAAGCATTACTGCCCTTATTGCAATGCACAGATTAACTTGAGCCAAGCAGTGGATGGCAATGCAACGAACCATGAGCACATCTATCCAAAAGCCATCACCAATGTAGGCAGACAAAGCAAGCACCTGGTGCTAGCGCACATAGCCTGTAACAATAAAAAAGGGAAACGCACGCCATATCTTGCCTTTCATAACGATCCAAGTCGTTGGCAAGCCGTGGAGCGCATGGCCAAAATATTCACCGATTCCAAACTCGATTTCAAAGCTAAAGCGCTGCTTGACGATACGGAAACAATCGAAGACGTAACCGAAAAGCAAATAAGCGACTTCACCGAACGCCAAATGCACGAAACCCGCTGGATTGCCAAAGAATGCGGCAAGTGGCTCAGGCAACTATGCAGTGTTGAAAGTAGCCGAGGGAAGCTGACCGATTTGGTGCGCAGACGGGCGGGCCTGCATATGCTCATACCCAGATTACGCTGGGAAGCCGGGCTACCTGTATTTGAGAGAGGCCAAGCCACAACAAAAATCAAAGAACGCGCCCTCATTATCAAAGAGCATGAAAGCGAAGTGCAAAAGGGAAAAATATCCATTGACAAGCGTACGGACCACCGCCACCACTTGGTGGACGCAGCGGTAATAGGCCTGCTCACCAGATCGCTGTACCAACGTATGGCGAATGAGGAAAAAGCCAAAGGTCACCTCAAGGATTTATCCATCGGAAAACTGACGAGCAGCGGACTCAACATCTATGCCGAGGTGGAAGAGAAGGTCAGAAGTACTTACATACACTTCAAGCCGGACTATCACCCGTCCGGGGCGTTTTTTCAAGACACGGCTTACAGGGTTGAACATTTCGAAGAAGGTGATAGAAACAGCCGACTTTCTCATCGTATCGACCTCAGGGAGCAACTTGTTGGTCTCAAAAAATATGAAAAAGCAGAAAAATACCTGCAAAGCCTGGTAAGCCGCAATACTGCAATGGCGGTTGCTCAGGCGCTTAACGAACGACGGCAAAAAGGCAAATCCTATAAAGAGGCCATTACCGAACCTTTTTACCAGCATTGCTACGGCAAACACACCCCAATAATAAGAGTTCGTGCTTACGCAAAGATAGGTAAGGGACATATAAATGGTGAAAAAGCCCTGCCAATAGTCAAACAAAGCAAGGGCGGTAAAATACACAAGGCCTCGTTTTTAAGCAGCGGCTACGCTTATGTACGGGTTATCTTCGATGAAGCGGGTAAATTCATAGCATCGCAAAGCGTCAACCTTCTGGAACACAAGCAGCGCGAACAATTACCCCTTGAACTCGGGCAAATGGAAACGCGTTATTACCTGAATGAGGTTGTAATGCACAACAATGCGCACTGGCGTGTAGCCCAGTTCAAGGAAGGAGGAACCCTTTGTCTGCAACAATCGACCGAAGCCATACCCTACGCGGATGCAAGGGCGTTAAGCAAAGGGCGTGTATCTCTGGTTACTGAAATAAAAGGCAAAAATGTCGCAAAGCTGGTCAAGGCCAATGGCTGTTGATCGGCATCTGTTTATCGAAAACCCCGCACGCCTCAACATTAACAACCATCGGCTTTGCATAGAGCAGCAAGACAACAAACACTTTGTTCCGCTCAAAGACATAGCCATGCTGGTGCTGCACCACCACAGCATCAACCTGAGCAACTCGGTCATTCAGCGCCTTAGTCAACATGGCGCTGGCATATTGGTTACCGACCAGGCGCATATGCCGTGCGCGCTCATGTTGCCCTACGCCAATCACCATTTATCCACCGCCAGGCTTGAAATGCAACTTGTCGCCAGACAAAACAAGCTGGGCAATCAACTCTGGCGACAATTGGTGCAAGCGCGCATCCTCAGTCAAGCGATGGTCCTCCGCCATGCCCATGGCAAGCACTATTTACGCCTGCAACGACTTGCCGAGCAGGTGCAACCCGCAGATACAAGCATGCTTGAGGGGCAAGCAGCGCGTTACTATTGGAAAAAACTTTTTAACGCACCATTCAAACGCCATAAACAAGGCGCACAGGATCCAATCAACAGCAGGCTCAACTATGCCTACGCCGTTCTTCGCGCCAGTTGTGCGAGGGAGCTCGCCGCGCTGGGGCTCCACTGTGAAATTGGGCTTGGACACAAAAGCAGCGAAAACGCCTTTAATCTTGCGGATGATTGCCTGGAAGCATTCCGCTACCTTGCGGAAATACAGGTGCTGCGACAGGATACCGAACAACCATTTGATGGCGAGGCGAGACTGGGTTTGGCTGCGCTCATCAAACAGAGCATTCCCTGCGCAGGTGAGCAAATGCGTGTACCCGCCGCCATCCGGCAGCTTGCCCAAAGTTTGTTACAGGTAATGCAGGGAAGAATCACCGACCTGTGCGTGCCTGACTACAACCTTGATGCATACCAATGGTTGGATCGCGCATAAACAGTTGGCGGGTAATGTGGGTATTGGCGGTGTTCGATTGCCCGGTGGTCGAACAAGAGCAGCGCGCTGCTTACGCCCGCTTTCGCAAGCTGTTGCTGGCGGAAGGATTTATCCAGCATCAGTATTCCGTCTATTTGAAACATTTTCCAACCATGGCAACCGCTGAAGCTGAAATAACCAGACTCAAACCAATGATTCCACCTGAAGGTCATGTGGCCTTTTTCTTGCTTACAGACAAACAATACGGTATGACCCGTGAGTTTTTTGGATCTACTCCGGTTAAAAAAAGACCGGATGCGCCCCAACAACTGGAACTCTTCTAAGCCAAACGCCTGTAACCATATAGGCTACAGGCGAATCGGAGTATACAGGTACTTGCTAAAGTGAGGTGCCGGAACTAGGCGTCCAGCGACCCGCTTCGAGCATCGGAGTATACAGGTACTTGCTAAAGTGAGGTGCCGGAACCGTTTGCCCTGTGATGTGCCCGTGTCTTTCGAGTATACAGGTACTTGCTAAAGTGAGGTGCCGGAACTCTGCACGGCAGGCCCTACCTCAAACGCTGGAGTATACAGGTACTTGCTAAAGTGAGGTGCCGGAACAATACAGGAGCAACACTATGGCTAATGTGGGAGTATACAGGTACTTGCTAAAGTGAGGTGCCGGAACCGCGCGCGACACCATGCCGCGCGGAGTGCTGGAGTATACAGGTACTTGCTAAAGTGAGGTGCCGGAACCGCGCGCGACACCATGCCGCGCGGAGTGCTGGAGTATACAGGTACTTGCTAAAGTGAGGTGCCGGAACGGAGTAAGCTACGCATCATCTTTCACACAAGAGTATACAGGTACTTGCTAAAGTGAGGTGCCGGAACCTTTTTTTCGTGTGCGAGAAAAATAATGTCGAGTATACAGGTACTTGCTAAAGTGAGGTGCCGGAACTTGACGCGGACGGTCATACGATACGCTGGGAGTATACAGGTACTTGCTAAAGTGAGGTGCCGGAACTGAGTAGTGTGTCTTGCGGTGTTCCATCAAGAGTATACAGGTACTTGCTAAAGTGAGGTGCCGGAACTCGCGGCAAGGTAGCTTACCTAGTCATTGTGAGTATACAGGTACTTGCTAAAGTGAGGTGCCGGAACAAGTCCATAGTCGCGCCCTCCAAATCCAGAGAGTATACAGGTACTTGCTAAAGTGAGGTGCCGGAACCGCCCTCGGTCACGTTCGAGAGCGCCACCAGAGTATACAGGTACTTGCTAAAGTGAGGTGCCGGAACTGAGATCCGTCAAAGGTCATGGGATCAACAGAGTATACAGGTACTTGCTAAAGTGAGGTGCCGGAACCGGGATCGTATGTAGTAGTCATAGCGCGCTGAGTATACAGGTACTTGCTAAAGTGAGGTGCCGGAACCTGTTTGGGGTATGGCCGAAACAAATGTAATGAGTATACAGGTACTTGCTAAAGTGAGGTGCCGGAACCCCCAAAACCGGCGTAAGCGGCGAGGAATAGAGTATACAGGTACTTGCTAAAGTGAGGTGCCGGAACGACTTACCTGAGCGGCCCGAATGGCCTGCTGGAGTATACAGGTACTTGCTAAAGTGAGGTGCCGGAACCCAAAACGGATCAGTGTGGTGGGCCACCTTGAGTATACAGGTACTTGCTAAAGTGAGGTGCCGGAACTTTCAAACGACGAACAAGCGTTTACGATCAGAGTATACAGGTACTTGCTAAAGTGAGGTGCCGGAACCTGATTTGCTCGCACAGTGTCTGAATGTAGGAGTATACAGGTACTTGCTAAAGTGAGGTGCCGGAACTCCCTAGTGGATGCCTGTTGTGGCGCCTATGAGTATACAGGTACTTGCTAAAGTGAGGTGCCGGAACGCATGGCCGTTTCAATCGCCAGTAAAAAAGGAGTATACAGGTACTTGCTAAAGTGAGGTGCCGGAACTGATTACCGGTTCAAAGCCACGGGAAGGGTGAGTATACAGGTACTTGCTAAAGTGAGGTGCCGGAACTCCTGTTAAAAGGGCGGCCTGATCGTCGGAGGAGTATACAGGTACTTGCTAAAGTGAGGTGCCGGAACTCACTTGTTGTTGGGTAACTTTGCACATTCGAGTATACAGGTACTTGCTAAAGTGAGGTGCCGGAACTTCTTTCGATTCGTTTGCCGATTGAGCTTGGAGTATACAGGTACTTGCTAAAGTGAGGTGCCGGAACGCATCCAAGCCTGACGCCCGTTTTCCGCTTGAGTATACAGGTACTTGCTAAAGTGAGGTGCCGGAACTGAAAATCGAACACTGTCTTGAAGCGAAAGGAGTATACAGGTACTTGCTAAAGTGAGGTGCCGGAACAAAGCAGCAGCTCTTTCGCCAGGGCGTCGAGAGTATACAGGTACTTGCTAAAGTGAGGTGCCGGAACGCAAGGTGTGCTGTTAATCGCAAGCCAGTCGAGTATACAGGTACTTGCTAAAGTGAGGTGCCGGAACCGCATGAATACGCTGGCCGCGCCGCAATATGAGTATACAGGTACTTGCTAAAGTGAGGTGCCGGAACATCCCGGACGACCGGGCGAATGGCCAAGCAGAGTATACAGGTACTTGCTAAAGTGAGGTGCCGGAACCAACTTCCGGCGCGAAGTCAACGGCGAAGAGAGTATACAGGTACTTGCTAAAGTGAGGTGCCGGAACCAGTTTTTTATGCGCCCAATCCAGTGGCACTGAGTATACAGGTACTTGCTAAAGTGAGGTGCCGGAACTAAACGCACACAGGCGCTCTGGCGCGGTTAGGAGTATACAGGTACTTGCTAAAGTGAGGTGCCGGAACCGGGGTAGATCAGTGGCGTTGGGGGGATATGAGTATACAGGTACTTGCTAAAGTGAGGTGCCGGAACCCGTGTCCGTGCCGGCCCACGATTTGCCGAGAGTATACAGGTACTTGCTAAAGTGAGGTGCCGGAACAGCAAAACTTCAACACCCTGTCGCGCCTTCGAGTATACAGGTACTTGCTAAAGTGAGGTGCTGGAATTATGAATCAACAACCGTATTGCTGTTGGCGGAAAGTATGCAAGAATTTGCCAAGGAGTTTTTAAAAACGAAATGGCCAAGGACAGCCTTTCATGCGGCGTAAGCGAGAAACAAAATAACGAGCAAATTTTTTTGTTTATTTCGCCATTTTAATTAACCAATTATTCTACTCATGGAGTATCAACAGTTATATCCCAATAGGCTTGTTGGGTGGTTTGTATAAGATCGTATTCCTCAAGGCTGATAGCGTGGCCAAAGACCAGCGCCTCGCTGATGCTGCCGACAAAAATATGTTGGCGGTGATCGCCAAGCGACCATTTATTCCCGGATTTATCAATAGCAAGTCCGCTGCCTTCGCCGTCGCTGCTTTCATCGTCTTTATTCAATATAATATACGCCAGATCAGAACTATTATCATAAATACCGGCAAGGGTATATGCCCTGTTTTCTACAGCCTGATTAGAAAATGTATATATTCGATCATTATTGTTTGCGTGACGAGTATTGAACATTGGCAGTCGGGTGGAACCATTATTATGTAAAAGCATAAGCTGAAACTTCTTATCAGCCCCGCTATTACCTACAGCATTCTCCCAGGAAGAAACAGGGACTGAAAACGATGATGTGCTTATATTCGTATATTTGGCAACCACGATCACAGACAGACTTTCAGCAGTGTAATAGTTGGAATGGCGAAGCGCCGCCAAGGTTTGCTGGCTGGCAAAAGCAACCGCTGGCTTGCCGCCTTCTTTGAGGGTGTTTAGTTCGCCATCGGTTACAATTTGAGGCCATGTTGCTGTATCTGTCTGACTTGGCTCAGCGTGATAATCGTCGCCGTTTCCGCTCTGGTCATACCATTTGCTGACAAAACCATCGGCGGTGCTGTCGATTTCTCTAACAAACTCAAGCAGTTCGGCCGTATCCAAATTGCCGCCGGCGTCGAAACTGATATCTTTTGTGGCGTTATCGCTTTCACGTTGCACTTCCAAAGCCGGACCGGTGTATGTGCTGCGCACCCTGCGCAAGGCGAAAGCGGCGTCGGGCGTCAGGTCGCGGATGAGCATCAGGGTGTAGGAATCCGAGGTGGAGTCGGATGTATAGTCGGGGACTTGGTGGATGAAAGAAAAATCGGCGCTGATAGTGGTGGTTTCACCGACATCCCGGGTGTTGTCCGCATTGGACAGGGTAAGCGCGCCGCTTTCCGTATCCACGCTCACCACGCCCGCGCTTGCTGCGTCGCTGGTGTATTCCGCTTCCGCTACAGCGCCGAGTGTATCGTCCCATTGCAACCCGGTTGGTTGTAAGGTAAACGGGTCTGTGTCGGAGGTTGCGTTATGCGGATGGGTGCGTATGTCCGCGGGAAAGGCAAGCGTCAATTCAGCCGGGGCGATCTCCAGGCTGTAGTCGTCTGTGGCTTCGCCATAGGTATTGGTGACCGGTGAGCAAGTGGCGGTAATGGTGACTGTTCCCACGCCCCTGGTGCTTATCACGCCCGTGCTTGCGTCCAGGTTGACCAGGGAGGGGGCGTCTGTTGTAAATTCCGGGTTGCTCTGGTCGCGGCATGCAACCTTCACCCCCATGTCCGCCTGGCTGTCAAAAGTCATATCGCTATAGGCTTTTTCCATGGTTCCCTGATACAGGCCATAGACGTGATTTTTCTCGAGTTGATGCACCGTCAGGGTATAGGCGGCGTTCCCCGGCAGGCACAAAGCGGTAACCTTGGCGCTGACGGCCTTGATTCGTGCGGTTCCAGCCGTGAGCGCCGGGAATGTGACCGCGCCGGTGGTTGAATTCACGCTCGCGACGAATTGCTTGCCGTTGTCCAGGGTGTCGGAGGTTTCCTCCAGGCTGTAGCTGATCTCGCCCCCGGCGCAGCTCTCCGCCGTAAAACTGACCGTTTGCGTAAAGCCGGTTTCCCCGCTATCGATCGAAACATCGCCGCTGCCCGCGCCAAAGCCGGTCCAGCCGTTCCATTCGAATTGCGCGGTGGGCGCATCGCTGAGGTTGAACTCGGTGAAAGTAGCGCTTTCGCCCTTGGCGTTGCTCAGGGTTATCCAAGCCGAGCTGTCGGTGGTGTTTTCCGGCATGTGCAGCCCGCTGCAATCCACCCCGGTAATCTCGAGCAAGTCGCGATCATCCAATTCGAAGCTGCAATCGCCGCTGCTGTCCAGCGCGCCAAAGCGAATGCTGGTGACATCGTCCAACCCTGTGCCGGTTATACGCCAGGCGGCGTCCGCCGTTGCCTCGTAGTAAAAGGTATCCGGGCTGACATCAGTAATGATGATGGCGGGCGCGTCCGGGTCCTGCCTGGCATCAAGGTTGGCGAGGATGGCGGCCGCGTTGCCGCTGGCGCCACCGGAATCCAGGTTATCTCTGGTGGCGCCGGTGGCGACATAGTTATTCATGGCGTTTTGCAGATGGGCTACACATTTGGCCGCAAGCCTGTCGCCGTTGATGCATATCCGCAACTCATTGATAATGCCGTCGATGCTGTCCGCCAGGCTGTTGTCCGCATCCAGCTGCGAGAGCATCGCCAACCAGGCGCCGTAGCGGCCTGCCTGGTCTATCCTGGCCTTTTCGGTAACAAGACTGGTGGGGATGATGGCGGCGGGATCAAAATCATCGCCCAGCCCCAACGCCTTACCTACGCGCAGATTGGCCTCAAGCAAATCAGCCAGGTTGTTATCCGCATTGGCGAGTTGATAGGCAATATCGGTGGCAGGGGTGACCGCAAAAATGGTTGACGAGCCTGCAATACTTGTCCCGGCGCGCAAGGCGGCCGGCGCATCCGTGCCCTCTTTTCCGGTGGCTTCGTCCGTATAGGAGCCGCCGCTGCAAGAAACGTACACCACCTCATCAACCGCGATGTTGGTGAGGTAGCCGAAGTTCACCAGACCTTCATCGTTGGATTTTGTCGGTGGAGTGAGTGGAACAGGAATGGCGTCCGTGTTGTAGAGCACGCAACTGGCGTCTTCTATTGGCCCCTTGGAAACCAGCGCGCGAACCGTAAGCCCCTTGTTCAATCGATCTGCGACAGAAGCCTGCTTCGGCGTTTCCTGGCAAGCGACGAGAAAAAACGTCAGGAACAGGCTTCCCGCCAGGATTGAGCGGCGGCTTGGACCAGGCATTTCAGTCATGTTTCCTCACGTCTGTGGTATGGCGCGGCGAGTATGCAAATTTTTTGAGTAGTTTCACAACCCGGCGTTGAATTGAAAAAACCAGAGTATAAGCACTGACCAGTGGTTTTTGATGGAACGTGTATCGCGTTTATTCCAAAGAGATTTGCGGTTGATCCGGTCATTTTCCATATCCTCAGGGCGGTAGTGGGTAAAACCTGACATCCTGGGGCGAATTGTCCAGGGCGCTGGAGCCGGATGCGGCAATGTCGCCAAGCAGATCAACATAGGTCTGCGGATCAAAGGTCTCATTGAGGTCCGTGGTCATATATCCCTTGGCGGTGTTGATTGATTCGGCAAAGGCGAAATCCTTTATTTTGGCATAAACTTTCTCGGCTTTGGTTTTCAGATCTCTAATCGCATCAGGGGGTGCATGGTTTACGAAATAATTTTCCCCATTGTCTTCACAGGTTATATGCCCTTCATCGTCAAACAGGCATTCCGCTGTTTTTGCATTATTTTCATATAGAGTCATCTGCATGGTGCCGCCAAAGGTATAGCCCACGCCATCTGCTGATCTGTCCATAACACAGAGGTCATCTCCGAATTTGCTTTTCATATCTGCAGACAGGTCCTCGTCAGATACGCAGAGCATGCGAATCACCAGAGCGTTTTTTGAGTCCTCGACAGCGAGAAAATAGTTGTCGTAGGTAACAAATCTCAGGGTGGCGGCGTCGTGGGAATAATCAGTTGTATTTGCAGGAGAAAGATCCCCGCTTGTGTCTGAGGTTCCACTCAAATATACTGTTGCTTTGCCGTTGCGCAAATCGCATTTGGTGTTTTTGTCTGTTTTTTCCGATGTAAGAAAAAAACCGAGCACGGCTTGTTTTAGATAATTATCCTGTGGATTGGATTTGCAGCCATAATCATTACTCTCGCCAACCAAGTAGCGGTCATTATTGTCATTGTCAACTGTCGCATCAAGCATCAGGCTGAAGTCGTAGAATCTTGCTGTAAGCCCGACAAAAGTATTGACCTGATCCTTGCTTATACCCACAAGGGAGAATTTTTCCACTATTTTTGCCGTTGAGTCAGAGTTAATCTCATCGTAGGTAAGTTGGTTGATGTTTTCCAACCCAAGCGTCAGACCGGCTGGATAGAGCACCATATTATGAATAATGGAAAGCTTGGTTTTCAGGCTGGTATCCAGCGCTGCGGTTTGTGAGCCGCGCGTAAGATATAATCCGCTGGTATCATTCACCTTTTTTGATTGATCGTAGGCATAAAAACGAAAGCGGCCATATTGATTATTGTTGTCTGAGGTAAAAGTATCGTAACGCAGTTTAAAAACTCTGTCGGTTTCATTGGTTTTATTGGTTAAATCCTGTTCCGCATCAGTAATATCACCCACCTCGGCGAAAAAGAAGCCGTTATCCTTGGCCTCGCAATAATAGCGAAAGGTGTCAAAATAACCATACTCGGCTGTAATATAAGAGTGAATATCCAAATCAACATTGAAAATTGAAGAATTGGAAAAGAAGTAAAGATCGTAGTTATCGTTCACAAAAACACAATCGTCAAAATCAGTCTGATTGCGGTCTACAAGTTTATAGAAACCATTACTCAGATCATCAGAATCAAGATTCAAGGGGTTGAAGCCTGCAGAGTCGGTTGCAGAACCCAAGGACACCCCAAGGTCGCCAGCGGTTGTCGCAGAAGCAAGCACCGAATCTTTGATCGGCTCGACAAACACGTCCACGAATTTTGTTCCCAGTTGCGAGCCAGATCCCCCACCGCCTCCTCCGCCTCCGCAGGCGACCAGCAGCAGAGCGGCAGCCGTATAGCGCAAAGCATCTCCCATCCGCCCAGCGAAAGCACCCCTGGTGGGAAGGAGGCGTTTGGCGTGGTGTGACAAGGAACAGGGCATGGGGATATCAGGGGCGGGAATACGAAAGGCGCAAAGAATACTCCGCCAAGGGGTTATCGGTACGGCAAGCGGAGTACAAGGTTACCAGCATGTTTATTACAAAAAGTTGATGGGTTCCTTTCTAGTCAAAGAAATAGGTGCGAGTGGTGCGGTATTTGATGTCCGCACTGTGATCCTGCTCAAAGGCCTGCAAAGTGGATGCGTTGGCGTCTGTGGTGACATCCGTTGCATAGACAGCCAGCACATAGGCCTGCTTGTCCAGTATGCACAGGCCACCCCACTTGACTGCTTCGTTCCCTCCATGGGCATCGTCAATGTCGAAGGGGTTAGTATCGCCGCCACTCTTGTGTTTAATCACAAAATCGTCACTCGAAGAAGGATTGATGTTATTGCGTTGCAGATAGGTGTATGGCCCGGCTTTCACGCCTACCGGCGCTTGCTGAATGAACACATGGTAGTATTCGGTATCGGCGCCACTAACCGTAACACTGACTTCCAGAACGGGGATGTTGGCGTCCGTGGTTCCATCCTGGCAGGTGATGCTGTCGCTTCCTATGGTTATTTCATCCTGTTGAATCTTCAGCCAGTCGGCGTCGTAATCGAGGCTTGCTGTGAAGCCGCCCCCTGTTCCCGCCAGCGGAACGGACCATTTTTCCGCCAGACTGTTGATGATTTTTTCCCTGTTGGTATCCGAATGCGCTTCGGCATAGAGCATCACCTCGTGCAGCTGCATGTCGCCGGCGTTGGCGCCAAGCAATTCGACGCCTGCACTGGTATCGCTTGCGCTGCCGGCGGGAACGGCGCCAAGGTAGAACTTGTCCAGACCATAGGCCGCATCCGTGCTCAGATCGACTTGATTGGTGCTGGTGCAGTCGCCGTTGTTGGCGTCGGCGCGCAGGCCTGAATAGCGGCAGAGGGCATACTTGTGGTCACTCCCTGTGATAGGCGATAGCCTGTAGGCAAGTATCTGCCGCACACCGGTACGCGTCAGCGGCTGCGGGTTGTAATCCAGGGTGGCGTCTCCCGCCCGATCATAGCTGTTGTTGCCTGCGACTATATCGGTAAGCATGCCGGCAAATCCCGCACCCGCATCCGTGCTGATATCCGCGCCGTAGTAGCCGCCTGACCCAAGGTAGAAAAGCGCCTGGGTGTTGCGGTTGGTTGCGTCGCCGGTCAGGTCGGAAGTGGCGTCGTCGCTGCTGTTATCCACCCCGAGCCCGGGAGGGGTGAGCACAAAGTAGAGGGTGTAGCCCTCGTCATTGGGGATGGGCTTGTTGGCGTAATCAAAATCGGTGGTGTTGTCGTTGTCAAAGCGCAGGTTGTAGCGCCTGAAGTCACCGCTATCGAGCGCCCTGCTCCACAGGGCGCCATTCGCGTCCAGGCTGGGCGCGGTGTTCTGGTAGCTGTGGGAAGTGTTGGTGAGCGGATCAAGGTTGAACAGGGTCGCGTCATAGCTGGCGTCCGTTCCGGTGGTGGTATGCAAACCATTGCCGACATTGGTGGTGAATTCCGCGCCCTTGTACCAGGCCGGCAGGCGACTGGTGTAGGCAATCCAGTCGTGCGAAGTGTCGACGGAAATATCCAGCAGGGTTGCGGTAAAGGTTGTGGTGTAGGTGCGGAAGGGAACCAGGGTGGTTGCGTTTTCGTCATAGTCGCTTATATCGCCGGAGACATCCACCTGCTCATCGCCCGTTGTATCGGTATAGGTGATCCGGTAGGTTATATCTGCGCTCAGATCCGTACACACGGTCGCGGATGGGGCGGGGTTCAGTCTGGGGCGATCTTCAATATCGTTGAAGGTTGTCTGCTCCGCGCCCCCGCTGGCCGATTTGGTGCTGAGACTCAGGGGCTGGTCAAAGAAAAAGACCTTGTCGTCCGCCGTGACCTCCGCGCTGCTGTTGCCGAAATCATCGACTGAGCTTGCGCCGATAGTGATCAGAGTGCATGCGCCATCCAGTGTGTTGCTGACTGCGAGATCGCTGGTGGCGTCGCTCGCGTCCACGGTGGCGTCCGCCGATTTGTCGTTGGCGCTGCGCGCGCGAATCCGGTAGTCGGCAATGTCTGCGCTTCTGTCTACCGAGGGTTTGGTGAAAGAAAGTTGTACGGTTCCCGGGTCGGTGCTGGTGTCGAATGAACGGTAGTTCGACAGCGCCAGGCTTGTCAGCGCCGGAGGCGCGAGCGAGTCGACAAACACGCTGCCGAATGCGCCGTCGTTGGAAATGTCTGACTTGAGCGCATTGCCCGCGCGGTCGGTGATCGCGGTTCCGTCCCCGGTAATATCACCAAGAACCACCCCGTCCTTGTCTTCGTAGACGGCGCCCGAGTTGAGAATAAAGCTGATCGCGCCGCTGACGAAGCCGGCAGCCTGGTCGTGGGTGGCGTCCTTGGTTTGATCGGTCGAGCCGTTGTACAAGCCAAGCTTGATGACCGGTTTGGCGGCTGTGAACTTAACCGGTTCACTAAGGCTCAGGTCCATGCTGATGTCGCTGTTGGCGCCGTAGCAGGAACCGGAATATCCGGTGGCGCAGGTTCGCTTCGCGCCGCCAACGCTCAGCAGGCTTGCATAGGGCGCGGCCGTATCCAGGGTTACATCCATGCTGTTATCCAAGCTCTGGTTGCCCGCTAGATCCGTTTGTTTGATTATCAAACTGAACGCACCGTCAGCTGTCAGGTCGTGGGTAATATCCGTTGCGCTGATATCGGCCGTGGCGTCCGAACCATTGATGCTCAGGGTGTACCAACTGGCGGTGAGTCCGGCGGTTTCCAGGTTGCTCAGCTCTATGGTGGAGTTGTTGGTTATCCTGTCGCTGTTGCTTGTTCCTGTGTCGCTTTCCAGGTCGATGCCCGGTTTCGCTGGAATGGCTGTATCGAGAGTGACATCCACCGAAGCGTCGCTGAGGTTGCCCGCGAGATCGGTAACGGCGAGTGTAATGACGAATGCGCCGTCCCTCGTCAGATCAAAGCTGTCGGTTGCGTTGGTGATGTTCGAGGCATGATCGGAGGTTGAATCGGCGCTTTTATCGTAAATGCTGTAGGCAAACCTGCTTTCATTCGTGTCCAGATTGGTGACCTTGATGGTGGAGTTGTTGGTGATTTTGTCGCTGGAATCGCGGCCGGTATCCTGCGAAAGATCAACCTCCGGTGTCGCCGGCGAGGTTGTATCCAGGGTCAGGTCTGTACTGACCTCCGTACTTGCGTTCCCCGCCAGGTCGGTCTGGACGACCTTGAGCAGGTAATAGCCGTCACCGCTCAGGTCAGACAGGTTGTGGTCGTGGGTGGCGTCATTGATGTCCGTATCGCTGCTTAGCTCCACTCCGGACTCGTGCCTGTAGGTGAAGGTGTAAAAATTGCCGGTGTTGTCTTCCAGGTTGCCAATATCTATGGTCGGATCATAGGTGACCCGGTCGTTGGTTATGTCGCCAGTGTCGTTGAGCTGTATCACCGGGTCGGCCGGGTTCTG
>Ga0209562_1000054_pt1 | contig 61359 bp, 52 predicted proteins | sample WorMetvacBELIZE2_FD_187399 | JGI IMG/M metagenome (GOLD analysis project Ga0209562, IMG submission 187399) | Marine gutless worms symbiont microbial communities from Max Planck institute for Marine Microbiology, Germany - Olavius vacuus BELIZE.2... | ecosystem: Host-associated > Annelida >... | reverse complement strand
ACAGCAGCCTTGTGCGCTTCAGAGCCTTTGCCCCCGTAGTTGCCGTCTTCAATGAACTTCTTGGCATTATCCCAGGCTCCGCCGCCAGTAGTCATTGAGATAGCAACGAACAGGCCCGTGACGATAGTGCCAACTAACAGTCCACCCAGAGCCTCAGCGCCGAGGAAGAGTCCAACGACAATTGGCACCGCCACTGGCAGCATCGAAGGGATCATCATCTCTTTGATCGCCGCAACCGTCAACATATCGACAGCGCGTGAATAGTCCGGTTTGGCCGTGCCTTCCATTATACCGGGTATCTCCTTGAACTGACGGCGCACCTCAATAACAACCGATCCAGCTGCGCGTCCGACTGCTTCCATCGCCATGGCGCCAAACAAATAGGGAATCAATCCGCCGAGAAACAATCCTATCAGCACCATATGATTAGAAAGCTCAAAGTTAATATCACTCACCCCGGCTGCCTTAAGCCCATGCGTGTAGTCGGCAAACAGCACCAGCGCTGCCAAACCGGCCGAACCAATGGCATAGCCTTTGGTAACCGCTTTGGTGGTATTTCCAACTGCGTCAAGCGGGTCGGTGACGTTGCGCACCTCGCTGGGCAGTTCGGCCATTTCGGCAATGCCACCAGCGTTGTCAGTGATTGGACCGTAGGCGTCCAAGGCGACTATAATGCCGGCCATCGACAGCATTGCAGTAGCGGCGATGGCGATGCCGAAAAGACCACCCAGCGTATAGGCTGTCCAGATTGCCGCGCACACTGATAACACCGGCAAGGCGCAGGATTTCATCGATATGCCAATGCCAGCAATGATGTTGGTAGCGTGCCCGGTCTGACACGAATCTGCCACGTGTTGCACGGGTTTGAATTCAGTGCCTGTATAGTATTCAGTAATCCATACCAGGGCGCCAGTCAACAACAAGCCAATGGCAGCGCAACTGAACATGTTGATAGTGGTGATTTTGGCACCATCACCGTCACCAATCATCCAGGTAGTAACCGGGTAATAGGCGATTAACGCCAGCACGCCAGCGACAATCAAGCCGCGGTACAGGGCACCCATAATTTTGCCGCCTTCGGTGGCCTTAACGAACATGCAGCCGATGATTGATGCAACGATAGAAACACCACCGAGCGCCAACGGATAGAGCACCAGAGACTCACCCAGCATGGGAGTTGACTTGATGATCAGCGCTGCCAGCACCATGGTGGCGACCACTGTAACAGCGTAGGTTTCAAACAGATCGGCGGCCATACCGGCGCAATCGCCGACGTTATCGCCAACGTTATCTGCAATAACCGCGGGATTGCGTGGATCATCCTCAGGAATGCCAGCCTCTACCTTGCCAACCAGGTCAGCGCCGACGTCAGCACCTTTGGTGAAGATACCGCCACCGAGTCTGGCAAAGATAGAAATCAGCGAAGAACCGAAGGCCAGCCCGACTAGCGGATGGAGCATGTGGTGCAGGTCAACGTCCGCTGGTGAACTGGCTTTGAGCACAGCATAATAGCCTGCCACCCCTAGAAGACCCAGGCCTACAACCAGCAGGCCAGTGATGGCGCCACCCTTGAAGGCAACGTTTAGCGCTGCAGCAATGCCGTTGCGCGCTGCTTCCGCCGTGCGCACATTGGAACGCACTGACACGTGCATGCCTATAAACCCGGCAGCGCCAGATAACACGGCCCCTAGCAAGAAACCAATGGCTGTGGACCAGCCCAGCTGAGGGACAAAACCGATAATCAGAAAGAGTACGCCACCTACCACAGAGATGGTTTTATACTGTCTGGACAAGTAGGCTTCGGCACCTTGTTGCACGGCCTTGGCGATTTCGAGCATGCGTGCGTTGCCGGCAGGCAGAGATAAGATCCAGCGCGTCGAAAGCGCGCCAAAAATTATGGCCAGGGTGGCACAGGACAGCGCCATTATCAAACTAGCGGTCATACGGTCTCCATTTTCAACGTAGTTATCAACTTGGAAAGAGGTAGCAGCAATCCTCGAACTCTGTACGCAAGCTTCGACATGCTCAAACCGAACGACAATTGATGATGTCGTCTAGTCACATCGAATCTTTGTAACAGGCCGGTCATACGCTAAATTCCGCCAGCTTTTTCGCTATCGACTGATTTTTTAGCTGTACGTAATCAGGCAGACCGTTTTTCCACGGCGGAGGCGCTTCGCCTTCGATGAGCGGCGACAGGTAGGTACGACAAGCCTCGGTAATATGCATGCCATCGGCGCTGATGTACTCCGCTGGCAACTTCCTTTCAATGTTCGCCACCTCGTCAAGCGGTGCTGATTTCACCTGCCAGCTATACGGTTTGTCCGACAAACGCTCTATTGCCAACATAACGGCACTCTCGCCATTCAATGCTGCCTTGATCGCGGCTTCCCCCAGGCTCCAGGCCTGTTCAACGTCGGTAGCCGAAGCAACGTGCCGTGCCGAGCGCTGTAAATAATCAGCCATGGCCCAGTGATATTTGTGGCCCAGTTTGTCTTTGATAAGCTGCGCCACCATTTGTCCTACACCACCCAACTGAGAGTGGCCAAAGGCATCCTTGCCGCCCATTTCAGCCATTAAACGACCTTCCTTGTCGTGCAGGCCTTCCGAAACGGCGATCGTACAGTAGCCATGCTTATTGACGCTTTCGTCCACCTTCGCAAGGAATTCTCCCTCGTCAAAGGGAACCTCCGGAAACAACAGCACATGGGGTGGAGCTCCTTCAGATTCACTAGCCAGCCCACAGGCAGCGGTTATCCACCCAGCATGACGGCCCATCACCTCCAGCACAAAGATTTTTGTTGAAGTACGCGCCATTGAGGCAACGTCGAAGCTGGCCTCGCGTATTGAAGTAGCGACATATTTGGCAACCGAACCGAAACCGGGGCAGCAGTCAGTATGTGGCAGATCGTTATCAACAGTTTTGGGAATGCCAATGCAGTTTAGCGGATATTTCATCTTGGCCGCCATCTGCGCTACCTTGTTGGCGGTATCCATTGAATCGTTGCCGCCGTTGTAAAAAAACCAGGCTATATCATGCGCCTCGAAAACCTCAATGAGGCGTTCGTATTGTGCCCTTTGGCTTTCAATATCCTTCAGTTTGTAGCGGCAAGACCCAAAAGCTCCGCCCGGAGTGTGCTTCAAGCGAGCAATATCAGCGTCGCTTTCAAGGCTTGTATCGATAAGGTCCTCGGTTAGAGCGCCGATGATACCGTCGCGCCCTGCCAGCACCTTGCCTATACGGTCTGTGTGCTGACGAGCCGTTTGAATCAGACCACAGGCAGAGGCGTTAATAACAGCGGTCACTCCGCCCGATTGAGCGTAAAAGGCATTCTTTAGCATGAGCTTTAACAGTTAGATGATTAAGAGGGTTAAATGTTTAATTTAAAGACAAAACAACCTGGAAGTAGGCTAGAATAAGGCTGCGCATGCATCATGATCTGCAGCTCTGTAGCACCAAGGCTGCAGGATTATAGCATGCGATACCAGCACACGCCGGGGATATTTCTTCGTTTCGGTGATGCGAAATAATAAGTAACAAGAAAACGACAACCGGGGATTTAATGACAGACCAACATTTCCGCCGCGTGGCACGCACTCTGGCTGCGTGCGTTTTGCGTTCCGCCGCCACAGGTAAAACTCCGTTATTGGCGCTAATACCATTGGCCATATTAACGCTTACTGCTTGCTATAGCGACGGTGCCAGATTGATTGGTAAGGGCAGCCAAACCGGGTTCGGCATGCATTTATCCACCAAGCTGTCCGCAGTTAAGCCGGCGGCAAGGCGGGTGCCTGGCGTTATACCCCAACCGGTAGCAACCAGTGCGCATAACGAACCTACATACAGCATCCAGGTGCAGCGCGGTTCAGTGCAAGACCTGTTGCATAACCTGGCGCGTGACGCGAAGTTAAATCTCGACATTCATCCGCAAGTTGAAGGCATGGTCAGCATCAACGCCGTCAAGCAAACCCTGCCCAAGATTCTGGAGCGGATCACCCGGCAAGTGGATATGCGCTACGAAGTTCTGGATGATACGTTGTCAGTAGTGCCTGACACGCCTTTCCTGCGCCATTATCAAGTTAATTATGTCAACCTTTCACGGCAAATGGAAAGCTTTACGGCCGTCAATAGCCTGATAGGGCAATCTGGTGCACTGCCTCTGGCAGCCGGTGTAAGCGACCCGCGTTCCGGAGTGCGCATAGCCAACAAAATGAGTAACGACTTCTGGAGCAAACTGGAAAACAATATCAAGGATCTGTTGCGCGAAACTGACAAGATCTTCCCACAAGGTAGCAGCGAAACCTTGCTTGACCTGGCTGCCAGTTCCACCAACAAACGCAATACCCCCATACGCAACAAAAGTCGATTGCGCCAGGTACACCCCAAAGCCAAAAGGGCAATCAACGCACTGACCGAGGCAGAGAACGATGGTCACGAGAAGGCACGCCTCAGTTTGCGCCAGGCCACCTTTCGGGAAGCTGCCTCTGTCATCATCCACCCGGAAAGCGGCGTCGTTAGCGTACGTGCCACGGCACGTCAACACGCCAGGGTAAGCAAGTTTATCGAACGGGTGCAAAGGTCAGCGCAGCGTCAGGTAATGATTGAGGCCACCATCATCGAGGTAGAACTATCCGACAGCTATCAACAAGGGATTGAGTGGTCTCGCATGCGCAGCGATGGTTCCGGTTTTTCGATCCGTCCAGCGGCGCTGGGCGCTTCTGTTGTAGGCAGCGTCCAGCCGTTTATTTTAAGCCTGGCACGCCGGAGCGACCCGCTTAACATTAGCGCTATACTCAATCTGTTGCACAGCTATGGTGAGGCGAAAGTCATCTCCAGCCCACGTCTTTCCGTACTAAATAACCAGACCGCCTTGCTAAAGGTGGTGGAAAACTTTGTCTATTTTAATGTCAAGTCAGATACGGTCAGCACAGCAAATAGTGGCAATGTAGTGACAGTAAGCACATCGCCACAATCGGTTTCGATTGGTCTGGTCATGGCGGTAACCCCACAGGTCAGCGAGTCAAAACAGATAATTCTCAATGTGCGCCCCAGCATCTCCAGCATAGCCGCATTGCGTGAAGACCCTAACCCGGTTATACCGGCCGGGGTTAAAAACTATGTGCCGCAAGTTCGCACCCGCGAAATCGAGTCAGTGATGCGGCTTGAAAGCGGTGAAATCGCTGTCCTTGGTGGCCTGATGGAAGACAGTTTTTCCAACAAGACTGGCGAGGTGCCAATATTGGGCAAGATTCCACTTCTGGGCGAAATATTCACTGGGCGCGCCAACAGTGGTAAAAAATCTGAACTGGTCATATTCCTGCGGCCCCTGCTAATCGATAATCCCAGTCTACACGCCGACTTTGCCGATTTGCGCACTAAAACGTCAGCAATGCCATTCAGGCAGAAATGAATAAATTTACAGGCAATGCAATAGTTACCATGGATTTACTGCAAGCAGCTCTCCGCGGTGAAATCACCCCAACAACTGTCCCAGCAACGTTGGCACGGCCTAAATACAGTCGTTTTATTTTGCTGTCATTTTGTTTACTGCTTGCCATTGCTGCCATGTGGATGCTCTGGTCATACCTGGCCACTCCCACTCCGTCGTCCCCCATCGGCCAAGCGATTGCTGTCACGAGTCGAGTGGAAAATCCTCCCCAGCCAATAATGAATGATCTTCCGTTGCCAAAAAAAGGCTCTAACGCTGGCAGAGACAAACAAACGGCTAAGGCAAATCTCATGGTCCGAAGCGAAGTTTCCACCAGAAAACGAAAGGCCAAAAACAGCAAGACAAACTCACGAATGCGTATAGTTGTCCATAAACAGCCAAGCATCTCCCTTGCAGCTGAAGACGAGGATAACCAGCCCGTCGCACAGGCAGAGTCGGAACGCTGGCGCCAATATTTGCGGCACCATCCACAAGACGCCAAGGCATACTTTTCACTCGCTAACCTGTTGGTCAGACAAGGCAAGCGCAAAGCCGCCGGACAATCTTTTATCGCTGCCTTGCGCCACGCACCACAGCTAGCTGATTATCACTTCAACCACGCCGTCAACCTTGACCATCAAGGCCTAAACCGTCAGGCGGCAGCACATTATCGGCAAGCCCTGCAACTTGCCACGCGCAACAAGGCTCACTTCAATCTAGCCGATGCCAGGCGGCGTTTGCACGAAATTCATCTGGCGCTGAATCTGCAACCAACCAGAGACACCTCGGCCGGCAATACAAAAGCTGGCAAGAGAAACCTTGAACACACACTCGAATCATATGCCAGACATGTCCCTTGAGTCCGCCGTAGACGATGTGAAAAGCTCTTCGGCATTATTGGGGCAAATGTTGCTGCAACAAGGTGTACTTGGTGCCGACCAGTTGCGCATTGCATTGCACGAACAAAGGCTACGTAGCCACTCGGCTCTCAAAGGGTATGCACCACTCGGTCAAATATTGCTCGACCTTGGCCTCATCGGCGAGGAAGACCTGCACCGCGTACTGGCCAAACGCGTAGCAACCGAGCAAATTGATCTGCAAGTAGTACAGCCCGATACACAAGCACTGCGTATTATTAGCCGTAAGTTAGCCACCCAGCTGCTGGTTGTTCCGATTGCCTGGCAAGAGGAGTCACAAACGCTGACCCTGGCTACCGCAACACCACACAATTTGCCAGCGCTCGACCAGTTGCGTAGCAGCTTACCTGCTGGCGGCAGCTTGCTTTTACGCTTAGCAAGCGAAGCGGCAATCCGCGCCACCATTAAACGTTTCTACCGTCAACCAATAGAACTTGAAAGCTTGCTGGCCGCGGCTGAAAGGGGTGATGACGCAGGGAAAGCCGTCATCCAACTGGTAGACACACTGTTTAGCGAAGCCTTGACGCATGGCGCTTCTGACCTGCACTTTGAACCGGAAGCAAGCTTTGTACGTATCCGCCAGCGCGTGGACGGTATGTTGAATACTCTTTGCTGCCTGCATCATTCTGCCTGGCCCGCGTTGGCGGTACGTTTAAAGGTGATGGCCAACCTGGACCTGGCCGAGCAGCGGGCACCACAAGACGGCCGTATTAGTTTGCAACTGGCCGGGCATGAGACCGACTGTCGTCTATCTACACAACCGACATTATACGGAGAGAATATCGTTGCACGTCTCTTCGACCGCCACAAGGGTATCTTGCCGCTGGGCAAGTTGGGGCTGCTAGACGGCAAGCAGCTAGATCTGCTTACCAGATTGGCAGAGATACCACAGGGATTGTTGCTTGTCTGTGGACCGACTGGCTGTGGCAAAACAACAACTCTGTACGCGTTGCTGCAGCACATAGACGATGAGTCGATCAATATCATGACGCTCGAAGATCCGGTAGAATACCCTCTTCCAAGGCTGCGGCAAACCTCTCTCGACGAGCATCCCAAGCTGGATTTTGCCAGTGGTGTGCGCGCCCTCTTGCGTCAGGACCCCGATGTCTTGCTGGTGGGCGAAATTCGCGATGCTGACACAGCTGGTATGGCAGTACGCGCTTCCATTACAGGCCACCGCGTTTTTTCAACTCTACACAGCAACAATGCCTTGGGAGCGATTCCACGGCTACTTGATCTAGGCGTCAGTGGCGCGCTTCTCGCCAGCGCGCTCAGCGCTCTGGTCGCTCAACGTTTGTTACGACGCTTGTGCCCACACTGCAGAATCCCATACACCGCAAGTAGCGAAGAGTTGAGCCTGCTCCATAGACAAGAACCGTTGACACTGTATCGGGCACAAGGCTGCCTGCATTGCAATTCAACCGGCTATAAGGGACGTTTCAGTATTGTGGAAATATTGCCAGTATCGCCTGGTCTGGCGGCCATGATTGCTGGCAGCGCCGCTCAACCAGAATTGCTCAACTGGCTGGCCGAATCCGGGATTGCAGACCTTGCCGCCGCTGGTCGCGCCAGCGTTTGCAGTGGCGAAACTAGCCTGCAGGAGCTACAACGCGAAATAGTATTGTGCGAGCCAAGTGGTAGCGCTTGCAGGTGACAACTACCGTTTACCGATATGCTGCCATTGATCGGCAGGGACGGCGCTTAAATGGCTGTTTGCCTGCCGCTGACGCTAACGCATTGCAGGAACGCCTGGCTCCAATGAGGCTTGATGTATTGCACGTCAAGCCAGTTTCAGGTTGGCAACTACGCTGGCAAGGTTGTTTCACCAGACTCCGTGGTGGCACCCGGCGGCGTGAACTCCTGGAATTTTACGTCTCCCTGGAGCAACTGATCGCTGCGGGTGTGCCGTTAATTGAAGCGTTGAGCGATTTGTTGTCAGACACCCAGGCTCCTGTCTGGCAAGACGCACTGATTGGCGTACTGGCAGACCTGCACAGTGGGCAACCGCTCTCGTCGGCCATGGCTTCGCAAGACTTGTTTGGCCGCAACTCTAGCAGAGGCAAGTCAGGCACACTCACCCTGCATCTGATCGAGGCAGGCGAGTTGTCGGGTCGCTTGCCACAAATGCTGCAACAAATTATTGATACCCTCAAATGGCAGGACGAGTTGGCGGCAGGCAGCAAAAAGCTGTTGATTTACCCCTTGTTCGCTGCTGGCGTCGTGCTGTCGACCTGTCTTTTTTTGCTGCTATGGTTGGCGCCACAACTGGAAAGCTTTATCGCTACGCTAGGACAGGAATACGGGTGGACTGCCAAGCTTCTATTTGATATCTCGGCAGCCTTGCGCAACGGAGGTTGGCTATGGTTGTTGCTGCCATCTTGTTTATTGGCGGTTGTTATGGGCATGTTTTTCTACGGAGGCCAGTCAGTGCAAATGTGGTTCGATCGCCACAAACTAAAGCTGCCTTTAGTCGGAGGCATTTACAAAAAAATTATCATCTCTCGTTTTTTACAGGCCTTTGCCCAACTTTACGCGGCAGGCATCCCAATTCAAAAGGCGCTGAATAGTGCCAGACGCACCATCTGCAACCGGGCGGTAGATCACGCCTTGCAACAAAGTGCCAGACAGATTGAGGCCGGCACCAGTTTGGCAAGCGCTCTCGGAGACAGTGGCTTATTACAGGCGCTGGCCTTACGCATGATCAAGGTCGGTGAACATACCGGAGACCTGGATGGCTCCTTACGGCAGGTGAGTTATTTTTACAGCCGTGATATCAAGGAGTCCATCGAGCAAGCGCAAGCTATATTGGAGCCAGCGTTGATTCTGATTCTGGGAGCGCTGCTGGCCTTTGTTGCCCTTAGCGTTATGCTGCCCATATACGAGGCTCTTGGAGGTTTGCATTGAAGTGCATGCGGCCCGACCGGTTGTTGCATCTCGACGATAACGGCATGAGCGTCTGGCAACGACAAGTCGGCGACCGTGATCTGCAAGAAATCTCTCGTTTTAGCAACGACGATAGTGGGCTGGTAGAGTTTGACCGCTGGCTGGATGAGCAACAGGACCATGTTTATTGCCTACTTGCAAATGCTGGACATGCGAAAATTGATATTGATACCTTGCCACGACTTACCGGTTTATCTGGCTGGCGTGAACGGCGCTACCTTCTCAATGCGCGTTTGCGCAAGCGTTTTCCCTCTCACCTCTTACAGTTCGCCACCACCCTGAAATCCAGTATGCCCGGCATGGCGAGCCAGTATCAGCAGGCAGCGATCTTGTACGCGCTTGACGAAGAGCTGTCTCCCTGGCTAAAGAAGATGCGCGGCTCCCAACTGGCAGCTATCTACAGCCCGGACTTGCTATGGCCACGCCTGTTGGCTGCGGCAGGAGAACCCCCGGCGCATTGCATGTTACTGTGTCTACACGGTGCCATGTTCATCCAGAGCCTGATTGTAGACGATCGGTGCTGTTTCTGCCGACTTACGCCAGTCACGTATGACGATGTTACTTCCAGCGGTGCCAGGCTGGCCTCCTTTTGTGCTGCCGAATTACCGCGTCTACACGAATATCTGCGCAACGAGCGCTGGCTTCCTGACGGTGGGCGACAATTACCGGTCTTCATTCTTGCCCATCCGGATTCCGCCGATGAGATAAGTAAGGCGCTGCCGCCGCCAAGTGCCATCGGGCAAATGCAGACAGGCATAGTCAATGCACAACTACTAGCTCAGAAAATGCACCTGCCAGCCGTTGATAACGATGACGCCAGGCTCTTTCTGCGCGAAATTGCGCTTAACAGCGCTCATTATGGGCCTATCGGGAAACAATTTGCGGGCAATGTGGAGCGATATCAATTGTTGAAACTAGGTTGGAAACACGCTTTACGTGCTGCTGCCGTCACTGTCCTTTTTATCGGCTTATCCTGCACAGCCGCGTTATATGCCTGGTCAAGCAATTTGCATAATAGCGCCGTACAACAGCAATTAGCCAATAAACGACTGTCAGGCAAATTGGCGGAACTCGAAAAAAATTTATCCGCCCTTCCACTCTCAGCGACCAATTTTTTACGCTTACGTAGCCAGTTTAACCAGTGGAACAAAGCTAGCGCCAGCAAGGGGAGGCTATGGCACGAGGCACTGCTCGTATTGCAGTCCTATCCCTCGGTACAGCTGCAACGGATACAATGGATGCAAAAGCAAGCTAGAGGAAAGGGAGCACTTAACTCCAGTCAAAGGACAACTTTTCTGGAAATACAAGGACTGCTTGATCAACCCAACAAGCAGCTTATGTCAACCAATACCATAAGTAACGCAAAGCAAGACAACATCGTAGACAACAGCGAATTGACCACTCCTCGTGAACGAATCTTTACCAGCTTACGCGCCCGGTTGGCAACGTTACGTAGTGAAAACGGCGGCAAGGTTGAGCTAAGTATCAAGCAAGCTCCTTTCGACTGGAATTATGATCCGGCAACAACTCGAGAGCCTGTTTTTGTATTGCGTTTGCATTTGAGCCAAGACGGAGATACATCATGAAAGGGCGATTATTTACAACGGTGCACATCGATATCCTGAAAAGATCTCCTGGCGAGCTGCTCATTTTTTTTCTGGCACTGCTAATTGTCACGCTGGCTTTGGCGTGGGCATATGGCAAGATTCAAACCGCTAATCAGACCGTGCAGACCAACGCAGCCAAGGGTAGTCAACTAGCTCTACGCTTGCGTGAGGGCAACAAACTTGCTCCGCAGCTAGAGCATGCAATCGAAGAATGGCAGGGCTGGCGGACGACTGGCGCGTACGGAGAAGCGCGGCTGGCAGCATGGCGACAGGCCTTACTACAATTACGCGCCAAGGATTTTCCAACATTGCGCTGGCGCTTTTCCGGCAACTTGCCTAACGAACTGCAGGCAACATCGCACTCTAATAAACATGCAAATTATAGCCAACAGCCACAATCGATTGAGCTATCGTTTGGTTTTATATCGCCAATAACCTTCCAAACGCCAACGACGGCTGTAAACGCATTTATCACTGAATTGCGCCGCAAACTAACAAACGCGCCGCCGTTCTTCTTGCGCTCCTGCACCTTTAGAACGGTAAAAACATCTGCCGCCGGGGCGAGCACCCACGGGCCGTTTAACGACGCCAGTCATCCGGACGATGGAGATGCAAGCACGTTCCGCCAGATTGACTGTAGCCTTGAATGGCTACACGTGGCTATGGGCGAGAAGCAATAAGAGACGAATTACCTGGCTCAGAGTTACTTGCCAATACAAAAGCGGCTGAAGATCTCCCCCAATAGGTCGTCAGATGCTAATTCGCCGGTTATTTCACCCAGCGCAAGCTGCGCCAGGCGCAATTCTTCTGCCAGCATGTCAACCTCGGAGGTTTCTTTCAGAATCAAGGTCGCGTTTTTCATATGTTTTTGTGCCAGGCTGAGTGCCTGCAAATGACGCCCTCGGGCTATGAAAACATTCTCAGTCGGTTGCCAACCAGCTAGTCGAAGCAGCTCTCTTTTTAGCAAATCTATGCCATCGCCAGTAATAGCTGACAGGCGTATGGCTGTTGTCGCATGTGCCGCTGGAGGCAACACGGTGGCTTCTTGTCTGCTCAAATCACTTTTATTATGCACTATCAGCAGCGGTAAGCTGGCTGGCAAACGCTGTCTTATCGCTGTGTCCAGTTCTGTTTCGCCTACACGTGCATCGACTACAAGGAGTGCAAAATCAGCTTTTTCCAGCGCTTGCCAGGCGCGTGAAACCCCAATTTGCTCCACGATGTCGTCACTGTCACGCAGACCAGCAGTATCTACTATATACAAGGGAATACCTTCAATCTGAATTTGCGAGCGCAAAACATCGCGAGTCGTACCGGCAACCGGTGTAACAATCGCCACGTCTTCCTCTGCCAAACTGTTGAGCAGTGAAGATTTGCCGACGTTTGGTTGCCCGGCCAACACTACCTCCAGCCCATGTTGTAATAAGTGCCCCTGGCTGGCGCGTTGCAACAGTGCCTTGAGTTGTTTTTGCAAACTGTTGAGTCGTGGCTGTGCGCCAATACTATTGTGTACTTCTATTTCCTCTTCAGGAAAGTCTATTGAAGCTTCCAGACGCAAGCGCAGCTCTGTCAGCTCATCGGTCAAAGAGTGCACGGCAGCCGAAAATTCACCTGATAGCGAGCGCATGGCACTGCGCGCCGCAGCACTACTACCGGCGGCAATCAGGTCGGCGACAGCTTCTGCCTCCACCAGATCGAGTTTGCCATTCAGGAAGGCGCGAAGCGAAAACTCCCCCGCTTCAGCAATTCTTGCACCCAGTTCAATGCAACGGGAAAGCAGCATTTGCATAACTGTCTGACCACCATGGCCTTGCAGTTCCAGCACATGTTCGCCAGTGAATGAGGCAGGGGCGGAAAAATATAGCGCTATGCCGCTATCAATGGCTGCTTTATTACTCGCCAGAAAGGTGGTATGTCTTGCAATCCTTGCCGGGGGCAAGCCACCTGGCAGAAAGGAAGACGCCAAGTTGGCAAGCGGCTTAATATCGCCAGACAATCGTATAACACCAATGCCTGCCTGGCCGACAGGCGTGGCGATAGCGGCGATGAGATCAGCTTTTTTTTGCACCCTCAAGCATGCGGGTAATCTGCCATTGCTGGGCTATGGAGAGGACGTTATTTACCACCCAGTACAGAACCAGGCCAGCAGGAAAGAAAAAGAACATAACGCCAAATATCAAGGGCATCATCATCATAAGTTTGGCTTGCAAAGGATCAGGTGGCGTCGGATTGAGCTTGGTTTGCAAGAACATGGTGAGCATCATCACTACCGGCAGCAGGTAGTAGGGATCAGGGGATGACAGATCCTCAATATGAAGCATCCAGGGTGCGCCGCGCATCTCGACGGCACCGAGCAAGGCCCAATATAGAGCGATAAACACCGGAATCTGCACCAGAATAGGCAAACAACCACCAAGCGGATTTATCTTTTCCGATTGATAGAGTTTCATCATCTCCTGATTCAGGCGTTGCTTATCGTCTGCATAACGCTCCTTGAGCTGCAACAGGCGAGGAGAGACCGCCTTCATCCTGGCCATGGACTTGTAGGAAGCGGCTGACAATGGGAAGAATATTGCCTTTATGATCACTGTCAGCAATACGATAGCCCAACCCCAGTTGCCAACCAGATTGTAAAGCCATTCCAGTACCCAGAATATTGGAGCCGCCACAACCGTCAACCAACCATAGTCGACTACCAGATCAAGCCCCGGCGCCAGTTGTTTGAGCACAGATTGCTCTTGTGGCCCGGAGTATAACGGCACACTCAGGCTGGCTGAGCCACCCACGGCTATTTCAGGCACTGGTAGAATTACGCCAGAGGCATAAAGCCTGCCTTTTTCCAGCTCGTTAATATAAAACTCGCGCGGCGTATCACCCTGCGGCAACCATGCGGTAACAAAATAATGCTGGATCATCGCCGCCCAACCATCACGGGCATTTTTTTGAAAGTCGGCGCTGCCATCAGACACATCTTCAAAATCGACTTTCTTGAACTTTTGCTCGTCTGTGTAAAAAGCAGGGCCAGTATAGGTAACAAGCAGAAAGCTCTCACCTTCAGGAGCGCGTGAATCGCGTTGTGTCTGAAAGTAAGCATCGGTCAGTAACTTTTGCTGACTGTTATTACTGACTTTCAGGTTTTGCTCAATCAGGTAGCTGCCACGCTTGAACAGTAAGATTTTTTGTGCCTTGATGCCTGTTTTACCCTCGGCTTCGAGTACCAGGCTAATACTGTCTTTGCCTGCAGCCAGTTGGCGTTCTCCAGGCAGTGCCCGAAATAGTGTCTTATGGTCTGGCAAGTTGTCACCGATCAGGCCACTTTGCACTGCGTAACTGTGTTGCGGACCTAGTAGAACCAGATTGCCAGAACTCTTGTCGTAAGCGTGGTGCTTGAATAGCTCAAGACGCACCAGGCTGCCCCCGATTGTAGAAATATCAGCCTCGTACAAGTCAGTGCGTATGCGTATTATCTCGCCTTTATCAGTGGGCGAATTGGCCTCCGCTTGGGTCTGCGCCACCTTGCCTCCCCCTATGGCACGCAAATCAGTGCTGGGAGCCGGGGTTGAAGCATCAACCCCTCCCCCGCTGGCGCTACTAACGTTGGCTGGGGTTGTCGGATTATTGTGTTCCTGCCAGGCTTCCCACAGCATGAGAAGCGAGAAGGTAAATACAATGGCCAGGATCAGGCGTCGGGTATCCATTTTTTCAGTTTATATATATGATAGAACCGCCAGGTAAGATATCAGGGAACCGGGTCATAGCCACCGCTTCCCCAAGGGTGGCAGCGCATGATGCGCCTGACCCCAAGCCACAGGCCGCGAAGCGTTCCGTGGCGTGCGATACACTCTTCGACATAACATGAGCAGCTGGGTTCAAAGCGACAGTTACGTCCTATCCACGGGCTTATTAGCCAGCGATAGGCAACGATCAACGCAATAAGTGATTTATTAATCATGCAACTAGTGCAACTTACCAGCGCTCGCAGCTGCTTTGTAGCAAGTCGGTAATTTCGCGTGACAAGCGTTGGCGTTGCTTTCCGTCTGGTAGCCCCGTCAGGTCAGGCGTTTTCTGCAGATGCAAAACCATGTCGAGCTGCGGCAAGGCAGATCGCATCTGACGAAAGGACTCCCGTGCCAGACGTTTTATACGGTTCCGTTCCGTTGCATACGGCAAATAACGCTTGCCAACGATCAGACCAAGGCGTGCCGAGCAATCGCTAACCCGGCAGTGCAACGCAAAGTTATGGCTGCGCAGCCTTTGCCGTGCGTTAAAAACCGCGCGGTAATCCTTCGCGCCGAGCAAGCGCGCCTCACGCGAGAAACGATATTGCCCAGCCACTTGGAAATGCAATCAGGCAACGCCCAGGCGAGCGCGCCCTTTTGATCGCCGAGCTGCAATAACCTTACGCCCACCTCGTGTGCGCATCCGTACCAAAAAACCATGTGTACGCTTTCTACGCACCACTGAAGGTTGGTAGGTCCTTTTCATTTTTGATCTTTCCTTACCGCTTTAGTTTGTTCCAAGGGTTTTATGGGCTTGTTGGCAGGTACGCTGACTTCTGAAATGACAACACGTCCCGCACCCAAACCGGGCATTATACCTTGAATATTGGTCAGGTGGATAAGCATAGTAACGTCATGAAATAAGGAGGGTTTGATTTCCGCACGCCACTGATTTACCCGGTGGAGGTGCAGCGCAACGGTGTCTGAAAATCAAACGCGCTTTCTCATGAAATATGGTTTCGGGGAGACTTCATGCCGGACGTTGTCCACACAGGCGCTCACAGGCTTCGACATAACGCGCGCTAGTACTGGCAATTATTTCCGGTGGTAACTTTGGCGCAGGTGGGGTCTTGTCCCAGTCAAGCGTTTCCAGATAGTCGCGCACGTATTGTTTATCGTAGGATGGTGGGTTTTCGCCCTCGCGCCAATCGTCGACTGCCCAAAAACGTGAGGAATCAGGTGTTAACACCTCGTCTATCAGGTGTAGCTGGCCTTTTTTGTCTACACCAAATTCAAACTTTGTGTCGGCGATTAAAATACTGCGCTGGCGAGCGAAGTCAGCTGCTTCACTGTAAAGCCGCATGGCAGCATTACGAGCCTGCAAAGCCAGCGATTCGCCATCAAAAACACCTGTAAAGTGGTGCTTGCACCGTTCCTTCGCTTCGGCAAAGCTCAAGTTCTCGTCGTGCTCACCAGACTCGGCCTTGCTGGCAGGTGTAAACAGGGGCTGCGAAAAGCGGGACGCAATTTTCAAGCCGGTTGGCAGCTCCAATCCACAAAGAACACCGTTGGCCTGGTAATCCTTCCAGCCCGAACCTATCAGATAGCCACGCACCACGGCTTCGATTGGCAATGGATGCAGCCGCTTGACAACTAGCGCCCTGCCAGCAACCTGCTGCCGCTCGTGAGCGCTTACCACTGCCTCTGGATCTATGCCGCTGAGCTGGTTGGGAATAATATGCCCTAAACGTGCAAACCAGAAGTTGGCCATGGCAGTCAAGACCAGCCCCTTGCGCGGTATAGGGTCCGGTAAAATAACGTCAAAAGCCGACAGACGGTCAGTGGTAATAATCAGCAAATGATCATCGCCCAGCGTATAAATGTCACGCACCTTGCCACGCGCTATAAGCGGCAGGCTGGTTATGCTTGATTCAAAAAGTGGAGACACGGGCGTATTATTGTCTTCTCGGGCCTACAATGACCATTATGGGATATTGTAGCTCAATGTTGTTAGCGCCCTGCAGGCAGATTGTTGACTTGGGCAAGTTAGAGACAGACTACAACGTACCTACCCAGAAACCCGGCCATGGAAGAGCATGTCGACCACATCGAAATAGCGCGCGAGGAGATAAGCGCCTTGTTGCTGGCAGGCGGCCAAGGCCGACGCATGGGCCATGTGGACAAGGGGTTTATGGAGCTAGCTGGTAAAGCCCTGGCTGAGCATGTAATAGCTCGCTTGTCGCCACAATGCAGCGAACTATTGATCAATGCCAACCAAAACCTTGCAGCCTGGCAGCAGCTGGGCTGGCAGGTGATCCCGGATGCAACCGGGCATGGCGTTGTTGAGCAGGCCATTCGCATGGCGGGAAGACCAAATATCGGTCCGTTAGCCGGTTTTTTTGCCGGCTTGGTAAATATCAATACCAAGTGGTTAGTGACTGCACCGTGCGATGCCCCGTTTTTGCCGCTCGACCTGACCACTAGGCTTGGCAAAGAGGCCATCAGGCAAGGCGTGCAACTCGCTGTAGCCAGAAGCGGGAAGCAGCTACAACCAGCGTTTTGTCTGTTGCATCGACAATGCCAGGATTCGCTGGCTGATTTTCTGTTGAATGGGGGACGCAAGGTACGAGATTGGCTTGGTAAATTAACCCACGTCGAAGTTGATTTTGTTGAAGATAGTGCCTTTATAAATGTTAATACGCCAGCAGAGCTGAATAAGGCCAGAGTGTTGGCCAGACATTATGGCGCCAAATCTCCCAAATAATTGCTCCAGGCTAGCCCAGAGATGTTAGCGCTGCAACAATAGCTGTTATTATTGGCACCCCAGTTACCAGCGATAGCACCAATATAGTACCTAGTTCTATGGCAGCGAATTCAGCTCACCGTGCCAATACAGTCACCGATCTACCTTTAGCTATCGATTCTATAAGCTTCGACCTCGACGGCACCATGCTTGACACTGTACCTGACCTTGGTCTGGCTTGTAACCGGATGCTAAACGATCTGGGCATGCCTCCATTCGAACTGGATGAAATCAGCAACTTTGTCGGCCAGGGTGTAGGACACTTGGTTGCCTGTTGTTTGTCGCGCGATGGCAAAGCCGATGAAAATCAGTTAGCCACTGGGCTGGAAATGTTTCGCCACCACTACGCTGTCACCAATGGGCAGGGCGCAAAGCTCTATCCCGGCGTCGCGCAGGGACTAAAAACCTGGCAGTCGCTGGGCTTGCCAATGGCGGTAATCACCAACAAGCCTCAAGCATTTACCTTGCCACTACTTGAAAGTACAGGATTAAGAAATTTTTTTAGTGTCATAGTATCAGGCGACACCACAGCAGAAAAAAAACCACACCCGCAACCCATCCACTACGCTTGCCGAGCCCTCGGCAGTGATGCATCGCGTCACTTGCATATTGGCGATTCGCGTCATGATATAGCCTCTGCGCGAGCTGCCGGTTGCTATATCTGGTGCGTGCCTTATGGTTATCACGGCGCTGACGAGTTGTGTGAGGGTGATTGCGATGCCATGGTCCCCGACCTGCTGGTTGCTGCTCGTATGTTCAGCGCTTGATAAACAAAATGACAGCTGACGAGTTTAAACAGCTGGCGCATTCTGGCTATAACCGCGTGGCGCTAACCTTGGATTGCCCGGCCGACCTTGATACGCCACTCTCGTTGTACCTGAAGTTAGCAGCTAATCAAGCCAACACATTCTTGCTTGAATCGGTCATCGGTGGTGAGCGCTTTGGGCGTTATTCGTTTATTGGTTTGCCTTCCAGACGATATATACGCGTCAACGGCTGGCGCAGCGATGTAGTGCAAAATGACGAGGTGGTTGAAACAGTTGAAGGTAACCCGCTCGACTTCCTGTCCCGCTACCAACAGCGTTTCAAAGTGTATGCCGATAATAGTTTGCCACGCTTTTGCGGCGGTCTGGTCGGCTATTTTGGCTACGACACAGTGCGTTATATCGAAGCGCGACTGCAAGATTTTAACAAGGAGGACGAAATTGGAACGCCGGATATATTACTCCTGCAATGTGAAACACTTGCTGTAGTAGACAACCTTAAAGCTAATACTACCTTAATTACCTATGCCGACCCAGGCGAAAAAGGTGCCTGGGTGATGGCGCAGGAAAAACTGCAACAACTGGCGGTTGATTTACGGGAAGGGTTGCAACAGCCAGGCAGGGAACCCATTACCCAAACACGAGCGGCGCAACGCGAATTTGACCGTAGCGAATATTTGGCTGCGGTGCGGCGTGCCCAGCAATATATCAGAGACGGCGACATGATGCAGGTGCAAATTGGTCAGCGTATCAAGAAACCTTATTCCGCCTCTCCACTGACTTTATACCGTAGCTTACGTGCGCTTAATCCATCGCCTTATATGTATTACTACAATTTTGGTGACTTCCAGGTAGTAGGAGCATCACCAGAGATTCTGGTGCGTGAGGAATTATGCGCGGCCGGGCAAAGAGTTACCATTCGTCCGCTTGCCGGAACTCGTCCACGCGGTGCAACTCCTGAAGAGGATAATAAACTGGCCGATGAATTACTGGCCGACGAAAAGGAGATCGCCGAACACGTCATGTTGATCGACCTGGCACGTAATGATATTGGGCGTATCGCGCAATCAGGCAGTGTGCATGTTAGCGAACAGTTTGCTATAGAGCTCTACTCGCACGTTATGCATATTGTCTCCAACGTAGAAGGCCTTATGCAGCCAGGGTTCAATAGCCTGGATGTGCTGTGCGCCACCTTTCCTGCCGGCACGTTGACTGGCGCCCCCAAGGTAAGGGCAATGGAAATAATTGACGAGCTGGAGCCGGTGAAACGAGGTATTTACGGTGGTGCCTGTGGCTACTTAAGCTATTCAGGCGAAATGGATCTGGCCATCGCCATCCGCACGGGTGTGGTCAAGGAGGGCATGCTATATGTGCAGGCTGCCGCCGGCATAGTAGCCGACTCAGTACCCGAGAACGAATGGCAAGAGACCGAAAACAAGGCACGCGCCCTGCTGCACGCTGCTGAGTTAGCGGAGCGCGGCATGTAAAAAATGCTGCCCGGCGGTTCATTGTAGAAGCGCAGCCTGCAGCCGACGGAAATAACAGGCCATGTTATCCAGAACGGTGGTGGCCTACTGAAACTGCGCCTCCTCAGTTGAACCCGTCAGGGCGGTAACAGACGAAACGCCGCCCTGGATTACGGTGGTGACTTCGTCAAAATAACCAGTACCCACTTCTTGCTGGTGGCTAGCAAAGCTATAGCCACGATCACGAGCGGCAAACTCTGGCTCCTGCACCTTTTCCACGTATGCGCTCATACCACGCTCAACGTAGTCGTGAGCCAGGTCAAACATGTTGTACCACATCGAATGGATGCCGGCCAGGGTAATAAATTGATACTTGAAGCCCATGGCGCCAAGCTCACGCTGGAATTTGGCGATGGTTGCACCGTCGAGGTTTTTCTTCCAGTTAAAGGACGGCGAACAGTTGTAGGCCAGCAACTTACCCGGATGCGCCTTATGCACAGCCTCGGCGAATTTCGCCGCAAAGCCCAGGTCAGGCGTCGCCGTCTCACACCACACCAGATCTGCATAGGATGCGTAAGCAACAGCGCGCGAAATGGCCTGTTGTAGCCCCTTGTTGGTGCGGTAAAAGCCCTCTGCCGTACGTTCTCCAGTACAAAAGGGCTTATCGTTCTCGTCATAATCTGAAGTTAGTAAATCGGCCGCTTCAGCGTCAGTTCGGGCTATGACCAGAGTTGGGACGCCGCAGACATCAGCCGCAAAACGTGCCGCGATCAATTTTTGAACAGCCTCCTGGGTTGGCACCAGCACCTTGCCGCCCATGTGGCCGCATTTTTTCACCGAAGCCAATTGGTCTTCCCAGTGCACTCCGGCAGCGCCCGCGCTGATCATTGATTTCATAAGCTCAAAAGCATTCAACACACCGCCAAAACCTGCCTCTGCGTCAGCAACAATGGGGGCAAAATAGTCAATGTAGCCTTCATCACCAGCCTCAATACCCTTGGCATGTTGCATCTCGTCTGCGCGTCTAAAGGTATTATTGATTCGCTCGACCACTTGTGGGACAGAGTTCACCGGATATAGAGATTGATCAGGGTACATTGCCATGTACGCATTGTTATCAGCCGCCACCTGCCAGCCAGACAGGTAGATTGCCTTTATGCCAGCCTTTACTTGTTGCATTGCCTGACCGCCAGTTAATGCGCCCAGGCAGTTAACATATGGCTCGTTGTTGACCATATCCCATAACTTTTCTGCCCCGCGACGGGCGATGGTGTATTCGATAGGGAAAGAGCCTGACAAGCGCAACACGTCGGCGGCGCTATAGCCACGTTTGATATTCTTCCAGCGGGGGTTGTTGGCCCATTCATCTTCCAGGGCAGCTATAGCTTGTTCACGGTTGTGCATGGTAAAACCTTTCTGGGAAAACTCGATTCGGGTGAATAAATGACGGAATCTTTACATTTGTAGCCGTAGTGTAAAACTTTATTTGCAGCGCGGCAATATTCTTATATAAGACATAAGATGCTCGGCTTGATAATAGTAATGCGAAGCCAGTCCACGCAGCAGGCAGATGGGGCCTTGGAAGCTAGCGATTACGTGCTACTTCAACCCGCCAAGCATCACCAACCCGCCCATTGACACGCACCCTGAAGCGACCAGCAGGGTCGCTAAAGCTACCACCTACCTGCTGAGGTGAAGTAAAGTAATCCTTTCTCGCACCTGAATCGCCTGGCGTCGGGTAGATATCGAGTTGCCAGCGTTCTTTTCCCTTGAGCCGGGTAATGCTGTAAGCGAGGACGCCACTTCCCCAAGGCTTGGTGCCCTCAAATGCATGTAGCGGGGTGATGGGAGTGGCAACTTCAATGGCCAGATACTTTTGTGGCCTCTTGTTGAGCGGCAGCAACAACATTGAGACACCAGCGCCTGAAGTGGGTGGCGTCAACAGGTATTCCCTGCGTGAGCCAATACTCGGCATAACTACACGCTCCGGCCGCAGCCACTTCAGCATGTAGCTATGCCAACCGACAAAACCATTGGCACGGTAGGCGTCTTCCATAAGATCCCATACTATCCGCCATGGTTTACCACTTGGTCGATCATCGTTATACAGATCTGGCAAGCCGAAAACATGCATGGTCTCGTGCGCCAGGCTAAGCCACGGGCGACGCTGACTTTGCGCGCTGCCGCCGATCGAAACTATATTGCGTAACTTGCCCAGGCTCTCGCCACTGCGCTTGCCGAGCCACTGCTTTAGCGCGGAGTGAGGCGCCGTTTGCGAGCGACGATAGTCCTTTGAGTTAGGGGCAACAATATAGACGATTGGATAATTGGCAAAATCAATATCGTGGAACAAACGGCGTATATCCTTGATAAACATCAACAAGGTGTTCAGGTTAACAAAGGCGCCCCCTTCTTTTTTTTTGTAAGTTTCCACCGGCAAGGGCATGCGCCGCCAACCATTTATTACATCTACGTTGATCGCCACCCTTCCTTGCGACTGCTGATAAATAAAACTATTAAAGCGACCATTACCAAGCAGGCTGGCTGCGGAAGCTTCTGTTGTTTGCAGACCGGACGGCAAGGAAGAGAAGTCGATAAATAACATCACCGCCTTGATGCTTCCAGTCGCCGGCATGAACGGGCGGTTCTGCAAGGCGAAACTCTCAGGCGTTGGCAGACTTTCGGCCAGTGCCAACACTGGCAAAAGACAACATAGCAGCCAGGCGCGTGCCAACCAGCTACTTGACCCTATGTTATGCCTGGCGAGATATTGGCTAATCAGCCTCATTGCCGACTAATATTTTCCACCCTGGCTTCCAGCAGGGCAAGCCGATCGCGCAATTCGTCTACACCGTGATAGTAGCTTTGCAATTGATCGTTCCGCAACAACAACTCTTTTTCATCAGCCAGATATTCAAACAGGTTGTGGCACAGGTTATCAAACGCCTGGCGTTGGGCGCTCGACAATGCCAGCCCTACTTGATGCAGACGCCGTGCAGCTATATCCCCAACGAATTGCGCCAGGTCGTCTTCCAAGTCCCAACGCAACCTCTTGCTGATCCAGGACAAAGCCTCGGCCAGATCGGCGCTACCGTTGATGCGTGCAGTGGCAAAGAGAGCTGCATGCGCTTCTGACGCTCCGGCACATCCTGCCAAGCGCCATATTGCACTGGCTGGAAGACCTATGCTGACAAGGCAGCTGGCGTCTTTCTGCTCCTCCTGCGTGACCTGGGCCAACAGCCCATCCGGCGTGATTTGCATAGTGATTTGCCAGGCGGCGTCGGGCGCCGATTTGGTAGCGGAGCTGTTTTCATCAAGCAGGCCTAATTGCACAACCGCTCCAGAAAAGGCAACCAGACGTTGCCGACAGGTATGGTTCTGCCGCAGCAGGTGGTTTACAAACGGCAACAAGCAAACAAGAGGTGTCAACACAGCCTTTTTTACAGAGGTGAAGCGCTGCTTTGCCTAGTCTGCCTGTTGAATGCCGGCCACCAGCCAGCCATGTTCGCCGTTCACCGGTTTGTTCAAGTGCCATACCTCATGGAAAGGTTGCGGCATGGTGCCAGGCGTTTCGTTAGCCAGGCCACTGAAAGCGACACTGGCGACAATTTGTTGGCTACCATCGATAAACAGGTCCACCAACTCGGCTTGCAGGTTGCTAATTTCTGTATGCTGGGTAACACCTTGACGCTCATCAATATCCAGCTTGATTTCCGCATACACTTCCGGCGTAGTAAACTCACGGAGGTCCGCCAGGTTGCCAGCGTCGTGCGCAACCTGCAGGCGCAGAAAATTAACCTTGGCCGTGCGTACAAATGCTTCTACGTTAAAGCCCGGTAACAAGTCAGTTGCCCCTTGCACTACCTCTGCCTGTGTTGCCGCCTCTGTGTTGAAAGATTGCCCCTGGAAATGACCATTATGCGTCGACGAACCCTCTCGTATTGTGGCGTTCCAAATATCACTGGCTGCATGTGCTTTCCCATGGGCGGCAAATTGTTGGTTGGCTGTTTTCATGCTGCGGATAACGAACCAACGTAACAGGAGGAAAGCGCCCAAAGCCAGTAGCAACAACATGAATATGGTGGCAAAACCTTCACTCAACCCGAGGTGTGAAAAGAGAGCTGCCAGACCCAGTCCGGCAGCAAGACCGGCAACAGGACCCAGCCAGCGGTTTGGTTGTCTGGTCGTGTTGGCAGCAGACCCGGTCGTTGAGCCTTGACGCGGAGCAGAAGTAGGGGGTTTTACCGGAAGGGCGCGTTTAATACCAAATGTGCGTCCACCACCGAAACGCTTTGCCTGTGCTTCATCAATAAAGACGGCAGTAGTTACAAAGGCAAGCGAAAAAACCAGCAAGAGTTTCAAAGGCGATACTTTTGAGTGCATGTGCTGCTCCACGGATAAATTCAGTATTTTATACCACGATGCAAAGCCACAACGCCGAGCGTCAGGTTAAAGTACTCTACAGCATCAAAGCCGGCCTGCTGAAGCATCTCTTTCAGGCACTCCTGATCAGGATGCATGCGAATAGATTCGGCCAAGTATCGATAGCTGTCGGCGTCGCCTGTCACCAGGCTACCCAACCGCGGGAGAATCTGGAACGAGTAGGCATCGTACAGTGGGCGTAGCGGTTGAAAGATGTGGGAAAACTCCAGCACCAGTAAACGGCCTCCCGGTTTCAGTACGCGGAACATTTCCGACAGGGCAGCGCTTTTGTGCGTCATGTTGCGTAACCCGAATGCAACGCTAACGCAATCAAAATAGTTGCCGGAAAATGGTAGATCCTCGGCGTTACAGGCAGCCACTGGCAACAACTTGCCATCATCTTGCAAGCGGCGGCGTCCGTACGTGAGCATGCTAAGGTTAATATCGGTCAGCCAGACTTGACCGTTTTCACCAAGTCGATTGGCAAAAGCGCGCGACATATCACCAGTTCCGCCAGCAATATCAAGCACCCGTGAGTCAGGGCGCAGATAGGCCTGGCTAACTGTGAAAGATTTCCAAAGCCGGTGCAGGCCGCCAGACATCAGATCATTCATCAGGTCGTAGCGACTGGCAACCGAGTCAAAAACCGCCGCTACACGCTCGGCCTTGCTGTCCTCTGGTACACGCTGAAAACCAAAGTGCGTAGCTTTTTCACCGACTTCAGACATCTGACCAGGCGCTAGCACATGACAAAACCGGTCCGCTCGAAATCGTGGCCTGACCCTTTGATTGCTGTAAACCTGATCCGCCATTGCGAGTCTTCATTGCTCAGGTGGTACCGACGCTCAGAATCGAAGCGGCGAAGGGGAATGACCAGTGAGGCATCTTCGTCTATGGAAGATAACGAGGGCAACAAAAAGGCACGAAAGGGAGCGGCAGAACCAGTATTTTCCGGCGTGCTATCTACAATTTGCACCACCTCCGGAACTCCGGGAAGCACCTGGATTCCGGCAAGAATATCCTCGTTTTGCGCTTGCATCAGCCAACTGACTTGAGCCAACAAGATGTTTTCACTGTCTTCCGTCTTTATGGCCATTAGTTGCCCGTGCATGAGTTGTAATCCGGGTGCCGAACGGCGAATGAGGAAACCTTGCGCCGAATAATTGACCAACGACCATCTTTCTGTAGCAGGAGCGTTCTCAGGTGCTTTATTGTTTTTATCCTCTCCACACGCAAACTTATTGTCTCCGAGTAAAGAGTAGATGTTCTTGAATCCGAGCGCCACCTCAACCGGACCTGAGGCATTGTATCGGCGAAAACGCCGAGCAATAATGAATTGCGTCCACGGAAAAGCCACGCGAGACAGCAGCTGCTTGGTAAACTCAATGGAGTCGTCCCCCAATCCAAGTACAGATGGCGAAACCCCGGACTGAAGCTTGGTAAGAGCCGAGCGAATTTCAAGATCAAGCTTGCTGGTGTTAATCACCCGGGCATCTTTTGGCACTTTCTTGTATTCCTTGGTAGCTACCAAGGATGAATCGTGCGTCGAGTCAATCAAAAACGAAGGGCTATGTTTACCATGAATATAATTCTCAATATGGGTTAACGAACACCACTGCGCTGCCCAGCGTTCAGTGTAGTCTATATCGCTTAGCCTTTGGCTGTAAGGGTTGGCAATATCAACCAGCATCATGCGAACATATACCGTGAGGCAATTACTTGTCGGGTGAATTATGTCGAGGGCGTCGTCAACGGTAGTCATGGCAAGCCCGAGCATTGATGCCTTGCCATAAGTAGCGTGTGCCTCAAGCCACAGGCCAGCTGGCAACTCGCGCCTTGCCCGGTAATAGGCACTTGCCAGCGCTGCAAGATAAAACAGGTGACGCTGTAAAAGCGTTGAGGAGCGTAGATAGTTGCTGGGCAAACCCATGTCGTCTCCCATCTGCTCGGTGGTTTTTGCATACAGGTCAGCCATCAACCGCAAACACCGGGCGTTAAGTTCAAAGGCCTGAGCCGCAGTTTGCAGCATCGGCGTACGGCTATTTGAACTTACTTCGCGCAACCCATGCAACACTTTGTCCAACGGCTTGCGCATATCTTCAAGCACAGGCAAGGCGTCGCCAAGCGGCAATGGATATTGAAGCAAACTACCCATCAGGTCTATATAGGATTGCGCAGCTGGTTGCGGTGTATCGAAGTCAATTTTCAAAACCGCTTCTTTAGCCGATTTCAGACTATGGCGCTTTAGGGAAGGCGAGTTGTTGGATTTCATACGGAAACGTTGACGAAGTCAGGCCCGGGAAAGACTACATTCTACTTGATATTCGAGCGTAGTCTACCAGCAGTGGTGCGTGGTCGCTGAAGCGTTCCTCTTTGTACACGCTGGCTTTACAGGCGCACGCAGCAAAATCCGGCGTCGCTATCTGATAATCAATGCGCCAGCCAACGTTTTTTGCCCAGGCAGCGCCGCGATTTGACCACCAGGTGTAGCATTCAGACCCCGTCTGCGGATAAAGGCGGCGATAAACGTCCACCCAGCCACGGTCAAAAAGGCTGGTTAGCCACTCACGTTCTTCTGGCAAAAAACCGGAATTTTTCTGGTTTGAGCGCCAGTTGGTCAGGTCAATATTTTGATGCGCTATGTTCAAGTCACCACACAGCAGCACTTGCTTATTACTGCAACGCAATTCTTCCAGCACTGGCACTATCCCGTCGAGAAATCTCCATTTGGCCTCCTGCCTTGCGGGAGATGAAGAGCCTGAAGGAAAGTATAGTGAAACGACGCTGAGCTCACCTTCTGGAGTATCAAAGTCCGCTTGCAGATAACGACCCTCGGCGTCAAATTCCGCTAGTCCGCAGCCATGTCTGGTGTGCCTAGGTATTAGTGTACTCCATATCGCCACCCCGCTATACCCGCGCCGCTCGGCATTGTGGTAGTAGGAGTGCATATTGCCCGGTGAGAGCATCTCCGGTGACATATCGTTTGTTTGGGCGCGTGTTTCCTGTAGACAAATAATGTCAGCTTGTTGCGACAGCAGCCAAGGCGCGGCGCCCTTTTTCCAGGCGGCGCGAATTCCGTTCAGGTTCAGGCTAACAACACGCATTAAACGATATTTTCATATCCCGCACAGCCATCAATAGAATCTTAAGCCATTGAACAACCGGGGCTTGCCATGGCAAGCGAATCATTCCTAACTTAGCGCACGGCTGTGATCTGGCAACTTGGCAGTCAGGTAATCCATCTGATCGGCGATTATTTTGCGCCCGGAGAGAATCAAGTCCTCCCAACGCGAGGGAGTGTAGGGTATATAGAGCAATTTCATGCCAGCCTCTTCCGGTGTCCGGCAGCCCTTTCTTTGGTTGCAGGTGCGGCACGCTGCCGCTGTATTGGTCCAACTGTCTCGACCGCCGCGCGACAAGGGCAATAAGTGTTCGCGTGTCAGTTGTGAGCGCGCTAACTGGTCGCCACAGAATATGCAGGTCAAGCGGTCGCGGGCAAACAACTTGCGGTTTGAAAGCGTAGGTGTAACCGCCAGCAGGTTAATCGACGAGCTGCCGTGCACGGCGATAATTGGGTGTAGGTGTAACTCGGAGCGCAGCCCGGTAATGCGATTGTGTCCGCCACGCAACACTATTAACTCTTCACCTAAAGTCCAGGCCACACTGTCTGTACAATAGTAGTTAGCGGCTGCTTCCGGCGATAGCCAGCGTTCGGGCACACCGGCAATATCTAGTTTCAAAATCTGTGACAACATAAACGACACCTGTGTGAATTTCATTGCCTGACTGGCAGACAACCTCTGACACCAAGAGAGCTGCAAGTGCACCCGGATCCAGAGTTGAACAGGCATGGCCGCAATGGCCGGGGGATTACAAGCGCGTCACTATACCAACTCTGTGCGCCACTATATCGCACTTTATGTAACCAATCAATTAGTTAAGTTCGGTAAATGGCATATTAATCCACGCACTGAACCCAGGTAAAGTGGCGCAGTAATCGATAATACTTCTCTCGGCAGTTCTGCTTCCGCTTATGATGCTACGTTTCGGGCAGGTGGTGCCTCATTTGAGCAAACTCAATGTTAACTTGCACAAGGTTGAGAAGTTCTGTGGCGCATGTTCTTTGGGAAGGGCTGGTTTATTATGCGAACGGAACGAAAGGCAAGGCGCACGGAGCACAGAATGTGAGACATATCATGCAGATAGACGAGCTTTCGAGCACCGCGCAACGCAGGATTTCGCCCACGCAGGCAATAAATCAACGTCTCCTTTGCGGACGATTGCGGCACAAAGTATCGTCAAATCAATTGGCATCTACCTGAAAAAGCCGACGGTCATGCAGGCGCACTGCACTGAGCTTGCCGCCCCATAGATAGCCAGTATCAAGCGCCAACAATTGCGTGCTATTGATGAGTCCAAGTGCCGACCAATGCCCGGTAACCAGCGTGCAATTGCTGCTTTTTCTGTCTTCTACACTGAACCAGGGCATGTATCCAGGAGGAGCGCTATCTGGTGGGCCCTTGCTGGAAAATTCCATTTTTCCTTCGGGCGTGCAAAAGCGCATTCGCGTCATGGCATTAACCACCAGACGCAGGCGATGTAGACCGGATAACGATTCTTTCCACATTTTGGGGTCATTGCCCCACAGCTTTTGCATGAAGTTCGTAAAATTATCACCGCGCAACTCGGTTTCGACTTCCCTGGCTAGCGATACCGCCTGCTTTAGGCTCCACTGAGGCAATAGCCCGGCATGAACCATGCAGTGTTTTTTTTTCTTTTTGCCACCAACTGATAATTTCTCTACGTGACAAAGTGGGCGTCGACGCAGCCAGTCAATTAGCTCATCGCGGTCCGGCGCTCGCAAGACTTTCACTATGCTGTCGCTACTACTGGGTTTGCGGTTTCCACCACAAGCTAGTATAAGCAGATACAGATCGTGGTTGCCTAGCACCGTGATGGCAGATTTACCAAGGTTTCGCACGAAGCGAAGAGTTTCCAGGGATTGTGGTCCGCGGTTGACTATGTCGCCTACCAGCCATAGTTGGTCGTGCTGTTGGTCAAAGGCGCATTTTTCAAGCAGCTTGAGCAGGGCAGGCAGGCACCCTTGGATGTCGCCGATAGCGTATATTGCCATGGAGTCAGCGTTCCGCCGGGTTGTCGGCTGACGCGATTAGTCGCCAGGCAGATTCTACCGAGGCGTAAATAGCCAACGCCATTGGCAAAAGCATTGTACGCAGGATGCTGGTTTTCAGGTGCCATTCCATCTGATGATAAGTTCCAAAATATACCAGGCTCATGGCAATAAAATAAAGCAGTGCTACTGAGTATGGCAAAGCTGATTGCCAACTCAGGCGGCCACAAATCCTACGTTCAATATATACAACTATGCTGGCTATGAGCATAACAATGCCGACTTTGTTGCCGGCGTAAAAGAACAGGTACTGGAAATACAGCCGCCATGATTCCACCTGTAAGAGACGATGCCCCATTCTGTGCAAGGTTTCGTGGTTTAGCGTAAGGTCATTTTCCAAACCCCAATATCTGTATATTCCCTGCCAGAGAAGGAAGGGGATGAGTCCCGCTAGCAGCCAAGGCCAGTTGGGTTTTATATAGTTCCAGCAGGAGGCAGTTATTTGTTTGAACCAGGTAGCGGGAGTCGCCTCTTCGCTTGAGACCGTAGCTTCGGTTTCAAGCGATTTTTGGAGTATCAGGTAGCAAGCAATCAGACAAAGCGCAAACAGTAGCCCTTCGTTTTTCAAGTTCATGGCGACGCCGCAACCCAGTAGCGCCAGTGCCATCCAGCGCGGACGTTGTATAGAGCTTTTTTCATTTGCGAAGGCCGCCAGCGCCGCGCAGGACAGCATGGCGTAGATAGCCAGTGGCCCGTCGGCGTAGCCCCCGGTCAGGTTAAAAACTGGCGCCATGGCAAAAATCAGTCCGCTGGCAAGCCAGTAATTGATCCCGAAGCAGCAGGCACCGAGCAGGAAAAAAACCAGCAGGCTGGCCGAGGCAATTTTGGGCAGAACATCGTTCCAGAAACCAAAAATACTCGCCACCTCGGCGCCCAACACAGGCAGCAACTTGGGGTAGTTGCTGCGTGTAAAGTCAACGTCTCGTAGGTAGGCAGGCAATTCGCTATAGTCGAACATCCACAGTGCACGAGCGTGGTGATACCAGATAAAGCGTGCGTCGAGCAAAGATAGTGGTTCGTAAAGCGTGGCGACAACAAAAGGTAGAAATACTATTAAGATCATCCACAGCTTCCAGTATTTTTTGCCAAAGTCCACTTTTAGGCATAGTTTGGCCGTTTGCAGCAGGCCGAAGGCGGCGGGCAGCGTCAGCAACCAGAACATGTCTCTGGATTCGTGCAACAGCAAATAAAGGCTATAGTTGACCAGCAAGCCGAGGCACGCTGCCTCAGCCAGAGTGTAGAGTTGAGCAGGTTCTGGTGAAGAGGGGCAGACAAGGCGCGCCAGCCACCGCGCGACTAGCAGTGTGGTCATGCCTATTCCAAGCAAATACAGGGGGAAAAAGCTAGCGACAAATAGCAAGCTGTATCTTTCCTCCTGCGGCAGAATCAACCAGCTGACAATTTTGCGGCGTTGGAATGCAGCTGTTGAGGATTAGCAAGTTGACGGAACGTTTACTGAAGCGAATCGGCAGAGCTGCTTCGACAATGCGCTGGTAAACGGGAGACTTGCAGATCCTGGGTATATAAAAGTCTTGCAGTTGGTGTTTACGTAACAGCAAAATGGCCTGTTTGGAACCGGTGGGAATATTGTTAAGTGGCGCTTGCTGATCTGCGAATACTTTATGCGCTTCCTTACGTTCAGAGGGCAATGGCCACCAGAACAGATCATGTTGCAGGTGGCTAACCAGTAAAAAAGGCCAGGGTAAAACGATCATCAACGCCAAAAACAGCCTGCTCCGGCGTGGGGTTAACCTTTGCGCCCGTTTTGCAGTGCATCTGGTCACGACTTTTGCCACAAACCATACCTGAAAATACACACTATGGCGTGCAACCCGTCTTTCCAGCAAATTTTTTTACCTTCGGCGTAGGTGCGACCGTAATAACTAATACTCACTTCGTTAATACGACAACCCTGGTGCGCCAGCTTGGCAGTGATTTCAGGCTCAATGCCAAAACCTTCCTCCCTGAGTTCAATATTGGCCAGCAATTCGCGGCGAAACGCCTTGAAACAAGTCTCCATGTCCGACAGGTTCAGGTTAGTTGTCATGTTCGATAAAAAGGTTAGCAAGCCGTTGCCCCAACGGTGCCAGAAATTTAGTGTGCGGTGTGCATCTCCACCAGAAAAGCGCGAACCATAAACCACGTCTGCCTGACCAGAAAGTATCGTGGCAATAAGCTTTGGGTGTTCAGACGGGTCGTATTCCAGGTCGGCATCCTGCACCAATATGATATCGCCTCGTGCTCTGGCAAAGGCAGTGCGCAGGGCCGCTCCTTTGCCGCGATTATGCGCGTGTTGGAGGAGGTGTATGCGTGGCTCTGCCGTAATACTAGCAATGTAGTCTTGCAGTATTTTCTGCGTACCGTCGTTGGAGCCATCGTCCACGACGATGATCTCCCTGTCTACTCCTTTCACGGCTGGCGAAGCCTGTACAGCTAGTAACAGGTGCCTAATGGTACGCGCTTCGTTGTAGCATGGGATTACGATGGAAAGCAGCACGTATCAGCAGGTCAAGCGAAAAAAGTGTAAAAAATGTGAGTGCAGACGCTCTATCTACTTACTGATAGCATGCGCTCTATGCTCAGCCGCGCCGCTGCGGCCTCGTTAGCTGGCACGCTAATTTTGTTTACTACTTCGCCGGCGACCAGGTTCTCCAGCGTCCAGCACAAGTGCTGGGGATCGATGCGCTGCATGGTCGAACACATGCAAACGGAGTCGGCCATGAAAAACACCTTTTTATCATGCGGAGCCATCTCCTGCGCCAGGCGCTCTACCAGATTCAGTTCAGTACCAACCATCCAGGTTGTGCCGGGTGGTGATGCGCTGACTGTTTTGACTATAGTCTCTGTCGAACCTACGTGGTCAGAGTTTAGGCAGACTTCAAAGCTACATTCAGGGTGTACTATGACCTGGCCTTGTGGAAAACGCTGGCGAAAGTTATCAATTTGCCGTTTGTTGAACATCTGATGCACCGAACAAAAGCCTTTCCATAGCAGAAAACGGGACTGCTTGATTTGTTCTGACGTCAATCCTCCCATTTCCTTATCAGGGTCCCAAACAGGCATAGCCTCAAAATCAATGCCCATCTGATGACCGGTCCATCGACCAAGGTGCTGGTCGGGAAAAAAAAGGATTTTTTCACGCCTTTGCAACGCCCATTCGGCGATTGTTTGCGCGTTGGAAGAAGTGCACACTATGCCACCGTGCTGGCCGCAAAAAGCTTTCAGGTCGGCGGCAGAATTGATATAGGTTACTGGTGTAACGCAACCTTCAACGTCTAGTACAGTTCCCAATTCGCGCCAGCAGCGCTCTACCTTGGCCAGGTTGGCCATGTCAGCCATTGAGCACCCAGCAGCCAGATCCGGCAGGATGGCGATTTGCTCCGAACTGCTGAGCAGGTCGGCTACTTCTGCCATAAAATGTACGCCGCAAAAGACAATATATTCTGCCTTGCTCTCGGCGGCGAAGCGCGAGAGCTTGAGAGAGTCGCCGCTCATATCAGCATGCTTGTATATATCCGGCCTCTGATAGTGATGGCAAAGCAGCAAAGCCTGTTCACCCAGTTGCTTGCGAGCCTCTCCAATGCGCGGTGCACATTCGTCGTCAGCAAGTTCGTTAAATGGATCGAAGGAAAGTGCCATTTATCTGACTAATCGTAACCAGGCATGATTGTCGAGGGCTACAATTATACAAATGGCTTGATGAATAAATGGTTTCAACTTTGCTCCCAAGGCAGACCAGCCATGCGCCAACCACCCCTGTGGCCACGTTGATTGTTAGTGTCGCGATCCCCTTCAAAACCCTCAAGCACGTTGTAGCATCTTTCATAGCCTGACATCGTGGCCATTTCTGCCGCCTTTGATGAGCGTTGTCCACTTCGGCAGATAAATAACAGCAGATCACTTTTGTTAACCCGGGCTTCAAGTTCGATCATAAAGTTAGGGTTGTTTTGCATGCCCGGATAGTGTTTGAACTCAATTTCTATTGCTCCGGGTACGCGGCCTACCCAATCTAATTCGGCGCGCGTACGTACATCAACCAGGCGGGCATGCCCCAACTGGCGCAGCAGTTGATAAGCTTCTTGTGGAAATAGCAAGCCGCTGTAGGTCAGGTCGACACCAACGATACGCTTGCTGGCTTTGTCCAGTATGTCGACTATGTCTGAGGTGTAAGTAGTGTTCATTATATGCTGGCTGGTTGTCGTGGTTTGCCTAGCGGAGGATTCTAACCTGTCACTATATGGTTTGCACAGCGAAGGAAGCGTTAAATGTAAGAGCAAAGTAAAAAATGATCCCTTTTCGACGGGTGAGGTTATTCAATGAGCGAGGGGATGATTACCCACTCATTGATCACAACCCGCGTTGAGGTGAGAAGGAAGAATTTGAGCTAACTGACGCGATTCGGCATAGGGAGCATGGCGTTGCTGGGGAGCGTAGCGTTGCCGAGCGTATATATGGTCGATTGAAAGAGGAGTTTGGTGCCAACAACGTCATGGTGCTTGGCGCCAACAAGGTGATATCTCACCTGATCATGCTGGCAGGAGTTTTGCTAGAGGCTCTAATGTGTCAAACCGGCGTACAATTGTGGTAAGCGCTCTGGCAAACGTTCGACATGGTCGAGAATCAAATAGTTTTTCAGGCCAAAAATGCGCGCCACATACTGATCAGCGCGTGGATCCAGGGTCAGGCAAAAAGGCGTTACCCCCATGCGCCCAACGTCTTCCACTGCCTTGCGCGCGTCATAGCGCAAATATTGCGGGTCGCGCACATCAACATCGGCCGGTTCACCGTCGGTAACAAGCAGCAGCAGCTTTTTGCTGGCATGCGTTTGTGACATAAGGTGCCCGGCGTGTCGGATGGCGGCCCCCATGCGGGTAGAAAAACGGCCCTCCATGCCTGCCAGACGCGCCTTGCTTAATTCGTTCCATGGTTGCTCAAAATCCTTGTAGCGTTGGTAAAACACATTGTGCCGCCCGTCAGAGTAAAACCCGTGCAGGGCAAATGCATCACCAACCTTGTCTATTGCCTCACTTAGCAACACCGTCGCCGAGCGCGTCAGGTCAAGCACCGTATAATCTTGTGTCGCCACCTTATCATTGGTCGATTCTGACAGGTCGAGCAGCACCAGCACCGCAATGTCGCGCGTTTTACGCACCGAGCGCATCATAACCCGCGGGTCTGGGTGCGAACCAAGACGGATATCAACCATCGAACGAATAGCCGCATTGATGTCTATTTCATCGCCTTCTTCCAGCTTGCGTATTCGTTGCACGCCCTGCGGTTGCAAGGCGTCGAGCAGGTATTTCAGTCTCTGCGTAATCTTGTGGTTATCTTCGATAATCTTGTCGACTATTTTCAGTTCGCCAAGCTTTGGACGCTTTTCCAGCACCGTTGCCCATGCCGGCCTGTTGAGCTGAATATGGTAGTCGAACTCGTCATAATGCCTCGGTTCGGCAACCGGCTCCTTGCCTTCTTTCTGGTTGAATGAAATGCCGTCGTCGTCAAAAAATTCACTCTCACAGACCCATATTTCCTGTGCATCGTCGCCGGCGGTCTCGACGTCAACCTCGTTTACCATCTCGGTTACACTGACGTATTTTCTTACCTGTTGCTCGCGGCTATAACCTGCAGCAATTGCTTCTTCGTAGTTATAGGTTTCGTATTCCCACAAATAGCGGTTATCGTCGCGATAGGGAGCAGACTGCACGTCGTGATACGGCGAATAGTGTACATTTTGCTGGCGCAATACATCTGCCAGTTGCAAGCCGATCTCTATGGCCGACTTGTTATTTGCCAGCTTTGCGCTTGCAAAACTTTCACGTACCAGCTTGACTAAAGGCGCATCATCGATATGGGAGGAGTCAAGCAAGGCGAGGGCAATTCTGTCCAGCCAATGTGCCACCCCTGTATTTTGTTTTTGTTTATCGTCTCCTCTGTCTCCAGAAGTTGCCGACACCGTAGTGTGAAACTGTTGCCACAGGTCACGTAAGCGTGGAAAGTGGTTAATAGCCAGTGTTTCGACACGTGCATCCTCAATCAATCCTATGCATGTTTGTTGCAAGGCACTAAACGCCTCACCGTCAACGGCCTCGATTTTGCTATCGGTGAACATAACGTGCGCCGCACAGTGCGCGGCAGCGGCGCGATAGAGGTCTTGCCCTGCCACCTGTTTGCCGTCGAAGCTCTCCCAGTCATCGTAGGCATCTGGTAGGTGGAGAAAATAATCGGCGATAAACGGTTTGAACCCTTCACGAGAATCAAAATCACCAGCTGTGGGACGCATGAAGAAATCGCGCGCCCACAAGGCTCGCAAATACATGCCGATGCGCCGATGAACGTCGACAAACAGAGTCCCCTTGCGCTCTTTTTGCAGCATTGCTTTTGATTCTTCGGAATGCAGCCCAAAATAATTAGTCTGCTCTTCGTAATTAGTACGGTGCACTTGTGCACCCCACAACGCCCAGCGGCGCAAGCCGCCCAGGGTTAACACACCGAGTAACTGGTCCAGATTTTCGAGCATGGGACGCAGACCGCGCGCCGCCTGTCCAAGCAGAACATTTAGTAGTTGCAAATATGACCGAAACAGCTCCGGGTCGCCCAAACGCCTCGCGGCGACTGGCGATGAATTGACAATCAGCTCAATTACCGCACCAGAAGTGCGCGAGGAGAACATCAGGCATTGCTGCGCGAAATCGGGAATAACGTCCTCGCCAACCTCGCGGGCCACCGCTGGGATATGTTCCAGCCAGGCGGCTACCAGATCGCCGCCACGCCCCATATGATGCAAGGCCAGGGCGCTCTTCAGCCAGTTATCCAGTCCACGTGGCGACAGCACACGTGCTGCTTCAATCCATTCCGCCGCCAGCAACTGCTGGTAGTTTTCCGGCAAATCGGTAACCAGCTCTGCGTAATCCGACAGATTAACGCTCATAACTTGGGGCCGCTACAGTTATTATCAGGTAGCGCCTGTCAGAAATAGGTAGAAACAGCGGCGTCCAACGCGTCACGCATATCGGGATCGTCGGTAATTGGACGTACCAGTGCGACTCGACAGGCAATATCGGAGGCCACGCCACGCATAATCAACGAACCGGCGTGGATCAGCATACGTGTAGAAATTCCTTCGTCCAGACCGTGCCCTTTCAGGTTACGCGCTCGCTCTGCTATAGAGACCAGTTTGTCGGCAACTTCACTATCAACAGACGACTCGTGCGCAACTACTTCAACCTCTACGGAGTGCTCCGGGTAGTTAAAGTCGAGTGCCCCAAAACGTTGTTTGGTTGATTGTTTTAGATCCTTCATCAGGCTTTGGTAGCCAGGGTTGTAGGAAATGACCAGATGAAAATCGTCGTGCGCGCGCAGCAACTCGCCCTTCTTTTCCAGCGGTAAAACTCGCCGGTTATCAGTTAGCGGGTGAATCACCACGGTGGTGTCCTGGCGCGCTTCAACCACTTCGTCCAGATAACAAATAGCGCCAAAACGGGCCGCTACCGCCAGAGGGCCATCCTGCCAACGCGTGCCTGATGCGTCCAGCAAAAACCTGCCAACCAGATCAGACGCGGTCATATCCTCATTACAGGCCACGGTAATAAGCGGTCTGTTTAGTTTCCAGGCCATGTGCTCGACAAAGCGCGTTTTGCCACAGCCAGTTGGGCCCTTCAGCATTATAGGCATTTTGGCACTAAAAGCAGCCTCATACACCTCGACCTCATTAGCCGTCGAATGATAATAAGGCTCTTCAGCAATACGGTACTGCGCGACAGGATCGCTCATGCTTGCCCCCGTGATTTCAACAGAATTCCCACCCTGGCTAAATGCATCGGACAGGGCGAGGACATTGCGTTAAAAACGTCAAAAGAACAGCTTTTCCAGCCAACAGTCTTAAACTGCCTTGCCACGATACACCACCATATTAGCACCTTGGCTTTGCTGGTAGTTATCGTAACCAATCAGGCGAACATGGTTGTCCGGATTGGCCTTGTGACACGCCTCCAGCTCGTCAAGAATGCGGTCTACATCGGTTTCGCCGAACATTGGCAACTTCCACATGTACCAGTAGTTCATCGACGCATATTGCGGCTCGGTATGCTCAATAGCCGGGTTCCAGCCATTTTTGACTATCCACTCGATCTGTTTTCTGATTTGCTCGGCGTTCATGGCCGGCAGATAGGAGAATGTTCCCATCATGCGGCTGCTAGAATCAGACAGGCGTGATTTGTAGTCTTGTACTTCACTCATCTTTTTTTCCTTTCATTAAGACGAAATCAAGCAATCTTACACATGCAATTAACGGTGCTGTACGTCGAGCTTGTCGACCACGTCAAAATCAAACTTGATTTCTTTCCAGGTTTCCATTGCTACCTTCAGTTCTGGACTGTGTTGAGCAGCAGAGGTTAGTATATCCTTGCTTTCCTTCTCTATCTGTCGGCCTTCGTTGCGTGCTTGCACGCAGGCTTCCAGCGCAACGCGGTTAGCGCAGGCACCAGCAGCGTTGCCCCATGGGTGCCCAATAGTACCGCCACCAAACTGCAGGACTGAATCATTACCAAAGATAGCTACCAGCGCTGGCATGTGCCAGACATGGATGCCGCCAGAAGCTACTGGAATAACACCAGGCATTGGACCCCAATCCTGATCAAAGAAAATGCCGCGCGAGCGATCTGCCTTGATATAACGATCGCGCATCAAATCAACCCATCCCAAGGTTGCTTCACGGTCACCTTCCAGCTTGCCAACGACTGTGCCGGAGTGCAGGTGGTCACCACCAAGCAAACGTAACAGTTTGGCTAACACGCGGAAGTTAATGCCATGATTGGGGTTGCGGTCAATAACACCATGCATGGCGCGGTGTACGTGTAGCAAAAGACCATTTTTGCGGCACCATTTCGAGAGGCTCTGGTGCGCCGCCCAACCAAGCGTCAGATAGTCGCTCATGATAATCGGCGTACCAATTTCCTTGGCAAATTCAGCGCGCTCAAACATTTCTTCCACCGTGCCGGCGGTAACGTTCATATAGTGGCCCTTACGTTCGCCGGTTTCAGACTCTGCCTTCTCAATAGCCTCCTGGCAAAAGAGGAAGCGATCACGCCAGCGCATGAAGGGTTGCGAGTTAACGTTTTCATCATCCTTGGTGAAGTCCAGCCCGCCACGCAAGCCCTCATATACAGCACGACCATAGTTCTTGGCAGACAAGCCGAGTTTGGGCTTAATCGTGCATCCCAGCATTGGACGACCGTACTTGTCCATCTTGTCACGTTCGACCTGGATTCCGTGCGGAGGCCCAGGGCAGGTGGTCACGAACCACAGTGGGAAGCGAACATCTTCCAGCCGCAAAGAACGTACAGCCTTAAAGCCAAAAACGTTACCAACCAGCGAGGTGAAGACATTGACTACGGAGCTTTCCTCAAACAAGTCCATCGGGTAGGCAATAAAGGCATAAAAGGCCTCGTCACTGCCAGGCACATCTTCGATAGCGAAGGAGCGGCCCTTGTAGTACTCCAGATCAGTGAGCAAATCGGTCCACACAGTTGTCCAGGTTGCGGTCGAAGACTCGGCAGCAACTGCGGCGGCAGCCTCTTCACGCGGCACACCTTCTTGCGGAATAACCTTAAAACAGGCAATAAAATCAGAATCCTTCACTTGATAATCGGGTTGCCAGTACATGGTACGGTACTCTTTAACCCCGGCGTCGTATTTTTTTCCGGCCATGAATGCCTCCTTGGTTAGATAAATCGGTCAGATTACAAATTAACTTACTTGAGCAGTGTAATATATCTCAACTGAAAAAGCGGTTATTCACTCAAGCCTTCGCTTTCAGCAACATTGGAAGTATAGTGTAGCTTTACCGTAAATAATACTGATTATATTTTACCGAAACATTTATTTTTACTTATCATTGCCACCGGCATTGTTAAAAAACCGCACCACGTCACGATCGTCAGATGTTTTGCCGGGCGCGCTTTTCCAGGCGTGACCATATATGACCTCAACGCTAACAGGTAAACGGCCATCAAGACGGTATGTCTCGTAAACTTGTTTGACTGCTCTCCATAGTGACTTGCCACTTAAACCACGCCGCCGCCCGTGAGAGACGCACCCTCCTGCTGCACGCAATTCGCCGACCAGCTTTTCAAAGCTCGAATAGGTAAAAGTCAGCTTCTCCATGTCCATAACCGGGTCAGCAAACCCATTTTGCAAAAGCAAATCTCCCAGATCATGCATATCGTAAAAATGTTGGGTGTGCCCACAAGCTTCCAGTCCGCTTAGCTGTTCAGCAACGCTAAAGCTGTGACGTAACTCTTGCAAGCTATCCAGGCCAAGGGTGGAAAACATTAGCAACCCGTCATTAGACAATACACGCGCCACCTCTCCCAACACTACTGACGGATCGACTACCCACGCCAAAAGCAGATTTGACCAGACAAAAGAAAGCGATGCACTTGCGAACGGCAATGACTCTGCCTCGCCTCCCAGCCAGCAGACAGGTAAATAACGTTCGGCAGCCTGTAACATGGCCGTGCTTTGGTCAAGCGCCAACAATTGCGCTTGTGGGTAGCGACGTGCCAATTCAGGCAGGCTACGCCCAGCACCACAGCCGATATCGGCCACCACCTGCGGCTTGATTCGCAGATAATCCAGCCGCTCTGCCATGCGGGCATGAACTACCTGGGCCAAAAAGTCGTTGTCGTTATACTGTTCCGCCAGACGTGAGAAAGCCCTGCGCACAGCCTGGTGGTGGTTGGCATGGTTGAACTTGTCGCCCTTATCTTTAAGCGATTTCGGGGCACCTTGCATGGGCCATTCTTAGCCTGGACGCTGAACGTTAAGCCATATCAGCCATACTGATCGGACTCCTGCTTGACAATTTGCAAACCAAGACGGTTAAAGAATTGCTGGTCGGCTTGCATGTCAACATTACTGGTAGTGAGTAGTTTGTCGCCATAAAAAACGGAGTTAGCTCCGGCCAGGAAACACAACATTTGCTGCGTTTCGTCCATGTCGCCCCGACCGGCGGAAAGGCGTACCCAACTCGCAGGCATTGCGATACGTGCAACAGCTATGGTGCGCACAAATTCAAAATGATCGAGTGGAAGCTGATCGGCCAGTGGCGTTCCTGGCACCGGCTGTAAATGATTGATCGGCACCGACTCTGGTTGAGTAGGCAAATTTGCCAGTTGCGCAATAAGCGCAGCACGATTTTTTCGGCTTTCACCCATGCCGACAATACCGCCACTGCATATCTTGATGCCCGCATCACGCACTGCCTGCAACGTCGCTAACCGGTCAGCGTAGCTATGAGTGCTAATAAGTTCGGCGTAATAATCACTATCGGTGTCGAGATTGTGGTTATAAAAGTCAAGCCCAGCTTTCTTTAACTGTTCTGCCTGGCCGGCCTTAAGCATGCCTAGCGTAACGCAAGTTTCCAGACCTAACGCCTTGACTTCGCGTACCATTTCTATCACAGTCGGCAAATCCTTGTCTTTTGGGCCACGCCAGGCAGCCCCCATGCAAAAACGCGAAGCACCGCTGTCGCGTGCAGCACGGGCAGCGGAAAGTACGACATCGAGTGCTAACAAACTTTCGCTTTGCAGTCCGGTGTCGTAGCGCGCTGACTGCGAGCAATAGCTACAGTCCTCAGAACAACCGCCGGTTTTAATCGACAACAAGGACGAGCATTGAATCACGTTGGCAGGAAAGTTGGCGCGGTGGACCTGTTGCGCTTGCCACAGCAGGTCCATCAAGGGCAATTCGTAGAGAGCCAGCAAATCAGCGGCGCTCCAGCGCTCCATCATCTCTTTGCTGATGTTTTGACACGCGGTAGCAAAGCGCTGGGTAGCTTCGTTCGAAACCACGTCAGGCGAGGAAGACACAGGGTTAGCGGCGGGCGTGGTTGTTGTCATGGCGTCGGCAAATCAGTGGAAACTACTGCCTGTCTACCGGCACTTTCGCACAATCTGCCGAAAAACCAACGCCTGCATGGCCATAAAAACCGTTTGACCCCGGTGCCAGCTCAAGAAATCAGCTTGCGTACTTCGGCAACGATATTACCAGCGTCAAGCTTAAAGTGCTTGTACAAATCGCCAGCTGGCGCCGACTCGCCAAAAGTGTCGATACCGAGAACGCTGCCTTCAAGGCCAACGTATTTTCGCCAGAAATCAGGGTGCGCTGCTTCAACAGCCAAGCGCGGTATGCCAGTCGGCAACACGCTATCCCGCCAACTTTGTTCTTGCATATCAAAGCGTCTACTACAAGGCATTGAAACAACTCGTACCTGAACGCCAGCCTCGGCCAGCTCTTTTTGAGCCTCAAGTGCTAGGTGAACTTCCGATCCGGTTGCGATAATCACCGCCTGCGCCTGAGTAGTGGTTTCGCTAAGTACATATGCACCTCGCGCAATATCTGCGGCCTTGGCCTGCCTTGCCGCTGCAGATGGAGGCAAACTCTGCCGTGACAGCATCAACGCTGAAGGGCCATCCTGGCGCTCCAGTGCAGATGTCCATGCCACAGCTGTCTCAAAGGCATCGGCCGGACGCCAAAGATCGAGGCCAGGAATAATACGTAACGAGGCTGCATGTTCAATCGGCTGATGTGTCGGCCCGTCTTCGCCAAGACCGATTGAATCGTGTGTCAGGACATGCACAACCCGTTGCTGCATCAAGGCACTCATGCGAATACCGTTGCGTGAATAATCAGAGAAAACTGCAAAAGTACCCCCATAGGGCATAAAACCACCGTGCAGGGCGGCGCCATTCATAATCGCTACCATGCCGAATTCACGCACACCGTATGAAATATAGTTGGCTGCTACTCCAGCCTCCGACTCAACATCGTGCCAGGCGCGGCTGCTTTTGCCGTTTGTCAGGTTGGAACCGGTTAGATCGGCAGAGCCGCCCAGCATTTCCGGCAGGGCTGCAACCAACACATCCAGGCATTGTTGAGATGCCTTACGGGTAGCAACGGCAGAATCCTGCTCCGACATTAGCTGCCACAGGGCGTCACGTGTCGCAGTCCAGTCGGACGACAGCTTGCCAGCCATGCGCCGCTCAAATTCAGCCGCCAGTTGCGGGTGTTCAACGCGGTAAGCGGCAAAGAGCCTGTTCCAATCGTCTTCAAGTTGTTGACCAGTGCTACGCATATCCCATGCTTGCCTTACGTCTGCAGGCACTTCAAATGGAGCATGCGACCAACCCAACTGATTACGACAGGCGGCAATTTCATCTGCTCCCAACGGTGCGCCATGTACGTCATGTGTACCTGCCTTGTTCGGTGACCCTTCGCCAATCGTTGTCTTACAAATAACCAGTACCGGCTTGTTAGCTTGCTTGGCTTCCTTTACGGCACGCTCAACAGCTTCAACGTCGTGACCATCAACGTTTTCGATCACTTGCCAACCGTAAGCCCTAAAGCGTCCGGCTGTGTCGTCCCTGAACCAGCCTTCAACGTGCCCGTCAATCGATATGCCGTTATCGTCGTAAAAACATACCAGCTTGTTCAGACCCCAAACGCCAGCCAGTGAGGCTGCTTCGTGGCTAACGCCTTCCATAAGACACCCATCGCCCAAAAACACCCAGGTATAGTGGTCGACGATAGCGTGGCCGGGACGATTAAAGTGCTGCGCCAGTAGCTTTTCGGCCAGCGCCATACCTACCGCGTTACCAAGGCCCTGGCCAAGAGGACCAGTGGTGGTTTCGACGCCTGGAGTCATGTGAGATTCAGGATGCCCTGGTGTCCTGCTGCCCATTTGCCGGAAGGTCTTCAAATCATCAATCGACAAGTCGTAGCCGGCAAGGTGCAACAGCGAGTAAATCAGCATTGAAGCGTGGCCATTGGAGAGCACAAAGCGATCACGGTTAGCCCAGGATGGGTTGGATGGGTTGTGTGACAAGTGTTGGCGCCAAAGTGCCGAGGCGATTTCCGCCATTCCCATTGGTGCCCCTGGATGCCCGGACTTGGCCTGTTCGACGGCGTCCATCGACAGAAAGCGGATGGCATTCGCCAGTTTCTTTTCGTTGCTGCTGGTGCTCATGCTTGTTATCTCCCTTAATCCCTGGAATATCTGTGAAGCTGTGCTGCCATATTCTGTTGCGTAGAAGCCGCCCTCAGGCGAGCCGCTTGCCGTCAAGCAAGCGCAACACCATAGGTGTAAATATCAACTGCATGGCCAGTCCCATCTTGCCACCTGGAATAACCAGTGAATTTGGACGTGTCATCATGGAATCGTGCAACATACTTAGCAGGTATGAAAAATCGATGTTTTTGGGGTTGGCAAAGCGAATAACTACCATGCTTTCATCGGCGGTTGGAATATCCCGGGTAATAAACGGGTTGGATGTATCAACCGTCGGCACGCGTTGAAAATTGACGTGCGTACGCGAAAACTGTGGGCAAAGATGGTTAACATAATCAGGCATGCGACGCAGAATGGTATCGACCACTGCCTCTTGTGAGTAGCCACGCATATTCTGATCACGGTGCAGTTTTTGAATCCACTCCAGGTTGATAATCGGCACCACGCCGACCAACAAGTCAACCTGGGAGGCGACATCGATCTTGTCATCAGCATAGCCACCGTGCAGCCCCTCATAGAACATCAGGTCCGATCCAGGCTCAATATCTTTCCACGGGGTAAACTCCCCCGGATTCTGGCCGAACGGTTTGGCTTCTTCCTCGTCGTGCAGATACTTACGCACCTTGCCACCGCCATTTTCGCCGTAGGTTTTGAACAAGCCCGATAATTCTTCGAGCAAGTTGGCTTCGGGGCCAAAATGGCTAAAGTGGTTATCGCTTTTTGCCTCAGCCTCTTTCATTGCTTGACGCATTTCCAGGCGGTTGAAACGGTGAAATGAATCGCCCTCTACCGTTTGCGCGTTGATCCCTTCGCGGCGAAAAACGTGATGAAAGCTGTTCATAACGGTACTGGTGCCTGCACCGGATGAGCCGGTAACAGCGATAATGGGATGTTTTTTTGACATGTAGTACGCCTCCCCTGTTTTACTCGTGCGTTGGCCGCCCACTAGCAAACGATCAATAAATAATTCTCGGCTACTGTTTCAGCCACCTGTGGCATGTGTGCGAAGCACTGCACTCTAAACAATAAACAGACATATCTGTCTGAACTTAATCCCGGAACATCGAACGCTCACCAAACAATGGCGACTCGAATGGTTTGTCTGTGCCATTGTCAAACTCCACATGATAGCGGATCAGGCGCTCGACCTCGTTTTTTGAACCCAAAATCAAAGGCACGCGATAGTGTAATTCCTGCGGCTTTATAGCCAGAATATCCTCGCGCCCGGTAGTGGCGCGCCCGCCTGCCTGCTCTATCAACATGGACATCGGGCTGGCTTCGAATAATAGTCTTAGGCGGCCCAGATTGTCATCCTTGCTATCTTTGGGGTACATAAAGATCCCCCCGCGCATCAGTATACGATGCACCTCCGCCACCATTGAGGCTATCCAGCGTATGTTGAAATCTCGCTCACGCGCGCCGGTTTTGCCTGCCTTGCATTCGCTAACATAGCGTACCACAGGCGGTTCCCAAAAACGCTCATTAGAGGTGTTAATTGAAAATTCAGAAGTGTCTTCCTTAATGCGAATATCCGGATGAGTCAGAATAAAGTTGCCGCTTTCCCTGTCTAGCGTAAAGCCGTGCGTACCATTCTGTAAGCTGATTACCATCATCGTCGACGGGCCGTAAAGCGCATAACCGGCGACCACTTGCTTTTTGCCAATCTGCATAAAATCTTTTGTAGCCGCGTCTCTGGCTTCCCCAACATCGTGTACCGAAAAAATGGTACCGACCGGAGCGTTGACATCAATTTTGGACGAACCATCGAGCGGGTCAAAAATCAATACATAACGACCACGCGGGTACTCTGCTGGAATAGGATAAGTGGCGTCCATTTCTTCTGACGCCATGCCAGCCAGCTGACCTCCCCATTCACAATGCTGCAACATCGCCTCATTGGTTAGTGAGTCAAGTTTGTATTGCGTCTCGCTGTTCGTCTTCTCCGACTCGAGCGTCCCCAGATACCCACCCAGTGCACCCTTGGCGACCATGGCGGAGATGCTTTTAATCGCGGCGGCAATGTCTATAATCAGTGCGCCAAGTTCACTGTGGTCATCCTTGTCTCGCAGTTGCTCGATGACGAATTTTGAAAGCGTAGTACGTCCTTGCAGCATGGCACTATCCCTTTTTCAAGTAATCTTCAGCCCGCTCTCGCAGACTGCCACTCATAATATTAGGTGTCCTAATAGTTAAGGTAAATTCACAAATTATTACCCGAACGATAAGCATCAGCTGAATCTGATGTCTCAGTCATTACGTCAGACACATAAAGCTGTCTTACATGAGTTTGTATATTACATGTCTAGCGACCGGCGTTCCAATATACTTCTTTGCAAGATTTCGCGTACCGCATCATCAATGCGGCTTCCTAATTCGTCTTCGAGTTCGGCTCGTACACTAGCCAGAGCCTCATCCAGCATACGTGGTAATTCGGCCCGCACCTTTTCGCTCAGAGCTACAGATAACTCGATTGCGACTGCATGTAAATGGCCTTTTTCCAAATCAGGCAACGATTTATTGCCAACAATGTCGGTTAAAACCGGTACGTCTTCGGCTTCAACCTGGCCCTTCTCCTCTTCCCGCTTCTTTACCTTGAGTAAAAGTTGTTCTACCCAATCTGACTGGTCGGACAGTGATGAACCGGAGGCGTGATTATTTCCTGGTGACAGCTTTGGCTTGTCGATTATAGATCGCCTCGCTTCGGCTTCGATCAGCCGGTTTAGCAAGGGTGGAATGCCGGCTACAGGCTTAGGCGGAGTCATAGCCAGAGAGCGGCACTTTGCGCCGCGGAGGTTTGATGCAAGTCGACAAACTCAACCTCGCAGCCGGAGGATTTATAGTCACGCGCACGCTGTCGCGCTTTCTGGCGGTCCATTGCCTCGTTTATAACTGTCTCAACCACAAGCGTAAAGCGCTGAAAATCTGGCGGCGTGTCATCTGCCAGGTTAAGCAGTCGCTCGCACTGCGCTGGTTGTTCGAGATTACCGTCGAGCAGCAATGGCGTTTCTGACGCCAGATCCGAGTCGGCCATGCAATGAGGTATAAAGCCTGTGTTGGGCCTTGTCCATAGTTGCCTGTTAATAGCTTCTGCCAGCTGTCCACGCGGCGTATAAATAATCAACGAGCGCCGGGCCTCCCAAGCCGCCTGCGCCAACTGGCAAGCTGCGCCAACTTTTTCTGCTGCGTTATGAAAGAAAAGTACCTGCGTCATTAATATACTTGGCCGGCCATTGGTACTCAAACCTTGTTGGCCAGACCCGAATATGTCAATAAGTAATAAATCAACAGGGGTGCTGGGCGACCAGTTGCACCTTTTTGCTCGCCACTTTTCCAGGCAACGCCAGCAATATCCAGGTGCGCCCAGTTGTATTTTTCTGTGAAGCGAGCCAAAAAGGCGGCGGCGGTAATTGCACCGCCCCAACGACCACTACTAATGTTAGCCATATCGGCAAAATTACTTTTCAGTTGCTCCTGGTATTCAGGCCACAATGGCAGGCGCCAGGCGCGATCACCACTAGCCTCACCAGCGGCAAGTAAATTTTCGCACAAGCCATCGTGCGTACCAAACAGGCCAGCCGGCAGTTGGCCCAAAGCTACCAGGCAAGCTCCGGTCAGCGTGGCAACGTCAATAACCACAGTCGGCTTGAAGCGCTCGGCATAGGTCAGCGCATCGCACAAAATGAGCCTGCCCTCGGCATCGGTATTTAGTATCTCTATTGTTTGGCCTGACATGGAGCTGACAATATCACCGGGACGAGTAGCATTGCCACCGGGCATATTTTCGGTCGCGGGAACAACAACCGTCAGGTTGATTGGCAGACGCATTAACGAGGTTGCTAGCATAGCCCCCAGAACACTGGCAGCACCGCTCATATCGTACTTCATCTCGTCCATGTCATTACCGGGCTTTAGTGAAATACCTCCACTGTCAAAGGTGACACCCTTGCCAACCAGCACCACCGGCTTTTGCTTGCCAGCACCCTTGTAAGAAAGCACAATCATTTTTGGCGGTTGATGCGAACCGCGTGCCACCGCCAACAGCGAGCCCATGCCAAGCTTTTCCATATCTTTCTTGTCGAGGATCTCGCAGTCGAGTTTCTGCTCTTTCGCCATCTTGCTCGCTTGTTGGGCAAGATAGGTCGGCGTGCACACGTTAGATGGCAGGTTGGCTAAAGTGCGTGTCAACGCCACGCCGGCGCCAATTGCCTTGCCTTGCTCAATAGCAGTGGCAAACGTATCTTTTCTGCGAGCGCCCTTGGCTCCCCTGGCTGACGTCACCGCCACCTGCCTGCCACTGTCTTTCAACACAGCATCCAGGTAATAGTCCAGACGCTTTAGAATCGGCGGCTTGCGATCATCTTGTTTACTCTTGAATTGATTAAAGCTGTAAATTGCTGCCTCAGCGCTTTCTACCGCCAAACGAAGCTTGCCGTGCGTATCAAGACCGTTTGCTTCCGCCAGTGGCAAGCACAGCGTAGCGCTGGATAAACTGGCGGACTTGCAAGCAGCTACCGCAGAACCAACAGCGTCCTGCCACTGTCTGACGCCAAACTCTTTTAACTTGCCGAGCGACAGCAGCAATACCCGTTCTGCCACTATCCCAGGCGCTTTGAACAACATTAGCGTCGCGCCTGGCCTGTCATTCAAGGCACCACCCTTTAGCGCTGCTGACAGATGCCCATCCGAGGCGGCATCCAGGCTCTTGCCGACTTCGTCCAGAGATTTACTGTCGAAAACGCACGCAATCACGCAGGCGGTCTTGATGTTGGCAGGTGTTACCTCTTTAATACCAAATTCCATGCTGTTCCTTCTCTTGAGAGTGGCCTTGATTGTGTCTGCAAATGACAAAGCAATTCCAGCAGCACAGTCAGTAAATTTGTCTGATTATATCCCCCTGGCGGGGCCGAATTCATAATAACGGTTACTCACCGGATACCTCCAGTCCTTGCCAAAGCCGCGTGGCGTGATACGTACGCCGATTGGGGACTGGCGGCGTTTATACTCAGCCAGGCGCAATAACCGTAACACCTTGCTCACATCTTCCGGTTGGTAGCCTTGCGCGATTATCGCCGCCGCGCTCTGATTCTGATCCATACGTAAAGCTATGATAGCGTCGAGTACTTCGTAGGACGGCAACGAGTCCTGGTCGCTTTGCCCCGGCTTCAGCTCTGCTGTAGGAGGACGGCTGATAATGCGAGACGGAATCACATTCCGCCCGGCACGTTGGTTGTAGTATAACGCCAGTCGGTAAACCAATGTCTTGTAAACATCCTTCAACACTGCGAAACCGCCCGCCATATCTCCGTATAGAGTTGCGTAGCCAACGGCCATTTCCGATTTGTTGCCGGTGCTCAACAATAACGCGCCACTGCGGTTCGAGATAGCCATCAACAACAGGCCGCGAATACGCGCCTGCAGGTTTTCAAGTGTCGTATCTGTATCGTGCGTCGCGGCAGCAAGTTCAGCCTGCAAGGTGTTAGTCAGAGTTTGCATGGCAGGTTCGATGGGGATTTCGTTATAGCTGACCCCAAGGTTAGTAGTCAGGGCGCGCGCATCTTCCAGGCTCATTTGCGCGGTGTAGGGCGAAGGCAACATAATGGCACGCACGTTCTGCGCTCCTAGGGCATCAACGGCGATGCACAACGCCAGCGCCGAGTCTATGCCGCCCGATAACCCAAGCAACACACCAGGGAAACCGTTCTTGCCTACATAATCACTCACCCCCAGAACCAGTGCTTGCCAGGCTTCGCCCTCTTCTGTGGGCAAGGGAGAGATTGCTGCCAGTTCGTCCGACCTTTCTTTTGCCAAAGGCGCGGCGCAACCTTGTTTATCCAGCCGGATAAAGGCAAGCTGTTCGGTAAATTGCGGCAAACGACACTGCAAGTCACCTTTGGAGTCGAGTACAAAAGAGCTGCCGTCAAAAACCAGTTCATCTTGCCCACCAACCAGATTGGCGTAGACAGTAGCCATTCCCTGTGCAGAAATCACCTGGCGGGCAATGCTTTCGCGCTCCGCTTGCTTGCCAAGATGCAGTGGCGAAGCGTTTAGCGCCAGCAGGATTTTTGCTCCGGCTTCTTTCGCCTTCCGGGCAAATTCGGCTTGCCAAAGGTCTTCGCAGATGGTCAGCGCGCAGCGCACTCCGGCAACATCGAGCAACCACGTGTCTTGCGCTCCAGCACCGGGCGAAAAATAGCGCACTTCGTCAAATACAGCTACGTTGGGTAAATGCTGTTTGTAATAAACACCCAAACGCTTCCCGTTACCAATAACGCTGGCAGCGTTGTAGCATGAATCTTGCGCGAACTCGGGGTGACCGACTACGAGCTTTAGCCGAGGCCAGCGAAGGCTGGTATCAATCAACCTGGCAAGTGTTTCCTCGACCGCCTTCTGAAAGCTGACACTGAACAACAGGTCTTCCGGAGGATATCCGCTAAGATAACATTCCGGCGTCAGCAGTAGATCAGCTCCAGCCTGAGCCGCCTGCGTGGCAAGTTGGCATAGTTTCGCGTAATTTCCGTTCAGGTCACCTACACTGACGTTGGTCTGTGCAATGGCTACTTGTATAACCGGCATGGTAAAAATCTGTCCGGGATCACAGCAACTCAGGCCTGGAAGCGCAGAATCAGCGCATTTGCGCCAGCGCTGTCTCGAGTGTTTGCACGCTTCGCTCAATATTGTACAGTTTTTCCAGCCCGAACAAACCAATACGGAAAGTGCGAAAATCTGGACCCTCGTTGCATTGCAGTGGAACGCCAGCGGCTATTTGCAGGCCCTGCGCCGCGAACTTTTTTCCTGAGCTTATTTCAGCGTCGCTGGTATAACTCACTACCACACTCGGTGCCTGGAATCCAACCGCCGCTACACTGGGGAAAGATGACTCTGCGAGCAGTGCACGCACCCGACGACCAAGCGACCATTGAGACTGGCGCAGCTTCTCCAGCCCAAAAGCTTCTGCTTCCTGCATGACACTGGCAACAACAGCCAGCGCGTCGGTGGGCGGTGTCGCATGGTAGGCATGTCCTCCCTGCTCAAAGCTTTGCATAATTTGCCACCACTTCTTCAGGTCAACGGCAAAGCTATTGCTTTCGGTCGACTCAAGGCGCTGTAATGCTGTTTCATTTAACATCACTAACGCTGCAGCTGGTGGGCCACTCCAGCCTTTTTGCGGGGCGCTAATCAGGATATCAACTCCATTTTGCTGCATATCAACCCATATCGCGCCAGAGGCAACGCAGTCGAGCACAAAAAGCCCGCCCACGTCATGCACCGCCTCGGCAACTCCCTGCAAGTATTCGTCAGGCAGCAAAATCCCGGAAGATGTTTCAACGTGCGGCGCAAAGACCAGATCCGGTCGATAACGGGCAATTTCATCGCACACCACTTCGATCGGAGCAGGCGAAAACGGCGCATCAATGGCATCGCTATCCCGGCACGCTTGCAATACTATGCTATCGGCAGGGATACGACATTGTTCAAAAATCTGCGTCCAGCGATAGCTAAACCAGCCGTTGCGTATCACCATACAGCGCCTTTGTACGGCAAACTGGCGCGCCACAGCTTCCATGCCGAAGGTGCCCCCGCCGGGCACCATAATTGCAGCATGCGCCTGATACACACTTTTCAAAATACGTGAAATATCTCGCACCACATCGCCGTAGCGTTGTGACATATGGTTCAGAGAGCGATCTGTGTAAACAACCGAATATTCAAGTAGCCCGTCAGGGTCAACGTGAGGTAGCAATCCTGGCATGGTTTCCTCCCTGGCAAAAGGTGTAGATTATAAACAAGCCAGCCCCCGCTTCGAGAACAGTTGTCTGCAATTGACTAGTGTCTCCGATAGCCCACAGCTATGGCGCGCTGGAAAACCTGGCAATCAGGAAGTGTCCGAGGCCTAACTTTCCGTCGGCGTAGCCAGCTCTCGGCGGTGTTCGCGCATACCAGAAACGAGGGACTTCAAGATGATGAATGCTCCGGTTGTCAGCGCCAGCACCATGACGCCAAAGCTTACTTTCTTCAGGATGGAGGCTGTCTCAGCGGCGATAGGCTCGATAAACTCCAGGTCCGACAGATACACCGGGATAACAATAGCGCGCGAAGCAAGCACGATAATCATTATTACACCCATCACTACCTTAACCATGTAAGGTTTAACGTAAGTTGTGCCTATGGCTCCCAGATGCACGCCAAACAGAGAGCCAGCCAGAATAATCATTGCCAGGCGCACATCGACAAAGCCGCCCCACGCGTACTTGATCGTGCCACCCAGTCCCATGACAAAAGCAATTACCAGTTCTGTGGCCGAAGCCATCAGGGAAGGAGCGCCAAGCACATACATCATGGCCGGCACGCCAATAAAGCCGCCGACCGCTATGGTAGCTGCCAGCATGCCAGTAGCAAAACCAATGGGAATGGTAAACAACACCGAAACGCGCGCCTTGAGGCTGGGGAAATACATCATGGTACCCGGGATATGCACCGACTGCACCCAACGTGCCAGTTTGGTTAGCTTTTCCCCACCATGCTGGTCGCCGCTGTTGTATATCTTCCAGGCGTCGCGCAGCACGTAGCCGCCGACAATCGCCAGGATAACGACGAAGGCGGCGCTAACATAAAGGTTGGAACCAGCGTTGCCAAAGGCCGCCTTGATTGACTCCTGAATATGCGCCCCGTAGAGTACGCCGGCTTCTGCTGAAACACCGATTACCAAGCCCAATTTGACATCCACCTGACCATACTTGGCACGCTTGATTGCCCCAACCAGAGCCTTGGGAAATTTATGGCAGATATTACTGGCAACAGCGACAATGCCTGGCGCACCAAGGCTCATCATGGCCGGTGTTAAAACGAAAGCGCCGCCAGATCCGATAAAACCGCTAACCAACCCTCCTACAAAACCGACCATCAACAGGAAGAATACGCCTGCAAAATCCAGCTCAATAAAACCAATTCCAATGTCCATTAAGAAGTCGCCCGCTTTTTTTATAATTAACTTTATCGCTGCTTGGCCTTGATATTGAACATATCCCAGAAACGGCTGGTAAATTGCCCGTGAAAATATGAAAAGATGAACGCGACCGCCACCGGTAGCAAAAAGCTCCAGCCGCCCTTGGAGGTAAACTGCAACACTTCGCGTTCAAAGTGAAACAGCAAGAAATAGAGTAGGCCGCTCATTACCCCAAAGCCCAACACCCCAATTATTTCCTTTTTATTGCTGGACATACCTTTCTTCCCCCGAAACAAATTCAAACTGTTCGCTATCGATCACCTTCGGCACCCCTGCACACTGCAATTGATACAGCCGGACAAACGAGATAAAGCCGACGATTATGACATATCGTTACCGGCATAGCTAGTTGCCCCACAAAATCCACCCCCCCGATCACATCAACAATGTGGGCGAGATGGCCATATCCCGCCAGCCAGATCTGCAGGGAGTCAGGCAGCGCAAAAGGCCAGCTTATACATTGCCAACATCATTCAGGAGTTAGAATATTTGACGTTCTGCCCGCATGGCTTGAAACATCAGGATTAAATCAGCGTTTCATTAAAGAAACCCACAGGTCTGTGCCATCTGTACTGTCCTGACCTGTTTATCTATTGCCAATTTCCTATATCTGCATCGTTGCCTTCGCCACCAGCCTCTGCGTCGGCGCCGAAGCTAAAAACATCCATCTCCCCGTGCAGCCCGGGGTTCAGGTACTGGTAGGGTTGCCCCCACGGGTCGTTGGGTAAACGCTCAATATAGCCGCCTCTTTTCCAGTTGTCGGGGACTGGCTCTTGCTGCGGCTTTTTGACCAGCGCGATCAGGCCTTGTTCAGTGCTTGGATAACGCAAGTTATCAAGCTTGTATAGCTTGAGGGCTTGTTGCAGGCTGCCAATATCCTGCCTTGCAGCAACGATACGCGCCTCGTCAGGCCGCGATAACACCTTGGGCACAACCAACGCCGCCAGCACACCCATAATAACGATCACCACCATTATTTCTATCAGTGTAAAACCACGGGCGTATTTGCTGGCTCTGAAAACTCTCTTACCTTGCTGCATATGTAAGCTCCTGTCTGCACTAGGGCCGGGCCCGTATTGAAAATAATCAGGTTATTTTATTAGCTGGTTGATCTCGATTATGGGTTGCAATATGGCAAGCACTATTATCAACACTACCACCCCCATCAGCAAAATTAGCACAGGTTCAATTATTCCCATCGCCAATGCCAGGCGGCTAGCGACTTCTTCTTCTTGTTGGCGAGCTGCCTTTTGCAACAATTCCCCCAGTTTGCCGCTTTGCTCGCCACTGCCTATCATGTGAATTAGCAATGGCGGAAAGCGTTTGCTGGCCGAAATTGCCCTGTATAGACTCATCCCCTCGCTCACATCAACTTGCGCTGTTGCGATAGCCTGCTGCAAGGGTAACAAACGCATAACTCCCTGTCCGGCTGCCATAGCCGTTAGCAATGGAACACCACTGTTGACCAAAATTGACATGGTTTGCGCCAGGCGGGCGCTGTCCAGTGTTACCCACAAACGCCCCAGGCCTGGCAGGCGCATCAACCACAGATGCCAGCGCATGCGGATTGATTCTATGCGCAGCGCCCGTCTTGCCGCCCACCCGAGCGCCACGACCAACAAGACTAATGCCGGCCAGGTGACTCGCAGTACGTCACTTAGCAGAATCATGGCTTGAGTAAGAAAAGGCAGACTTTGCTTGCTACTTTGAAAGACCGATACTACCTGTGGTACTACGTAGATCATCAACCCCGACACAACCAAAATCGACACCACGACGATCATCGCCGGATATATCATCGCTTGCATCATTTTTTGCCGCAGCGCATGGCTACCTTCCAGCACGTCAGCCAGTCGCAGCATAACTGTACCCAGTTGACCACTGTGTTCTCCAGCCTCGACCAACGCCCGGTAGAGCGGGTTAAAACTATTGTCAAATCGCTCCAGCGCCCGGCAGAGCTGAAAGCCGGCTAGGATATCGTTTCGCACGCCGGATAACACATCTCTTACGCGTATGTCATCGCTTTGCTCAATCAACGCCGAGAGGCTTCTTTCCAAAGGCAAGCCTGCTGCGAGCAATGTGCCCCACTGGCGGGTAAGTAACGATAAAGCTGCGTGACGGATACGCCAGCGCCGCCCTGCATGACGGGCGGTTTGCTGGCCAAGCGTGATCAGCTCGGTAGCAAACAAACCCTGCTCTAACAGCTGGCTTTTAGCATGTCGCTGGGAATCTGCCTCTACGACGCCATTTTGTTCAGCGCCTTCCAGGCTGAGGGCTTTGTAACGAAACGCTGTCATAGGCGCAAGGGTTGGATGGCGATAAATCAGTCTTGCAGAAGTAGGGCATAACAGCAGGAAGAAGCCTTTTTCAATATGAAACAGGTCTGAGCTTATAGACTTATTTGGACTTTTCTTCCAGACCGACATCCTGCAATGAGCTACCCAAGTCGGTTTTGTCTGCGTCACGCCCTTTCAACTTGATTTGCAGACGCATGTCATTTACCGAATCGGCATAACGTAAGGCGTCCTTGAAACTTATCTTGTCTGCCTCGTGCAAATCAAACAGTGCCTGATCAAATGTTTGCATACCAATTTCACGCGATCTTTTCATCACTTCTTTTATTTCACCCACATCACCCTTGAAGATCAGTTCCGAGATCAACGGAGAGTTAAGCATTATCTCAACCGCAGCTATACGGCCCTTGCCGGACTTATGTGGCAACAGGCGTTGCGCGACCAGCCCACGTATATTCAGCGACAAATCCATCAACAACTGGTGCCGCCTCTCTTCGGGAAAAAAGTTGATTATGCGATCCAGCGCCTGGTTCGCGCTGTTGGCGTGCAAAGTCGCCAGCGCCAGGTGGCCAGTTTCGGAAAATGTGATTGCGTGCTCCATGGCTTCACGATCGCGTATCTCGCCCATCAGGATAACATCCGGTGCCTGGCGTAAAGTGTTTTTCAGCGCTATATCCCAGCCATCTGTATCTATACCGACCTCACGCTGCGTGATAACGCAATTTTTGTGCTCGTGCACGTATTCAATTGGATCTTCTATGGTGATTATGTGGTCGTAGGTGTTTTCGTTGCGGTGATCTACCAACGCAGCTAGCGAGGTACTCTTGCCAGTGCCTGTACCACCAACAAAAACTACCAGGCCACGTTTGTGCAGTGCCAACTCCTTGATAACCGACGGCAGCCCCAGTTCGTCAATGGAAGGAATCTTCATATTAATCGCTCTGCAAACCAGGCCCACCCTGCCACGTTGCACAAAAGCGTTGGCTCTAAAACGCCCAATTCCTGCCGGAGAAATAGCGAAATTGCACTCACTGGTTGCATCAAACTCCGCCGCTTGACGGTCGTTCATGATGGAGCGCGACAGCTCACCAGTATGGATGGCGTTGAGAGCCTGATTTGACACTGGCATAACCTTGCCGTCCACCTTGATAGCCGGTGGGAACCCATCGGTTATAAAAAGGTCGGAGCCCTTCTTTTGCACCATCAGGCGCAACAGATCGTGCATAAACTTTATGCTTTGATCCCGCTCCATACTTTAGCCCATGCTATCGCTTGCTGGCACGTCAATTACCAACCTGCTTTCCCCATCGAATCACGGTCTACCGCCTTGAGTTTGGCTTCTTCGACAGAGATGGTATTGCTTTTCAACAGCTGCATCAAGTCCTGATCAAGCGTCTTCATACCGTACTTTTGCCCGGTCTGGATTGAAGAATACATTTGCGCCACCTTTGCTTCCCTGATCAGATTCCTGATCGCCGGGGTTCCTATCATGATCTCGTGGGCCGCTACCCTTCCACTGCCGTCTTTGGTCTTGAGCAAGGTTTGCGAGATAACCGCCCGCAAAGACTCCGAGAGCATGGCGCGAATCATCTCCTTTTCGGCCGCCGGAAAAACATCAATTATACGGTCTATCGTTTTGGCTGCGCTGGAGGTATGCAAGGTGCCAAACACCAAATGCCCGGTCTCGGCTCCTGTAAGAGCCAGGCGTATGGTTTCCAGATCACGCATTTCACCAACCAGAATAACGTCTGGATCTTCACGCAAAGCAGAACGCAGCGCGTTGTTAAAAGATAGCGTATTAGGACCCACCTCTCTTTGGTTGATGAGGCTTTTCTTGGCTTGATGTACAAATTCAATCGGATCTTCAATGGTCAATATATGACCATAATCATTTTCGTTAATATGGTCTATAATTGCCGCCAGCGTCGTCGACTTGCCTGATCCGGTAGGGCCGGTCACCAATATAATGCCACGCGGTGTCTCGGCTATTTCCTTGAAGACTTCGGGCGCCTTAAGGTCTTCGAGAGAAAGCACTATCGATGGAATGGTGCGAAAAACTGCGCCGGCACCACGATACTGGTTGAAGGCGTTGACACGAAAACGCGCCAGATTAGGGATTTCGAAAGAAAAGTCACATTCCAGGTTTTCTTCGTAATCCTTGCGCTGACCATCATTCATGATGTCATACACCATGTTGTGCACTTCTGTATGACTCAATGGCGGTAAATTGATACGGCGCACATCGCCATGCACACGAATCATAGGCGGCAAGCCAGCGGAAAGGTGCAAGTCAGAAGCCTTGTTTTTGACACCAAAAGCCAAAAGTTCGGCAATATTCATTGTTTATCTCTTTGTCTGTTGCGCGCGCAGCGCTTTTTCAAATAAAACAGTGCCGAATTATGAGGCTAATTAATAGTAACCTGCAAGCTGTCAGGGAACGTATCCGCAAAGCATCCAAAACTGCCGGGCGCAATGCAGCTGATATCAAACTGCTCGCGGTCAGCAAAACAAGGCCTGCCGAAGATCTGCTCGACGCCATACAGGCCGGGCAGCTTGCATTTGGCGAAAGCTACGCGCAAGAAGCGATAGACAAAATCAAGGCGGTCAACGCCGCCCTGTCGGCCACGCCCGCACCAATCGACAATCCGTCAGAAACCGGTGATACAGGCGCAGCATCGTTACAATGGCATTTTATTGGTTCGGTGCAAAGCAACAAAACACGCGATGTCGCGCTGCATTTCGACTGGGTACACAGCGTAGATCGACTTAGAATAGCCCGGCGTCTATCCGAACAACGCCCACCAGACTTGGCGCCCCTGCAAGTTTGTCTACAGGTTAACATTTCCGAAGAAGCCAGCAAGGGCGGCTGCCATCCTGACGAAACAGCCGATTTGTGCCTGGCTATCAGTCGCCTGCCTCGCCTGCAGTTGCGTGGGTTAATGGCTATCCCGTCAACAGCGCAAGTTATGGATCCGGCAACAGCGGGGCGACCCTTTGCCATGCTGGCTGCCTTATGGGAAAAAATTCGCGCTCAACAACCAGCCTGTTTCGACACCCTGTCAATGGGTATGAGCCACGACCTGGAGGCAGCCATCAGCGAAGGAGCCACCATCGTACGCATTGGCACTGCAATTTTCGGGCATCGCCAAGGCAAAAACACAAACTCAGATTGAGCTGGCAAGCCAGCTAATGGACGGGGGCGTCTTGAGAACCCCAAATCCTGGCACAGCGTAACCCTGCGCTTGCCGTGTGGTCTGCATACAGTGCGACGGACGATCTGGGTGACGTCGTTCTTCTCCTCTCTACTCAGTCCTTGTACTCTCGAAAACCGGCAAGCAGCTCAGCAAACGACTTCGGATTGTATTTACCGAACCCCTCTTCATCAACATATACAAAGTCGTATTCAACTTCCGACTGCATAGAGTTTACATCCTCGCACCACTGTCGGAGGCGTTGCGTTTTAAGCGGTACATCCAGATCTTCCTGCCCTTTGGTTTCCAACACGACCACCCGACCATCTGTCAACTTGACCAGAAAATCCGGGTAGTAATTGGAGATGTCGCCACCGGCGTTCACATAGTCCAGTTTGAAATGTACAGCCAGGTAGTTTTTGGCGAAAGACGCCACATCGGCGCATTCATCCAGAAAGCTGGCGAATTGCAACTCAAAGTGGCTGTCGCCGATCACACGGTTGAACACGCTCTTTTTCGGCATCAGGTACCCCTGGTCTTTCACCACGAAGGGCCGTGTCTGCCTCAGCTTGATCGTGTCCCGTATCTTCGCATCGCCCTTGTCCCTTACGGTCAGATCGTTGATCGCCTTCTTGAAGGTCTCGATCACCGTCTTGGTCGCCGCCAGTTCCGAAAGGTTGCGTAAGGTATTTGGTAATTCCATTTCAACGGGCTGGCCGAACAGATCATTCTGCACGAAACCCTTGACCTTCCCATACAAAACGTCATACCCGCTGACCAACCGCAATTCCTTCATGACAGTTTGGGCAAAATACCCGACTACACTGCGGTAATCCGCCACCCCGGCACTATCGAGAATTGTGGTGTGGGTAACCTCGCCCGTCGTAACGTCCTTGAACACGATCTCGCGCTGCTCTTTCTCAGAGAAGTGCTGATAGGCCACTGCCTTAAAGTTCATTGCGCCTGAATCCAGGTCGGCAAGGCTCTTGTATTCCCGATAAACACGCGGCGTTAGCACTGGAATTTCAATATCCAGAGCGTCGATGTCCTTCTTCTCATTATCCTTATCGACCTCCACCACCAGCGGTGTCTTGGGCTTGGCGCCTTCGCCCATGGCCTTGCGTTCCAGCTCGACCCCCTCGGCCTGAATGGACTCCACAAAATCCATAAAAGCATCCGTGCCCACCACGCTGACATACTCTTCCACGCCACCCGGATACATCTTGCGCAATCCTCGTCCCAGGGTTTGCTCAGGCAGGATATTGCTCTTGGCCGAATAGGACCGCAGCCCGACGATGGTGGTCACATTGCGCACGTCCCAGCCTTCTTTTAGCATCAGTACCGACACGATGGCCTTGTAGCGACTTTCCATCGAATCAATTTCATTCGACTGCTTGCGCAACGTCTCCAGCTCGTCCTTGGCTTTGCCCGATTGCGCCTCGGAAATCTCACCGTTATTCTTGGTGTGGATCACCAGCACGGCATCATTCAGGTCTGGATAGCACCCTTCCAGATACTCCGCCACGTCATCGCAGTTCTTGGTGTCGTCGGTCATTACGAACAGGATAGCCTTCTTGCCCAGCTTTTCATGCTCGGCATAGGTCTTGCGCCACTCGATCACACCAAGGTCCAGATAATCCGCGTACTTCTCCGTGTAGCGCACGCTCTGCTGTTCTTGCAGTTTGGCGCGGCTGGCGGCATCCGGCAGCACCGGATGCTTCACCACATTCTGCGAAATCGCCTCGACCAGCGGATAGTCGGAGACGGTCTGTACGAAGATCGCGCCGTTGTTGTGCTTCGGCGTCGCCGTCACATCCAGTTGCAGGCTGAGCGCATCGCCCTTCTGCAACAGCCGGTTGTGAATGCCCTCGATAGACTTGAACCAGGCCAGCTTCGCGTCGTGAATGTGGTGCGCTTCGTCGTTCAGCACCATTAACTCGTCGATGTCGCGCACGATGTCGCCCAGGTCCACGGTGGAATCAGTGGTCGCCCCTGTCGGCCGTGCGCCGAAAAAATAGTCCATGCTGTTGTCATCATCCGGCGAGGGTGGAACCTCGTTGCCGGAATAGACGCGGTGGATATTGGTCAGGAAGATATTACCGGTGGGCCGCGTTACCCGCACCTCGTCTTGCAGGTGCAGGGTCAACTGAAAATCATCCCGCCAGTTGCGCCCGTTGAAACCGTTGTCCGGGATCGCCGGATCCTCGAAGAAAATGCGCAGCCCCGCGAAGTCCTTGTAGATACGGTCTAAAACAATGATATTGGGCGCGATCACCAGAAAATTCCGCGCCAGATCGGAATCCAGCTCATAGGTCTTGTGAAAGAAGCCCCAGGCCAGCGCCAGGCTCATCACCTTGGTCTTGCCGCTACCGGTGGCCATCTTCACTACATAACGCCGCCAGCTCTCGTCGAACATCTGCGCCGACACGGCACCGCTGCTGTCGAAGCGCATCAGGTCGAACTTGTCCTTGGCACCCACCACGTCATACAGATAGACGATGGTTTCCAGCGCCTCGCGCTGGGCAAAGAAATACTGGAAGGTCGCCATGTTGCCATCGGCTTGCGGCAATAGATGGGGCTCCTTGAACCACCAGTTCAGCAGGCTTTTGCTGGTGTCGGTCGCGCCCGCATAGCCGCCGTCGCGGAACTCCTTCACCTTGCGGCGCAACGGGTGCACCAGCGGCGGCATCAGCTTGTCCGCGCTGGTCTCGCGGAGCGCCTCATCCGCCGGAAACCAGCGGATTTCCGGGTCGAGAATGGCGTGGGGCGAGTCGGGAAAGTCAGGATGCAAGGCCATTACTTCTTCCCTACCACGGCGACATCGACAATGGTCATGGTGTCGTTGCCGAAGATGTCCACCACTTTCACCGCCACCTTGCGCTGGCTCGGCCTGCCTTGCCAGCAGGTAGGCGGGCATTCATGCGCGACGCTCACAAGTTCCAGCGAGCGGTCCTTTTTGGTGCGGAAGCTCTGCCACTCGTTTTCGAAGACAAAGTCGCCCGTCCATTGCTCCTCGATCTCGCCGCTTTCCAGGTTCCGCACCCGGATGATCTCGCGCTTACTCTCGAAGTCAAAATCGACGCTCCAGTAGTCGATCCAGTCGGTCCAGTGCTGGGTCAGTTGCTCGCGGCTGATAATGCCGTCCTTGTCGGCGCTTACCTTCACAATCTGACCGCGTTCGACCACGATCCTGCTGCCTTTCTTGTTCAGGCTGGCCTCGGCGTTGGTGATGGAATCCTGCGAATAGAACACCGAGAAATCGGTCAACTCCACCGATAGCGTATCGCCTTTAATGTGCGGTTTAACCTCGATGAAGGAGACATCGTGGAACACCACCTGGTTCTTTTCTACCGCCCGCTTGTCGAACACCTCGGCGGGGATGTACTTGGGCGCAATGTCGATGCCCTTGCCACGCGCCTCGTCGAGCACATTGGGGAACAGACCCATCTCGAATTCGAAACCAAGAATGTCCACCCTGGTGATGCGATGCTTGCGACACTCGAGGATGATCTCCTCGACGAATAGCCTTGTGACCGGCAGGTTT
>Ga0209562_1000053_pt1 | contig 62547 bp, 69 predicted proteins | sample WorMetvacBELIZE2_FD_187399 | JGI IMG/M metagenome (GOLD analysis project Ga0209562, IMG submission 187399) | Marine gutless worms symbiont microbial communities from Max Planck institute for Marine Microbiology, Germany - Olavius vacuus BELIZE.2... | ecosystem: Host-associated > Annelida >... | reverse complement strand
CCCCACCGTCTCCATGGGCATAGGCCCGATGCACGGCATCTATCAGGCCTTTTTCATGCGCTATCTTCACAACCGCGGCCTGTCGGATGCAGGGGATCGCAAGGTGTGGTGTTTTGTCGGCGACGGTGAGACGGACGAACCCGAAAGCCTCGGCTCCATCGCCCTGGCGGGACGTGAGCATCTGAACAACCTTATTTTTGTGGTCAACTGCAACCTGCAACGGCTCGATGGGCCGGTACGCGGCAACGGGAAGATCATCCAGGAGCTCGAAGGCGTGTTCAAAGGCGCCGGCTGGGAGGTGATCAAGGTGGTATGGGGCGATCAATGGGATCCCCTGTTTGAACGCGACAACGACGGCCTAATGCAAAAACGCATGGACGAATGCGTCGACGGCGAATTCCAGAGCTTTAAAAGCAAAGGCGGCGCCTACACCAGGGATTATTTCTTTGGCGCCTATCCCGAGCTGAAAGAGCGGGTGGCGCATATGTCGGACGATGACATTTACCGCCTGAATCGCGGCGGCCACGATCCGGTCAAGGTCTATAACGCCTATGCCCGCGCGGTCGCCGCCGTCGACCGACCGGTGGTGATACTGGCGAAAACGGTCAAGGGTTATGGCACTGGCCATAGCGGCGAGAGCCTGAACACCACCCACTCGATGAAAAAGCTGGATCTGGAAAGCCTACGCTCCTTCCGCGATCGATTCGACATTCCGGTTCCGGATTCCAAGCTCGAGGAACTGCCATTTTACGCCCCGGCCAGGGACAGCCGCGAGTTCGAATACCTGATGGAAAGGCGCAAGGCCCTGGGCGGCTTTCTGCCCCAGCGCCGCACCAAGGTGAAAAAGTTGACAACGCCAAAATTGGCGTCGCTTGACACCCATCTGCAAGGCTCGGGCGAGCGCGAGATGTCGAGCACCATGGCATTTGTGCGGATTTTCTCCAGCCTGCTGCGCGATAAAAATATCGGCAAATATATAGTGCCCATGGTGCCGGACGAAGCGCGCACCTTCGGCATGGAAGGGTTATTTCGCCAGCTTGGCATCTATACCAGCGAGGGGCAGAAATACACCCCTGAGGATTCGGATCAGGTGATGTACTACCGCGAAGACAAGGAGGGTCAGATCATCGAATGCGGCATCAACGAAATCGGCGCTCTCAGCGCCTTCGCCGCCGCCGGCACCGCCGGGGTGGTGAGTGACCGGCCAATGATTCCCTTTTTCGTCTTCTACTCCATGTTCGGTTTTCAGCGCACCGGCGATTTCTGCTGGGCCGCCGGCGACCTGCAGGCCAACGGCTTTTTAATCGGCGCGACCAGCGGGCGCACCACCCTTGCGGGAGAGGGGTTGCAACACCTCGACGGCCACAGCCATATGCTTGCCAACACCGTACCCAACTGCGTCAGTTACGATCCGGCCTTCGCCTACGAACTGGCGGTGATTCTCACCGATGGTCTGAAGAAGATGTATCACGAAGACTACAAAGGCTACTACTACATCACCATTGGCAACGAGAACTACGCGCACCCCCCAATGCCCAAGGGGGTGGAGCAGGGAATCATCGATGGACTCTATCGCTATGGCGTGTACGGCAAAGGGTGCAAGCTCAAGGTCAAGCTGCTTGGCAGCGGCGCTATTCTTCGCGAGGCCATAGCCGCAGCCGAATTGCTTGATAAGGAATTCGGCGTCGGCAGCGAAGTGTTCAGCGCCACCAGTTTCAATAATCTGGTGCGCGACATGGAGGATTGCGAGCGAAGCGCGCGCCTGTCGGTGGGCAAGCCCAAACAAAGTCTGGTGGCGCGCACTTTCAATGACGACGCTCCGGTGGTGGCGGCGACCGACTTCATCAAAACTTATGCTTCGCGCATCGCGCCGGACGTCACCGGGCCTTTTGTGGCTCTTGGCACCGATGGATTTGGCCGCTCGGACAATCGCGCCAACCTGCGCGAGTTCTTTGAAGTGAACGCCGCGCATATCGCCTACGCCGCTTTGACGCAACTGAACCGACAGGGTGGGGTGAGCGCCAAAGCTCTCACCGATGCGCGCAAAAAACTCTGCCTGGCCGACAACCGCCCCAACCCTCTGTACGCATAGGAGAAGGCGATGAGCATGGAGATACGCGTTCCTGATCTTGGGGTGGATTCCGCCGAAGTGATAGAAATTCTGGCGCAACCGGGCGACAGGGTCGAAGCCGAGCAGGGATTGGTGATGGTCGAATCCGACAAGGCGAGCATGGAGATACCCTCGCCCCAGGCGGGTGTGGTGGAAAAGCTGCTGGTCAAAATAGGCGATGCGATCAGCTCGGGTCAGGAGCTGGCGCTTTTAAGCGGCGCTGAATCTGCCCAGTTGGAGGAGGCGCCACCCGCCGCAAACTCGCCTCAGGCGGATGCTCCGACGCAACAACCTGTGCGGGCGCCGGCCACCAGTTCCGCTCCGGCGCAAGCCGCCGACGCAGTTAGCAAGGCAACCGATGCGACCGCCTCGCCCATCTACGCTGGCCCGGCTGTGCGCAAGCTGGCGCGCCATTTGGGATTGGACCTGGCGAAAATTACTCCAGGTGGGCCAAACGGCCGCATGCTCAAGGAAGACCTGCACGCCTTTGTACGCAATGCCATGAAAAGTGGAGGCAGCGCAGGCGCGCCTTCCTTGGGAACAGGGGTTGGCTACGCTTCCGCTCCGGTTGGCGACATCAACTTCGCCCAGTTCGGTGATGTACGGATAGAGCCGATGACACGTTTGCACCAGCTCACGGCGGACAATATGGTCAAGACCGCGCTGGTGGCGCCACAGGTCACCCAGTTTGACAACGCCGATATTACCGACCTCGAGGCCTTTCGCAAATCCATGCAGGATGAGGCTGCGAAGCGCGAGGTAAAACTCACTCTGGTGGCTTTTCTGGTAATGGCGGCGGCCAAAGCCCTGCGCGCCATGCCGCAGGTGAACGTATCGGTGGATGCGCACCAGATCATTCACAAGGACTACTGCAATATCGGCCTGGCGGTGGATACCCCCGCCGGGTTGATGGTGCCGGTTATCAAGGACGCGGATGCCAAGGGTCTGTTGCAATTGGCGGGAGAAATTAGCGATCTTGCCGGCAAGGCGCGCAAAAAAGCCCTTAAACCGGCGGAGATGCAGGGCGGCTGTTTCACCATCTCCAGCCTTGGCGGCATAGGAGGTAGTAATTTTACTCCTTTGGTCAACCACCCAGAAGTAGCCATCCTGGGCGTATGCAAAAGCAGCATGCAACCCGTGTGGAACGGCAAGGAGTTTGTTCCGCGTCTCCTCTGTCCGCTGGCCCTGTCCTATGACCACCGCGCCGTCAACGGCGCGGAAGGCGCGCGCTTTTTGCGTTTGCTGGCCGACTGGCTGGAGGATCCGCGCAAGATGCTGTTGTAAACGCTCGTCATGGATGTCTCGGCATCCGGGAGCTGAACACACCACTGGCTTCGCACGTTTGTGTCAGCCTATTGAAAACACTTGATCGGTGTATTCAGTAACTCAGGTTCCTGACTGTTGTAATCACTTACTATGGAATTAGTACAAGCTTTGACCCTTGCGCTTGTGCAGGGGCTTACCGAATTTCTGCCGATTTCCAGTTCGGCCCACCTGGTGATAACTTCGAAGTTGCTGGGTTGGGCGGATCAGGGTTTGGCGTTTGACCTTGGTCTGCATCTCGGCACCCTGGCTGCGGTCATGGGCTATTTCTGGCGCGACCTTGCCGGCTACCTGGGCGTGTTGCGATATTGGCGTAAGCATCCTTATTGGCGCGAACTGCTGCTGCTGGCCTTCGCCAGCCTGCCGGCTGCAGTACTGGGCCTGTTGCTGGCGGAATGGGTGGAGACCAATCTGCGGAGCCTGGTAATCATTGTTATCGCCAATACGTTCTTTGCCCTGTTGCTGTGGCTGGCGGATAGTCGTTCGCGCGCTTCGGAGCAAAGCCAACGCCTGTTGGCGCGCGACATGCCCTGGATTTATGCGCTGGGGATAGGTTGCGCCCAGGCGTTGGCGTTTATCCCCGGCGCATCCCGCTCGGGGGTGACTCTGAGCGCGGCGCTATTTCTCGGGCTGTCGCGTCAGGAAGCGGCGAGGTTCAGCTTTCTGCTTTCCATCCCCATAATCCTTGGCGGCGGATTGTTAACCCTGGGCGATCTTGTCGGAACCGGCGCGCGTCCCGAAATGCTGCTGCTGTTGCTGGCCATAGGCACAGCTTTTGTGATCGCGCTGGCGTGCATAGGCTTGTTCATGCGCATGATCGCGAACATGTCGCTAAGCTTGTTTGTGTTGTACCGTCTTATCCTGAGCGGCTTTCTTCTAGTTTGGTTGATCTGATGTTTTCCATTTTTCAACAAGCGGGTTATTTCCTCTACCGCAACTATCTTTACTTTCTGCCGGTGATTATCGCCTTTGCCTTGCTGGCCAACCTGATCACCCAGCCGCAAATGCCCGATGACTCAAAGTTGAGCATGACGGGCTTGATCGATTTTTACACCGATTCCAATCTTTTTCTCCTGCCCCTTACCTATCTGTTTGGCTTTCCCTTCGTGCTCACTATCGCGAACAGACGGATCAACCAACCGGATGAGTCTGTAGGCGCCTGCCTGTCCGCAGCGCTGGTTGGTTGTTGGTATGCGGTGTTCGGCTTCGTATTGGTGGTGTTTACACTTGGCGCCGGCATCTATCTCCTGCTCAGCCTGCTGACACAACTCATTGGTTTGAACGCCGGCCTGCTCTACTTTGTGGTGGTGGGGCTGGCGATATATGTAATGCTGCGCCTGTCGCTGTTATTGCCCGCCTTGATTGAAGACAGGCTGCCGCCGCACAAGGCGGCGCTGCAAAGCTTCTTCGCCACGCGCGGGCGCATGATGATGGTATTGGGCGCCTATGCCCTGATTATCGCCATGAGCATTGGCGCGCTGGTGGTGCTCAACCTCATCTCGCTTCTTGTTGGCGAAAGGTTGAGCCTTGCTCTGACCGGGTTGGTGGATGTGCACCTCAATGTGCTGCTGCTGATAGTCTTTTATCGCATGTACCTGCTGGACAAGACGCCACAGGAGTAGTTTTTTCGACACAACCACGACTAACCGGTCTTCCTGATTCATTGAGTGAAAACCGGAATACATCTTGACGCCCAGCACAAGCGCGGGTAACATGCGCGACCCTTTTGCCGGGTCAGGGGTGTAAAACACCATCTCCGGCATGAACCTTAGCCTTGATTTTTATGAAGGATCAGAAGATTCGGATCAAGTTGAAGGCGTTCGATCACAGGTTGATAGACATGTCGACGCGCCAGATAGTTGATACCGCGAAACGCACCGGTGCGCAGGTGGTCGGCCCTATACCGCTGCCCACACGTCGTGAGCGTTTTACCACGCTTATTTCGCCGCATGTTAATAAGGATGCACGCGACCAGTATGAGATTCGCACCCACAATCGTCTGATCGACATTGTTTCCCCCACCGACAAGACGGTCGATTCATTGATGAAGCTTGATCTTGCCTCTGGTGTGGAGGTGCAGATAAGCCTCGACAAGCTGGCTTCGTAGGTGGTGGATCGTGGTTGAGTTGCTTGGTTTCAAACGCGGCCAGACGCGAATTTACAAGGACGACGGCACGGCCGTGGCGGTAAGTGTGCTGGAGGTGACTCCCAACCGCGTAGTGCAATTGAAAAACAAGGAAAAGGACGGCTACAACGCCGTGCAGGTGACGGTCGGTGAGCAGAAAAGTCAAAGACTTGCCAAGGGTCTGAAAATGCACTACGCCAAACACAAGGTAAATCCCGGCGTGGCGCTACGCGAGTTTCGCGTGGAAGAGCTTCCCGAACTCAGCCCCGGGGCTGAACTCGACCTCGAAAGTTTTAAAGGAGTAGACAGGGTTGATGTCATTGGCACATCCAAGGGTCGCGGTTTTACCGGCGCCATCAAGCGCTGGAATTTCTCCCGCCAGGACGAAACCCACGGCAACTCCCTGTCGCACCGCGCGCTTGGTTCAATTGGACAGTGTCAGTTTCCAGGCCGGGTGTTCAAAGGAAAAAAAATGGCAGGCCACATGGGCGATGCGCGGGTTACCCAGATGTCGCTGAAAGTGGAGCGTTGCGACGTCGAAAACAATCTGCTGCTGGTGGCCGGGTCTGTACCCGGACCGGTGGGCGGATTGGTGCAACTGCGACCGGCGCGAAAGAATCAGGGCGCATAGGGAGATAGCAAATAATGCAGGTTCAGGTACACCAGGCGCAACCACTCGAACTCGACGATGCCGTATTTGCACGCGCCTATAACAAGTCGCTGGTGCATCAACTGGTGGTGGCCCACCAGGCGGCCGCACGTCAGGGCTCGCATCAACAGAAAACACGCTCCATGGTCAGGGGCGGCGGCAAGAAACCCTGGCGGCAGAAAGGTACCGGGCGTGCTCGCGCCGGTACAAGCAGCAGCCCAATCTGGCGTGGCGGCGGCGCTACCTTTGCCCGCAAGCCGCGCGATTACTCGGTCAAGCTCAACCGCAAGATGCGTCGCGCCGCCATGCAGTCAATTCTTTCACAGCTTCTACGCGAAGGACGTCTCACTATAGTGGAGGACAGCCTGCTGCAACTGCCCGACCCCAGGGTCAAGGCATTCAAGACGGCCTTGGGCGACTTGCTGGGTGACAAGCTTGCATTGCTGGTCACCAACAAGCTCAACACCAACCTGTTACTGGGTTCGCGCAATCTGCCGCGCATCCGCGTTGAGGAAGTTGCATCCCTAAGCCCGGTCAGCCTGGTGCGGGCCGAGCAGGTGGTTGTCGTCAAAAGCGCCCTCAAACAACTCGCCGCTGGATTGTCATTGCAAGGAAATGAATCCGCTGTAAGCGAAACAGCGGAAACAGCGGAAACAGCGGAAACAGCGGAAACAGCAAAGGAACAGGCAAATGGTTAATTACGACCTGATCCGCAAGGTGCGCCTTTGTCCGCGTGTGTCCGAAAAAGCCACCCGTGTGGCCGATGCGCACAACCAGTATGTGTTCACTGTGGCGAAGGATGCCGCCAAACCGGCCATTCGCTACGCGGTGGAAAAACTCTTTGGGGTGAATGTGACTTCGGTCAATGTCACCAATCGCAAGTCGGAGGTTCGCCGCACAGTACGAGGTTACGGCAAACGCGGCGCTTATCGCAAGGCCTATGTCACCATCCGGCAGGGCGAGGAGATTAACTTTCAAGTGAGTGACGCCTGATGCCGCTGAAGCAATCAAAACCCACTTCTCCGGGACGTCGCCACCGCTCAACCGTATTTACGCCGGGGTTGCACAAGGGTAAACCCTACAAGGCTTTGACCCGTGCGCCCGCGGGAAAATGCGGCGGACGCAACAATACCGGTCGCATCACTGTGCGTCATCGCGGCGGCGGTACGCGCGGCCTGTATCGCGTGATCGATTTCAAACGCAAGCGCGACGGCGTCAAGGCGCGGGTTGAGCGCATCGAGTACGATCCCAACCGCACCGCGCATATTGCTTTGTTGTGCTATGTCGACGGCCAACGCGCCTATATTCTCGCGCCTAAGGGATTGCGTATGGGCGACGAGATAGAATCAGGCGCCACTGCCCCTTTTAAGGTGGGTAACGCCATGCCCATGCGCAATATGCCGCTTGGCAGCCAGGTGCATTGCGTGGAACTCAAGATTGGCGGCGGCGCTCAGCTTATCCGCAGCGCCGGAGCATCCGCCCAGCTTGTCTCGCGTGAAGGTGATTATGTGTTGCTGCGCCTAAAGTCGGGCGAAACCCGTCGCCTGCCAAGCGAATGCCGCGCCACACTCGGCGAGGTAGGCAATGGCGAGCACAGTCTTCGCTCCATCGGTAAGGCTGGCGCCAAGCGTTGGCAGGGCATAAGGCCCACGGTGCGTGGCGTGGCAATGAACCCGGTGGATCACCCGCACGGCGGCGGTGAAGGCCGAACCTCGGGCGGACGTCACCCGGTTACGCCCTGGGGCAAGCCGACCAAGGGCTATAAGACCCGCGGCAAACGCCCGTCCGATTCCATGATTCTGCGCCGTCGCGGCAATAAATAAGGAGGAACCAGTTTTATGCCACGATCATTTCGCAAAGGCCCATTCATTGACCGTTCGTTGCTTGCTAAGGTGGAAAAGGCGGTTGCCGCCAATGATCGCAAGCCGATTAAAACCTGGTCGCGCGCCTCGATGATTCTTCCCGATATGGTTGGGCTCACCATAGCGGTGCACAACGGACGTCAGCATGTGCCGGTGCATATCAGTGAAAACATGGTTGGCCACAAGCTTGGCGAATTCGCTCTGACGCGAACTTTCAAGATGCATTCGGGCGACAGGAAAACCAAATAGAGGCCGGAGATAGATGAGTATGCAAACCCACGCCACCGCCAAAGGGCTCAGACTTTCGCCGCTTAAGATGCAACTGGTGGCTAAGCAGGTGCGTGGCCTGCCGGTTGAAAAGGCGATGTTGTTGCTCAAATTCGGCAAGACCAAGGCTTCCACCCTGATGTACAAGGTGGTCAACTCGGCGGTGACCAACGCGGAAAACAACCAAGGCGCGGATATCGACAGACTCATGATCTCCAGTGTGCTGGTCAACGAGGGGCCACGCCTGAAGCGCATCAAACCGCGCGCGCGCGGCCGGGCCGATCGCATCACCAAGCGTTCCTGCCATGTGACGGTGGGTGTAACCGAGCGCGGAGCATAGTATGGGGCAGAAGGTCAATCCGGTCGGTATTCGTCTCGGCATCATCAAGCAGCATAAATCCATCTGGTATGCCGACAAACGCCAATACACAAAAAACCTGCACGCGGATATCCGTCTAAGGGCGCGCCTGACCGAATTGCTGAAAAACGCTTCGGTAAGCCTGATTCAGATCGACATGCTGGCGAAAACCGCCAGGGTCACCATTCATACCGCGCGTCCTGGTCTGGTGATTGGCAAGAAGGGCGACGATCTGGCCAAGCTGCGCCTGATTGCTGAGAAAGAACTCGGACGTTCAACCCACATCAATATCCGCGAGGTTTCCAAGCCGGATATCGACGCCAAGCTGGTTGCACAGAGCATTGCCAACCAGTTGGAAAAACGCGTGATGTTTCGTCGCGCCATGAAGCGCGCGGTGCAAAACGCCATGCGCTCAGGCGCCGAGGGAGTGAAGATCAGGCTTAGCGGTCGTTTGGGCGGCGCCGAGATAGCGCGGAACGAATTGCAGAAAGAAGGGCGCATTCCCCTGCATACCTTCCGTGCGGATATCGACTACGCCACCCACAATGCACTTACTACCTACGGGATCATTGGCGTGTCCGTATGGATTTACAAGGGCGAGGTTTTGGACGGCATGGCGGCGGCCGAAGCGGCTCGTCAGCAGCAGTAAGGAGTCAGAAACGTGTTACAGCCGAAAAAGACCAAGTACCGCAAGGCGCAGAAGGGGCGCAACCGTGGTTTGGCGCATCGCGGATCAAGTGTGGCCTTTGGCGAGTTTGGCCTGCAGGCGACTGATCGGGGGCGCATGACCTCGCGCCAGATCGAATCCGCTCGTCGCGCCATTACCCGCCATGTCAAACGCGGCGGCAAGATCTGGATTCGCGTCTTTCCCGACAAGCCCATTACCAAGAAGCCGCTTGAAGTACGCCAGGGCAAGGGCAAGGGCGGCGTTGAATACTATGTGGCGCAGATTCGCCCTGGTCGGGTGCTGTATGAAATTGAAGGCGTGGATGAGACCACGGCGCGTGAGTCTTTCCGTCTGGCGGCCGCTAAACTTCCTTTTACCACCACCTTTGTAAGGCGGGCGCACGGATGAAACATAAACAGCAACTGGCGAACCTCGCCGGGTGGCGCGCCGCCTCGCTTGAAGAGTTGGACAAAAAACTCGCTGAGTTGGACAAGGATTTGCAGTCTTTTCGCTTACAAAAGGCCACCGGACAATTGGGGCAGAATCACCTGCTCGCCTCTACAAGGCGCGATATCGCCAGGATAAAAACGGTGATGAACGAAACAACCAGGGAAGCCGGCAAGGAAGAAAGTTCCAGGAAAAAGGCATGAACGAACAACACACAAATGCGCAGCCTGGGGCCCCACGCCAGGGGGAACAACGCAAGGGACGCCAGCGCAGCGGCAGGGTAGTGAGCGCCATGATGCACAAGACCTGCGTGGTACGGGTTGAGCGCCAGGTTAAGCACCCGCTCTATGGCAAGTTTTTGCTTCGTTCATCCAAAATGCACGTGCACGACGAAACCAACCGCGCGCAAGCAGGCGATTATGTCACCATACGCGAGACCCGCCCAAGATCGAAAACCAAAACCTGGGAGTTGGTGAGCATAGACAGGCCCGCTGATCCTTCCGCAAACGAGCAGGCGGGAACATGATACAAGCGCAGAGCATTCTCGATGTCGCCGACAACAGCGGCGCGCGCAAGGTGATGTGTATCAAGGTGCTTGGCGGCTCCAAGCGTCGCTATTCCTCTATCGGCAACATCATCAAGGTGGCGGTAAAGGAGGCCATTCCGCGCGGCAGGGTAAGCAAGGGTCAGGTATTGAATGCGGTGATAGTGCGTACCTGCAAGGGTATCCGCCGTTCCGACGGTTCGCTGCTGGCGTTTGACGATAACGCCGTGGTGCTGCTCAACAACCAGCTTGCGCCTATAGGCACACGGATTTTCGGACCGGTCACTCGTGAACTGCGGACCGAGAGGTTTATGCGCATTATTTCACTCGCTCCCGAAGTGCTCTAGCAGTCGAGAAAGGTTATGCAGAGGATTAAACATAACGACCAGGTAGTGGTCATAGCCGGCAAGAACAAGGGTCGCCAGGGCAAGGTTACCCGCGTACTTGAAAACAAGGTGTTTGTTTCCGGCGTCAACATGGTGAAGCGACACACCAAACCCAACCCCCTGCTTGGTCGCGCCGCCGGTATTATCGAAAAGGAAGCACCGGTGCACATTTCTAATGTTGTGCTGTTCAACAGTGAGACGGGCAAGGCGGACAGGGTTGGCTTTCGCATCGAAGACGGCAAGAAAGTCCGTTTCTATAAATCCAACGGCAAGCTGGTGTAGTTATGAACCTCATGACCACATATCGCGAAAGCGTCCGCCCCAGGCTGAAAGAAGAATTGGGGCTGGTCAACATCATGCAGGCGCCGACCATCACCAAGGTGGTGCTCAACATGGGCGTGGGCGAAGCGGTAAACGACCGCAAGGTGTTGGACAATGCCGTGGAAGACCTCACCAAAATTGCCGGGCAAAAGGCCGTGATCACCAAGGCGCGTAAATCCGTAGCCAGCTTCAAAGTGCGCGAAGGCTTTCCCATCGGCTGCAAGGTGACCCTGCGCGGTAAACGCATGTGGGACTTCATCGAGCGGTTGGTGCATATCGCCATGCCGCGGATTCGCGATTTTCGCGGCCTGCCGGTTCGCGCTTTTGATGGCAGGGGCAATTTCAATATCGGCGTCCACGAGCAGATTATCTTCCCGGAAATCGATTACGACCAGATTGACAAGTTGCGCGGGCTGGACATCACATTTGTCAGTTCAAGCAACCAGGATCAACACACCCTCGCGCTGTTACAGGCGCTTGGTTTCCCTTTCAGGACCCAGTCAGGATAATAATCATGGCGAAAAAATCGGTGGAATATCGTCAAATCAAGCGCGAAAAAACAATGCGAAAGTATGCAACCAAACGTGTTGAACTCAAGGCGAAAGTGAAAGACCTGAGCGCTTCGCTGGAAGAGCGTTTTGCCGCCCAGCTTGAGTTACAGAAACTACCGCGCAACGCCAGCCCATCGCGCCAAGTGAGCCGTTGCGCACTTACCGGAAGGGCGCACGGCGTCTATCGCAAGTTCGGCCTGGGGCGCAACAAGTTGCGCGAATACACCATGAACGGCGAAATAGCCGGGCTGCGCAAATCAAGCTGGTAGGGAGAAGAAACCGTGAGTATGCAGGATCCCATCGCCGATATGCTGACCCGTATTCGCAACGCCCAAATGGCCAAGTTGATGGATGTCGAGTGCGTCGCATCCAAAGTAAAAGTCGCCATTGCAGAAGTGCTCAAACGCGAAGGCTATATCGAGCGAATCGACCTGGTTGAGGAGAACGGCAGAAAAAAACTCTGCCTCGGTTTGCGCTATCACAATGGCCGCCCGGTCATCCAAGAACTCAAGCGCGTATCCCGCCCCAGTTTGCGACGTTACAGTCGGGCGAAGGAAATCCCTTCCGTGCGTAATGGTTATGGCGTGGCCATAGTCTCCACGGTCAAGGGCGTGTTGACTGATCGCGAGGCGCGCAGCGCCAACCTGGGCGGCGAAATCCTGGCCACGGTTTTTTAGGAGTCCGCAGTGTCACGAGTAGCCAGTTATCCCATCGCCTTACCCAAGGGGGTGAGCGTTGAACTCAGCGACAGCCAGATCAAGGTGAAAGGCGCCAAAGGCGAACTTGCGCATCAGTTGCACCCGCTGGTTGAGATCACCCTTGAAGAAGAAAAATTGCATTTTAAACAGCGTGAAAAAACGCTCAAGGCGGGCGCCAACGCCGGAACCATGCGCGCCAAGGTGGCCAATATGGTGCAGGGAGTTTCGCAGGCCTTTGTCAAAAAGCTTGAGTTACGCGGGGTTGGTTATCGCGCCCAGCTGCAGGGGAAGGTGGTGCAGCTGACCCTGGGGTATTCGCACCCTGTAAAGTATGAATTGCCCGAGGGGGTAAGCGCCGAGGCGCCGAGCCAGACGGAACTCAGCATAGTCGGCATAGACAAACAGGTGGTAGGGCAGGTGGCGGCGAATATTCGCGCGTTGCGTCCGCCCGAATGCTATCAGGGCAAGGGCGTGCGCTATGCGGACGAGCATGTGCCGCTCAAGGAAACCAAGAAGAAATAGATGATTAAAGGATAAACAGATGTCAGACAGGAACGACACCAGACTGCGCCGCGCCAAACGCGCCAGGGCGAGAATTCGCGAGCTCGGTGCGTTGCGCCTGAGTTTCCACAAAACCAACCAGCATCTCTACGCCCAACTGGTTGAACCCGTGGCTCTGGGCATGAGCGACAAGGTGCTGGCGACGCTCTCAACTTCGGGCAAGAACGCGGTCGCCAAGGGCAAGAATCTGGCCGCCGCCGAAGCCTTGGGCGGCGCGATTGCAGCCAGAGCGAAGGAGCTTGGCCACAGCAAGGTCGCCTTTGACCGGGGCGGAAACAAGTATCACGGCAGAGTCAAGAGCTTTGTCGAAGCAGCGCGCAAGAACGGGCTTGAATTTTAGGCCGGATATTCAGGAATTCGAATGGCAGCAGTGGACAAATCCCAGCAGCAGTTTTACGAAAAACTGGTGCAGGTAAAACGGGTCACCAAGGTGGTGAAGGGTGGGCGTATTCTTGCCTTTACCGCACTCACCGTAGTGGGCGACGGCAACGGGAGGGTTGGCTTTGGCAGCGGCAAGGCTCGCGAAGTGCCAGTCGCCATTCAAAAGGCCATGGACGCGGCGCGGCGCAACATGATCCGGGTCAACCTCAAGGACGCAACTTTGCACTACCCCATCACCTCGCGCTACGGTTCGTCGCAGGTGTTCATGCGGCCGGCTGCCGCCGGTACCGGCATTATCGCCGGCGGCGCGATGCGTTCGGTGCTGGAGCTCGCCGGGGTGCAGAATGTGTTGGCGAAATGTTATGGCTCGACCAACCCAATGAATGTAGTGCGCGCCACGGTGCAGGCGCTTGCCTCGCAACAGTCGGCGCAGGAGGTTGCTCGTCGTCGCCAAATCGGCGTGAAACAGATGTTCGGTGAAGAAGAAGTCGCCGAGGCGGAGGTATAAGCGGGGGAGATGGCCATGCTCAGAATCACATTGGTGAAAAGCACCGCTAAGTCGCTGGCCGCGCACAAGAACGCGGTGAAAGGCCTGGGTCTTCGTCGTATGCACGGCAGCGTAGAACGCGAGGACAACCCACGCGTGCGTGGTCAAATCAATCAAGCCAGACACCTGCTCAAGGTGGAAGAGCTCAAGGCTTAGGAAAAGGTGGAGAAAGGGTAGAAGGGCAATGTCGGAAACCATGCAATTGAACAAACTTGCCACCGCGCGCGGAGCTCGACCCAAAGCCAAGCGAGTGGGGCGTGGCATCGGCAGTGGCATGGGCAAGACCTGCGGACGTGGGCACAAGGGTTACGGCTCGCGTTCGGGAAGCGGCATCAGGCGCGGTTTTGAAGGCGGGCAGATGCCGATTCAGCGCCGTTTGCCCAAGATAGGATTTCGCTCGCGCGTTTCGCTCAACACGGAACAGTTGCCGTTGCACGCGCTGGCGCGTTTTGCCGGACAAAAGGTCACCCTTGATTCCTTGCGCGAGGCCGGGTTGATTCGTAAGAGTACCCGTTGCGTGAAGATCTATCTCAAGGGTGAATTTTCAACCAGGGTTGACGTCATTGGCGTCAAGGCGAGCAAGGGTGCGCGCGAGGCGATAGAAAAAGCAGGCGGTTCGGTGGCAGATCTACCCAAAACTTCAGCCGGCAAGCCGCAAAGTAAAAATACCGGTGGGAAAGTCGAGAAAGCGACCAAGGCAACCAAAAAAGCCGATTCGGATTCGGCAAACGCAAAGGCGAGTACACCGGCACAGGAACAGGAAGCGGCGCAAGCCTCATCGGAAAAAACGCAAGGCACGCAATTGAAAGCACAACCGGAAACACAACCTGAGGCACAGGCGGCGCAACAGGAGACCTCACAAGGCAAAGCCACCCCGGAACCCCAGGCGCATGCGGAAGAAGAAAATCGCAAGCCAGAATCCGATTCACCCGAGCAATCCTAGAGTAAGAGAGTAATGGCCAAACAGCAACGCAAACGCGGCGTCACCGAACAGAGCGGACTGTCCGAACTCTGGTCGCGCCTGCGTTTTCTGGTGCTGGCGTTGCTGGTGTATCGCCTCGGCTCGCATGTTCCCGTTCCCGGTATAGACCCTGTACAGCTTGAACAGTTGTTTAACCAGAACCAGGGCACCATCCTGGGGCTATTCAACCTTTTTTCCGGCGGCGCACTGCAACGCATGAGTGTGTTCGCCTTGGGCGTGATTCCCTATATCTCCTCCTCGATCATCATGCAGCTGCTCACTGCGGTCACTCCTTCGTTGGATCAACTGCGTAAGGAAGGCGAAGCCGGCAGGCGCAAGATCACCCAGTACACCCGTTATGGAGCAGTAGCCCTGGCCTTTATTCAGTCATCCGGTCTTGCGGTGGCGCTGGCCAACCAGGGGATTACCTATACCACCGGAATGGGCTTTCATATTCCCGCCGTGCTGACCTTTACCGCAGGCACCGCTTTTCTGATTTTCCTCGGCGAGCAAATCAACGAACGCGGCATAGGCAATGGTATTTCCATGCTCATTTTCGCCGGCATTGTCGCTACTCTGCCCAGCGCCATTGGTCAGTCGCTTGAACTCGCGCGCCTGGGTGAGATCAACCTGATCACCCTGCTGGCGGTGTTTGTCGGCGGGATCATGCTTATCGGCGCGATTGTCTATGTCGAACGCGCGCAGAGGCGCATTCCCATCAGTTATCCCAACAGCCAGATGATGGGCGGAATGAGTCGTTCTTCGGCCAGTCATCTGCCGCTTAAACTCAATGTTGCCGGGGTTATTCCACCGATTTTCGCTTCCAGCATCCTCCTTTTCCCCGCTTCGCTGGGGCAGTGGTTTGGCGAAAGCGATTCAAGCGGCTGGTTACAGACCATCGCCCTGTCGCTCGCTCCCGGTGAACTCCTGTATGCCATTCTGTTCGCCATAGGCGTGATCTTTTTCTGTTTCTTCTATACCTCGGTGGTGTTCAATCCGCGCGATGTTGCCAACAATCTCAAGCGCTCCAACGCTTTTATTCCAGGCATCCGCCCCGGCGATCAGACCACCAAATATATCGAGGACGTGATGACCAAGCTGACCATGTTTGGCGCCGTGTATATCACCCTGGTGGCGCTGCTGCCGCAGCAGTTTCTTGTCAACACCGGCATTTTCCTCAACTTTGGCGGCACCTCGATTCTGATCATGGTGGTGGTGGCTCTGGACCTGCTGTCGCAGGTGCAATCGCATCTGATGTCGCACCAGTACGGCAGCCTGATGAAGAAAGCCAACCTGACCAGCTATGGTCATTAATGAACGCCCCTGATTCAACGCCTTGCGCACGGAGTTACCTATGAAAGTACGACCCTCAGTAAAAAAAATCTGCCGCAACTGCCGGCAGATCAAGCGCCACAACCGGGTGCGAATTATCTGCACCAATCCCAAACATAAGCAGCGTCAAGGCTAGGAGCAACCATGGCACGCATCGCCAATGTCAATGTCCCGGATAACAAGCATGTCGTTATTGCGCTACGCGCCATCTACGGTATAGGTCCGACTCGCGCCCAAGCAATCTGCGAGTCGAGCAATATCGCGCCCGACGCCAAATTGCGCGATCTGCCCGAAGACCAGCTCAATACGCTGCGCACCGAGGTAGGCAAGTACACCATCGAGGGTGATCTGCGTCGTGAGGTGAACATGAACATCAAGCGGCTGCTCGATCTTGGGTGTTACCGCGGCATTCGTCACAGGCGCAGGCTGCCGCTTCGCGGACAGCGCACCCGCACCAACGCCAGAACCCGTAAACGCGGCAGATAGATCAGGAGAAGCATATGGCAACTCAGGCAAAAAAGAAAAAGTCGACCAAAAAACACCTGGTTGAAGGGCTGGCCTATGTGTACGCCACCTTCAACAACACCATCATCACCATCGCCAATCGCCAGGGAGGCACGGTCGCCTGGGCTTCGGCAGGCAATGTCGGTTTCAAGGGGTCGCGCAAGAGCACTCCTTTCGCCGCCCAAGTGGCGGCCGAAAAGGCAGGGCGCGCGGCGCAGGATATGGGGCTCGAAGCAGTGGATGTAAGGGTAAAAGGCCCCGGCCCCGGTCGCGATTCGGCGGTTCGCGGCCTTAACAACCTGGGGATTCGGGTTATGAGCATCACCGACATCACCCCTATCGCCCATAACGGCTGCCGCCCGCCCAAGAAACGACGCATTTAATCAATCAGGAAGTATTCATGGCTCGTTATATCGGCCCCAAATGCAAACTCTCGCGTCGCGAGGGATTGGACCTGGAACTCAAAAGCGGGGTTCGTCCGCACCAGACCAAATGCCGCAAGTCACCACCGGGGCAGCACGGCGCACGCCGCAGCCGTTTGTCGGAATACGGCGCACAGTTGCGCGAAAAACAGAAGGTCAAACGTATCTTCGGCATACTCGAGCGCCAGTTTCTTGGTTATTACAAGCGCGCCAGCCGCATGAAGGGCTCAACCGGGCACAACATGCTCAAGCTGATTGAATCACGCCTGGACAATGTTGTTTATCGCATGGGCTTTGCCTCCACCCGCGCCGAGGCGCGTCAGGTGGTGGGCCACAAACTCATCCTGGTAAATGGTGCGGTAATCAACATCCCCTCCTATCAGGTCAAGCCCGGCGACCAGATAACCGTGGCGGAAAAAGCGCGCAGCCATCTGCGCATACGCGCTGCGGTGGAACTGGCCGAGCAACGTCCTGAGCGCGAATGGATAGATGTCGACTACAACAAGTTGACCGGCACCTTCAAGGTGCAACCGGAACGAGACATGCTCTCCAGCGACATCAATGAAAATTTCATCGTCGAGTTGTATTCCAAGTAACCACCAGAGACACTAGCCATGACAGCCCAATCAGCAGCTTTTTTGACGCCGCAGAACATCCAGATCAAGGCGCTGGATAAAACCGAAAGTGGAGACGTCTGCCAGGCGCAGGTTACCCTTGAACCATTCGAGCGCGGCTTTGGCTTCACCCTGGGCAACGCACTGCGCCGGGTGCTGCTTTCAAGTATGCCGGGCAGCGCGGTAACCGAAGTGGAGATAGACGAGGCCGAGCACGAATACGACACCCTGGAAGGCGTACGCGAGGATGTGCTCGAGCTCCTGCTCAATGTGAAGGGATTGGCGTTTCGCATCAACGAAGAAGAAAGCGCCGTGTTTGAACTCAATGTCGAGGCGGGCGGCGAAGAGCGCGTGGTTACGGCCGCAGACCTCACTCTGCCGCACAATGTTGATTTAATCAACCCGGAACACATCATCGCTCATCTCAACGCTAAGGGAAACCTGCGCATGCGCCTGTTCGCCGTCAAATCGCGCGGCTACGAAACCGTGGAAATGCGCAAGCTGCAACAGGCCCCCGATGGCGACCAAGTGGTCGGTCGCTTTCAGCTCGACGCCACCTTCAGCCCGGTGCGCAAGGTGGCCTACAGGGTGGAGAACGCACGGGTGGAGCAGCGCACCAACCTCGACAAGCTTATTATCAATCTGGAAACCAATGGCTCGCTGGATCCGGAAAAGGCCATCCGACAGGCCGCCACCATCATCACCACCCAGTTGCAGAGCTTTGTCGATCTGGAAAGCACGCCAACCGAAGTGACGAGCGACAAGGAGGTGCAAATAGACCCGCTCTTCCTCAAGCCGGTGGACGACCTTGAGCTGACCGTGCGTTCCGCCAACTGCCTCAAGTCCGAGCAAATCTACTACATAGGCGACCTGGTGCAGCGTACCGAAAACCAGCTGCTGAAAACACCCAACCTGGGCAAGAAATCCCTCAACGAGATCAAGGCCATGCTCAGCAATCTGGGGTTGCATCTGGGCATGTCCATAGAAAACTGGCCGCCTGCCAACATTCACGCGCGCGGCGCCATGAGTCCGCATGTGTTGGGCGCCAGCAGCGACTGGCCGCGGTAATTTATTTCAACCAATTAGAGGATACCAGCCATGCGCCACCGCAAAAGCGGCCTGAAACTCAATCGCACCAGCGCCCACCGCAAAGCCCTGATGCGCAACTTGGCGCTGGCGCTTATCGAGCATAAGGTGATAAAAACCACCCTGCCCAAAGCCAGAGAATTGCGTCGCTTCGTTGAGCCATTGATCACTCTGGCGAAGGAAGACTCGGTCGCCAACCGCCGCCTCGCCTTTGCGCGCCTTCACAACAAGGCCGGGGTGGGGAGGCTTTTCGGCTCGGTTGCTCCGGCAACGGAAAGCCGCCCAGGCGGCTATACCCGCGTAATTAAAGCAGGCTTCCGTGCCGGCGACAAAGCACCCATGGCCTATATTGAGCTGGTCGATCGCGAGGCCATGCAAACGCAGGAAGAAAGCTCTGACGAAGAGAAAAAAGCATCCTGATTCACGCCGTAGCGTGCAATGACTGAACGAGTTGGCACAACGGATCTGGTCGAAAATCAACTGCAACGCTTCGCCATCTTTGCCGGGGGGTGTTTCTGGTGTATGGAGCCGCCTTTTCTCAAACTTGATGGGGTAAGCAAAACCATCAGCGGCTATACCGGCGGCAAGGCGGAAAACCCGACCTACGAGCAGGTGTGCCGTGGCGACAGCGGCCACTATGAGGCGGTGCAGGTGGTTTACGATTCCGGGAAGGTGAGTTACCCCCGGTTGCTGGAGACCTTCTGGCGCAATATCGACCCCACCCAGGCGGATGGTCAGTTTGCCGATCGAGGCAGCCAGTATCGAACCGCCATTTTTTATCTGGATGAGCGCCAGCGCGAGCAGGCCGAAGCCTCCAAAGCCGCGCTTGGCGCAAGTAGGAGGTTCAAACTTCCCATAGCTACGCAAATCCTCCCAGCCGCGCCCTTTTATCCGGCGGAGGACTACCACCAGCAGTACTTTCGCAGCAATCCAATGCACTATCGCATGTACAGCAGTGGTTCCGGCCGCAAGGGCTATATCAAAAAAACCTGGGGAGAAGGGAATTGAGCGAATTCACCGCGCAGTTGCCCGACATCTTCGCCAACTTCGGCCCGGTCAGCGTACGCGCCATGTTTGGTGGTTATGGCGTCTACCATGACTCCCTGATGTTTGCGTTGGTGGCCGATGACGAGCTCTATCTCAAAGTGGATGAACAGTCCAGAGATGAGTTCGTTCAACACGGCTTGGGGCAATTCATTTTTCGGAGCAAAAAGGGCAAACCCATGTCCATGAACTATTACCGTGCGCCCGAGGAAATTTTTGAAGACCAAGACAGGGCGCGCTACTGGGCCGAGCTTGCCTGGCGGGCGGCCTTGCGCGCCCAATCCCGAAAAGGGGCGCGAAAACAACCGCGTAAATCATAAAGCCCATACAATTTCCGCCCTTTTGCGGCAGCTTCGCTTAACTCCTTAACATTCATGCTGACAGCAGACGACCTGCAACAACTCGCCCGGGAGGCGCTCGTTCACGCGAGGAATTTGGGCGCGAGTCAGTGCGCCGTGCATCTGGGTTGCGACAAGGGTTTGCAATTGCGGGTGCGGCTGGGCAAGCCGGAGCAGCTTGAACACCACAACAGCCATTCAGGCGCGGTCGAGGTCTACCGCGGCAAGGCCAAAGCCAGCGTACGCACCAATCAACTCGAAGCCACTTCTCTCAGAGAGGCGGTTGAGAACGCATTTGCCGCCGCCGCTCATTCTCAGGAAGACGACTGCGCCGGACTCGCCGATCCTCACGATTGGGCGCATGAGTTTCGTGAACTGGACACCTATCACCCCTATCAACTTACTCCGGAGGAGGCGCTAAGGCTCGCCACCGCCTGCGAGGAAAACGCGCTTGCCACTGATAAGCGCCTGGTCAATTCCGAAGGGGCGGAATGCTCGGGCGGCGAAACGCTCGACTGCCTGGCGCTATACAGCAGCGACAGCGCCGATATCTTCAACCAGATCGAGCGCGGCAGCAGTTTTTCACTTGGTTGCGCGTTGATCGGCCAGGGCAGGGATCAACAACAGGTGGGCTACTGGTTTGACAGCGCAATTGATTTTGCCCGCCTGCAAACGCCGGAGGCCATAGGCGCAAAGGCGGCGCGTAATACACTGGAAAAACTCGATGCGCGCAGCATCGGTTCGGGGCGTTTCCCGGTGGTGCTCGATGCGCAGATGGCTCGTGGTTTCTGGCGCATGCTCAGCTCGGGCATTAGCGGCGGCGCGCTTTACCGCAAGGCGACCATCCTCTACGACAAATTGGACACGTCGCTTTTCCCTTCCTGGTTGTCGATCAGGGAGGAGCCGCATCTACCCGGCTATCAGGGCAGCGGCAATTACGACAGCGAAGGCGTCGCCACTCGCCCTAAGGCGCTGGTGGAAGGCGGCGTGCTGACCAGCTATCTGCTCGACAGCTACAGCGCACGCAAGCTCAACAGGCGCACCACCGGCAACGCAGGTGGAACCAGCAACCTTCTGCTCGATGGGCCGCAGAAAAACTTGGAGGCTCTGCTTGATGATATGAACACAGGCCTGATTGTGCGCGAGACCATGGGCCACGGACTGAACCTGATTACCGGCGACTATTCGGTTGGCGCAAGCGGGCATTGGGTGGAAAAGGGCGAGATAGTCCACCCGGTGCAGGTGGTGACCATCAGCGGGAATCTGTTGGAGATGTTCGCCAATCTTGCCGCGCTGGGCGAGGATATAGACACCCGTTTCGCCTTGCGCACCGGTTCGCTGCTGCTGGGCGAAATGCGTCTAGGCGGGAGTGAGTCGCAATGAAACTCAAGGAGCAGATAGACCTCCTCAGTCAGGGGTGTGAGCAGATCATCCAGCTTGAGCAACTGGAGCAAAAACTTGCCGAAGGAAAAAAGCTGGTGGTCAAGGCGGGCTTCGACCCTACCGCGCCGGATCTGCACCTCGGCCACACGGTGATGCTCAACAAAATGCGCCAGTTTCAGCAATTGGGACACGAGGTGGTGTTTTTAATCGGCGACTTCACTGCCATGATCGGCGACCCCAGCGGCAGGAATGCCACCCGCAAACCGCTTTCCGACGAGGAAATTCGCACCAATGCCGGAACCTACACCGAGCAGGTGTTCACCATACTCGACGAGCAGCACACCCGTGTTGAACGCAACTCGCAATGGCTGGGCGCTCTCACCAGCGTAGACATGATAAAACTCGCCGCGCAATACAATGTGGCGCGCATGCTCGAGCGCGAGGACTTCGCCACCCGCTATAAAAACGGCACACCAATAGCGGTGCACGAATTTCTCTACCCGCTGGTGCAGGCCTACGACTCGCTGGCGCTCAAGGCGGATGTGGAACTCGGCGGCACCGACCAGACCTTCAACCTGTTGGTTGGCCGCGACCTGCAACGCAACGTCGGGCAGGCGCCGCAGGTTGTTATGACCCTGCCGCTGCTGGAAGGGCTTGACGGGGTGAAGAAAATGTCCAAGTCGCTTGGCAATTACATTGGCGTTCGCGAATCGGCGGATAGCCAGTTCGGCAAGGTAATGTCCATCAGCGATGCGCTCATGTGGCGTTATTACACGTTGGTGTCAGGCCTCGGGCCCAAAGAGATAACCGAGGAACGCGCACGCGCCAAGGAAGGCAACCCGCGCGACAGCAAGTTACGCCTGGCGAAGCTGCTGGTCGAGCGCTTTCATTCACCCGAGGCGGCGCGGGAGGCGCACGACGCCTTTCTGGCGCGATTCCAGAAACGCGAATTGCCGAAAATTGAGGAGGCTATCGAACTGACGTTGAGCGAACCGCTGAAGATTGCGCAGCTTGTGCATCGCCTCAGGTTAGCGCCTTCGACCAGCGAGGCGATGCGCCTGGTGCGCCAGGGAGCGGTGAAAATTGACGGCGAACGCATTGGCGACCTGGAGCACCGCCTCCAAGGTGGGGCGAAAGGCGTGATGCAGGTTGGTAAACACCGGGCCGCAGCCTTTGTGCTGGTGGAAAACTAGCCGATTCAGCCAAATGATTGGTGCGCATTATTCGGCCAGTCCCTGCGTCAACTGGTTATACTGCTCGGCGCTTGATTTCGAAGAAGCCCCTCCGGGGCTTTTTTTATAGGTTTTCCGGATGCAATCGCCTTTATTCGACAGTCTCGAGCCGGTGGTGCGGGCGGCCGGGCATCAACTCTGGTGGGTGGACTGGATCGACCGCAAAACTCTGCAGGTGTGCATTGATTCACCCGACGGGATTACGCTGGAAGACTGCGAGACGGTCAGTCGCCAGGTTTCCGCCTGGCTGGATGTTGCGGACAAGGAGTTGGGCTTGCCAGCGAGCTACAATTTGCAGGTTTCATCACCGGGCGCGGATAGAAAGCTCCATACCAGGGAGCACTACCAGTGCTATTGCGGCCAACAAGTGGCAGCGCGGCTGAACCAAGCGCGCGACGGCAGGAGGCGTTTCAGCGGCAGGCTGGTTGAAGTCGGCGAAACAGGCATAGTACTGGAGACTGCCGACCAATCGTCGGACAGTCGGTCAACCGGCATTGTGAGCCGGTCGATTGGCTGGGATGAAATAAAGGAAACAAGGCTGGTGTACGACCCACATACGGATCTGCATCGCTGAATATGACAAACGAGGCTTTTATACATGGATGTCAGGGAACTACGTCAATTTGTTGAAAACCTGAGCAACGAAAAAGGGATCCAGCAGGAGATAGTGATCGAGGCGTTGGAAAACGCCATGGCGAGCGCCTATCGCAAACAGTTGCCGCCTGACCCTTTTATGGAAGTGCGGGTCGAGCTTGACCTGGTTGATCACAGTTTACGCGCCTTTAAAGTGTGGCTGCCCGAAGACGCTCGAGTGGACGAGGACGGTGATGGCGTGGATCTGGAAACCGCCGACCCGGCATTACTGGTCGAAGAAGAAATTCCTGAATTTCACAACAGCCGCATAGCGGCCCAGGCGGCGCGTCAGGTCATTACCCAGCGTCTGCGTGAGGCCCGTCGCGAACAGCTCGCGGACGAATACATCAAGCGTGTCGGTGAACTGTTTTACGGCACCATCAAGCGGGTCACCAGAGATGTATTGCTGGTGGAAATCGACGCCAACCTCGAAGCGGTGTTGCCGCGCGAAAACCTGTTGCCGCGCGAAATCTTCCGCGTCAACGATCGGGTGCGCGCAGTGCTTTGTGATGTGCGCGTCCAGGGCCGCGGCAACCAGTTGGTGCTGAGCCGCACCGACGACCGCATGATAACCGCGCTCTTTCGCCAGGAAGTTCCAGAGATTCAGGAAGACATTATCGAGATTCGCGCCGTGGCGCGCGAGCCGGGGGTGCGCGCCAAGGTGGCGGTCAAGACCAACGACCGGCGCATAGACCCGATCGGCGCCTGTATCGGTCTGCGCGGCTCGCGTGTGCAACTGGTTTCCGACGAATTAGGCGGCGAGAAGATCGATATTATCGAATGGAAAGACAATCCGTCCGATCTGATAATAAACGCTTTCAACCCGCTGACCATGCTCGCCATAGTGGTCGACGAAGAGCGCCACTCCATCGACGTAGCCATAGGCGAGGACGACCTGGCCCAGGCCATAGGACGCAACGGCCAGAACATCCGTCTGATCAACAACCTCACCGGCTGGCGTGTGCACGTGATGAGCGAAGAGGAAATGAACCAGAAATACCAGGATCAGAGCAGGCAGGAACTGGACCTTCTGATGAGCGCGCTGGATATAGACGAAGACTTCGCCACCATGCTCCTCAACCAGGGCTATCACAAGGTTGAGGACCTGCTCAAGGTGCTTGCCGAAGACCTGGCGACCGTCCCGGGCTTTACCCTTGAGATAGCCGAAGAACTGCAAAGTCGCGCCAAGGAATACCGCTTGCGAACCGAACTCATTGGCGCGCCAGAAGTGGAGGTGGAGCCCCAGTTGAAGGAGCTGCCAGGCATGGACGACGAACTGCTCAACAGGTTGGTGACCGAGGGTATAGCCAATCGCGACGATCTGGCGGAACTTGCCACCGACGAGCTGTGCGAGATGACCGGCCTGGAAGAGGAGAAGGCAGGAGAATTGATCATGCAGGCGCGCGCCCATTGGTTTGCCGAAGAAGATTCGGCGGAGGAGTAAGACTCCACACCCTCACTCAAGCATAAAGGTAACAGTGACCGAAAAACTCACGGTAGAAATGCTCGCCAAGCGGGCAGGCATGGCTAATGTCGAAATGATGAACCTGGCGGAACGGGCGGGCATCAAGTTTGATTCGCCCCAAAGCGAGATCAATCAGGAGCAACACACAAAATTACAGAAATACCTGGCCAAGCCCGCCAAAAGCGGGAAAACCCTGTCATTGACCGGCGGCGCGCGACCCAAGCTTAGCCTGGGGGCGATGGCCGGCGCTGCCAGTGGCGGCCCCAATATAGTGCGCAAACGCACCATAGTGCAAACGCGCGATACCGAAGAACTCGATCGCCAGGCCGCCAGGCGTCGCCAGCTCGATTCCACCAGAGTCGCCCCGCAACGGCAAAGTGAAACTGAAGCGCCCAAGCCGAAAACAACCACCGGCGTAAAAGGCGCGGCTGCAACCGAAACCGATGCGGCGGACACTCCTGCCGCACATCCGGATCAGCAAGTTAAAAAGACCGTACGAACTACCACCAGGGCGAAACCGGGTGCAGTTAAAGGCGGGTCCAGGGCGGATGAAGGGAAAAGCGAGCGCGATGACAAGCAGGATCTTGAATCGACAACCAAGCCGCCTTCCAGAATGGCGGAGAAAAAAACTCGTCGCAGCCGGGGCGGCGGAAGAAGCAAGGGTCGCGAAAGTAATGAAGAACTGCAACTCAACGAATTTCACCGACGCCAGGGGGTGGGGCGCAGTCAGGAACGCACCGAACCTCTGAAATCCACCCTGTTGACCCAGGAATTCTCCATCCCCGCCGGGGAAGGGCCAAAAGAGCTTGAGCTGGGCGAACAGATTCAGGTGGGCGAACTGGCGCACATGATGGGCGTCAAGGCAGGGCAGTTGATCAAGGAACTGATGAAGCTCAAGGTCATGGCGACAGTCAACCAGAGCGTCGATTACGATACGGCGGAAATAGCCGCGCACGCCTTCGACTATACGGTCAGGCGCAAGGAGGATATTTCGCTTGAATCGCTGGCGGTAGGTGATGAAGATGCGCAACTGCCGGGCGAAAAACGCTCGCCCGTAATCACCGTTATGGGCCATGTTGATCACGGCAAAACTTCGCTGCTCGATTACATCCGCCGCGCCAAGGTGGCGGAAGGTGAATCCGGTGGCATCACCCAGCACATAGGCGCCTACCATGTGCGCAATGAAAAGGGCGGCATGACCTTTCTCGATACGCCCGGTCACGCGGCCTTTACCGCCATGCGCGCGCGCGGCGCTGAGGTGACTGATATCGTCATCCTGGTGGTCGCGGCGGACGACAAGGTGATGCCGCAAACCATCGAAGCGATACAGCACGCACGCTCGGCCAAAGTGCCCATAGTGGTGGCGCTCAATAAAACCGACCGTCCCGAGGCCGATCCCGACAGGTTGATTAACGAACTCTCAGCGCAGGAGCTGGTGCCGGAAAGCTGGGGCGGCGATACGCAGTTTGTGCAGGTATCCGCCCATACGGGCAAGGGGATAGACGAACTGCTTGAAGCCGTGATGCTGCAAGCCGAGGTGCTTGAACTCAAGGCCCCCAGGCAGGGACGCGCACGCGGTGCGGTGATCGAAAGCCGCCTGGATAAAAATCGCGGACCGGTCGCCACGGTGCTGGTCAGCCAGGGGCTGCTCAAACCGGGCGCCCATATCATTGCCGGCGCTTCGCTCGGACGAGTGCGCGCCATGCAGAACGAGCGCGGCGAAACAATCACTGAGGCAGGTCCGTCCATGCCGGTGGAAATTCTGGGATTGGGCGAAACACCCGAAGCCGGCGACGAAATGATTGAAGTTGCCAACGAACGCGCTGCGCGCGAACTGATAGAAGAACGTCGCGACCAACGCAGGCTTAAGGCGCAACCGGCAAGACGGAAAATTGCCGATCCCTTCTCTGACGAGCCGCAGGCCAAGGTGTTGCCGCTGGTGGTCAAAGCGGATACCCAGGGCTCGGTCGGCGCTATCCTCCATGCTCTGGGTGAACTCGAAAACGACCAGTTCGAACTCAACATAGTGCTTTCCGGGGTTGGCGGGATCACCGAATCCGACGCCGGCATAGCCCATGCCACCGGCGCGCGCTTGGTTGGCTTCAATGTGCGCGCGGAAAAAAAGGCCGAGGCCTATTGCGAAAAAGAAGGCGTGCCCTTCAAGTACTACAGCGTCATTTACGAACTTATAGAGGAAATCGACAACTCCCTGCACGGCCTGCTCGACCCGATTATTGAAGAACAGATACTCGGTGTGGCTGAAGTGCGCGACGTGTTCAACGTGTCCAAATTTGGTAAGATCGCCGGGTGCATGGTTACCGACGGAGCCGTGTTGCGCAACAAGCCGATCCGGGTGTTGCGCGACAACGTGGTGATCTACGAAGGGGAGCTCGAATCGCTCAAACGCTTCAAGGACGACGCCAAAGAAGTGCGCGCCGGCATGGAATGCGGCATAGGCGTAAGAAATTACAAGGATGTAAAAGCGGGCGACAAGATAGAGGTATTTGACCGCAAGGAACAGCGCCCATCCCGCAGGCAGAGCGCCCAGGCGCGCTAGAGACGCTTTGATGCACCGCGACGGCAACCGCACCCAGCGGGTCGCAAGCGCCATCCAGCATCAACTGGCCGAACTGATTCGCGAGCACTATCCGGAGCTTGGGCACAAACTGCTCTCAATCACCTTTCTGCGGGTTTCGCCCGACCTGTCGTTTGTCGATGTCTATTGCTCCTGCCTCGAAGGCGAGGATATAGAGCCGATGATCGCCGTCCTGGGCGAGGACGCCGGGCGGATCCGCCATCAGCTCGCCCGCCAAAGTCCGATGAAAAAATTTCCCGCTCTGCGCTTCCACCCTGATCAGGTGCAAGACAGCAGCCGCAGGATAGAAGACCTGTTGCGCAATAGTGCGCACAACACCTGATCAACACTCCACCTGCAATCAATATCTCCTGAACGGAAAAACCCTCACCGTTTACAATTCCGCGCCAATTTGCTATGCTGCAGTGCAAAAAACTACCTGATTGCCCGGGTTTTTTGCCCAAAGCGGTAAGCTTAATTACCTGGCGGCGGCTAGGCTTCCCCCTACATCAAACGCGCGTCCCGGCGGTTATCCCCGCAGGGGCTTGCCCTCTCACCCACCAGGCGAGACGGTACGTGTGATGAGGGGGCGTCACCCGCCCCCTTTTGTTTGATAACTGTTACCCACAGGAGCAACAATGACCAGCAGCGCCACTGTCGAGGGCCAGACATCCGCCAATGCAACCGGCATTGGTCGTCTTCAATTCGTTTTCCCGCCCGAGGGCGAACAGAGCGCCATTTTCAGCGATGCCGCCTGCGATTTTCTCGCCGACCTTATCGAACGTTTCGCGCCAGAGCGCGAACAGCTGCTGACCGCGCGCACCGCCAGCCAGGCGGCCATAGACGCAGGCGCGCTGCCGGATTTTTCAGCCGAGAGCAAAACCATCCGCACTTCCGATTGGCGCTGCGACCCGCTGCCGGCGGACTTGCAGGATCGCCGTGTCGAGATAACCGGCCCGGTCGACCGCAAAATGGTGATCAACGCCCTCAACGCCAATGTCAAATGCTTCATGGCGGATTTCGAGGATTCGCTCTCGCCCACCTGGGGGGCGCTGGTCAACGGCCAAATCAATCTGCGCGATGCGGTCAACCGCACCATCAGCCTTATTAATCCGGAGGGAAAAAGCTACCAGCTCCACCCGGATCCGGCCGTGCTTATCTGCCGCGTTCGCGGCCTGCATCTGGACGAAAAGCACCTTCGCCTGGCTGATTCCGAAGGCTCCACGCCAGGCGCGCTGATGGACTTCGCCCTGTACTTTTTCCATAACCACCGCAACCTCATCACCAACGGCAGCGGGCCCTATTACTACCTCCCCAAACTGCAAGGCTGGCGCGAGGCCGCCTGGTGGAGCAAGGTGTTCTGCTACGCAGAAGACAGGTTCGACCTGCCGCGCGGCACAATCAAGGCCACCATGTTGATCGAAACCCTGCCGGCGGTATTCCAGATGCACGAGATGCTGTTCGCCCTCAAGGAACACGCGGCCGGGCTCAATTGCGGGCGCTGGGACTACATCTTCAGCTACATCAAAACCCTGCGTAAATTCGGCGACAGAATCCTGCCCGATCGCCAGGCGGCGACCATGGACAAGCCATTTCTCGATGCCTATTCGCGCCTGCTGATCCAGACCTGCCACAAGCGCGGAGTGCTGGCCATGGGCGGCATGTCTGCCTTTATTCCCTCCAAAGATCCGGCGGCCAACGAAGGCATTCTCGCCAGAGTGCGCGAAGACAAGCAACGCGAAGCCGAAAACGGGCACGACGGTTCCTGGGTGGCGCATCCGGGGCTGGCTGACCTGGTAATGGAGGTATTCAACGTCAGGCTGGGCGACAAGCCCAACCAGCTGGAGCAACTGCGCGCCGAAGACGCGCCCATCAACGCCGGAGATCTGCTCGAACCCTGCGAAGGCGAGCGCACTGAAGCCGGCATGCGCGCCAACATCCGCGTGGCGCTGCAATACATCGAGGCGTGGCTGGGCGGCAACGGCTGTGTGCCCATATACGGCCTGATGGAAGATGCGGCCACGGCCGAGATTTCGCGCGCCACCATCTGGCAATGGCTGCAACACGGGCAGACGCTGGAAAACGGCGAGCAGGTAACGCGTGAACTATTTACCCGCTATTTGGAGGAAGAGTGCCAAACGGTGAAAACCGAACTTGGCGAAGAGCGTTATGCGAGTGGGCGTTTTTCCGCTGCGCGCGAACTGCTCGAACAACTTGTCGTAAGTGAGCGGCTGGAGGAATTCCTCACCCTGCCCGCCTACGCTCAACTCTAACCCCAGATATACAAAATGGAGAAACCAATGCACCAAAGCAAAAGCCAACAGGCCGAAGCCCTGCAGCGCGAATGGGACGACAACCCACGCTGGAGCAATGTTAAACGCCCCTACAGCGCCGCAGAGGTGGTCAAACTCCAAGGATCGGTCGTGCCGGAATACACCCTGGCGCGCAAGGGCGCGGAAAAACTCTGGAACCTGGTCAACGGCGACGGCTATGTCAACTGTCTCGGCGCGCTGACCGGCGGTCAGGCGGTGCAGCAGGTCAAGGCCGGCGTCAGGGCCATCTATCTTTCCGGCTGGCAGGTGGCGGCGGACAACAACAGCGCCATGAGCATGTACCCGGACCAATCCCTTTATCCCGTCGATTCGGTGCCCACCGTGGTCAGGCGCATCAACGGCGCCTTTCGTCGCGCCGACCAGATTCAATGGTCAAACGATGTTCAGGCCGACAAGGCGCTGGATTACTTCGTCCCCATAGTCGCGGACGCGGAAGCCGGCTTTGGCGGCGTGCTTAACGCCTTTGAATTGATGCGCGGCATGATCGAAGCCGGCGCGGCCGGAGTGCACTACGAAGACCAGCTAGCCAGCGTAAAAAAATGCGGCCACATGGGCGGCAAGGTGCTGGTGCCCACCACCGAAGCGGTGCAGAAACTGGTGGCCGCGCGCCTGGCGGCGGATGTGTGCAATGTGCCCACCATAGTGCTGGCGCGTACGGACGCCAACGCCGCCGACCTGCTCACCAACGACTTCGACGAATACGACCAACCCTTCCTCACCGGCGAGCGCACGGCTGAAGGCTTTTATCGCACCAAAGCGGGGCTGGATCAGGCCATAGCGCGCGGGCTTGCCTACGCCCCCTACGCCGACATGGTGTGGTGCGAAACCGCCACCCCGGACCTGGACGAGGCCAGGCGTTTCGCCGAGGCGCTGCACGCCAAATACCCGGGCAAGCTGCTGGCCTACAACTGCTCGCCCTCATTCAACTGGAAGAAAAACCTGGACGACGCCACCATCGCCAAATTCCAGCGCGAACTCGGCGCCATGGGCTACAAGTACCAGTTCATCACCCTCGCGGGCATCCACAGCATGTGGTACAACATGTTCGATCTGGCGCACGACTATGCCGAGCGCGGCATGTCCGCCTATGTGGAAAAGGTGCAAGAGCCGGAATTCGCCGCGCGTGAACGCGGCTACACCTTCGCCAGCCACCAGCAGGAAGTCGGCGCGGGTTATTTCGACCAGGTAACCACCGTCATCCAGGGCGGCAGCTCCTCGGTAACCGCGCTTACCGGCTCAACCGAAGAGCAGCAGTTCAGCCACGCCTGATCTTTGTTCTTATGGAGAAAAGGCGGCCTTCTGATGATGGCCGCCTTTTTTTATGCAATAGTTAAAAACAAGGACAGGAAGGCGTCAGACCTCGGTAAACCCCCCGTGAATCATGCGTTTGCCGTCAAAGGGCATGGGCGTATCGTGCATGCGTTCTTCCCCGCGCAATTTTTCCCAGGCGGCGTCGCGCGACTCCTTTGACTCCCAGGCAATCAGGCCGAACACCACTGTTTCGCCTTCCTGCATATCAACCGCCAGCTGCATGGAGGTCTGCTTGCCCGGCGGCAGGTCGTCGCCCCAGAACTCGGACATCTCGAGTGCGCCGTACTCCTTGAACAGCAATTGCGCCTGCTTGAGGTGCTCGCGGTAGAGATCGCGGTTGGCCGTGGGAACGGGAATCAGGTAGCCGTCTATGTATTTCATCAGAATTTCCAAAAAAATGGGGGACGGCAAGCATATACCAGAACCCTGCGCCTATTTGTTGCGCTTCATAGTTGAAAAGGCGATAGAAATGGAGTGGAAAACCTCATAGTAAAAAAATGCCGGTTGACTTTTCTGCCATGGTGAAAATTTTACTTGAGCAAACGCGCTGCCACTCCCTGGCTGGATAGCAGTTCAACCGTTTTTTGTTGAAGGAGACGAAGGTTTCGCCGCCCAGCCATCTCCCTTCGTAGGCCATGATTCCATCGGCGAAATCGCCGCCTGCTTCCAGCATCGCCAACCCGGCCTCGACAGCCGGTCGGTTCATATCCACCTTGGTCGTGTCGAGCAGTGATCGGATGGCGGCGGAAACATCTTCCCTTGGCAATCCTGCTCAGCGTGCGAGTACCCACGCCAGTTCGCACAGGCAGAGAAGGGATACGGCAATGTGTGTGGCTTGTTGCAGCAGCTTGTGGGCGGCGCGGGTTTGCGTTGGGTCATCCTTTAATACGGCGCGCGCGAGCACATTGGTATCGACCGTAATCCTCATTGCTTATCCGGCTCCCCCGTCCATCCGGAGACGGCGATGCGGTTCATGGCCATGATGCTCAGGGTTTCTTCGGCTTGGGTTTGCCGTTCAGCACTTGCAGAAAGCCTTCTATACCGCCGGCAGGTTGCGCGGCTTTTACCCGCAATTCGCCATCGGGGAGTTTTTCAAATTCGACCTTTTCCCCCGGCTTTACGCCTATGTGCCGCAGTAAATCACGCTTGAGCGTGACCTGCCCCTTGAATGAAACCGTCCACTGAAACCATTGCAGAACTCGTTTCGTGTAACCAGTTACGCCGGCAAAGTAATAAAAAACCTTACTTTCAAGGTGGAGGCAGTGACCTGAAGAGGCTTTAGGCCGCGAGGAGCATGAAACAATCCTGCCGCGCTTCCAGATTCAGGGAGCGCGGCAGGCGTCAAACAAAGGCTATTTTTCTTCCTGCAACTGCGCCTGCGCCGCCGCCAGGCGCGCTATGGGCACGCGCGGGCCGGAGCAGGAAACATAGGTGAGCCCAAGGCGGTGGCAATAGGCGATGGAGGAGGGGTGGCCGCCGTGTTCGCCGCAGATGCCGATTTTCAGTTCCTTGTTGGTGGCGCGGCCGCGTTCCACGGCAATTTTCATCACATCGCCCACGCCTGTTTCGTCCAGCACTTCAAAGGGGTTGTCCTGGAGGATGCCGGTTTCGTTGTAGTCGGGCAGGAACTTGTTTTCCGCGTCTTCGCGCGAGAACGAGAAGGTGGCCTGGGTCAGGTCGTTGGTGCCGAAGCTGAAGAACTCGGCTGTTTCGGCCATGCGCCCGGCGCGCATGCAGGCGCGCACCACTTCGAGCATGGAGCCGAACTTGAAACCCACATCTATGCCGTGCTTGAGTTTCACCAGCTTGTGGATGCGCCTGGCGGTGGCGTGGATTCGCTTGAGCTCTTCCACTGTCGCGACCTGCGGCACCATGATTTCCGGCAGCACTTCCAACCCTTCCTGGGCGCAGAGCGCGGCGGCTTCCAGCACCGCCTGGATCTGCATGGAGTAGATTTCCGGGAAGGTGATGCCCAGACGCACGCCACGGTGACCGAGCATAGGGTTGATCTCTGCGAGCTGACGCACCTTGCGCAGGGTTTCCTGCTTTTTGTGGATGGCGTCCTCTTCAAGGTGGTTTTCCTTGAACATGTCCAGTGCGCGGGTGAGGCTGGTCAGTCCATCGGCGTACTTGCGGTGCAGAGCCGGGTTGAGCAGCTTGAGCGTTTCGGGCAACTCCTCAAGCGCGCCTATGGTTTCGCGCAGGTGGCGCAGGTGGGAGATTTCCAGTTCAAGTTGCCCGGCTGAGGGCAGAAACTCGTGCATGGGCGGGTCAAGCAGGCGCACGGTGACCGGCAGGCCTTTCATCGCCTTGAAGATGCCCTTGAAATCGCTGCGCTGGATGGGCAGCAGCCGGTCAAGGGCGGCCTGGCGTTCTTCGATGTTTTTCGCGAGGATCATTTCCTGCACTATCGGCAGGCGGTCGGTGCTGTTGAACATGCGTTCGGTGCGGCACAGGCCTATGCCGCGCGCGCCGAACTCACGCGCCCTGGCCGCGTCCGACGGGGTGTCGGCGTTGGCGCGCACTTCCATCCTGGCGAAGGTGTCGGCCCAGGAGAGCAGGGTGGCCAGGTCCTTGGAAAACTCTGGTTCAACCGTCGGCGCTTCGCCGGAATAGACCTTGCCCGAGCCGCCGTCTATGGTGATCACATCGCCCTCGTGCAGGGTGCTGCCGCCGACCGAGGCCTTTTTCCCCTGGTCGTCTATGACTATGGCTTCGCAACCGGAAACGCAGGGTTTGCCCATGCCGCGCGCCACTACCGCCGCGTGCGAAGTCTTGCCGCCGCGGCTGGTGAGAATGCCCTGAGCCTGGAAAAAGCCGTGAATGTCGTCCGGTTTGGTTTCTTCGCGCACCAGGATGATTTTCTCACCCGCGCGACCGCGCGCTTCGGCGGTATCCGCATCAAATACAATATGCCCGCTGGCCGCGCCGGGCGAAGCCGGCAGACCCTGGGCCAGCGAGGCGCCGTTGAAGTTGGGCGCGAGTTGCGGCACCAGCAGTTGCTCAAGCATGGAGGGGTCGATGCGCTTAACGGCTTGCTTTTTGCTGATAATCTCGTCTTTGACCATTTCAACCGAGGTACGCACCATGGCCAGGGCGTTCATCTTGCCGTTGCGCGTTTGCAGGCAGTAGAGCCGGCCTTTCTCTATAGTGAATTCAAAGTCCTGCACTTCCTTGTAGTGGGATTCGAGTTTGTCGCGCAGGGCCACCAGCTCCTTGTACATGACGGGAATTTCCTTGGCCATGTTGGCGATTGGCACCGGGGTGCGAATGCCCGCTACCACATCCTCGCCCTGGGCGTTGACAAGGTACTCGCCGTAGATGGCGTCCTCGCCCGTGCCGGGGTTGCGGGTAAAGCCGACGCCGGTGGCCGAGTCGTTGCCCATGTTGCCAAACACCATGGTGCAGACATTCACAGCTGTGCCGTTGGCCATGTCCTTGGTGATGCGAAACTGCTTGCGGTAGTCAACCGCGCGCTTACCGTTCCAGGAACGGAACACCGCTTCCACCGCAAACTTGAGCTGCTCCATGGGTTCCTGCGGAAATTCCTCGCCGGTGTGCTCCTTGACTATTTCCAGATAGTCCTTCGAAAGCTGCTCAAGCGCTTTGGCGGTAAGGTCGACATCCTGGCTGGCGCCGGTTTTGTTTTTGATCTCGACCATGCGTTTATCAAAGTGCTCGTCATCCACGCCCAGGGCGACCTTGCCGAACAGCTGGATGAAGCGACGATAGGCGTCCCACGCAAAGCGCGCGTTGCCGGTTTGCGCGATCAGCCCTTTGAGCGAGGTCTGGTTGAGCCCCAGGTTGAGGATGGTGTCCATCATGCCTGGCATCGACATGGCCGAGCCGGAGCGCACCGACACCAGCAGCGGATTTTTCGCCGAGCCGAATCCCTTGCCGGTTTTCTTTTCCAGCGCCTTGATATGGGTGGTGACCTGATCCCAGAGTCCCGGCGGCGAATCGCCCTTGGCGAGATAGGCGAGACAGGCCTCGGTGGTGATGGTAAAGCCGGGTGGCACATTCAACCCTATCTGGGTCATCTCGCAAAGGTTGGCCCCCTTGCCGCCCAGAAGCATCTTGTTTTTACCGTCCCCTTCTTCGAATGCGTAGATATAACTTTTACTGACCATGATTGTTTTCTCCATTACGAACAGGTGGAACGGGGAATCCTAACGGGTTTGCATGGATTATGGCTGATTCCGCCCATGCTGCCCCGTTCTGTGGTATTGGTCTTGCGGCTTCAATATTCACTCAACCCCCTGTCCCGATCACAGGGTTATTGTCCCGCACACGGGCACATCCACGCCATCGCCTGCGTCCGGCTTCTATACTCCGCGATTTTTGCCCGCGTCTGCATGTTTCATCCGCTTTCGCTCGCCATAGGGTTGCGCTACACCCGCGCCAGGCGACGCAACCATTTTGTTTCCTTCATCTCGCTGGTTTCCATGCTCGGGCTGATCCTGGGAGTATCGGTGCTGATTCTGGTGCTGTCGGTGATGAACGGTTTCGACCGCGAAATGCGCGAGCGCATTCTGGGGGTGATACCCCATGTCAGCGTCTATGGCAAAAACCCCATAGGCGATTGGCAGGGGCTGGCGAACGAATTGAAAGCCCAGCCGCAGGTGGTGGATGCGGCGCCCTTTGTCAATATGCAGGGCATGGCGGCGGTCAACGGCGAGGTCTCGGGCATACTGGTGAACGGCATCGATCCGGCCTTTGAGCCGAGGGTGAGCATCATCGCCGATTTTGTGGAAGACGACGCCTTGGCTTCCCTGCGTCCGGGCGAGTTTGGCGTGATACTCGGCGATCTGCTCGCCGCGCGTCTGGAAGTCTTCCCCGGCGACTCCTTCACCCTGGTGTTGCCGGAGGCGCACCTCAGCCCGGCTGGAATCATCCCGCGCATCAAACAGGTGCGGGTGCTGGGCATGTTTTCGCTCGGCTCGGAGCTGGACGCCAACATGGCGATGATGCACTACCTGGATGTGGCCAGGCTCAAGGGGCTGGGCGAAAGCGCCGAGGGAGTGCGCCTCAAGGTGGACGACCTTTTCAACGCCCCCCGAATAATGTGGGATGTCCTCAACCAACTCGGCGGCGCCTATCAGGCCTCCAACTGGACCAGCCGCTACGGCAACCTCTTTCAGTCGATCAAGCTCGAAAAACGCATGGTCGGGCTGCTGCTGTTTTTAATCATAGCCGTGGCCGCGTTCAACATAGTCGCCACGTTGGTGATGGTGGTGACCGACAAGCGTGGCGACATAGCCATACTGCGCACCCTGGGCTGCTCCAGCGGGGCGATAGTGCGCATCTTCATAGTCCAGGGAGCGACCATAGGGCTGGTCGGCACGCTGCTGGGGGCGGCGCTCGGCGTAGTCGCCGCGCTCAATGTCAGCGACTTTGTGCAAATGGTCGAATCCATGTTCGGCACTCAGTTTCTGAGCGCCGACACCTACTTCATCAGCTATCTCCCCTCCCAGCTTATCTGGAGCGATGTGGCGCAGATCACCGTCGCCGCCTTTTTCCTGACCCTGCTCGCCACCATCTATCCGGCCCTGCGCGCGGCGCGGGTGGAGCCTGCCGAAGCCCTGCGCTATGAATAACCAGTCTCCGGTGCTCGCCGGCCGGGGGCTGTGCAAGAATTTTCGCATCGGTAACGAAACCTTGCAAGTACTCAAGGGGGTGGACTTCACGCTGGCGGGGGGCGAATCGGTCGCCATAGTCGGCACATCCGGCGCGGGCAAAACCACGTTGCTGAGCCTGTTGGGCGGGCTGGAAGCGCCCACCAGCGGCGAGGTGCGGCTGCTGGGCGAACCCCTGTCCAGCCAGTCGGACGGCAAGCGCACCAGCATGCGCAACCGCCACATTGGCTTTGTCTACCAGCTCCACCACCTGCTGCGTGAATTCACCGCCGGCGAAAACGTGCAACTGCCGCTGCTGCTTGGCGGCGCGCGCGCGACGGAAGCGCGCGAGCAGGCCGCCGCCATGCTGGAAAAGGTCGGCATGGGCCATCGCCTGGCGCACAAACCGGCGGAACTTTCGGGCGGCGAGCGCCAGAGGGTCGCCATCGCCAGAGCGCTGGTTAACAACCCGGCCTGCGTACTGCTGGACGAGCCAACGGGTAACCTCGATATGCGCAACGCCGCCAGAATTGTCGAACTCCTGCTGGAACTCTGCAATCGCCTCGCCACCGCGTTGGTGCTGGTCACCCACGATCAACAATTGGCCAACCAGCTAGACCGCAAGCTGCACCTGGTGGATGGGGTTTTGACAAGCTAGGGAAAGAGCCGCCTTCAGGCCAAATGCCACGAGACCTTGCGCTGCTCCAGGTTGCGTAGGTCAGGGCGGGTTTGACATTTTTCTGCGGCGTTCGGGCAGCGGGTGGAAAACAGGCAGCCTTGTAGTGGTTGTTTTTGTCTGGTAGGCAGCCTACGTGGACCCGGTTGCAGCCGGTTCACCCCACTTGGATTTCCGCCAGCCAGTTTTTCAGCAGCCGGTTTACTTGGTCGGGTTTTTCGAGGGTGGGCAGGTGGCCCGCGCCCTTCACCACCCTGTACTCGGCGTGCGGCATGAGCTGATGCATCAGCTCGTGTCGACTGGCCGGGCACAGGGCGTCGTTTTCGCCGTGGAGAATCAGCGCCGGTTTTTGGCAGCGGCCCAGCGTTTCGCATTGATCCGGCCGGTTCATCAGCGCCAGCGACTGACGCAGAAAAACTTCCGGACCCAGCGTCAGCGCCATATCCATGCACAGGTCGAGAACGGCCTGCCGGTTTTCCCCTTCGGCCAGATAGTTGGGCTTCATTTCGTCGCGCATGATCTCGCGCAGTTCGCCCTGTTTCACCCGCTCCATCTGCGGCAGGCGTCTCGCCTTGATCTCGTCCTTTTCGGCCTGCGGGTTGGTGTCCATCACGCACAGCCCGGCGACCCTCTGCGGCGCCTGGCGCAGGACTTCCATGGCGACTATCCCGCCCATCGAAAGCCCCGCCAGGGCGAAGCTGGGCGGCGCGTCGGCGAGAACATCCAGCGCCAGTTCCCGCATATTGTCGCGCGCCACTATCGGCGCCAGCATCAGGGCGCGGTCGTTGATCGCCGTGAGTTGCGGCGCGAACAACCGCGCGTCGCACATCATGCCGGGGATCAGCAACAGCGGCGTCAAAGCAGCGCGGCTCCTTTCGCCAGGGTTTCCAGTTTGGCGTAGGCGATTTCCGGATCAATCGCGCCAAAGCCGGCGAAGGTGCCAAAGCCGCAATCCGAACCGGCCATCACCCTGTCGCGCCCGACTATCTGGATGAAACGCTCCATTCGTTGCGCCACCAGCCTGGGGTGCTCGATAAAGTTGGTGGTGGTGTCCACCAGTCCGGGTACAAGGATTTTGTCCTCGGGGATTTCCTGCCTGCGCGCGGCGAAAACCTTCCACTCGTGCGCATGGCGCGGGTTGGACGCCTCGAACAACAGGTAGCGCGACTTGGTGCGCATGAGCGTGGCGAACACCTTGTCCATGTCTATATCGCAACAGTGCGGCCCTTCGTAATTGCCCCAGCAGATATGCACGCGCACCTGTTCTTGCGGCACATCGCTCAGCGCGTAATTCAGCGCTTCGACGTGCTTCTCGGCGATTCTGACAAAGTCCTCGTCCGCGAGTTCGGTGAACAGCATGTGTCTGGATAGCGCCAGGTCGGGGCAATCGAGCTGTAGGTCGAGCCCCGCATCGACGATGGTTTTGTACTCGGCGCGCATGGCTTCGGCAAGCGCCTGCAGGTAGGCGTCGCGATCCGGGTAAAAGGCGTTGTTGAGAAAGAGTGAAATCACCCCCGGCGAGGCCGCATTCATGAAACCGCGCTTGGCGCCCGTCGCGCGCATCGCCGCCTTGAGGTTGGCTATGTCCTTTTCCAGCTCGCCCTGGCCCTTCGATTTGACTTCCGCCACGCACTGGGGCCGGGCGTAGGTGGGGGTGCCGCCGGATTTGGCCAGCCTTTCCAGAAAGCCGGGAAAGAGCTTGAGATCGGCGGGGGCGTTGCGCGGGCTGTCGCCATCAAAGCCGGTGTAGCGATCCTTGACGTAGGTCGCGTAGGAAATTTTCGATGTCTCGCCGTCGGAGACCAGGTCCACCCCCGCCGCAACCTGACGGCGCACCGTTTCCTCGACCGCGCTGGTCATATGGGCTCCGAACGCAGCCGGGTCGCAGGGTTCGCCCTTTTCGCGCGCGAACAGAAAATCAACCGTTTCCTGGGTGCGCGGCAAGGAGCCGACATGGGTGACCGGTATCCTGCTCATTTCACACTCTCCTTTTTTCCAGTTCACGCCAGGCTGCTTCCAGGGTCTCGAAAGTGAAGTTCTTCCCTTTGGCCGGGTCTATGACGATCTTCTCAAACTCCTGCATCCGTGCGATCCAGCGATCGAGTTCGGGAAGGATTTCCTCCGGAACCACGCAAGCGCCGTGGCGGTCGGTGTGCACAAATTCACCGGGGGCGACTTTCATTCCGAAAATCTCCACTTCGCAATCGATATCCTCGATATGCACAAAGCGGTGCGACGGCCCGATGCCGCCGCCGATCACCTGGTAGTCGGGCGGGCACAGACCAAGGTCGCGAATCAGGCCGTTGGTCAGGGTTCCCGAAAGTCCCAGCCCGCGGTGCACGTTGGTGTTGACCTCGCCCCAGTAGGCGCCGACCGGCTCCGGGTCGGTGTCTTCTATCACGCAAATGGCCGGGCGCGGGCCCTGCGACATATGGCGGTAATAGTCCATGCGGATTTTTTGATTGTCCTCCGCGCTGCGTTCGGTCGGGTGTTCCGCGGCTATCTTCGCCGTGCGCGCATAGCCCATGGCCACCTGCGCGCTTTGATGCATGGCGGCCGGGGTTTTGCGGGTGAAGCGGTTGAAACCGCGTTTGCCCTGCGCCTGTTCTATGGCGTTGCAGATGGTGGGCGTGTCCGTTTTGGTCAGCAGGTCGACCAGCTCCTGGCGCAGTTTTTTTTGCATTGTGTTATGCATTGCCTTGCCAGGTTGGGCCGGCCGCGTCGTCGGTGCCGACAATCTGATAGAGAGAGGATTCCCCGCTCATCGAGGGCGTAATTGAGTGCTCCAGCCCCACCGGAACCGACATGGTGTCACCCGGCGCGAGAATGGCCTCTCCGCCCGACCAGGCGAGCCGCCAATGCCCACGCACCGGTATGACCACGCCGGGCCTGTCATAGGAAACGGCCTGTTCCTGGGCGCTGGCGCGGGTGCGGAAAAACACCTCGAAGCCAGGCTTGTCGCGAATGACGCCGTCTTCGCCAATGACTTTGACGGCCTGCCTGTCGGCTAACGCCACCAGGTCCCAGTAGCGAGCAACATAGTTTGGGATGACCACGGTGGTTGAAGGTTCGACGAAGGCTTTGAGCTCCTCCTCGGTCAGCAGTGGCATGGGTTTGACGCCATCGGGCAGCTTCTCTCCCCTGGTCGAATCGTAGAGGCGGCCTAGTTCGGAAAGCACCAAGCCGTGGTCTCTGGCGTTCTCGATCACCTGGGGCGCCCAGATCACGCCACCGCCGGAATCGTCTCCGCCCAGCATCGACATGATCATACCGTAGTCCGTGCCGACATTTTCGAAGCCGCGAAACACGCCGGTCGGTATATTGAAAATATCGCCTTCCTCTATCACGACTTCGCCCGCATCCCCCCAACGGCCCCAGAAGAAGCGCCAGCGGCCCTTGAGGACAAAAAACGCTTCGGCCGTTCGGTGCGAATGGAGTGAATTAAGACACTTGGGCGGCTGCCCGGCGGCGCCTATATTGAAGCCGTGCGGGGTGGTGATATGCACATGCTGATCGGCAGCCTCGGAAACGCCCCCGCCGATGATGGTGAAGTTCTCCTTCAGGTTGGAGCCGGGGGTGCGCGCATCGATAAAGGCGGTGCGGCAGGGTTGCAACTCGCCATAGCGGACAATGCGGTCTTCCATGGATGCAGGGTTCATAGTTATCCTCTGTACAGGGCGATTTGCTTCCAAATCGCGGTTTCATCAAAAAGCGTGTATTCGCGGCGAAGTCCCCAGGGACCGAACTCGGCGTGGGTGATGCCCATCACATGTGTCCGGGCCTGGCTGGGCGCGCCGAACGAACCCCAGCCTTCGTGCTTGCCGGTCAGGGACCAGCGCACCGCCGCGCGCGGCGGCATCAGCGGGTCTTCGCGTCCGATCACATGGTGCGCCCTGAATTCGGCGGAAGGAAAGGCGGAGCGCAGCCCCATCCAGAATTTATCCGCGCCCTCGTGGCTCAGAGTCTCAACCCCGCCGGGGTAGAAGAGGTTGGCGGCGCGGTCGTAGCATTGGGGGATGGCGCGAAAGTCGGCCTGCATGATTCGTTCAAGAATGGATTCGAGCTCCATGCCCCAGGCGTTGTCGTTGCCGAGCCCCTTGTAGGGGCCGGGAATATCCACCTCCGGGGTGAAGGGCGGCGCGGCGCTTTCAAACCCACCTTCGCTTTCGATCTGATGCAGAGCGTAGTCTTTCGGTTCCCAACCCAACTGGCGGACGATGGCGCCCTGGTCGCGAATCAGCCATTCGTCGTTGATCTGGTTGTTGATGGCGTGGCAATCGGCGATGATGCGATAGTGCAGCCGTTTACCGCTGGCCATGCCGTAGACGCCGTCCTGCGCGTGGGTGGCGGTGGAGTGCAACCGGTGCGAAGAAAGCATGCCCTCCTCGGGACTGCCCGACCAGATGACATCCTCGCCATAGAGGGTTCGGTCGGGAAACTCGGCCAGGGTCGCCATGGTCGCCGCAATTACATCCTGGTTGCCCTTGACCACCGAAGAGGGCGAGCGCACCACAATCTCCGGGGCGTAGTATTCGTGCAGCCTGGACAGGCCGCGATCCTCCCAGATATCTTTGGTGATGCCGATGATGTAATCGGGGAAGTCCTTGAACTCAGGATTGAAGCCTTTCATTTACTCTCTCGTTTTTGGGTTGATCCACGGACAATCAGCGGCCCTTCGATGGCGATCCGGGTGGGTGGGGCGTCGGGATTTTCAATCGCCTGGAGGAGCGCCTCAACCGTGGTCGCCACCATTTGATCGGCAGGCTGGCGCACCGATGTCAGGTCGTAGGAGGGCCAGCTGGCTATGGCAACATCGTCGTACCCCACCACCTTGACATCCTCTGGGATGCGCAGGCCAAGCTCGTGGCGCAGGCAGTCCATGGCGGCGAAGGCCATGTGGTCGTTGGCGACAAACAGGGCGTCCGGCAGCTCACCCCGCTCACCCCGCTCAATCCGCTTATTTGGGGAAAAGAGCGAGCGCGCCGCCGCCCGTGCTTGTTGATAATTAAAGTTGCCTTCGCCGCGCGCAAACAGCTTCAGGCCGCGTTCCTCCAGCCCGCGCCTGAAGCCGATTTCGCGATCACGCTGGGTGGAAGCCTCGGCCCACCCTGCGATATAGGCGGGGCGTTCAACCCCCAACTCGGCGAAATGACGCGCCACGGCGCGCCCACCCGCCAGATTGTCCGAAGTGACCGATGAGAACAGGTCGCTGTCCTGCGAGCGGTTGTACAACACCATGGGAACGCCCCCGGCCTTGCAGCGCGCGGCCAGGTCGTTGCTCAGGGATACCGAAGCCGCCACTATAGCGTCCACCTGGTAGGTCATGAGTTCGCGCACTGTTTTGGCGACCTTTTCCGGCTCGTTGTACACAGTGAAAATCAGCATGTGGTAGCCCTCTTCAGCGAGTCTTGCGGAGAGCTTTTGCAGGCTTTCGGGATAAAACTGGTTGTCGAGATAGGCCACGATAAAGCCGATGATGCGGCTTTTTCCGGTAATCAGCGAGCGCGCCAGCGAGTTGGGCTGATAGCCAAGCTCCAGCGCGGCCTTGCGTACTTTCTCAGCGGTTTTTTGCGAAACCGGCGCCCCCGGCGTGTACGCCCGGCTGACTGCGGACTGGCTAACGCCAGCGCGTTTGGCGACTTCGATAGAGGTGACCCTGGTCGCGCTCATCCCGCCGTCCAACCTCCGTCCACCATCAGCGCTGTTCCCGTCACCAGCGCGCTCACTTCCGAAGCCAGATAGACCACCGCTCCGGTAATGTCCTCAACTTCGCCCACCCTCCCGAGTTTGATTTTTTCTTCAATCCACCTGACTCGCCCGGGGTTGTCGAAAGTCGGGGCGGTCAGGGCGGTGCGCACAAAGGTGGGGCAGATGCTGTTCACGCGAATGCCCGCCTTGCCCCATTCCACCGCCATGGCTTTGGTCATGCCCTCAACGGCGTGTTTGCTGGCGCAATAGACGGCTCGATCCACTCCGCCCGTGTGCGCCATTTGCGAGGAAATGGTGATAAGCGAGCCGCCTTTCCCCGCCGCGATCAAACCCCCCGCGACGGCGCGCAACAGGAAATATGCTGCTTTGATATTCACCGCGACAACTGCGTCAAAGTCTTCTTCACGCGTCTCCAGCGCCGGTCCGTGGCGCGCCATACCGGCCGCATTGACCAGCACCTCAAAGGGGCCGTTTTCGGCGATCAGGCTTTCGCAGTCCGCAACCCTGACGACATCCATGGGCAGCGCTTTTGCAGCGCCGCCGTTACTGTTGATGTGGGCCACGGCCTGTTCAAGTTCATCGACGCGCCTCGCCGCAAGCCAGACCTCCGCGCCGTAGGCGGCCAGGGCGAAAGCAGCGGCCTGTCCTATGCCCGAGCTGGCGCCCACCACTAGGGCGCGTTTTCCGTCGAGACGAAAAGAAGGGGCTTTTAAATTCATTTCCAATCCCGTCGCCTTTCAATAACCCTTTTTCAGGTCGATGGGGTTGAGGCTGCGCCTTTTGTTGAATTCGCGCAGGCGGGCAAATACATCCACGCCAATCTGCTGGAAGAGATCGAGCAGATCAACCAGCACCCAGTTCTCGCGAATCCTGCCTTTTTCCAGCCGCCAGAAATCGAGGCTGCGCAGAGTGACGCGCTTGCCCGTGGGCGCAATCCCTAGCCAACCATCGCCGCTCAGGGTCTGCGCCATATTGGGCCAGCCAGTGACGGCGGCGTAGGCGCCTTCGGTGAAAAAGTGCTGGTTGGTGTTCTGGTTGTGTTTACCGCGATCCGGCATGGCGCGTAAAAAGGGGATTTGATGCCAGTGGCGAAAACCCGCGACACCGCGCCCAGTGCCTATGCCCGCCGGGCCGTACCAGCTGAATTTTTCGTGCCAGAAGCGCTCCATCTGCATGGCTTCAGGGCCTTGATCCGGGTGGCGTTTCATATGTTCGAGCATCTCGACAACATGCCGGCGCGTGGCCTGCGCCTGTTCCTCGCTGCCTGAAATGCGCAGCCCATCTCCAGTCGCCGGGGCTGGAACATGCCACTCCCGGCCCAGCGATGGCGCGAGCGGCCAGGCGTTAGCCTGCAGCATGACTTCGGGGATATCCCAAATAGCCTGCAACTCGACCACCCGATCCCCTTCAATGCGATAGAACTCGTGAAACCGCAGGTGCGATTGCAGTCCGGTGGGTGGGATATCGAGCCAGGGCGCAAGGAACGTTCCGGTGTAGAAACCGGCGCAGCCGACCCAGAGCGCGCCGTCCTCGTCCTTCTCCGCCAGCAGGATGTAGTCGCGCCGCTCCAGATCGGGCCAGGCCTGGATGAGCGGAACAAAAACCGTGCGGTAGAAAGCCCCGGCCTGGTCGAAATCGCCAAACGGATGGCACATGCGAAAGCGGGCATCGGGGGCGACTGTTTCGAGCGCCGCAAGCGGCCTGTCCCCCTCGAGGTTGTACAGCGCCTCGCGCCAGGGGGCCAGCAGCTCTTTTGTCCGCGCATGGCTCATTCAGCCGCTTTGCCGTAGCCAACCTCCCGCCCGCCGTAGCGTCTGACGCGAAGGTTGCATTGCTCGGCGTGGCCGACAAAGCCCTCCAGCATGCACAGGCGCGAGCCATAGGCGCCGATGGTTGCGGCGGCTTCGTCGGTCATCACCTTCTGATAGGAGTGGGTTTTCAGAAACTTGCCCACCCACAGGCCGCCTGTGTAGCGCCCGGCTTTTTTGGTCGGCAGGGTGTGGTTGGTGCCTATCACCTTGTCGCCGTTGGAGACATTGGTGCGTGGGCCGAGAAAGAGCGCGCCGTAGGAATGCATCTTATCAAGAAACCAGTCGTCGCGATCAGTCATAACCTGCACATGCTCGGAGGCCATGTCGTTCGCCACTTGCAGCATCTCGTCGTAGTCGGCGCAAAGAATGATTTCGCCGTAGTCGCGCCACGAAGCTGCAGCGGTGTCGGCGGTGGGGAGGATGGCGAGGAGGCGGTCGATTTCCGCCAGCGTGTCCTCGGCCAGTTTGCGCGAATTGGTCACCAGCACCGCAGGCGAGTTGTAGCCGTGCTCGGCCTGGCCCAGCAGGTCGGTGGCGCAGAGCTCGCCATCGACCGTTTCGTCGGCAATCACCATGGTCTCGGTGGGACCGGCGATAAGGTCTATGCCGACGCGACCATAGAGCTGGCGCTTGGCTTCGGCTACAAAGGCGTTGCCGGGGCCGACCAGCATATCCACCGGGCGAATGGTTTCCGTCCCCAGCGCCATGGCGCCGACTGCCTGGATGCCGCCCAGCACATAGATTTCGTGCACTCCGCCCAGTTTCATCGCGGCTATCACGGCAGAGGGGGGTTCGCCCTTGAAGGCGGGCGTGGCGGCAATGATGCGCGGCACACCCGCGACAGATGCCGTGGCCACGGACATGTGCGCCGAAGCAATCATGGGGAATTTGCCGCCAGGGATATAGCAGCCGACCGATTGCACCGGGATGTTCTTGTGACCGAGAATTACGCCGGGTTGGGTTTCCAGTTCAATATCCAGCATGGAGTCGCGCTGGGCCTGGGCGAAGTTGCGCACCTGCTCCTGGGCGAACCTGATGTCCTCCATATCGCGCGGGGCGACCCTGCTCATCAGCTCGCTGATTTCGTCTTCGCTCAGGCGGAAGGAGGGCGGCGAGTAGTTGTCGAACTTCTCCGACATTTCGCGCACGGCGGTGTCGCCGTGTTTTTCGATTGCGGCGAGGTTTTCCTCCACCACCGCGCGAATTTTGGCGTCGGCCTGCGCTCGCGCCTCCTCAGCCTTGCCGCGTTTGAGGTATTCGATTGTCATGTTTTTACTCCAGTTTTTTCCGAAGGTTCCGGGGGCTGGCGCTCGCCCCGGTCATAGGCTTCCCAGCCTTCGCCGTGAAACACGTCCCGTCCGAGCTGCGCCAGCACATGCGGGAAATCAACCATCACCCAGTTGTCGACGATCTTTCCGTCCACCACTTTCCAGAAGTCCATGTAGCGGATTTCGACCCGCCTGCCGGTGGGCGCCATGCCCATGAACTCGCCGCTATGGGTTGCTTCCTGTCGCCCGAAGGCGGCGGCCCATTCGCCCATATACAGCCTTGCCTCGTCTATGCAGACCTTGTCGCCAAAGGCCGCCTGAAAGGGTTTTTGCCAGTTGTCCTGAAACTCGCGCAACCCCTTTTTGCTTCCACACCCCTGGTTGCCGCGCCACTGGAAACCGGCGGCGAAGAACTCGCCGATATCGGCAATACGGTGGTCGTTGAGACCATCCACCATGGCTTCAATCACCGCCCTGGTCTCTGCGGTTTTCGTCAAATCCGTGTCGCGGCTGAGGGAGGCCTGTTCGGGTCGCGATCCTTTCATTGCGCTTTTCCCACAGCCTGGGGGAACAACTCCCGTCCGAGCTGCGCCAGCACATGCGGGATGTCGACAAAAACCCAGTTCTCAACCAGCAGATCTCGTTCGCGTCGCCACCAGTCGCACACCCGCATGAACAGGCGTTTGCCCTGGGTGGGCTGGTCGAGGAAGGGTTTCGCCTGCACCGCGTTGAGCGAGGGCCAGCCGCCCGAGCAGATATAGTCGCCATCGGCGAAGCGGGTGAAATGGCGTGTCCGGCTGCCGGGAACCGAACCGCCAATCCACTCACTGAAGGTCTGTTCAAAGGGAACCTGAAACCCGGCGAAGTGCTTGATCCCAACAAAGCTGCCAAAGGCCGCCGGGCCGTACCAGCGCATGTTGTCATGCCAGTAGGGCCGCCAGGCCTGATCCTCGGTCGCCAGCTTGCGCAGCATGCTTGTGACCATCTCGACCGAAGAAGCGCTTCGGCATGCGTCATTCTCGCGCCATTGCAATCCGTCCTGCGTGGCTGGCCCAGGCAGGTAGCCGGTGTAGCCGCGCTCGCGCCCTGGGCTGTCGGTGATCGGCCATTGTTCGGCTGCGATCATCAGCTCGGGGATGTCGAGAAAGATATAGCTTTCGACCGCCCGGCCGTCCTCCATCCGGTGAAACTCGCCAAAGCGCAGGTGCGCCAACGTATTGGCGGGCTGGATTCCCAGCCAAGGGCGGGCGAAGCAGCCGCTGTAGTAGCCGGTGCAGGTCAGCCAGTCGCCGCCTTCATACTCGCCGCCAAAGGCGATGTAATCGGATCGTGATAGTTGGTCGAAAGCGTGGAAAAGCGGCTCAATAAAAGTCGAGCCATAGGCGTCGGCCCCGTTCACTGTATTGAACGGATGGACGATATTGATCTCCGCCCCGGGGGCGTAGAAGCTCCTCGCCGCGCGCGTCCAGCCGTCAGAATCTGGATGGCGCTGCGCCTCGATATACGCCCTGAGCCGGGCTTTGTCCTGCATCACGCTCATGACGCGTCAGCCTTTCACGGCGCCTGCCGTCAGGCCGCTCACAATCTGTCGCTGGAATGCCATCACCAGAATGAACAGGGGGGCGGTCGCCGATACAACTGCGGCCACGGCGAACATCACATTTCCTTCGGTATAGGTGGTGCCGAGAAACGCCGCGATCTGCGGCACCATGGTGCGGTTTGATTCAGACAGCAGCACCGAGGTGACGGCAAAATCGTTATAGGCCAGCAAAAAGCTGAACAGCCCCGTGGTAATCACCCCCGGCCACATCACCGGAATAATCACATGGCGAAAGGCCTGGAACTGGGTGCAACCGTCGACCTTGGCGCTTTCATCGAGTTCCTTGGGAATGTTCTGAAAAAAGGAATGCAGCATCCAGAGAGTGAATGGCTGGTTGATCGCCACCAGCACCACTATGGTGGTCGGCAGGATGCCCCACAGATTCCATTCAAAAAACGGCAGCATGTAGCCGGCCACTAGGGTGATCGGCGGCATGGCGCGAAAAATTAGCGCCGCAATCAACAACCAGAAGGTATAGCGATAGGAGGAGCGGGACAGCGCATAACCGCCCAGGGTGCCGATGGTCAGCGAAGTGCAGACCACGAAGAAACACACGATAAAGGTGTTGATGACATTGCGCAGAAATCCGTTGTCCACCCAGGCGCCAAAATAGCCGGCGCCGGTAAAGGGGGAGCCGTGGGTTTCCTGGGTGCGCTCTCCGGTCAGCGCATTGGTCCAGTCGGAAATGGAGAAGAAATCCAGCTCGACCTTGAACGAACCCCAAAATGTCCAGAGAAACGGAAAAGCGGCCACAACCAGCCAGACAATCACAAACAGGGTTGACGCCGTGCGTAGCGAGCGGGGCATTCTTTGGGCTGAAGACGGCATTATTTCTTCCTCTTGAAATCACGCCAGGTTCGCACCAGCACGGGCGACAACAAAATCGCGACGCCGATAATGGTCAACACCGAAGTGGTCGCGGCGGAAGACAGCTGACGCGTCTCTCCTTCCAGATCGTTGAATATGGCCCAACTAAGTGAGGTTGCATGCGCCGAGGCGTTGAAGCCCACAATCGGCTCGAACACCCTGAAATTGTCCATCAGCATGATCAGCGCCACAAAGGTGACCAGCGGCGCCAGATGCGGCACCACCACATACCAGACCTGTTGCAGTCTGGTCGCTCCGTCTATCTGGGCCGACTCGAGCTGATCCTTGGGCAGAGTTTGCAACCCGGCGTAAAAAATGACAAAGGCGAAGGGCGCAGCGTGCCACACGCCATAGACAATCAGCGAAATCCAGACCAGCCCGGTCGAGGCTTTGAGCGACAGGGATGGATCGTTGGCGAGCCACTGAATGGCGTTGCCCAGAATGCCACGGCTGTCTATCATCCAGAAGAGCACCAGGGCGCCGATCAACTGGGTGATGACAAACGGCAGCAACGAAAAGAAAATAACCAGTCCCTTTAGTCGCTTGTGCAGTGAATTGACCGCGAGCGCGATAATCAGACCAAGCAGAATGACCAGCGGAGTGACAAAAGCGGTAAACACCAGGGTGAACCCCAGCGCGCGATAAAAAGGCAGATTGTTCAAGCCCTTGAAAAAACCGCCCAGGCCTTCGCTGTTGCGCCAGAGCTCGGCCACTTCATTCATCGCCAGGTGCCCGCGATCCAGATAGATATCCAACCCGACAAACCTGCCTAAAGGCTCCTGTTCACGCAAGGCGCGGGTGGCCTCCTGATCGATGGTGGTTTCTTCAACGCACTTGAAGGGCGTACAGTTTTCGACGGTTATCAACACCGCCTCGTGGGGGGTGAACAGCGACTGGACGATAACGGACACAATCGGCAGCGCAATAAACAGCAACATCGCCAGCCCGGTGGGCAGGAAAAACCAGAAGAAGGTGCGATGTTTCATCAGCTATGCGACAAGTTCACAGAAGAGAAATTGGGGAGGAGGGCGTCCTCCTCTCCAATTGAGTTGTTTAGAGAAAGCCTTTTTCTTTCGCTGCAGAGATGTACGCCTCTTCGACATCCTGAAGGGCTTGTTCGGCGCTTTCCTTCCCTTGCATGAAGTCGGCCAGCTCGTTGCCCAGGGCCGTGTGCATCAGCCCCATGTAAGGCAGCATGGGGTAGGGGATGGTGTCCATGCCCGCAGCCGCGAATACACCCTTGGCGGCCGGGGTCGGGTTGTATCCTTCTATCAACCAGACGGCCTGGGTTCTGACCTCATTATCTCGCAGAATTTCGGGACGGATTGCGTGAGTCATGGCGACAAAGGTGGCTTCAGCCTCGGCGTTGCTGATGTTTTTCGCCACTGTCCAGCCGTCCCACCACAGGGTGGAGGCCGCCGTACTGCCGCCGCCAACGGTCATGGGTCCTGCAATCGCAAAGCCGTTTTTCACATCCTCGGGAACGCCGTCGACGGTGACCAGGGTGGCCGCGCGCGAGCCCCACATGTTCATCAGCGCCACATTGCCCGCGCGGAATTCCGCGTTGGTGGCGTTGGAATCGTGCGACAGGAAGTCGGGGTTCATGTATTCCGACAGCGCCTTCATCATTTCAAGCGCCTTCACTCCAGCCGAACTGTTTACATTGGGTTTGGCCGAGCCGTCCTTGAAGTGTGATCCGCCATAGCCGAGGAACATGTTGTTGAACTCCTGCGCCAGGTTCCAGCCCGCCTTGTAGGCGCCGCCGACCGGGTTTTGCAGGATGCCTTTTTTACGAATGATCTTCGCCGCTTCCAGCATCGCTTCGTAGGTTTTGGGTGGTTCGACGCCGATTTGCTCCAGGATGTCGGCGCGATACACCAGGTGCTGCGCGTTGGCCATGAAGGCGACCGCCATCACCTTGCCATTGATGGTGATCAGCTGGTTTTTCTTGAAATGCCGACCGTGTTTGGCCACTAGATCATCAAGCGGGCGAATTACATCTTCGTTCATCAATGCCACAATCGAACTGTTGGCGATGATCGCGGATGTGTATTCCGCCGGGTTGCCCTGCATGCCGGGCACATTGATCTTCTGGTGATCGGCGGTCAGGTTGGTGTTTACTTCGCCGCCGGAGCACTCCTGCGCTCCAGCTCCGACTGTCTGGATTGCGGGGAACTCGTTCCCGACAACACTTACACGCGCCTTGATTTCACACGCCAACGCCGTAGAGGGCGCGATGATGGAAATCGCGGCAACCAAAAAGAGATGTTTCAGTTTCATCTATGTCTCCCTGTGATTATGAAGGCCCTTGTTCGGACCGTGATTGCCCATAGGGCGCTTCTATGAGGGTTGCCCCCCAATTCTTGCTCCACCTTTCTCATCCGGTTCGAACAGGTGGGTAATGGCGGCCGGTACTGTTATGGCGACCTGATCTCCAATTTCGGCGCGGAAGGTTTTTTCGGTTTTCACCGAAATCAATACTCCCCCCACCCTCACCGAGATCATGGTCGCGTCGCCAAGCAGCTCAAGCGTGTAGATCGGGGCAACCACTTGGCCGCGTCCCGATTTTGCGATGCCCGCGTCCTCGGCGCGAAAACCAAGGGTCGCCGGGCCGTCGCGAACGGCCACCTTGGGGATTTCAACATGCTCTGCGCGAAAGGTGCCGTCGCTCACAACCCCCTCAATCAGGTTCATCGCCGGGGAGCCGATAAAACCGGCGACAAAGGTGTTGGCGGGGGTGTCGTATATTTCTGTGGGGCTGCCGACTTGCTTCACCAGCCCTTTGTTCATCACCACCACGCGATCCGCCAAGGTCATCGCCTCGATCTGATCGTGGGTGACGTAGATGGTGGTTACCTGCAACTCGTGGCTGAGGTTTTTGATCTGCGCGCGGGTTGAGACGCGCAGCTTGGCGTCCAGGTTGGAAAGTGGCTCATCCATTAAAAACACATTCGGCTCGCGCACGATGGCGCGCGCCAGCGCCACCCTTTGGCGTTGACCGCCGGACAGCTCGGCCGGTTTGCGATTGAGAAATTCGTCCAGTTCCACCATCGCGGATGCGCGGCGGACTTTTTCATCGTGCGTGGAAGGGCTGATGCCTCGAACCTTCAGCGGAAAACGGATGTTTTCGTAGACTGTCATGTTCGGGTAGAGGGCGTAGGACTGAAAGACCATGGCCACATCCCTGTTTTTCGGCTCAAGGCTGTTCACAACCTTGCCGCCAATGAGAATCTCCCCATCGCTGGGATCCTCGAGGCCCGCGATCATGCGCATGGTGGTGGTTTTGCCGCAACCGGACGGGCCGAGCAGAACCAGAAATTCGCGATCGGCAATGGTCAGATTGAAATTACTGACGCCCACAAAACCGGCCCAACGCTTGGAAATGTTCCTGAGCTGGATTTCAGCCATGCCTTCCTTCCTCCATTTGGAATTCTTTATTGCGATTCCGTGCAATCATACAACGCTTGCGGGAAAAATGCATACCTATTCAATAAATTTTTCCTGCTACGAAACAGTCCGCCAAACAATCGGAGAAAGAGCATAAATGTCTGATTTTCAGGAAGAAAAACGCCTGGTGTTGGCCTTCCACCAGGCGCTGGACGCAGCCATGCCCAGGGAGCTGCCTGGCGTGCTGGAGAAATATTGCGCGCTGGATCTGGACTGGGTGGGTTTCCATCCATTCAACGATCTTGCCGGACCGCAGGCGGTGGCCGCGACCTTCTGGCAGCCCTTCCACCACGCCTTCAGCTCGCCCAAACGCAGACAGGACATCTTCTTTGCCGGGTGGAATGCAATCGACGATTTCAACTCACTCTGGGTGGTTTCCATGGGCAACCTAATGGGACTGTTTGACCATCCCTGGCTTGGCATAAAGCCAACCCGGAAGCTGGCTTTTTTACGCTATTGCGAGTTCAATCGAATCGCCGGGGGGCGCATCGCCGAAACGGCGCTCTATTGCGACATCCCGCACCTGATGCGACAGGCGGGTCAAAGCCCGTTTCAGGAGCAAAGGGGCGCGCACTTGGTGCAACCCGGCCCGCAAACGCACCAGGGGCTGCTGTTTGACAACGCGCCCGCAACCGAGGGCGAGAAAACCCTGGAGCTGATCAACGACATGGTTACAAATCTTGGCGCGTGGCAATCTGGCCTTCCCCTGGAAGAGGAACTGGCGCTCAACTGGCGTGATGACATGCTCTGGTGGGGGCCGGAGGGAATTGGCGCAACCTACACCATCGCCCGCTATGCGGAGCAACACGCTGGGCCGTTTCGCGCGGCTTTTACAGACCGCTCGAGCACCAACCACAGGGCGCGGTTGGCCGAAGGAAATTTCGGCGGTTTTTTTGGCCGCCCCAATTTCACCGCGCGCCACAAGGGCGGCTTTCTGGACATGCCCGCCAGCGATCAGTTGTGCGATTTCCGCGTGATCGACATCTATCGCCGCGAAGGCGACAAGCTGGTGGAAAACTGGATTTTTATCGACCTGCTCCACTGGCTGAAGCAACAGGGCCGCGATCCGCTTGCGCAGTGAAAGAAGAGGGGTTGTGCGCTTTTTAAGCCGAGTATGAATGCGTCGTCCATATTGCGCGCCTTGCATTGTTCTTACATTTTTAAAAATGCGTTTATAACTGCTGCGAGGCTGAATAAGCTCAATCAAACCTTGCCAGGGTTGGGCCAAGCATGGCCTTTGGATCCAGGATTTTTTTCAGATTTTCTTCATCCAGCATCCCAAGCTTGAGCGCGGCGGCGTAAACGGTGAGTTTGTGTTCCTGGGCGTATTTGGCAACCCTGGCGGATTTCTCATATCCAATGTGCGGGGTCAGGGCTGTCACCACTATCAAGCTTCCTTTCACCAGAGCGTTGCACCGCTCTTCATCCGCTTTGATTCCTTGCACACAACGCTTGTTGAGCATGGAAAAACCGCGCGTCAACAGGCGGATGGACTGCAAGAGATTGAAAATAATTACCGGCTCGAAGGCGTTGAGTTGCAATTGCCCGCCCTCTGCCGCAAGGGTGACCGTCAAATCATTGCCAATTACTTGATAGGCAATCTGGTTGAACGCCTCGGGGATGACCGGATTGACCTTGCCCGGCATGATTGACGAACCAGCCTGCACCGGGGGCAGAATGATCTCGCCCATCCCCGCGCGGGGGCCGCTCGACAGGAGCCGCAAATCATTGCATATCTTGCTGGTTTTGACTGCCACGCGTCTGAGTAAGCCGGAAAAGGTCACAAAGGCCCCTGTATCCGAAGACGCCTCTATCAGGTGGGGCGCGCTGGTGAGTTTCAACCCGCTCGTTTCGCTCAGGTAAGCCACCACCAGCTCCTTATACCCATAGGGTGAGTTGACCGCAGTGCCGACCGCAGTACCGCCAAGGTTGACCTCTTTGAACAGTTCGGCGGTGCGGGTAATGATTTCACTATCCTCACGTATGGTCACCGCGAAGGATTCAAACTCGCGCCCAAGGGAAATTGGCACGGCATCCTGCAACTGGGTGCGTCCTACCTTGACTATGTTGGAAAATTCGTGCGCTTTGTCATGCAAGGCGTTGCACAGCGCTTCCTGTTCAAGGATCAGATCGTGGTAACTGAAAAGCAATGCCAGACGCAATGCGGATGGGTAAACATCGTTGGTTGATTGCGACAGGTTGACATGATTGTTGGGATTTACGCGCTCGTAATTCCCCTTTTGCTCGCCCAGGTATTCAAGGGCCAGATTGGCAATCACCTCGTTGGCGTTCATGTTTGTGGATGTTCCTGCGCCGCCCTGCACCATATCCACCACAAATTGGTCGTGGTGCTTGTCGGCAATAATCAGATCACACGCATGGCAAATAGCCTCGGTCAGTTCCACCGAAAGCACACCGAGCGCATGATTGGCATGGGCGCAGGCCTTTTTGACCATTGCCAAACTGCGCACCAGCCTTGAGAAGTGATGCAAGGGGATGCCGAGCAGGTTAAAGTTCTGTATCGCCCGTGCGGTTTGAATGCCGTAATAGCAATCGGCTGGAATGTGCAGGCAGCCAATCAGGTCAGACTCTTCGCGGTATTGCTTCAATTTCTTTCCAATATGGGAATGTGGGCGTATGCATCTTGAATAGGCCCTGCATATTTTTTCGGTTAAACCCTCGGACTGGTCTTATTGCCTGGATGTCAGCTCAGACAAAGTTTTCCATCATCAAGAAAAACGTTTATTCAATGCAGCCCCGTCTCTTGCCTGCAGGCTTGTGCTTTGGGCTTCCATATCCACCCCCACCGGGGGTATGCATTACAAAAAGATCGCCGGGTTTCATGCTTACTTTGTCATTGCCTTCCAGTTGCACCACCCTGCCATCGACGCGCTCCACCTGGTTTTGCCCCGGCTCTCCCGGATAGCCGCCTGCAATCCCGTAAGCTCGCGTTTTGCGATGTGAGGAGAGAACCGTAGCCATCATTGGTTTGAGAAACCGCAACTTTCGCGTTACGCCATCACCTCCTTTGAATGCCCCGTCTCCGCCTGAGCCAAGTCGTATGGAAAACTCCTCCACACGTACAGGAATGCGATTTTCCAGAATCTCGGGGTCGGTCATCTTCGTGTTGGTCATATGGCTGTGTACGGCGCTCACACCATCAAACCCCTTTCCGGCCCCGGTGCCCCCGCAGATGGTTTCGTAGTTCTGGTAATTGTCGTTGCCGTAGACAAAATTATTCATGGTGCCCTGCGATCCGGCAATGACGCCCAAAGCGCCATAGAGGGCATCGGCTAGGGCTTGGCTGACTTCGGTATTTCCGGAAATCACGGCAGCCGGGTATTCGGGATTAATCATTGAACCCTTGGGAACCCGAATATCCAATGGCTTTAGACAGCCCTCATTCATGGGGATGTCCGTACCAACCAATGTGCGAAAAACGTAGAGGACGACGGCATGGCAGATGGCAAGTGGCGCGTTGTAATTGAGTCGATCTTGTGAGGAAGTTCCTGAAAAGTCGATAATCGCCTTGCGCATCACCCTGTCAACGAATACCTTGACCGCAATCTGCGCGCCACTATCGAGCCTGTAAACAAAATCACCATCGTTTAGTCGATCAATCACACGTCGGACGCTTTCCTCGGCATTGTCTTGTACATGGCCCATATAGGCGTGCACAACTTCGAGTCCGAACTTGCGAACGATTTTTTTCAGTTCACCAACACCGGTTGCATTCGCAGCAATTTGCGCGACCAGGTCCGCCACGTTCTGATCGATATTGCGACAGGGATGGCGACCAGAGGCTAGTAAAGCTCGTGTTTCAGCTTCGCGAAACTGCCCATGCTGCGCCAGCAAGAAGTTGTCGATAACTACACCTTCGTCCTCTATCCGGGTGCTATCCGGCGGAGATGATCCCGGGGTTTTACCGCCAATATCGGCATGGTGCCCGCGCGAAGCCACCGTGAAGATAATCTCCTTGTTTGCTTCGTCAAAGACCGGCGTGATAACGGTCACATCCGGAAGGTGTGTGCCGCCATTAAAGGGATTGTTCATCATAAACACATCCCCAGGGCGGATATTTCCGGCGTTGAGCCTGAGGATGGTGCGGACACTTTCGCTCATCGAACCCAAATGCACCGGAACATGGGGCGCATTCGCCACCAGGTTGCCCTTTGCATCGAAAATTGCGCAGGAAAAATCGTGACGTTCCTTGATATTGACTGAAAAGGCCGTGTTGGCGAGCGTAGCGCCCATCTGCTCGGCAATCGACATGAACAGGTTGTTGAACACTTCCAGCATGACCGGGTCGACTTTTGTGCCGATAGCCTCAGCTCGAACGAGGGGCGCCATACGACGTAAAACGAGATTGCCGCCATCAAACATCTCTGCTTGCCAACCTTTTTCAACTACATTGGTGCCGGTAGGTTCAACGATGATGGCGGGGCCAATGATTTTGTCGCCCATTTGCATGTGTTTACGATCGACAAGCGGAACCTTGCGCCAACCGCCTTCCGAGTACATGCGCGCGTTCTTCGCCGGTTCTGACTGCTTCGCCTTGCTGTCGGGCAAGGTGACCGCCTCGCCAGTCGCACCAATGGCTTCAGCAGTTAATAGATCAATAATCAATTCATTCCCTTCGGGCACAAACCCGAAACGCTGTAAATGCAATTTTTCGTAATCCCGGCGCATTTGATCCACGGCGCCAAAGGGAACCGCCAATATCTGGCGCGAGCCGGTTGTGCGAATATGCGCCTTGCAAATTAGCTTGACCGTCTCGGCGGCAACCCCTTGGTTGAGCACTTCCTGCTTGGCATCCGCCGTAATACCGGCAAGGATTGCGGCTGCTGTATCCACATGCTCCAGACTTTGGACAAATTGGTGTTCACGTATGGCGCGGATATCGGCTAAACCCATACCAAAGGCCGAAAGCACCCCGGCGAAGGGATGTACAAAGATGCTGGTAATACCCAGCACGTCAGCTACCTTACAGGCGTGTTGCCCGCCTGCGCCACCAAAGCAATTCATGGTGTAGCGGGTAATGTTGTAACCGCGCTGCACACTGATTTTTTTGATGGCGTTAGCCATGTTCTCGACTGCAATACGCAGAAAACCCTCGGCAAGTTCCTCGGCGCTACACCGAATTTCTCCAGTTTCTGCTGCAATCTCCTCCGCCAACTTTTCGAATTTATTGTGCGCAATATCAACATCGAGCGGCTCATCGCCGGATGGGCCAAATACTGCTGGGAATCGCATGGGCTGGATTTTCCCAAGCACAACATTGCAATCGGTGAGCGTAAGCGGACCGCCACGACGATAACAGGCTGGCCCGGGGTTGGCGCCGGCGCTTTCCGGGCCCACCTGCATACGACCATTGGCAAAGTACAGCAGTGAACCGCCGCCTGCAGCAACCGTGTGGATGCTCATCATGGGTACCCGCATGCGCACGCCGGCAACTTCAGTTTCAAAAGAGCGTTCGTATTCGCCCGCATAATGACAGACATCAGTTGAGGTTCCACCCATATCGAAACCGATGAGCTTGGAAAAACCCGCCGCTTCAGCTGTTCGCACCATGCCCACCACGCCCCCTGCGGGTCCGGAGACAATGGCGTCCTTGCCTTGAAACAGCGAGGCATCGGTCAATCCGCCGTTTGATTGCATGAACATCAGCTTTTTGCAACCACCCTTCGCCGCACCCAGCGCATCGCCCACTTGGTTGACATAGCGCTTGAGGATGGGTGACAAATAGGCGTCGACCACCGTGGTGTCGCCGCGGGACACCAGTTTGACGAGCGGACTTACCTGGTGGCTTAGCGAAATTTGGTTAAAGCCAATCTGACTGGCCAGTTCGCCGATGCGCTTTTCGTGTTCTGGAAAGCGATAGCTGTGCATCAGCGCCACGGCAACTGATCCAATGCCGTCAGCGAAAGCTCGCGACAATGCTTTGCTCGCCTTTTCTTCATCGAGAGGAATAATCAGTTCACCATCGGAGGAAACCCTTTCGGCCACCTCAACAACTTCCTCATAAAGCAATTGTGGTAGCTTTATCTCAAGGTCAAACAGCTTCGGGCGATTCTGGTAGCCTATTCGCAACAGGTCACCCATGCCCTTGGTGATCATCAACAGCGTCCTATCACCCTTGCGCTCCAGCAAGGCATTGGTTGCTACGGTAGTGCCCATCTTCACGGCGTCTATAGTTCCTCGAGGAATAAACTCGCCATCGGCAAGCCTTAATAGTTCACGAATACCCTGCACAGCCGCATCCTTATAGATTTCAGGGTTCTCTGACAGCAGCTTGTGGGTCATAAGCCCTCCTTCCGGGGTGCGCGCAACTATGTCGGTAAAGGTGCCGCCCCTGTCTATCCAGAATTGCCAATCCCCACTGTTTTTGTTTGGCTTGCCCATCTCATCCCCTGCGTAAAATTTCTTTCTCAATCCAGCCTGTGGAGGCCAATCCGTTCCAAGCTAATGAAATAATAATAAAACATTGACAAAATTACAACAATATGCAATTGTAACCGACCTCAACCCATCAATCTATGGAGGAAACCAATGAAATACCTGAAACTCATGGGCGTACTGTGCGCTCTGATGGCTTGCCAAATGTCACAGGTTTACGCTGAGACATGGGACATGCCCACACCCTATCCGGATGCAACTTTCCACACTGTTAATATCAACCAATTTGCAGATGATGTTGCTGCGGCAACCAACGGAAAACTTGAGATCAAGGTCCATTCAGCCGGCTCACTGTTCAAGCACCCCGACATACCCAAAGCGGTTCGAAGCGGCCAGGTACCGATTGGAGAGTTCTTTCTCTCTATCCTGAACAACGATAACCAGGCCTTTGGCGCAGACTCTCTGCCCTTCCTCGCAACCAGCTATGCGGACGCCGAGCGTCTCTGGGAAGCGCAGCTGCCGATTGTCAAAAGGCTGCTTGACAAGCAAGGTTTGATGCCGCTCTTCAGTGTGCCCTGGCCGCCACAGGGCCTATACACCACTAAGGAAATCAAGACTATCGACGACCTAGCCGGCCTCAAGTTTCGCACCTATAACGCAACGCTCGAACAGTTTGTATCCATGGCCGGGGCCGCGCCTACCCAGGTGGAAGTGCCGGACATTCCGCAGGCCTTCTCAACCGGACGCGTGGAAGCAATGATCACCTCACCTTCCACCGGGGTAAATTCCAAGGCTTGGGACTTCCTCAGTCACTACACTCCAATCAATGCCTGGATTCCGAAAAACATAGTGGTGATAAACAAGCGCGCATTTCGGCGTCTCGATCAATCCATGCAACAAGCCCTGCTGGATGCCGCAGACAAAGCACAGGCTCGCGGCTGGGAAATGAGTCGTGAAGAAACCGACACCCAGACTGCGACTTTGGCCGACAATGGCATCAAGGTGGTCGAGCCCACCGCTGGACTGATGACAGGTTTGCGCCGCATAGGCGCGAAGATGCTTGAAGAATGGGAAGAATCATCCAGTGAAGACGGCGCCAATTTGCTTGAGGCCTACAAGCAATAGCTATATGAGGGGCGGCCAGCGCCGCCCCATCCACCCATGAAGAAATCCATGTTACGAGGCGCGCTCAATTGCCTCTATAAGGCAAGTGGCGCTGCTGCTGCGTTGTTTATTGTCGGCATAGTAGCGCTGGTGATTTCGCAGGTTAGTCTTAACCTGGTCGACAAAATCTTCTCAAGTTTTGCGGGGCGCGGTTTGGGTTTGACCATCCCCTCCTATTCAGAGTTCACCGGTTTTTTCCTGGCGGCGGCTTCCTTTCTCGCCCTTGCCTATACACTGCGCGCAGGTGGACATATCCGGGTCACGCTGTTGACACGCCGCTTTTCCAGGCAAGGCCAAAGACTTGTTGAAGGATTCGCCTTGGCGAGTGGGGCGACGATGGCTTGCTACGCTACTTTTTACATGATTTTTCTCATTGCCGAATCAATCGAATTCAACGACATGACTTCGGGTATGGTCGCTATTCCCCTGTGGATACCGCAACTTCCAATAGTGCTTGGGCTGGCTATTCTCACCTTGGCGCTGGTCGACGATTTGCTCGCTCTGATCTGGAACAAATCTCCCAGCTATGAGGGTAAGAACGAGAGTTTGTTGAGCGAATAGCCATGACACAGCTGGCCCTGTCGCTCATATTGCTACTGTTGCTCTTTTTCATGCTGGGCGCTGGCCTCTGGGTTGGCTTTTCACTTTTGGGGGTCGGAATAGCATCCATGATGCTGTTTACTGACGCCCCATTGGGGTTAGTGATGGCGACAACCCTTTGGGGACACAGCAACTCCTGGGCGCTGGCAGCGCTGCCGCTGTTCATCTGGATGGGAGAAATCCTTTTTCGCTCCAGATTGTCCGAGGATATGTTCACTGGCCTGTCACCATGGATAGGGCGCCTGCCGGGCGGCCTGCTTCATACCAACATATTTGGCTGCGGAATCTTTGCCGCCGTGTCCGGGTCTTCGGCAGCAACAGCTGCGACCATAGGTAAGCTATCGATTCCAGAGCTTTCCCGGCGCGGTTATCCCGAAAAGCTGATGATTGGCACCCTGGCTGGATCGGCAACCCTCGGACTATTAATTCCTCCCTCAATCATTTTGATTGTCTATGGTGTAGCAACGGAGCAATCCATCGCCAGGTTGTTTATCGCCGGTGTTCTTCCCGGGTTTCTTCTTGTTCTGCTATTCGTATGTTATGTAATTGCTTGGGCACTGCTGAATCAGGAGCGATTGCCCAACGAGACCTCCAGTATGCGATTGATGGAAAAGCTCAATCGCTCACGCCGGCTTATCCCGGTTATCTTGATGATCGCCGGAGTTATTGGCTCCATCTATGCAGGCATTGCCTCACCTACAGATGCGGCTGCAGTTGGCGTTGTTTTAGCGTTGCTTCTCTCCTGGTGGTCCGGCTCGCTGAATTGGCGGAGCTTTTTTGATGGCCTGATGGGCGCAACCAGGACCTCCTGCATGATTGCATTCATACTTGCGGGAGCAGCTTTTTTGACTGTTGCCATGGGTTTTACCGGTATCCCCAGGTTGCTTGCGGAATGGATTGGCTCCCTTGGTTTATCAAACTTGGCATTGTTGGGAGCACTGACCATTTTCTTTGTCGTAATGGGTTGTTTTCTCGATGGGATTTCTATCGTAGTATTGACAGCCTCAGTGATCATGCCCATGGTCGAACAGGTTGGAATTGATCCACTGTGGTTTGGTATTTTTCTGGTTATTGTCGTTGAAATGTCTCAGATTACGCCACCAGTTGGCTTCAACCTCTTTGTTCTCCAGTCATTGACCGGGCGGAACATATTGATGATCGCCAAGGCGGCTATACCATTCTTCATGCTCATGTTGCTGGCTTTGACCACGATTATTGCCTTCCCATCCATTGTCACCTTTCTCCCCAACAGCATGTAGGTTCTAATCCTGCTTAGCTTTTTTAACTCAATGCCATTTTCTTGTTTACCAAATAGCATTATTTCATCAATAAATTAACAGCGTAACTTGCGCTTTTCTGGAAAAGGAGCTATATATTCAGTCATCTGCAGAATCGGAAACACGCAAAAATGGCGCAATCGAAAAAAACACCGAGGACGGCACCAGCCTTGAAAGAGGCTATTGTTTCCTCCGCGCATCTGGCCGAAGTGGGTAAGGGCTGGCAATTGAGCGAACTCGAATACGCCCTGACCATGACATACAACGCCTTCTCACGTTGGATGATGCATTGCATGGCTACTGTCGGCTATAAGGACTTCAATCCGCTTGACATTCTGATTCTGCACAATGTAAACCACCGCGCCAAGGAGAAACGTCTTACCGATATTGCCTTTGTGCTCAACATCGATGATAACCACACGGTGAACTACGCGCTGAAAAAGTTAGTGAAAGCCAGACTGGTAAGTGGACGCAAGGTTGGGAAAGAGATTTTCTACAACACCACAAGGCTAGGGAAAGAAGTCTGCAGGAAATACGGGGAAGTACGCAAAGTCTGCCTTCTTACCACCGCCGAGGCTACCGAGCGCAACTTCAGCGAAATCAGCAACCTTGCCAAGATACTTAGGAGCACTTCCGGCTTGTACGACCAAGCTTCAAGGGCGGCCGCATCCTTGTAAAACAGCTGCTTATAACGCGCGGGCGCTCGGAAGATTAGATACTGTTGGTTCAACTGCGCGAATCTTCCAATGATGAAGGCTATCTCTGGAGTGTTCGCTCGAATTGTGCGTCAATTGGGCTCTTATTGCACACAAGTAAGTGGCGGAGAGGGAGGGATTTGCTCTCTTCGGTCGCGACTGCTCGCGTTGCTCGCGGTCGAACCGGCTGTTTATATTCGAGGATTCGAATCTGGTGTTGGAGCAATTAGGTATGCAGATGGCATGGTTTTTGTTTGATTGGTAATGGCGGAGAGGGAGGGATTTGCTCTCTTCGGTCGCGACTGCTCGCGTTGCTCGCGGTCGAACCGGCTGTTTATATTCGAGGATTCGAATCTGGTGTTGGAGCAATTAGGTATGCAGATGGCATGGTT
>Ga0209562_1000051_pt1 | contig 63630 bp, 56 predicted proteins | sample WorMetvacBELIZE2_FD_187399 | JGI IMG/M metagenome (GOLD analysis project Ga0209562, IMG submission 187399) | Marine gutless worms symbiont microbial communities from Max Planck institute for Marine Microbiology, Germany - Olavius vacuus BELIZE.2... | ecosystem: Host-associated > Annelida >... | reverse complement strand
GAAAACATCTGCCGTTCTCTGACAACAAACCAACAATAAGCAGTTCCACATTCATGGCAAGGGCGCGGAGCTACCCATTAGCGGCACTGTTGGTTATTGGCATACTGACCATATATGATGCAGCCCAGGCTGCCGGCTTCTGGCGATGGGAACAAAGCGCCAGCGGTTTGGGACTCTCCTATGCCGGTTCAGCCGCCCTGGCTGAGAACGCCGCCAGCCTTTACTATAACCCTGCTTCCTCTGCCTTGTTGCAAAATACACAGTTCTCGCTGGGCCGCGTACGTACTATGCCCAAAACTAAATTCCATCATAGCAGTGGCTCCAGTGGAGACAACATATCCCGTGACCAGATACGCGCCAACGCTGCCTTGTCGGTGCGCTTGTCAGACAAATTGACTCTCGGCCTGACGAGCTCGTCGCCCATCGGCTTTGCCAGCGAATATAGCAGTAGCTGGCCGGGAGCAGGGCAAGTCATCAGAGCCCGCCTCGACAGTAAAAATTTCAGCCCCAGTCTCGCCTTGCAGGCGAGCGACAAGTTGGCGCTAGGTCTGGGCATGAATTACCAGCGCACCGAGCTGGAGGTTGCCTCCTCCAGCTTTCAGCGTGACGCAAGTGGTGCTGCCTGGGGGTGGCACTTAGGCATGTTATATAGCTTGTCCCCCAAAATGCGCGTTGGGCTTGCCTATCGTTCTTCCATGGTCCATAAGCTTGACGGCAGGGCAAGCTATGCGGCGTCAGACGTAAAGGTCGATCTAAAGTCGCCTGCCATGCTCATCTGGAGTGTTCATCAACAAATCGACCAGCGTTGGGAAGCAATGGGAGATATCTCGTACACCAGATGGAAAGACGCCTACACCCTGCATTGGTATCGCACCGATACTGGGGCGAAATTGGCGACTCAGGAGCTTGGTTATCAAAACAGCTGGCGAGTCGCCTGGGGGACTCGTTACACCGTTGATGCAGACTGGCGCATCAAGTTCGGTCTGGCCTACGAGCAAAGCCCAAGTCGACAGTCGGCCAACGCGTTGCTGGCTGAAGGCAGGCGGTACTGGTTTTCACTTGGCGTTCAGTACCGGGCTTTTGGTAAGGGGATTATGGATATTGGCTTCAGTTATAGGCGAGATCAGGATTCGTCGTTACAACAAGGTGTCAACGACGCTACCGTTTCTGGTGATTACAATACCGGCCAATACCTTCTGGGCGTCCAGTATAGTCAATCTTTTTAGCACGGCATTTTTTACAAATAATGCAATACAACTCTCTAGCCAGCGTACTGCTTTGCTACGCTGGTTGTTTTTTCGTCTCCTTGTATAGCCCGGTTGCGGCGGCTGATAAAAGGGCAGCCAATGCGATTGCGGATGCAAAGCCATTCAATGCCTTTAAAGCAGAAAGCAGCTTGCCGTATTTTGTCACTGACGCGCTGGAAAAGGCGCGTATTCCAGAGGAAAAGGTTGCTATAGTAGTGCAACCAGTTGGCGCCTCTCGCCCATTGATCTCCCATAACGCCGACGTAGCTATGAACCCTGCCTCGGTTATAAAGCTATTCCCGACCTATGCCGGACTTGGTCTTTTGGGTGTTAATTACACATGGAATACCCGAGTGTGGAGCGACGAACCACCGGAGGAAGGCCGGGTGCACAATATTTATGTTCAGGGCAGTGGAGACCCGAAGCTGAATCTGGAGCAATTCTGGCTCATGCTACGTCGCCTGAAGATCAATGGAATAAAGAATATTTCCGGCGACCTGGTGCTTGATCGCGGGCGCTTTGTGCGACAGCGGCAAAGAAATTTCGACGGCAACCCGTTACGCGCCTACAACAAAATGCCAGACGCCTTACTGGTTAGCTACGGTGCGCAAAACCTGATCTTCAAGCCGCAGGAGGAAGAGGAAGATGAAGAGTTAAAAATCAGCACCCTCACACCTACTCTTTTACGGATCGAAAATAATGTAGGGCTGAGCAAAGGACGTTGTGGATACTGGAAGAACAAACTTAAACTGAACGCCATGCGGACGGGCCAGCATACCAGGCTGGAGATCTCTGGTAAATATCCCCGTGCTTGCGGGGAAAGAATACTGAATCTGGTAGCACTATCTGGCAACCAGCAAGTAGGCGGCATCTTCCGCGACCTGTGGAAGTCGATGGGAGGCACATTTAAAGGCAAGATACGTAGCGGGGGAAAACCACGTAACGGACATTTACTGCTGAACTGGTATTCGCCGCCACTATCTGAAATAGTCTACGATATTAACAAATACAGCAACAACGTTATGGCGCGGCAGCTGTTTTTAACGCTTGGCGCCGGTAAACGCCATCAAGGATCATTGGGTAAAGGCTCTTCGCGGTTGAAGGACTGGTTGGCGTCGAGAGGGCTTAATTTTCCAGAACTGGTGATCGAAAATGGCTCTGGTTTGTCCCGCAAGGCGCGTGCCAGCGCTGCCAGCGTAAACCGTTTGCTAATTGATGCCTGGAGCAGCAAAGTCATGCCGGAATTTCTCGCCAGCTTGCCTTTGGCCGGGGTTGACGGAACCATGCGCCGTCGCTTGCGCGGCTCATCCGCCTCTGGCCGAGCGCGTATCAAAACCGGTACCCTGACTGGCGTTAAAACCATGGCTGGTTATGCCATGGATCGCAACGGTAACTACGTCACCGTGGTATTTATGGTAAATCATCGCAAAGCCTCTGCCGCAGAAGAGGCAATGAATGCTTTGTTGTTATGGATAGCGAGCTAACAGCCTGCCATATCAAGTAGACGTTGCTGGGCGGCCAGAACGGTTTCGACAATCAAGCAGTGAAAGTCTGATTTATCCTGCTCGAGATTGGATTTTTCCAATGCGGCATAGTAGGCAAGCCTGGAATCGGCATCACCCTGAATAATGGCGATGGGAAAACGATGTTGCAGCAAAATCAGATTCATCACCAAACGTGCAGCGCGGCCATTACCGTCAATAAAGGGATGGATTGTCGCAAGACGCTCGTGCATTTCTGCAGCCAGAATGATGGGGTGTAATTCGTCTTTACTGGTTTCGTAGAAGTAAAAATAATCCTCGATTAATTTTTCGATTTGCCACGGTTGAGGTGGGGTATGCCTGCTGCCGCTTATCATCACCGGTACAGTACGAAAAGCTCCCGCATGTTTGTCATCAATGCTTTTTAGAATAAGGCTGTGTAAAGATAGCAATACACTACGGTTAAAGGCCACTTTATTGCTGGCGACATCGTTGATATAACCCACCGCTTCGTAGTGGTTAACCGCTTCCAGATGTTCCGACAGGGGTTTGCCCTGAATGGTGATCCCATTATGTATCACCAGGTCGGTTTCGCGTAACGTTAGTGTGTTACCCTCGATGCGATTGCTGTCATAGGTGTATTCAACCCGAATCGCTTCATGAATGCTTGTTTGATCCCATTGTTGCGTGGCGCGAAGCGCTTCCTTAAGTGCATCCGCCCGCGCCAACAAACGATTCAATTTATCCATGTTTCGGGGGTTGAAGCTTGTCATTGATAGGATAAGATACTCTACCTGTTTTTTGCTGTAATGAGCTTGGCATAGCGTTCAAATAAAAATGGGTGCACACCAAGGGGCCAGACCCATGTATCGAGTCTTCTTATAGCCAAAGAGATTCTTCACAACATGAAAAACATGCTCAACTCGAGAGCGGATCACCGCTTTCAGATGTTAGATCTCTCGAATGACCCTTTTGTACTTGCCACTCGGCAGTTTATAGATCACGTCTCGCTTTTAACTTATCCGGACCTTGTTGGCAAGGTTATTTGGTGGAGGCGGCGGGAATTGAACCCGCGTCCGCAAGTCCTCTACAGGCAGTTCTACATACTTAGTCCGGTTGTTTGGTTTTAGCCCTGACGCGCCAGCCGGACAGGCTCGCTTTAGGCGATTCGCTTCGGTTTTTGTGGTTGCTCACGCGAAATGAACAACCCTTAGCTGACTTTAGATGACGTTGCTGTCGGTTGCCCGACCCGGCCTGTCAGCTAGCCGGTTGCAACGGTCTCACCGGGTTTAAGCGGCGAGAGCAAAACGCTCGTCGTTGGCGTTTATTGATTTCCAGGTGGATTTACGAGGTAACTGGTCCTCGGTATGCCCTGCTCTGCTTTGCAACCCACGTCGAAGCCAGATCGCCCCCATGTGGACTGGTGAGTATAACCCTATTGCACTACGTTGACCAGCAAGCCCGTGCGTTGACGGATTTCAACCGCAAAGTCCTCCAGTTCAGTCAGCGGCAAGGGCGACAAGGTGGCCGCCTGGCTTTGCATTGAAGGCCTGGCCAGCCCATATAGGTGCACTCCTTGCAGGCTTGAAGCCACGCTACCGACCACTTGCAGCCAGGTTTCACGTTCCGACTTATCTGGTGCTTTACCGTGCTCGGCAAACCAGCAAGTTTGCAGCCAGGTAGGCGCAAGTTGCGCGCAACAGCGTAAGCGCTTGACTACTGAAGCAGTTAGCTGATGGTTGCCGTTGACCAATTCCATGCCGGTTATTGTCGCCCGGTCAAGCTTGAACCAAACTTCGCCATCAACAGTTTTTCCGAGCAGCCCTACTGCGCGCCGCACGTTTTGGCGCAACAGCATGCTACCGTTGGTAATCAACCTGAGTGGCAAAGAAGGTTGCCCGCCTTGCGTGCAACATTCGTCAATTACTTGCCGGACTTCGATTAGCGCTTCAGTGAACAAGGGTGAGATAGTAGGCTCACCATTACCCGAGAAGGCGACGTCCATCACTCGCCTGGCATCCGGCGGCGCGTAACGGAGCAAAAAGTCACCTTGCAGTGCTTCAGTTAGCAAATTGTGCAACTCACTCCGTAGCCGCTCAAGGTTTGGCGCAGGCGGCACTCCCCGCTGCAGGTTTTCAACTTGACAATAAATGCAGCTCCAGTTGCATGTATTATTGGTGTTTAGATTGATGCCCACAGAAACACCTCCAGCGCGACGTGACAACACCGGGTACACATATTGCGTATCCAACAGGCGACGGTTGTGGTCATGTATGCTAAGCACGGTGGGTATTGTCATGCATCAGGAGCTTTTAATGGTCGCAATGTTGTGCGCCGTTTTGTCAAGGCTGCCAATGATATACCCCTTGCCGAGTTTTCGGGGCAGTCGCGTGGCGCAGTTAATGCTGCTGCCGTTGCTCTGTACATCTGTCTCCGCCAACGCTCTAGCGGCAGAGGCCAAAGTAGCAGTTGCATCCAGCTTTGCTGCCCCGGCACGCATAATGGCCAGAGAATTCGAACAGCGCAGCGGACACCGTTTGCACCTAAGCTTTGCCTCCACCGGCAAGCTTTATGCCCAGATCAGGCACGGCGCGCCATTTGAGGTCTTTCTCGCCGCTGACCAGCACACTCCAGCAAGTCTGGTGGAGGAAGGGTTGGCTGTTGCTGCCTCCCGATTTAGCTATGCGCAGGGGCGCCTGGCGTTATGGTCAGCCACGCCGGGTATGGTAGATGACAAAGGCAAGGTGTTAGGAAGTAATGCCTTCAAATGGCTGGCCATTGCCAACCCCAGGTTTGCACCTTATGGCCGGGCCGGGAAAGAAGTATTGATCAGGATGGGGTTGCAGCAAGCGTTAACACAACGCCTGGTGCTGGGAGAAAACGCTGCACAAGCGCGTCAATTTGTAATGAGTGGTAACGCCGAGCTGGGTTTGATCGCGCTCTCACAAGTGATGCGCGACGGCAAGCTTGGTAGCGGATCTGCATGGCTTGTTCCACAACATCTGCATCTGCCCATTTTGCATGATGCCGTCTTGCTGGCTGGCGGTAAAAACAACGCCGCCGCAAAGGCGTGGCTAGGCTGGTTAAAAGGCGATAGAGCAAGAACTGTCATGCGCAGCTTTGGTTATTGAATTGTAGAAGTTCAGACTTGATCTGACAGTTGCCTGTGTATCAGTAACTGACTGTCAGGTTAAGTTTGCTGCTTCGGCTGGAGTTGCAGTCGCGCCCAGCTTTGCCAGTAGCGAGGCAAAATCTTCTGGCGGCGCCGCTTGCCAGCACATGGACTCGCCACTTTGTGGGTGTGCAAGCGCTAACCGCCAGGCATGCAGGGCCTGACGATTAAAGCTCACTGTGGACAGTTTTAGCCTGCCACCGTAAAGCCGATCGCCGAGCAAGGGGTGGCCAATCGAGGCCAGATGGACCCGGATCTGGTGGGTGCGTCCGGTATCAAGTGTGCATTCGAGTAGCGTGGCGTTGGCAAAACGCTGCACCACGCGGTAATGTGTCAGTGCTGGCTTGCCACCGAGGCGCAACGCCATGCGCGTTCGTTGTCTTGGGTGACGCGCTATCGGAGCCTCAACCTTGCCGTCGAGCCGTACCGAACCACAAGCTACAGCAAGATATTTGCGGCTGACGGTGCGCGCTTGCAATTGCCTGACCAGGTTGGTTTGCGCCTCCGGCGTGCGTGCTATTACAAGTAGCCCGCTGGTATCCTTGTCCAGGCGATGCACAATTCCAGCGCGTGGAACGGCAGACAATTCGGGCGCATGGTGCAGCAGGGCGTTTTGCAAGGTGCCGCACCAATTTCCGGCTCCCTGGTGAGTGATCAAACCGGCTGGTTTATTAATGACCATAATCGATTCGTCAGCATAGATAATTGATAGCGGGATATCTTCAGCCAGCGCAGAATTGGCCTGTGTGGATTCATCGATTGCTTGTCTGGCAGCAGCCGTAACTTCAAGCTTTTCGCCACCGCTTAAACGGTGGTTACACCGCCGCACCACACTGTCGTTGACCGTGATAAAACCTGAGCGAACCCAGCCTTGCAAGCGACTGCGCGAGTGTTGCGGCAATAATCGCACCAGGGCCTGATCGAGTCGGTCACCCGCCAGATCCCCCGGGACTTGCAGGCGTGACGGATTCATGGCGTCGGCGTAATGGAGGCGCTGTCTGGCTGGTTTACGGGTCGGTCAGATTCAGCCAACATGCCATCACTGCCATGCCAGCAAGCCACCTGCCAGTCTTGGGCTATCTCGCTGGTTGGTGGGTATTGGGCGCGGCAACGTTGGTCTGCGCGCGCGCAACGCGGATGAAAATAACAGCCGACTGGCGGGTTGACCGGCGACGGGGTTTCGCCCGGTAACGGTGTAGGAGCCAGTGACTGCGGATCAATCTTAGGCACGGCGGCAATCAGTGATTGCGTATAGGGGTGGCGTGGATTTTGCAGCACCGAGATGGTTTCACCTGCTTCAACGATGCGGCCGAGGTACATCACTGCTACCGTATGCGCCAGGTATTCAACGACAGCGAAGTTGTGGGTTATGAACAGGCAAGCGACGCCGGTTTGCATCTGGATATCGCGCAACAGGTTGATGATTTGCGCCTGTATCGATACGTCTAGCGCCGAAGTCGGCTCGTCACATATCATCAGCCGCGGCGACACTGCCAGTACTCGTGCAATGGCTATGCGTTGTCTCTGTCCACCTGAAAACTCGTGCGGGTAACGGTGCAATGCCGCTGCTTCCAAACCAACCTGTTGCAAGAGCGCATTCAACGCTGCATGCCTCTCGCTCTTGCTTGCCTTGCGCGGCCAGGCTTGCAGGGCGTCTAGCCCCTCGCTAAGGATTTCACCAACTGACAGGCGAGGATTCAGCGAGGCAAATGGATCCTGAAATACCATTTGCGCCTTGCGACGGGCGCGATACAGCAAGTTGCTTTCCAGCTTGCCGGCTGACAGCTCAAGCCCGTCTAGCCTGACCAGACCGGCCGTTGGTTCCACCAAACGTAATATAGCCTTGCCAACAGTCGTTTTCCCGCAACCCGATTCGCCGACCAGGGCCAGCGTTTTTCCCTCTTCGATATGCAGAGAAATATCGTCGGCAGCGCGCACCGCACCGATCTGGCGGCGAAACAACCCCTTGCGTACCGGAAAGAGCACTTGTAAATGTTCTACCTGCAACAGTACGCTCTTGTCCGCTAATGGCGGCATCGGCAATTCGCCGTTGTCAGTTCCTGTATTATCTTCACCTGATGACCCTGTTTCAGCGCTTTCCGCCAGCTTGAAATCGCATTGGTGACACCGAACTGCCTGTCCGTGCTCACCGAAAGTCCATCCTGGCGTGCTATCAGTACAGATTTGCGTAGCATGTTGACAACGTGCGGCAAAGGCGCAGCCACGGTTATTGTTATAACTCATCTGGCCCGGAATACTATGCAGGGGTTGGCCGCGTTTGCCGACACCCGGCAAGGTGGAAAATAGTGCCCTGGAGTAAGGGTGCGCCGGGGAGGTGAAAAACTGCTGTCGCGGGGCGATTTCGATCAACTCTCCAGCGTACATGACGCCAACATGGTGCGACATGCGTGCAGCTACACCCAGGTCATGCGTGATTAGCATGATCGCCATCGAACGCTGACTTTGTAGCTCTGTCAATAACTCAAGAATTTGCGCCTGCACAGTTACATCAAGAGCGGTGGTTGGTTCGTCGGCGATTAACAGGCGCGGCTCGCTAGCCAGCGCCATGGCAGTCATGACACGTTGTTTCATGCCACCGGACATTTGAAAGGGGTACTCATCGAGCCGCCTTTCAGCGTCAGCAATGCCTACCTGGCGTAAAAGAGCGGCTGCGGCCTGTTTTGCCCTGGCACCCCTCAACCCTTGGCGCAGGGCCAATACCTCACCAATTTGCCGACCAACGCTGAGTACAGGGTTAAGGCTGCTCGCTGGCTCCTGAAAGATCATAGACATCGCACCGCCAGGTGGCGAGTCTGTATTGTTCTGCCAAAAAATATTACCGCTCAGCATTTGTCCGGCGGGCGGCAACAAGCGCATCAGCGCCAGCGCTGTAACCGACTTGCCGCTACCCGATTCGCCCAGCAGGGCGAATGTTTTGGCCTTTTCGATCTCAAACGACACACCACGCACAACTGTGCCTCTTCCACCGGCACCAGCAACGGCGCTGGCATTGTTGGCAAAGCCTACGGACAGGTTCTCAACCCGTAACAGACTGCTCATGGTGCCAGACGAGGGTCAAAGGAGTCGCGCACCACATCGGCCAACACGTTGGCGGCGAGCACCAGAGTGAACATAAATGCAAAGGCGGCCAACAACGACCACCACACCGGTGGGTCACGTGACAGTTCCATGCGGGCGTTGTTGATCATCATACCAAAGCTTTGCATCGATGGATCCACGCCTATACCAATGTAGGAAAGCACTGCCTCGGCCAGCACCAGACCAGAAAAGTCCATCACCAGTGCAATTATGACGATGTGCATAACGTTGGGCAAAATATGGCGCGCTACAATGCGGCGTTTGGGCACCAGAAACGATTCCGCAGCCTGCACGTATTCCAGTGTAGCTAATTTCAGTGCCTCACCCCGCAGCAGTCTTGCCAGGCCGGTCCATGTAGTCAAACCGAGGATAAAGCACAGCGCCAGCAATCTGGCGTCAGCACGTTCAGCCGCGGTTGCAAACCATTGCGGGTTGGTGTCGATTAGCACCTGCATCATCAGGATAGCGGCTGCAATGAGTAATACCCCGGGTATGGAATTTATCACTGTATAGATGTACTGGATCACATCATCTACCCAGCCACGCAAGTAGCCGGACAAAATGCCGAATATTATTCCTAGCGGCAACATAAGCAGCGTCGTCAACAAGCCGATCAACAAGGCCGTGCGCACGCTTTTTAATACCTGATAGAGTACATCCTGCCCTACCTTGTCAGTGCCGAATACGTGATAGTGTTGCGAGAGTACCGCCAGCGGTACGGCAATAAATATTAGCAAGGCAGTGCTGATTAGTACCGCGTTCCAGGCAAATCCGGTTCGGCCGCGCCAGATACGCCGCCAAAGGATAACAAAGCGTCGTTGGAAAAGCTGGCCATCAAGTTTTCGGGGCGAGTTGTCGGACCGGCGCGTGGAGGTTAGCGTCAATGTAACTGTCGTCAGCACAGCAACCAGCAATGCCAGGCACAACGACAGAATGATCGACCAGAACAGGCGAGTTAAAATATCCACTTTCCGTTCAGCTGCTTTGGCATCTTTTCCCAGATGAGCGGCACCGTATTTCAGGCGCGGATTCACCCGCGCCTCCACTCCGTTGGGCAAAATCAGCGTTTCCTTGCTGGCTTGATGGGCGGCCAGAGGCGCCGAGTAGGTTTTTTCGTTACGCTGACGTAAATGTGTCAACAAGTTGTCAAGCAACGAGAATACCTGCACCGAGTAACCGGGCGAAGGCTGACCGGCTGGCGCTGGCAGGGCGGGACGATAATGTAGCGAATCTGCTAGCCCAACAGAAGCAAAGGCCAGCAGTATTACCACCGATGCCATACCGCGGCGAGATTCACCTACCCGCCGCCAAGCCACCCGTTGTAAGGGGTTATCTCGAAGCAGCCAGGCGATAGCCAGGCAAGCCAACGCCAACAGCCATATCAGCAGGTCGCTCCACAGTAGTACGGGCAAGAAGCTCATGTTTGACTATGGCTCTTGAGGAGACGCTGATTTATTGCCTGCGCGGGCGAAATCCTGGGTTGCGCGGTGCTCGAAAGCTCGCCTATCTGCATGATATGTCTCACATTCTGTACTCCGTGCGCCTTGCCATTCGTTCGGCTCGCATAATAAATCAGCGCCTCCTTAAATAAAACGGATACGTGGATCAACCAGCGTGTAGGAAATATCTGTCAGTAGCAGTCCGAAGATGTATAGTGCCGAGCCGATAAATACCATTGAACGCACGATGGCGAAATCCTGCGCTTTGATCGCTTCTATGGTATAGCTGCCCAGTCCGGGAATGCCAAAAAACGACTCCATCAACAATGATCCCATGAAGAGCAATGGAATAACCGCCACCACGCCCGTCAGGATGGGGATCATGGCGTTTTTCAGAATATGACGGCCAAAAACCTGGGTCTCAGGCAGACCTTTGGCGCGCGCTGTGCGTACATAATCCTTGCCTGTTTCCTCAATTATTATCGTGCGATACCAGCGAATGCTTGCGCCAACCCCGGCGACAATGCCAATCAGCACTGGCAAGAGCACAAAGCGCCAGGCGTCAACACCATCGGCATAGCCGGAAATGGGTGCCCAGCGCAATATTTTGCTCACCAAGTACTGGCCGCCAATAATATAAAAAAGGCTGGAGATGGACATCATCATCACGCATAGCGTTACTCCCCACAAGTCGATCCGGGTGGCGCGAAAATAAGCCAACAGCAATGCGCCGGTTATAGCCGCAAGCAGGCCAAGCAAGAAAGTAGGTATTGCAATGGCCAAGGAAGGACCCATACGAATTATGATTTCACGGCCAATATCCCTGCCGTCCTCGGCGCGACCAAAATCGCCGACAAACAAGCGTAGTGATTTCTCGAAAAAGATAGTTTTGCTGACAGCTTGCGCCCCTTGCGCCTGACTATTCCAGAATAATGGTTTGTCGTAGCCACGTACCTTTTTCCAGCGCTCAATTGCCTCGGGCGTTACATGTTTTGCGCCTAATTGCAGCCGCGCCATATCGTCTGGGGTGTTTACGACAAAAAACAGCGCAAAAGTCAGCACGTTAACCCCAATAAGTATAGGTATGGCATACAGGGCACGGCGGACAATGTAGGTGAGCATGCTATGTCCTGGCTGTTTGTCTCGTTTGGTCAGGCGAAACTGCTGTGCTCATGTGTTCAACAAGCCAGAATTAAGCACCATGGGCAGAATCTGCAGCTGAGTCATGGCTGGTCCAATGACGTACAAGCACGCGTTGGGATAAATTACAAAATAATTCATAGCTAATTGTTTCGGCACTGGTGGCTATTTCATCGGCGGGCAACACGCCACCACCCGGCAAGCGCCCCCACAGGGTAACCGGCGTTCCTACTACCGCATTTTCCATGCCGGTGATATCGCAGGCTATCATATCCATGGATACACGTCCGAGAGTGCGCGTGCGCTGCTCACCGACTACGATGGGCGTTCCTGTGCCGGCGTGGCGCGGATATCCATCTGCATAGCCGCAGGCGACAATCCCGACGCGCGTCGGCACCTCAGCGCGAAACGTACTGCCGTAGCCGACCGTTTCTCCGATTGCGACTTGGCGCACAGCCAGGATGGAGCTACTTAAGGTCATTACCGGCTGCAGGTCAAGGCTGGCATCGGTGAGTCTGTTTTCGCTACAGGGGTTGCCGCCGTAGAGCGCTATGCCAGGTCGAGTCCACTCTTCCTTAAATGCGTTTAGCCTCTGCGAATGTAATAGCAAAGCGGCCGAATTTGAAAGGCTCAAGCCGCCTTGCCAGCCAGCCGCTTGCCATATGGCAGCATTTGTGCCATTGATCATGCGTTGCAGGCGCTCCAGCTGATGGTCAACCCCGTCTATCTGGTCAGCGTTGGCAAAGTGGGTCATTAACCGTAGATGCAAAGGTTGCCTGGCTTTAATCTCCGTCAACTTGCTCCACAGCCAGGGCAGATCTGCTTCATCAAATCCGAGGCGATGCATGCCGGTATCGAGCTTTATATACAGGCGCAAGGCTGAAACAGAATCCGCGACTCCAGATAGCATTTCCACTTGTTCCCGGCAATGCACGACCATTTCCAGTTGATGCTGGCGCACTAGTTGCAACTCTTGCAAGTCAAAAATGCCTTCAAGCAGTAGCATTGGTTGATTTATGCCGAGCTCCCGTAACAAGATAGCGTTTTCGATTTCGATAAGCGCAAAGCCGTCTGCAATATCGCGCAAGGCCTCTGCTACACGCTGCTGACCATGTCCGTACCCATTAGCCTTGATTACTGCCCAGGCTTTACGGCCTGGCGCACACGATTTTACCTGCCGGTAGTTGTGGCGCAAGGCTGCGTAATCAATTAGTACCTGGATTGGACGAGTCATATCGTTGATCTGGTGTTTCCCAGCGAAAATACGCTGATGATTATAAACGGGGGACGGCTAATCATTACCATACAGGGCATATGCGGATTTTAAAACGCATACCCAAAAGAGCATGTAATTCGTCCAGGCAGCGAGTCCAATGGTTTTTCGCAGTACTGGCAACGTTTCAGGATATATGGCTGGCGTCCGCGTTACCATGCGCAACCATCTGCTCCTCTCCTGGCAGGCGCAGGTATTGCACGCTGCGCGCTATAGACTGCCCGGGCGGCACTACCCCTAGCAACGGCGCCTCAATAATTTCAGCAAGCAAAGATATGTTTTCGTCGAGGAACGGCATGCATTTATGTGGTGTATTGGCTACCCATCCTGCCAGCGTCAGGCCACGGCTGGCTATGGCCTCAACGCTCAACAAGCTATGGTTCTGACAACCGAGACGCATGTCAACTACCAGAATCACTGGCATTGCAAGCGCTACAGCCAGGTCGGCGCTGTCCTGCTTTTTTCCGGTCGTATTCTTACCCAGTGGAACACGGAAGCCGCCTACCCCTTCCACCAACAATACATCTGCTTGTTTTACCAGTGCTGTACTGCTATCGCGTATGCGCTGAAAATCAATGCAAACTCCCTCGTTTTGAGCAGCGATTTGCGGTGCAATGGCCTGTTGCAGTAAATACGGGGTTACAACTTCAGAGGGCAGAGAATGGCTGGCAGCGGCAATTAACTCCAGGGTATCTTCGTTGTATGATTCGCCCTCATCCACCCCGGCTGCTATCGGCTTCATTCCCAGTGCCTTGAAGCCCAGAGCCGCCGCCCTGCGCAGCAGAGTAGAGCTGATAAAAGTTTTACCCACGCCGGTGTCAGTTCCGGCTACAAACCACGCGTAAGCCATACTAGTACCTCTCGGCACGACCTTCGGCAAGTCGAGGCGAGTCGGAGCTGGATGGGGCGAGCTTATTTATGAAACGGAGCACTTTACCTGGCTTCTCCCTGTTTTTTGCTGACTAATGTGCAAACAATATGTACCGGGTGTAGATTGTAATACCAGTTTGAAGGGTTGGCGCTAAAGCTGTTAGAATCGCCCTCTGTGGGGAAGAGGGTGAGACTATACTGTTGCAGTCTTGGCCTGATAATTATCTGTCGGTCAGGTAGTTTTGGCGACAGCTCGGTTTGGCGTACCAAGAGGACCATAGAATCATGGCATTGACAATTACCGACGAGTGCATCAACTGCGATGTTTGCGAGCCGGAATGCCCAAACGAAGCGATCTCACAGGGTGACGAAATCTACATCATCGACCCGGATAAATGCACTGAATGCATTGGGCACTACGACGAACCCCAGTGCGTCCAGGTCTGTCCGGTCGACTGTATCCCAAAAAATCCTGATCGGGTGGAAAGCGAGGATATGCTATGGGAAAAGTACACCAAGCTAACCGGCAAGCCACGCCCTGGATGAAAATTTCCCTAGCAGAAATAAAGTTCCAACGATACAACGCACACTCTGATTGTTGACTGTTTTACATTCACGGCGCGGCCACTTGGTCGTATTCAGTAAAATTCTGCAGTATCTGCAAAACGTGCTATACGAATGAACGCACCCCAAAAGAGCGAGCTTGCCACGCTGTCCTATCGTCCACTTTACTTGCAAATTAAAAGCCAGTTGTTAAGCCGGCTGGGGGCAGGTGAGTGGAAAGCTGGCGCAGTGCTCCCCAGCGAAACAGAGCTTGCCAGGTACTTTGGCGTAAGCCAGGGCACGGTAAGAAAAGCAATCGACGAGATGGCGGCAGAGAACCTGCTGGTTCGCCGTCAGGGCAAGGGTACCTTCGTTGCTTCGCACGATGACCCACGCTCTTTCTTTCGTTTTTTGTGCTTAGTCGCTGACGACGAAAAAGCAATTCATCTGCGCAGTCGGCCATTGTCCTGCACGCATACCGTTGCCAGTGAAGAGGTTGCCCTGGCGCTAGCAGTGGCGGAAAATGCCCCTGTGGTACACGTGCAGCGTTTATTGAATGTGGACAACACCCCGTTGATTTATGACGACATTTGGTTGAACGGCGACTTGTTCGTTGATCTTTCTCTCGAACAGATGCTCTCTTGGGACCATTCTCTCTATAGTTTGTTCGAATCTCAATTCGGGGTTTGCATGGTGCGGGCAGAGGAAAACCTGCGTGCCGTAGCCGCCTGCCTGGAAGTGGCAGGCCAGCTAGATGTCACTCCTGGTAGTCCGTTACTATCGGTTGAGCGCACCACCTTTACCTATGGCAATAAGGCAGTAGAATGGCGCAAGGGGCTATACCTTACAACCAGGCACCATTACGCCAACACTTTAAGCTAGAGAGCCACCGATTAATCTGCCAGGCGGCGACCGCTCGCCTGCCTTGTATGCGTAATTCATGAAGCTATGCCTATAGAGTTCTATAGGGTATGGCTTTTATCACCGTGGGCAAAGGCCAACAAGGTTTTATTGTCCGCAAGTTCCAGGCCCCGACCCAGTGCCATCCACTTAAACAACTCGCCCATTTCAGAAGGGCTGCAAAGCCGGTTCACTGAGCTGGCTGCACTGAAATATTCCTGGCTTTCCGGCGGCAAGGCCGCCAGCAGATCAAGAATTCCGCAGTTATACAAAGCTTGTGCCTGGCTGGTGTAGCCGTACAATGACAAGCCATCGCCTTGTGCGTGAGCAGCCGAAATCAGGGCAGTGAAATCTACATGGACACTAATATCCTGCAAGCCCGGCAGCCAAAAGGGGTCGCCATGGCTACGCTGACGGTAGTGGCACATCAAGGTGCCGCCTTGCCGCACAGGGTGATAAAACTCACGGCGTGGGAAGCCGTAGTCGCACAGCAGCAATACACCGCTTTGCATGATTTCTGCCCAGCAAGCCACCCAGTCTTGCGACAACAGAGCTATTTCGCTTTGATAGCCGTCCGGGATGCCGCCACAATCGATGCCGATTTGCTGCGCCTCTTTCAACAGACGCCCTTTCGCCGGCTTGTCCTGCCAGCAAAAATTGCTTTCGTCACCCAGAGCAACGCCGCGTTCCTGTATCGGGTTATCCCAGACAATCAAGTGTGCTGGCATGGCGTCCAGCACCTCGTTGCAAATCGCCAGGCCGGAAAACTGCCCTGGTAATTCGCTTAACCAATGCACTAGATGGATGTGGTGCGGTACGGTTAAACTGATGGTGTCACGCTGCCTGGCCTGTAACTCGGACGATAATTCAAGAATAAGGTATTGATCCGGTAGCTGCCCCTCATCAACAAGAGACGACAACAAGTCCGCTGCCAACTGCCCGTCGCCTGCGCCTACCTCAAGAATAACAGGGGCTGTTAGTTGCATGATCTCACTGGCCTGCCGGGCCAGCGCCTTCGCAAATAGAGGCGTTATGCCTGATGCGGTTTGAAAATCTCCACCTGGGCCAAATTTTTGTTCGCCGGCCACGTAGTAGCCAAGACCGGGAGCATAAAGCGCCATTTGCATGAATTGTGCGAAAGGCAACCAGCCGTCGGCTTGAGAGATTGCCTGACATAGCAGATCTCTTAAGGCATGGCTCCTGGACATTGCATCTTTGCCAGGCATTGGCAGGGAGTGTTCGAATGAAATTGGTTGCGCACTTCGCATACGACTATTGTATAGTGTGCTTTTCCTGATCGACCTGAATCTGCTAAGCTTACCGACTTGTTATTGGCGCGTTCCCGGATTGTTCAGCCCTTTGTGCTCTGTTTCCTCAGCGAAAAAGCAATAACAAGACGCCAGGATCTTTCGGAGTGAGAGTGTCAGAGACGTGGGCAGGCTCACAAACAGGAGTCTTTTTTTGCTAAAAGACAAATGCATTCTTATAACTGGCGGTGGGCAGCGTATCGGAGCGGCTGTTGCACGGTATTTGCACGGTAAGGGAGCCAGGGTGGTGTTGCATTATCGCCACTCCCGTTATGAAGCTGAAACCCTGGCCGCCGGATTGAACGACTTACGCGCTGACTCGGCTATTGTAGCTGGCTGTGATCTTTGCGATACGGCCAACCTGAATGGTTATATCGAGCGGGTTCTACAGTTGTGCAACCAGCTTGACGCCCTTATCAATAACGCGTCGAGTTTTTACCCCACTCCACTGGGTGAAATAAACGAAGAAAACTGGCAGGACCTGACCGGAAGTAATTTCAAGGCTCCCCTGTTTTTAGCGCAAGCCTGTGCTCCACATTTGCGGGCCACTGCTGGCGCTATAGTCAATATCACCGATATCCACGCCGAGTGGCCATTGCCTGGTTATCCTCTATACAGCGCCGCCAAGGGGGCCTTGCTAACTCTGACGCGCGCCCTGGCGATAGAGCTGGCGCCACAGGTGCGGGTAAACGCCATCGCCCCCGGTGCCATAATGTGGCCGGATAACGGGTTATTTGCACGGGAAGAACGTCAGGCTATCATCGATCACAGTTTACTTAAACGTATGGGTACGCCGGATGATGTTGCCCGCACAGCTTATTTTTTGCTGGCCAAGGCACACTACATTACTGGTCAGATTATTAATGTAGACGGTGGACGCAGTATCCATTTGTAGTATCGTTATAATTGCTCTATGGAAACGCTGTTTTATTCTGCGAGCGGAACGAAAGACAAGGCGCACGGAGCACAGAAAGCGAGACATATCATGCAGATAGGCGAGCTTTTGAGCACCGCGCAACGCAGGATTTCGCCCGCGCAGCCAATAAATCAGTGTTTCCCTATAAAAAATGGGGTAGGGGGATAGACAAGAGTCGGCTGTCATGAAAATTTCACGCAGCACGCAAAAACTGGGTAAATCTTTGATATCCAGCGCCGGAAAGGCCATCAACGATTACCAAATGATAGAGGATGGTGACACCATTCTGGTTTGCGTTTCCGGAGGCAAGGATTCGCTTACCATGTTGCACGTGTTACTCAGTTTGCAGCGTAGCTCGCCGGTTACATTTCGATTGCTGGTCATGAATCTTGATCAAAAACAACCTGGTTTCCCGGCGGAAGTATTGCCAGCATATTTCGAACAGCTGCGTGTAGAGTACCGCATCGTAGAGGTTGACACTTATTCCATCGTCAAAGAGAAAATCCCTGACGGCAAAACAACCTGTTCTCTTTGCTCGCGTTTGCGGCGAGGGCTTATTTATCGTACCGCCAGCGAAATGGGCGCCAGCAAGATCGCGCTTGGACATCACCGTGACGATGTGGTGCATACCCTTTTTTTGAACTTGCTCTTTGGCGGCAAGTTGAAGGCTATGCCGCCGAAACTGCTCAGCGATGACGGCGCCAATGTCGTTATTCGCCCCCTGGCTTATTGCAACGAAGATGATATTGCGCGCTTTGCCAGAGGCATGGGTTTTCCGATTATTCCGTGTAACCTGTGTGGTACGCAGGATAACCTGCAAAGACAAAAAATACGCGAAATGATGCAAGAGTGGGAGCGTCACTTTCCTGGACGTTGCAGCGCTGTGTTTACCGCCTTGCAAAATGTCACTCCCTCTCATCTGGCCGATACTCGACTTTTTGACTTCAAATCGTTGACTTCGGTTGCTGGTACGGCAGAAAAGGCGGCTGACAAAGTGGTCGCCGGATCCTTGTCAGACAACAAATTGCCAACACAGCTTTATCTATCTGCCAGCGTGGAAGACGAAATCGCTGTAGTTTTTGCCGATATTGTAGGCAGCACCTCACTCTATCTGGAATTCGGCGATCAAAAAGCCTTTGCCGCCATATCGGCCTGCAAGCAGTACATGCAAGAGGCATTGGCCACCTACGAAGGACAACTTGTGAAAACGCTTGGCGATGGAATAATTGCCAGCTTTGCAAACCCGGAAAAAGCTATCCACGCCGCCATCGCCATGCAACGTAACATGCAAAATATGCAGCCTGGCGACACCGGCAGCTTGCATCTAAAAGTAAGCGTTCACTTTGGCAAAGTGTTACGTGAAGGGGACGATATATATGGTGATACTGTCAATCTGGCGGCGCGCTTACTGGAGGAATGTCGTTCAGGTCAGATATTGACCACTTTAACGACCATGCTGCAATGTGAAAAGAGGTTGCGTAGTCGAGCATTTGATCTGGGTAACAAACTGGTCAAGGGCCGGCCGGAGGAAATAAATCTGTTTGAAATCCCTTGGCGGAGGGAAAATGTCAAACAGCGTAAAGATCAGCCAGACGCACGATTTGCTAATGATACGTCTGCAGTAGGCATGACCATGCGTTGGCGAGAAGAAGTGAGCCGAGTAAACAGTAAAACACCGGTGATCAATCTAGGTAGTGACCCGACGTGTGAAATACATGTTGCCGACCCGACGATTAGCCCTTACCACGCCCGCGTCGAGTTGCGAACTGATGGGTTCTATCTGGTCGACCATAGCAACACCGGCACTATTTTGACCCAGACCGGGGAAGCGGCGAGCATCCATCTACGTCACGAGGAGGCGATGCTCAGGCAGGACGGCTATTTTTTTCTCGGCGACCATTCACCAGATGAACCGGACTACGGCATACACTACCTCATTGAATAATTAGCAAACAGGCATTTAACATGCGGTCATACTCTGAATCTTCCATTCGCGTTCTCAAGGGGCTGGAGCCGGTAAAGGAACGCCCTGGCATGTATACTCGTACTGATAACCCGACCCATATTATTCAGGAGGTTATAGACAACGCGGCTGACGAAGCGCTGGGTGGGTTTGCCAGGAATATTCGCCTGATCTTGCATAGCGACTCCTCATTGAGTATTGCCGATGATGGACGGGGCATTCCGACGGGGTTACATCCGATAGAGGGCATCCCGACGGTGGAAGTGGTATTTTGCCAACTGCACGCCGGTGGCAAGTTTGATAAAAAAACTGGCGGCGCCTATGCCTTTTCGGGTGGCTTGCACGGAGTAGGGGTGTCGGTAACCAACGCCCTTTCGACTCGCCTGCAAGTGGATATCAAGCGTGATAGCAAGCACTATCGCGTTGTGTTTGCTGCCGGCAAAGTGGCCGCGCCCATGCTTGAGCTGGGCAGCTGCCCGGCGAGAGAAACCGGTACGCTAGTGCGAGTCTGGCCAGATGCAAGTTATTTTGACAGCCCAAAAATACCGCGTCACGATCTGGAACGCTTGCTGCGAGCCAAGGCTGTACTGTTGCCCGGTGTGCGCGTTGCTCTGCTTGACGAAACCAGCGGCGAGGAAAAGATCTGGCGGTACAAAGACGGCTTGATATCCTATTTGCAAGAACTCCTGCCGGAAAATGAAGCAGGCAGTGATGACGATGGCGAATATGTTAGCCGGATATTTGCCGCTGAACGACATGTGGTTGCTGGAGACGACAGTGGATTTGCCGAGGGTGAGGGTGCATCATGGGCATTGGCTTGGTGTGAAGCAGGTGGAGGCGGCGAATCCTTTGTAAACCTGATCCCTACCCTTGCCGGCGGCACGCATGAAGCCGGCTTGCGTTCAGGGCTCTTTGAGTCGCTAAAGGAATTTGTTGATCACCATGCACTCTTGCCGGGCAAGGTCGTGTTGCAAGCTGAAGATGTTTGGCGTTCGGTGCGTTTTGTGTTATCGGCGCGGGTGCTCGACCCGCAATTTCAGGGGCAAACCAAGGAAAAGCTGACCAGCCGGGACACGTTGCGTCTTATTGCCGGGCGTGTCAAGGATCCACTTGATGCCTGGTTGAATGCTCATCCGGAAGAGGGTAAAAAAATATCAGCACTGGCAATAAATGCAGCACTGGCGCGGCAAAAAGCAGCCAGGGTGGTTGAAAAGAAAAAGCAGTCAAATGCTGCCGTGCTGCCAGGCAAGCTTACCGATTGTGCTTCAGAGGATATCGAACGTAACGAGTTGTTTCTGGTCGAGGGTGACTCGGCAGGAGGTTCCGCCAAACAGGGGCGTGATCGTGAATATCAGGCGATCTTGCCTCTGCGAGGCAAAGTGCTAAACACCTGGGAAATTTCGCACGGCGAAATTTTCGCCAACAACGAGGTGCATGATATTGCTGTTGCTCTCGGCTTGGATCCTCACACGATTGACGCGCCGGCTAGCGTGTTGGACCCGTTGCGCTACGGCAAGATTATTATAATGGCTGACGCTGACGTTGATGGCAGCCATATCCAGACGTTATTGCTGACCCTTTTTTTTCGGCATTTTCCGCTGTTGATCAGCAAGGGGCATGTCAACATAGCTCAGCCGCCGTTGTTCGCCATCAAAAGCGCTTCCCAGGGTAAAAGGCGTCCTGAACGTCGCCTGTATGCCCTGGACGAAAGGGAGAGGGATCAGATGCTCACGCAACTGGTTGACTCCGGCGTGCGCGAGGACAATATACAGGTGGCCCGCTTCAAGGGGCTGGGTGAAATGAATCCTGAAGAGCTGCGTGAGACTACCATGCAACCAGACACTCGTCGTCTGTTGCCAGTGCATCTTTCGAGCGCAGATATATCTGCTACCGAGCGTTTGTTTGGTCTGTTGATGGGTAAGGGCGAGGCCGCTGGCCGTCGTGCCTGGATGGAAGAAAAAAGCGACCTGGCTGAAGTGGATATCTAGCTCATTGTTATAGCTTTTGATTATTACGGGGCAACCCTGGCGGAAGCAAGACACTTCACTTTGCTGGGTATGCGCCCCCGCAAGCAACTACGATATACTTTACACCTCGAACCAGCAATCAAACATCGTATGCTCAAGATAATTGCCTAGCCGCTGCACGAATCATTGACACAGCTCTTGTTGTATAACGTTAGTTTTTGTTTTGTTGCGCCCGGATGGTGAAATAGGTAGACACAAGGGACTTAAAATCCCTCGGCCATTGCGGCCATGCCGGTTCGATTCCGGCTCCGGGCACCATTAAATCAACAGCTTACAGTACTATAATATCTTCTGATCTTGTGGTGTCGCCACCAGATGTATGCTTCTGACCGTGCCTACTTGAGCCGTGACGTTGGAGCCTTGACGGCGGACGCCTCAATGTGTATTGTGAATACACACACGGGAGGTGTATCATGAGAACGAACGTTGTTATCGATGACAAGCTGATGTCGCTAGCTCTCCGCTCCAGTGGGTGCCGAACCAAGCGCTCCGCTATCGAGTCAGGGCTCCGCCTGTTGGTTCAGGTCAACAGCCAGAAGAAACTCCGCACACTCAGAGGTAAGATCGGCTGGGAGGGTGATCTTGAAGAAATGCGGAAGGACTGAAATGATCATCGTCGATACTTCAGCATGGATTGAGTACTTTCGGGAAGGTAACCCCAGTGTTGCCAACAAGGTCGATCTGCGTCTGGATCAGGATCTCGTCGGCATCGGCGATATTGTTTACTGCGAGGTGATGCAAGGCATACGCTCCCCTCACGAAAGAAGCGAGGTGTCGGGGCTTCTTCTGTCACTCCCCAAACTCGACATGGTCGGGTTCGACATCGCGGAGAAGTCAGCGTCCAACTACCGACTACTCAGATCCAGGGGCGTTACAGTCCGAAAGACGATTGACGTTCTGATCGGCACCTTCTGTGCGGAGCACGGGCTGGAGCTCATACACTTTGACTCCGATTTTGACCTCATGGCCAAGCACATCGGGCTAAAGACAATCTGACCCCAACCATTGCTTCCAGGCGGCGGCAGGAATCCGCACCTGCCCTGTAATTAGTTTGATACGCGCAAAAGAGTCACTATATGTCAGGCTGGAGAACAGGAGAGTGGAATTGCCTGGTTTGAGTGGTTACACTGCAGAGTCGGCATTATGTTTCCCTGTTGGGCGCCAGTACCTCGCGAGTGCCACGGCCGTCCATGCCTGAGACCAACCCCGCCTTCTCCATGGCTTCAATTAGCCTCGCAGACCGGTTATAACCGATGCGCAGGTGCCGCTGCACCAACGAAATCGAGGCGCGTCGATTCTTTAATACCACTTCCACAGCCTGATCGTACAACTGATCATTTTCGGCACTTGTGGCATCACCACCATTATCGGCCTCGCCATTGCCACTAACATCGCCGCTCAGGATTTCTTCGATATATTTCGGCTCTCCGGTTTTTTTAAGGAAATCTACCACGCGATGCACCTCGTCGTCACTGACAAAGGCGCCGTGCACCCGTACCGGGTATCCACTGCCCGGAGACAGGTAGAGCATATCCCCCTGTCCAAGCAGGGCTTCGGCTCCCATTTGGTCAAGAATAGTACGCGAATCAATCTTGCTCGATACCTGGAAGGCAATACGGGCAGGAATGTTTGCCTTGATCAGGCCGGTTATTACATCGACTGATGGACGTTGAGTAGCCAGAATCAGATGTATACCCGCCGCGCGTGCTTTCTGCGCCAACCTGGCAATCTGCTCCTCTACCTTCTTGCCGACCACCATCATCAAATCAGCCAGCTCGTCTATAACCACGACAATATTGGGCATTGACGCGATGAGTTCCGGATGTTCCGGCGTCAAGCTAAACGGGTTGGTCAGTGGTTGACCAGCCCTCTCGGCTTCTTTAATACGTCTATTGAGTCCGGCTATATTGCGTACGCCCAGCGCCGACATCAGCTTGTAACGTTTCTCCATTTCGCCGACGCACCAGTTAAGCGCACTGCCTGCCTGCTTCATGTCGGTAACCACCGGCGCCAGCAGATGCGGAATACCTTCGTAGATCGACAGCTCCAACATCTTGGGATCAATCATGATCAGGCGGACATCATCTGGTGTAGCCTTGTATAAAAACGACAGGATCATCGCGTTGACCCCTACCGACTTGCCGGATCCTGTAGTGCCTGCAACTAACAGGTGTGGCATCTTGGCCAGATCCGCCACAACAGGGTGCCCGGATATATCTTTGCCTAAACATACTGTCAGCGCGCTCTTGCCGTCGTTGTATGGCTTGCTGGCAACCATTTCAAGCAGCTTAACTACCTGCCGCTTAGCGTTGGGCAATTCCAGTGCCATACAAGTCTTGCCAGGCACAGTCTCAACAATCCGCACCGCCACCAGTGCCAGCGCTCGCGCCAAATCCCGTTCCAGATTGACGACCTGTGAGCCTTTAACCCCCTGAGCAGGTTCAATCTCGTAACGAGTAATAACCGGGCCAGGTAAAGCGGAAATAACCTGTACCTTGACCCCAAAATCAGCCAGCTTGCGTTCAATCAGACGGGAAGTAAACTCAAGGCTTTCTGGCTGTGGTGCCACATCTTGATGCGGCACTGGATCGAGCAAGTGCAGCTCCGGCAATTTATCTTCCTGAGATATCTTATCGTCCGGCAATTCGCCAAACAGGTTCGGCTGTTTTTCCTTTTCGTAACGTTCTTCCGCCTTGGGTGATACTTCAATGTCATACAATACTGGCTCGATGTGCACTGGCTCCGCCGGTTGTTTTTCTAGCTGGGCGCGTACATCTTCCACCTGAGCTCCCCTTTCTTCCGCCAACTGCCGCCCGGCGCGACGATCCTTCCTGATCTTATAAACGCCAAGCAAATAGAGCCAGATTGATTCAAGAAATCCGCCGGTTTTTTCAGCCGCCCTGATCCATGATATTCCACTCATCATGCTCCAGCCACATGCCAAGAGAATAACCAGCAACAATGTGGCTCCGGTAAAGCCAAGATAACGGCTGGAATACTCACCTAATTCGGTACCCAATATACCGCCGGGCAAAAACGGAAGCTCAAATTGCAAGCTGTAGAAACGCAAAGTTTCAAGCGTGGCACTGGCCACCAACAACAGCGCAAAACCCGATAGCGTCAGGTAAAGCGGCCGCGTATTTGCCTCGCGCCCTTTCGACGAGGCGCGAAGGCGGCGCAGGTTAGTAACCAGCAGGACCAGAAAAAATATTACCCACCACCAGGCCGAGGCACCGAATACGAGCAACAACAAGTCTGATACTGTCGCGCCGAAACGACCTGCCGGGTTACGCACTACAGCTTCGGTAGCAAATGACCAGCTGGGATCGGTACTGTGAAATCCCCACAGAGAAATTGCCAGCAATGAAGCCAGGGCGGCAAAAACCAGCCAACGCATCTCGCCAAGTAACATGCCAATTTTGTCCGGCAAGGCTCGCTGTGAGGATACTTTTTGTTCAGGCTTGGCGCTAGAAGGCCGTCGCCGGATGGAATGATGTTGCATGGGTCAACGTGGCTGTTATCAGGGGTTAGTCTGCTTCCTTGGGTTGAATATACGTTTGGTCTGCCTCGACCCACAAAAAGTTGCAATTTTCAAGTTCTCGCATGACACGGCTAACCATTTCACGTGAGGCACCGACCATCTTGGCAATATTTTGCTTCGAGATACGCTCGCGCAGTACCATGCGTCCAGCGCTGTCCTGTTCAGCCATTTCGATTAGCAGTTTTTGCACCCTGCCATAGACATCCAGCAAGGCCAGGCTTTCTATTTTGCGATCCGCATCTCGCAAGCGCTTTATCAGGCCACCAATAAGAGACTGCACGACGTCAAAATTATTTTGCAGGCATTCCAGAAAATCATTTTTTGACAAACGCAGCACCTCCGTTGGCTCGCGAGTAATTACGCTAGCCGAGCTCGGCTCACCATCCAGTACCGCCATTTCACCAAAGAAATCGCGTGGCCCAAGAATGGAAATAATTACTTCACGGCCTTCCTTGTCGCAGTATGTTACCTTGGCGCTACCAGTCAGAATGATGTACAACGACTCGTTCGTGTCGCCGAAGACAATGATGCTCTTACCACGCTCCACCCTGTGACGTGAAACATTTGTGGCCAGTCTAGCTAGAGCCTCTTCTCCTATGCCGGAAAAAAGTGGCACCGCTCTCAACAATAGTACACTCAGCCCGTGCTTTTCGTCAGAATTATTGGTGGTCATATTGGCCTCCAGCAACACCGTCCTTCCAACAGCTTCGTAAGACAGTATACGTGAATTCTACCAAAAAACAAATAGTTCTGCCACTTCATTAACGTTAAACGTTTGACCTTTGCAGACCACTATGGGTAGACAAGCCAACGATTGGCATCATAGTCTCCATGGCTCTTCTATTCCTTATAAATCTTAACTGTAGCATCATCAATAATATAACCCGATTCACCAATATCCGTTTTAGTATTTAAAATACGTATTCGTCCAGACACCCAAAATGCACCAAAAGCATTTTCTGGCTTAATACCATTTTCTGATTTCACATTAACCATTACAATTTGATTTGTTGGGGGAGGCGGAACATGAATACATGCGCCCAAATAAGGGACAAATAAAAATTCAGTAATTAATCCATTGTTATTGTTAAGCGGTGCAATAAAGCCTGCTAGCTTGATGCTTTTATTGTTGAGCGCTTCATTGGTAGGCATTTTCTTCATTTCAGCATCAATTTTTTTAAACAATGCTATGGCTTCCGGGTTGCTTGCCGGGTCGTCCATTTTTGCAAATCTTTCTAGTTCAGATTGATATCTAGCAAAAATTGATTCTGGACGGTAGCCCTCTGGAATCAGGTCGTTCCAACTGATTGACATTGTATTTTCTGGCGATTTGTTGTTTGTTACGTTGCTTCTTTGGCTATTATTACCTTCAGCGCATGATGTTAAGGTGAAGGATAAAAAAAGAAGCAGGGGTATAGGTAAATAATTAAATGCTGCCATCATTTAGACTTTAACCATTAGCCCATCTTGTAATGAACGTTTATAAGCTATTAACCCAGGGATTAGGCTTAGCAAAATTGCCAGTAAAAAAGCAAGACCCAATATAGCTATTTGCATCATATCAGGCCACTGAGCTGATAGATGGATACCATAGTTTTGAGCCACTATCGCTTGCAATATGATTTGTAACCCGTACAACAAAACTATACCCACCACACAACCTGTAAAAACTACAAGCAGGGCTTCTATTATAAAAAGCAAAATAACATGATAGGCGTGTGCGCCGACCGCACGTAAAACAGCCATTTCACGTCGTCGTTCATTTAGCGTGGTAAGCAAAGCTATGAGAAGACCAATTAAACCTGTCAATAATACCAAAGCAGAAACAGCTAATAGTACTTTTTCAAACTGCCCAAGCGTTTGCCATAAAAAGGCTAAAGTTGAACCAGGCATAATGGCTAGCAATGGCTCTTTGGCATAGTCATCAATGTTACGTTTAAGCCGAAATATATCAATCTTGCTATTAAGACCAAGCATAAAAGCAGTAATATTTTTTGGTCGCAAATCCATTTTACGAGCCTGTTCCGCGGAAACTCTTACTCCGGAGCGTGTACCTGATTGCCAATCAATGTGGATAGCCTCAATACCTTGTAAAGAAACCAGCACAGTGCGATCAACGGGGGTACCTGTTTTTTGCAAAATTCCCACGATGCGAAATGGCTTATCTGCATGTTCACCAAACTTGGTAGAAACAATGCCATGACTGAGTACGATTTCATCGCTTAATTTATAGCTAAGAGATTGTGCAACATCATAGCCGACTACAGCATCATATACGTCAGTAAAAGCTTTACCAGCTTGAAACTCCAAGCCTTGTTCCTGGGCATAACGATAATAGCGAAAATAATCCTCGTTGGTTCCCATGACTCGAAAACCGCGATGAGAATCACCCAATGAAATGGGCACCGACCATTTTACTTTTTTATTTGCAACAATGTCTTGATAGCTTTCATAAGAAAGATTATTGGTTGCATTGCCTATGTGAAACACACTGTATAGCAGCAAGTTTGTTGGGCTACTACGAGCACCAACGATCAAATCAGTCTGTGATATAGTGTTTAGAAAATTACCCTTCGCCTGTTTTCGCAGAGTATCAACACCTAATAATAAAAGAATACTAATAGCTATAGAAAAAATAGCCAAAGACAAGCTCACTTTACGGTTAAGGGCACTTGCCAATGCTATTTTTAACAGCTTCATCCTTGGTTACCCTACAAAGCTCGCCTTGTTTAGCTTGGATAAGTCGATAACGCGAGGAAAATATTGGGCGATGTGCGAGTCATGACTGACAAATACAACTGTACTCTTTTGTTTATCTGCTTCCAAAAACAGCAGCTCCAAAAAGCGCTCCCGGTTTTCGACATCTAAAGATGATGTTGGCTCATCTGCAATAATTATTTTTGGTTGTCCAATTAATGCACGCGCAACAGCAACTCGTTGTTGTTGCCCAACACTCAATCTATTTGCGAGTTGATTATACAAGGTTTCAGCTAGCGACAATTCCATTAATAAACTTTGTGCTGCTTGTTTGAGTTCGTTGGCAGAACCGCCTGCCAGGAGATGACGCCTTTTAGAAAACCAACACGGAAGTTTTACATTGTCCAACACTGATAAATAAGGAAGCAAATTAAATTGTTGAAAAACAATACCCAATAAATCTACGCGAAATTGATCACATTGCATCGCAGATAATTCTTGCAATGAATGACCCAATACCTGGACACTACCCATGTAAGGTCGGTTGATTCCGGCAATCAAATTTAGCAAACTGGTTTTGCCACTACCACTTGCGCCTTGAATAAATAAATGCTCACCATCATACACCTGTAAATCATTAATTTGCAAAACATCATCTACGTTATCGTCGTAACGAAAATGCATTTTGTTGATTTGAATAACAGGTTTTTTCATGAAACTTGTGTTTTAATGTAAAGTGCAACATTAATGCATTCAGGAGGCGTTGCGATAAAATGCCATGCAAACAGATGACGCAGGAGGATCGTAACTTGATCCATCAAGAGCTTATAGCGCAACGCACTCTCCAGGTGATCGCCCGAAGAGTGGGTCATCACGTCTTGATGACTATCCGGGAAGTTAGCCGTAGCGGAGGCTTTCCTCGCAACGGCGCGAACGAAGCGCATGTTATATGAAAGCATGAACGGATTTGTGCATGAATACAGCGAACCATTACTTTTTAAAATTAATTTGAGACTCTTTTTTTGTCACTCTTTTTGCTGATTGAATATTTTGGTACAGCCATTGCGCATTCAGTTTTGTGAAATTGGGAAAATGTTTAAACAAACCTGCCAGATCGATAATACTTAACCGACTTGGCTGCTGGCAATAATAAGTGTAACGAATGTCAAAATCACTGTGCACTTCATGATCATCATGATCTCCATGAGCGTCAAGGCTATGCTCGTCATGCTTTTCGTGGTGTCCGTCGTCCTTTGTATCTGAAGCAAATGGATTGTCAATCTCCACATGACGTATTTCGCATAATGCCGCGCTGGATATAGTCATCAATGAATCAACATCTTTTAATAATAATAAACTTGTATCAAGATGTTGCTGCTGCTGCTCTGTTCTTGGTTCGTGCTCAAAACCAAGCACATTATCGGCAGGTGTTTCCAATTCAATGATCAAATCCTGTTTTGAAATCACAATATTTACATTTGCCACTCCGTGCTGATGTACAGGCTCTGCAAAAGATAACGTGCATGTAAAAAAACCAATTAATGTGGTGTATCCAAGTTTATAAAAAATAGCAATTTTGCTCATAGTGTAATTGTTACTCCATAAAAGATGTATTATATCAAACGGTTATCATTGACGGCGAGCACTGTACCTTAATTCCGCGTAACGCGCAACAACTCTTCCAATGACGTGTCGCCGGAAGCGACCCAACGCCAACCATCTTCGCGTAGTTGCCGAAAGTCACTGTTTTCTATGGCGCTCTTGCGGATTTGCTGCTCATTGCTACCAGCATGGATTGACGCGCGTAAATCTTCGTCAACCAGCAGCAACTCGTAAATGCCATAACGCCCCCTATAACCAGTATGCGTACAGGCATGGCAACCTGCCGGGCGGTATATTTCCTGCCCATCAGTCAGGGTTGGAAGTTGCGCGACCTCGCTCGTATCAGGACGATAGGCTTCGCGGCACTCCAGACATAGACGCCTCACCAAGCGCTGCGCCATTACGCCGAGCAGGCTTGAAGAGAGCAAATATGGCTCTACGCCCATATCCTGCAAACGGGTGACGGCACTGGGAGCGTCGTTCGTGTGTAGAGTAGCTAGCACGAGGTGGCCTGTAAGGCTAGCTTGAATAGCTATTTGGGCGGTTTCTAGATCGCGTATCTCGCCAATCATCACCACGTCAGGGTCTTGACGCAATATAGCGCGCAAGGCAGCTGCGAAACTCATGTCGATACGTTGGTTTACCTGCACCTGGCCAATACCATGCAAGTCGTACTCAACCGGATCTTCCACTGTCATTATGTTTTGCACACGGGTATCGAGTCGCGACAAGGATGCATAGAGTGTGGTTGTCTTGCCTGAGCCGGTAGGTCCAGTAACCAAAATTATGCCGTGCGGTTGGCGAATCAGGTTGTCGACATGTTTCAACGTATCTGTAGCCATGCCTAGCGCGGTCAGATCGAGTCGCTCCGGGTTTTTATCCAGCAAACGCATTACTACTCGTTCGCCATGGTTGGTTGGCAGGGTAGATACGCGCACGTCGATCGGGCGTCCGGCGACCCGAATACCAATGCGTCCGTCTTGCGGCAAACGCTTCTCGGCGATATCCAGACTAGCCATAATCTTGACCCTGGAAACCATAGCAGCGTGTAAAGCGCTATTCGGTGAGATGATGTCGTGCAACACGCCATCTAGCCGAAAGCGCACAATGGAAGACTGTTCGAATGGTTCAATATGGATATCTGAAGCATTGTCACGCAAGGCTTGCGTCAACAAGGCGTTGATCATGCGAATGATTGGCGCATCATCCTGACTATCGAGCAGATCTTCTACCGGCGGCATGCTTTGCATCAGACGGGCAAGGTCAACTTCCTGACCTATGTCGTCAGCCACTTCAGCTGCGGTTTGATCTCCCTGGCTGAAGGCTGCGGCCAGGTGCTGGCTGAATTCATCCTCATTTACCCACTGTGGCAAAAGACCCTTTTGATAATGACGTGCAACCTCGGTTAGCATCAGTGGATCTGCGCCGGATCTCACAACTACCGTCAATGAGCCATCGGAGTTTTCTGTCGCTGCTGGCAAAATACCGTGTTTTCTGGCAAAGGAGTATGAGCGCCGCGTTTGCATCAGAGCGAGTCAGGCAGGCTGACCGGGGCCGGAAACTCCTGGCCTGGGTCGATAAGGCCAAACTCGTCAGTTGGCCATACTGGCGGAGTGCCGGCGTCGGCTTGATTCCCTGACGGTGGCGCTATTTCGGAGGCAGGCAATTTTTTCTCTGCCGGCCAATCGTAGGGCGTTTCCTGTCGAGGCAAGCTGAATGGCGCATTGCTTTCAGGCGCGCCACGCGAAGGCAGATGAGGTGGCTTATAGGTCCACAGATTATGTCTTTGTTCGTAGGCTCCGTATTGCAGCTGATCGTGTTCCATGCGATCGTACTGAATATTTGCCAGCCGCTGATAGTCGGATGGATTACGGATAACGGTCGGACGTAAAAAGATCATCAGGTTGGTCTTGGAATTCTTCTGGTTTTGATAGCGAAACAGGCTACCCAACAAGGGAAGATCACCGAGAATTGGCACCTTGTTTTCGTCGTTGGTGTGGCGGTTTTCCAGCAGGCCGCCCAGCACGATAAGGCCACCATCATCGACCAGAACCTTTGAGGTAAGCGAACGCTTGTAGGTTGCCGGACCAGCAGTGTTATTCAGGGTACCGGAGATAACCGAGGAGACTTCCTGATAAATTTGCACCCGTATGACATCGCCGTCAGTAATTTGCGGTTTTACCCGCAGGGTCAGGCCAACGTCTTGTCGTTCGTAGGTTTGAAAGGGGTTGATAGCACCATTATTGCTGTTGGTATAGGAACCAGTGGTAAAGGGAATGTTCTGTCCAATTACGATCTTTGCCTCCTCGTTATCCAGGGTCAGGATATTGGGCGTCGACAACACATTGGCGTTAATATCTGTTTCCAGCATGTGAGCCAGGGCACTCAAATTACTAATAACCCCCAGGCCTGGCACATTGATCGTACCTTTTACAATTCCCAGATTCAGCCCTTGGCTGACAGAACCAGGCTGTTGAGAAATGTTTAGTATATTGACGTTTCCTCTGCCAAAGTTAGTGCCGCCTATCGCTGTTCGTCCGCTTTTGTTCAGACCACCAAGGGCTTGCCACTGTACGCCAAATTCAGCCGCACGTTCAGCATTTAACTCTGCCACCAGCACTTCCAAAAAGACCTGTGAGCGCCGCCGGTCGAGCATTTCTACGACCCGTTTAAGATTTTTATATACAGCCGGTGGCGCGATGATAATCAGCGAATTTGTGCTGGTGTCGGCCTGTATCATACTGCCGCTCTTCAGACCGGGGAGCCTTGTATCGCTAAAACTACCGTTAGCGCCATCACTGCCCCTTTGGCTGCCTTGTGGCTGTTGAACATTACTGCCGCTGTTGTCTTCCATAATGCTACGCAGGGTTTGCGCCAGCTCCGCTGCGTCGGCGTTTCTCACCGGAATAACGTGTATATTGCCAAAGCCTGCGCCGGGTTGGTCCAGCTCTGCAATCAGCGTTTTTGCCTGTTCAACCAGCGCCATATTATTGCTACGCATTACCACCAGGTTGCTGTGTACATCGGCAACAAAAGCTATGCCCCCCTGCTTGCCGCCGCCTGTTACGCCACCACTACCGGAAAATGTCCTGTTCAACCGCTCAACCACATCTTTGGCCTGGGTATGTTGCAAATGAACCACCAGAGGGTCGCCTGTCGTTGGCACATCAATGCTGGCGATAATGCGAGCCAGGCGTGTTACGTTATCAGCAGTGTCAGTAATAACCAGGGTATTACTGCCAGAATAGGCAGAGATGGCCATATTTTTACTTACCAGAGGGCGCAAAACAGTGACCATCTGGGCGGCCTGTTCATATCGGATGCGAAAAACACGGGTAACAACCGTGCCGCTGCGCCAACCGGATGGCACCTTGCCAACCGGACCTCCATGTGTCTTGGCATCTGCCTCTGGTATTACCTTGGCAATACCGCCAGACTCTACGACAACAAAGCCTTGCAAGCGTAAAGCCGATACCATAATCTGATAAGCCATAGAGCGCGGCACCGGCTGACCGGAAACAATGCTTATGGTTCCTCTGACGCGCGGGTCAATGAGGAAATTACGACCGCTGATTTTTGATATCGCCTTGGCTACCGAGGCTATTTCCGCCTCTACAAAGTTGAGGGTTACTTCTTCCTCATTGTTGGCGCGTTGGGCAGACGAAGTTGCGCTGGTTATAGCTAATAATATTGCGACAATCAGCTGAGAGAAGAATTTCACGGCGATGAACGAGGAAACCTTAAGAAGTAGCGAGGGGTAACAATACCTTTAGTCGGGCAATACCACTGCTTTCCCTTGGGGCAGGCTCGATTAAAAGAGCGCACGCTGACGATCTCCCTGAAAACCCCGGGGACGAGGTTTTTTTTCAATTTTTGGCACGCCGGCAACCAACTTCCGAAAGTCGCTCCCCAAATAATTTAGCTCGCGGCACAAGACGGCAACAACTGCCAAATGGCGTGGAACCTGACGTGAGGCATAGTTGGTGACCGTCGAAGCGTTCAGCCCCATCAGTGCGGCGAACTCTTTTTTGGTGACGCCCGCTTGCTGCAAGGTCTGTTCAAAGTCAGAATAATCCATTATAGCGCTGTATATCATGATTTTTTATGTGCCGCAACACATAAAATCATGTGAGAGAGATGGCTTGGTGTAACTCGAGCCTCATTTAGGCTAATAAATGTTACTGGTTGACTACGAGAGTTGTCCGCCGATGGTTTAGAATGTGAATAAGAGCTAACATCCAGAGGAAAGCCGATGCTACGAGCGCTGCTACCGATAAAGCAACTTTCCGGCGATTGACCAGGTTCTGTTAACCCGAAGAAAACATGACGGACTCCCGGCCTGTCTCCACAATTCCTTTGGCTCCTGCTGACAAAGCTGGCCCAACAGAACGCACTACCCTGATTGACAAATTCGGTCGTCAGGTAAGCTATGTACGATTGTCGGTGACTGACCGTTGCGATTTTCGTTGCCACTACTGCATGGCCAGAAAAATGAAATTTTTACCGCGCGAGGCAGTAATGAGCCTGGAAGAGTGCCTGTGCGTGGCGCGCGTATTTGTCGGGCTGGGGGTTGATAAACTAAGGGTCACGGGTGGCGAGCCACTGGTGCGTAAGGGATTACTCTATTTGCTAGAGCGCCTGGCGGCGCTACCTGGCCTGGATGAGCTGACCATGACTACCAATGCCTCGCAACTGGAACGCTACGCTACTGCATTGCGCGATGCCGGGGTGGCACGCCTCAATATAAGTTTAGATACTCTGAAGCCTGAGCGCTTCCGTAGCATTACCAGGATTGGCGATTTAGGCAAGGTATTAGCTGGCATACGTAGCGCCCAGCGCGCCGGATTTTTACGCACCAAGCTAAATACGGTCATGATGCGAGGCGTTAATGATGACGAGTATGTCGATCTGCTGGCGTTTGCCATAGACGAAGGGCTGGACATTTCCTTTATAGAGGAAATGCCAATGGGGGATATAAACGGGCGCGAGATGACTTACATTTCGTCCGGTGAAACGCGACAAGGCCTGGCCGAAAAGTTTACCCTTTTGCCAAGTGATGAAACAAGTAGCGGCCCAGCGCGTTACTGGCGAGTCAACGGCAGTAACACGCGCGTCGGTTTTATCTCGCCACACAGCCACAACTTTTGTGCCGACTGTAACCGGCTACGGATTACCGCCAAAGGCGACCTTTATCCTTGCCTCGGTCAAAACGACTTTGTGCCCCTGCTGCCAATCATGCGCTCTCAGCCAGGTGACAACATCTCACTACATAAGGCAATTATTGACTGCATGGGCATCAAACCGTTTGGGCATGAGTTTAGCAGCCAAATGGAAAACCCTCAGGTGGCACGTTTCATGTCCACGACAGGCGGATAAGCCAGCCGACTCAAGGAAGTAAGGAAGCGCTGCATAATCCGTTTATTCTCCAAAAAGTTGTACTCGGCGCACGGTAATCGTGACCTGCCACCATTTTTCGGTGCACTTTGATTTTAATGTAAAAGTTCAGAGCAAATCTAACATATCATTAAACCAGCGCTTACCTAGGCACCTGACCGGTTAAAACGCGCCGGGCTGATAGAGCGCAATAAACGGCGACCTAGCGGCGGCGGCGAACCTTCCATCAAGCATGCCAAGGTCTCAGCCATTTGGTGGCTCCAGACGATTCCGCGCGAGCCGTAACCGAGCAGACACCATAGTCCCTGTTGCAAGGCCACCTGACTGTATGGGCCGGTACTGGAGTTGGTGAAATCAGCCACAGCTCCGACAATGGGCATTTTGTCAGGAGACATCGGACGCAGGCTGACGCGCCCACTCAACTCGCTGGTTAGTGGCAGATCTACGCCAGGCAATAGCTTTGTCAGGAGCGACAGATTTTCACGCTGCTCGCTTGCGCGCAAGCTGGTATCCCAATCGTCTACAACGTGGCTGGCGCCAAGCAAACGAACGGGGTAGGCGTTGTCGCTGCTGATTAACGGCGTTAAATATCCGCCCCCACAGATGACGTGCTCAACGTGTGCCATTGACTCACATGGCGGCAGGTGTGTTACTTGCCCCCGTGCCACGCGTAGTGGCATATAGCCAAGTTGGGTAAAACGTGAGGCCTCAGCGCCACCAGCTATTATCAAGTGCTGTGCACTGTCCAGTGTTTGTCCAGAGCTGTCACTGGCCAGCCAGAGATTATCTTGTCGCGTGATGTGGTCGACGTCCTTTCCATAAGCACAAGCAAAGTCCTGCCCATGACGCCTGGCGTGAGCAGATGCAAGAGCCAGGTTTGCTCGACACAAGCTGGCTGGATTCAACCAGCCAGCGTCGGGAAAATAAATTGCCCCGTAGCGTATGCTAAGCGTCGGCGTTTCTTGCGGTGGACACCAACTGAAAAGTGGACTGTTTTGTGAGTTGTCCATGCTTTGCCAGCGCATTGCCTGACGAGGGTTTTGCGCCAGATAAAGTACGCCGCATTTTGTGTGCTGCACATGGTGACCAGCTTCGCTCAGGCGTACAAGGTGACGCAGCAAAGCGTAAAAGCTGCTGCGGCTCAAGCGGGCCAGCAGGTTATCGTCCATGCTGGGATGCGGCCGAAAAATGCCTGCCAGGTTGCCTGACGCCCCTGAAGCTGCGTGGGATGCACGTTCGAGTATTGACACCTGCCAGCCGCGCCGGGCTAGTCTTTCGGCGGCAGAGCAACCTGCCATGCCGGCGCCGATGATTATAGCCGAGCGATCCGACGCTGGTGGTACAACAAAATATGGTGGACGGAGGCTACGCAATACACCGCGTAACATATGACGCTTGTCACCGTAGCCTTTTGTGCGCCTGAGGTCAAAACTGGCAGCTGCAAGTGCAGCGCGTACCGGCGAAGCAACGCACCAGGTAGCCAGCGTCGCTTCTGGCGCCGCTAGACGTGCAATAGATTTGCATACCGTTGTAGTCCACATTTGCGGGTTTTTAATCGGCGAGAAGCCATCAAGATATATGGAGTCAGCGGAGCATTGTAGATCGCGCAAACCCATTTCAACGTCACCAAACCAGATGGTTAGTGTGAGACGTTCGTCGGCAAAATCCAGCCTGTGTAAGCCAGACCACGGCAGTAACGTTGATGGCAACTGCTGACGCAACAGATCGGCAAGCGCACCAAATTCAGTGGCGTCGTCATTGTGGCACTGTTCTAACCAGGCGCGGTGGGCCTGCTCAAGCTCATCGGGAGTGGCCTGGTACTTTTCCAGCGCAATGTAGTGCAGGCGTTTGGTGCGTTTTTTGTCACGTTGCCACGCCAACCAGGTGGCGAGAAAATTGCAACCAAGCCCGAAGCCTGTCTCAAGAATTACGAATTGTTCCCGCCCTCGCCAGCGCGCTGGCAGGTCGTTGCCGGCCAGAAATACGTGTCTGGCTTCAGCCAGGGCGCCTGCCTGGCTCCGATAAACGTCTTCGTAGCGTGGTGAAAATGGCAATCCCTGGGCGTTAAAAGCTACCCTTGCTGCCTCAGGTGCTGCCGGTAGCGTCATGGTCAAATTATAGCTTTGGTGGGTGATGGTAGAGCCAGGCAGGAGCCCGAACGCGAGTTCAATAATACCGGCGACTGTAATTATATCGCTACAGTAATTTATGGATGGATAGCGCCGCGCCAGATTTGCCCAGCGCTGGCTGTATGCCTCAGGAGGTGTTGGCAGACATAATTTTAGCAGGTGGGAGTGGAACGCCACGCGGCCGTTTGTAACGGTTGTATCCCCACAGATATTGGCATGGCAACTGCGCTATTACCTGTTCGAGCTCGTTGTTGATTTGCTGTACACGCTCAGCCGTTTCGCCAAATAGCTCCTCTCTTGGCGGCGAGAATTGTATGCGGTAGCCAGTGCTGCGCGGTAACCGTTCGCACAATGCAAGCAAGGTTGCGCCGGCGGCTATCGAGAGACGTGCCGCCAGGGTCATGGTCCACGCAGGGTGGCCGAAAAAATTGGCCCATTGTCCCTCACCAACCTGTGGAGTTTGATCTGGGAGCATACCGATGATCTGGTTGTTTTTCAGAGCTTTTAGCATTGCGCGCACCCCTGAAATATCCGCCGGCGACGTCTTTGCTCGCCCTTGGTTGCGCCCCATATACATTAGCTTGCGTAAAAATTCCTGGCGTGCCGGACGGAAAAGGCTGGTAATAGGGTAGTGCATGCCGATATGGAGTGCTATTAATTCAAAATTGCCAATATGTGGCGTCAACAGCAAGACTCCTTTGCCATCTTGCAAGGCTTCCTCAATGTGCTGTTGGCCTTGTACATCGACAATCAGCCGCCGTAATTCCTCTGGTGGTCGCAACCATGTTTTGGGTAGTTCCATGGCTAGTTGACCGCTGGTAGCTATGGCGGCGCGTCGAGCCTGATTGCTTACGCCAGATGGCGATAGTTCCGGATGTTGCCCGTGCCAGTTTTGCCATCTAAGCCAGTTTTCTGCAAAATGATGGCGGTAAACTGATGAGAATAGATATGCTATCCAACCAGCTCTGCTACCCACGGTATGCAGAACAATAAGTGGCAAGCGGCTCAACAAACGGCAAATAAAAAGCATAACGACCTGGTTAGCCTGCACGCTGGGGTATTGACATGATAAGGTCTGAATGGGATGCAGTTAATGTGGAGCTATACAATTCTGCAATTATTCCCATCGTTGGCTGGCTGCTTCGTCACTTTGTCTGGCTGTAACCCAGCGCTCCCCTTCGCCAGTACGCTCGCGCTTCCAGAAGGGTGCGCGGGTTTTCAGGTAATCGATCAAAAACGAGCAACATTGGATGGAATCCTCACGGTGAGCGCTGGCAGCGGCCACCAGTACAATCTGGTCGCCTGGCAGAAAGTTGCCGGTGCGGTGAATAATGGTGAGTCCATATAGCGGCCAACGTTGCGTGGCCTCATTGGCAATCTGCTGCAATGCCTTTTCCGTCATGCCAGGGTAGTGCTCGAGGTACATTGCCTCGACCGGGTATGAGGCTACGCCTTGTTTGTTGTAATCCTCTTGATTGAAGTCGCGCATTAAGCCGATAAAACTTGTAACCGCACCGATACGGGTATCATTAGCCGACAAGCCTCGTAATTCTTCCCCGAGCTCAAAGGCTTCGGTTTGTACTTTTATCTTGAGACGTGCTGATGCATTTGTCGTTGCTACCACGTTTAACCTTTATACTCGTTTGCTTCTTACAGGGAAATTGAGCCCCTTTGTGGAAACTTATCCCCCGGTTAGAGGCGGAAAAAACGCTACTTCGTCACCTTCGTTGACTGTGGCGTCAAATGTATCTAATTTTTGGTTCAGTGCGCAACGCAAATTATGCGTGTCTTTAAGCGCATGGTGCCCGCATTCGTCTGCTAACCAGTCACGCAGTTGGCCAATGGTAGTTACTTGCGGCGGCAGATCCGTGCGTTCCTCAGCGGTGCCCAGTTGCTCGCGGAGGCTGGCAAAATAGCGCAGATTAACACTCGGCATGGCGGTTACTTCCCGTATTGGTGTCGGTACAGGCTGAATGCTTTCTCATTCGTGCTACTATCCAGAGCCCCAAGTGTGTTGAACTGGCCATAACTGACTATATGTACGTTAATTCTATCGCACATGCGCTTCTTTGCGTGAATAAGCAGTTGATGTTGTAGAGCCGAAGATTGTGCGATGATTAATCGTCCTCTTTGTTGTTGATATACCATGTTCGTTTTTGGTGTTACTGGATATTCCGGTTCTGGTAAAACCACTCTAATTGAGCGCTTACTACCGGCTATGCAGGAGTTGGGGCAACGAGTATCGGTTATCAAACACGCGCACCATGGCTTCGATATTGACCGCCCCGGCAAGGATTCCTATCGTCATCGCAGCGCTGGTGCTGAGGAGGTAATGCTCGCCTGTCACCAACGCTGGGCGCTGATGCATGAAATGCGCTATCGGCCTGCTGATGATTCTTCGTTGCATAAAAATGACCCACCAAGGTTGGAGCACTTGCTGGCGCGTATGACGCCTTGCGACTTGGTGCTGGTTGAAGGATTCAAGGCAGAAAAGTTTCCCAAACTGGAAGTCTGGCGTCACGGGGTCAACAACACCCCACTATATCCTCAACGCGACGATATTGTGGCACTGGCCACAGACATGACGATGGAGAATGTTCTTGAGCCTTTGCCTCCGCCCGACTTGACTGTATTGCCTCTAAACGATACAGCTGCGATTGCCCATTTTATTATTGATTGTAAGAGAAGTCCAAATGCTATCTTTTGAAGAGTCTCTCAACCGTATGCTCGCTGCAGCGCAGCCGGTTGTTGAACGGCGCCATCTGCCGCTGGCGGCCGCGCTGGGACGCATACTGGCTGAAGACCAGTACGCTCAAGTTAACTCGCCGCCAGATGATAATTCGGCGATGGACGGCTATGCCCTACGCGTTTCTGATTTGGCCGCCGGAGAAGGGTTGCCGGTACGTATGCGTATTGCTGCTGGTCAGGTGGCAGTGAAATTGCCAGCTGGCGAGGCTGTGCGTATTTTTACCGGAGCACCTCTGCCTAATGGAGCTGATGCAGTTGTAATGCAGGAGCATTGCCAGGTACTTGAAGAAGCTAATGATGGCAAGCGTATCCTGGTGCTTGGCGAAGTTAATGCAGGCCAGAATATTCGCCGTACTGGCGCCGATATCAAAGTGGGCGAATGTATATTATCGGCTGGTACCCCGCTGCGTGCCCAGGAGCTTGGCTTGGCAGCTAGCGCAGGTCTGGCGCATTTGCCGGTGTTTCGGCGGCTGCGGGTGGCGGTTTTTTTTACCGGTGACGAGTTGATAGAACCAGGCCAACAGTTGCCAGCCGGCGCGATTTATAATTCTAACCGTAGCATGCTCAATGCTTTGCTGCAGGGGATGGATTGCGAAGTGCTTGATATGGGTAATATCCCGGATCAATTGATGGCAACGCGTGCCGCGTTACGCGAGGCTGCGATTGGCAACGACTTGATTATCACTAGTGGTGGGGTGTCGGTAGGTGGGGAGGATCATGTGCGTCCGGCAGTAGAGGCAGAGGGCGAAATTGCGCTGTGGAAAATAGCCATCAAGCCCGGTAAGCCGTTGGCTGTTGGCTCAGTGCGTCGGGAACAGGCTAAAGGGAACGCAAAATTTGTTGGCTTGCCCGGCAACCCAGTATCTGCCTATGCAACCTTTGCAGTGTTGGTCAGACCTATTATTCGAAAAATGCAAGGCGGGCTGGTTGATGCTGCTGCTTGCGCCACACCCACTCTACGCTTGCCGGTTAGTTGTTCGTTGCCAGCCGGAGAGAGAAGTGAACTGTTGCGAGTTCGGCTGAACGCAAACGGTAAATTGGAACCCTATGTGACCCAGGATTCCAGTGTGTTGACTTCATTGGTCTGGGCCGATGGCTTGGCGCTAAAACCGGCTCGGCAATCAGTAAGTGCCGGGCAATTGCTTGGTTACTGGCCGTTTGAAATGTTGTTGTCGTGAAAATAACGTGGTTGTGAAAAGAGGCGGTAGCAGCAAGTGTTTAACCTGCCTCCGTTTTTTTTAATTATTTGACACCGCGTTCGCCGCTCAAACGTAGGCGACCTAATCTTGCCAGTATGCCGCGCGCGCTGTAGCGTGCCTCGAACCAGCGTAACCCTGTCCAGGTGAGAAAACCTACGCAGGCTGCTCCGACAACAAAAAGAGAGTAGGCCAGCGGCCACTCGACCCCAACATCAAGCATCGCCATAGTGTATTCAGACATGCCGCCGATACTGGCCATTACCGCTATGGGCATGAAAATTACGCTGATGGTGGTCAGTTTGGAAATGCGCTTGTTCTGGTTGATGTTAATGAAGCCGACGGTGGCGTCCATCAGGAAGTTAATCTTGCCAAACAAGAAGGTGGTATGACTATCGAGTGACTCCAGGTCGCGTAGTAGCTGGCGTGCATCGTTATGTTGTTCGGTGGAAAGCAGTTTGCCGCGCATCAGGAATGAGACTGCACGGCGGGTATCGAGCACGTTACGACGCGTACGTCCGTTCAGGTCTTCACTACGGGCTATTTCGGCCAGAACATGTGCCGCCTCTTCGTCACTGATTTGAGGGTGAAGAACCTTGTTGCCGATGCTTTCCAGCCCAGCGTAAACGTCCTCCAACGCGTCAGCGGAGTATTCTGCGTCGGCTGCATATAAGTCAAGCAGCACGTCTTTACCTTCGGTTACGTAGCCTGGTTCGGTACGGGCGCGCAGTCGCTGCAAACGAAAGGCTGGCAATTCTTCACATCGAACAGAAAACAGGATGTCGCGATAGAGGATAAAGGCAACTGCCACGCCGCGTGCTGCCGTACCGGAGTCAAGCAAAAAGTCGGTGAGAAGATGCAGGGCGGGACCACTGTTCCTGTCTTCGACGTAGAAACGGGCGCTGGCTTCCAAATCGGTTAGTTCTTGTGGGTCGGGTAACTCGACATCGAAATGCTCACCAATCCACAGGCGTTCTTCGTCGGTGGGGGCTATCATATCCACCCAGATCGGCTTGATGTTGGATAGGTCGGCGTGGCGTGATATCTTGACCTGGTGCAAACGGCCATTGAACAGGTCAAAGGCGTTAAGGCTGCCACGGTCAGATGATTTGTATGGCGCTGTCGCCAGCACTTCACGTACCTCGTCCGAGAGCAGGGTAAGCAGTCCGTCCAGCCGTTCTTCCTGCAGTTCGTTCCACGCAGCCAAACGGTCTTCTGGAGCGAGTGATTCCAGAATGCGTGCTACATCTATAGCTGACAAGTTAGCCAGCAGACCGGCCAGCTCACCTTTGCTTTGCCGTTGGGATAGGCTGTCGTCCAGTTCGTGGCGCGGCATTTCCTGACGGTTGACCAGGCTTTCTACTAACCTGTGGCGCGTGAGTAATTGCTGCACCTGGTCAAGATGCTTGCGCAACCGGTCAAGTTCAGTGCTTTCAGTCATGTCTTGTCGGCCTGCGTCTGGTCAGAATTGTCAGATAGGATGATTTCCAGTTTCTGCAAGCCTTCCCTGGCTTCTTGGAAATCCGGGAAGTTTTCAGCTACTTCGCGCAGGGCGTGGGCAGCTGTTTCTCTCTGGCCACTATTTGCTAACATCAAGGCGCGATTATAAGGAATTGTCGGGTTTTGTGGCTGTAAATCTATCGCTTCCATATACAGCTTGTCTGCCACTTCGAATTCCCTGATGAGAGAGGCGGAGATTGCAGCGTACAATTTTAGATTGGCTATGCTGCCGGCATTGTTGTTATATGAATCGGGTGGTGATGAGTCGGCCAGCGTTATTAGCTCCTGGTAACGCTTTGCATCAAACAGTTGTTTGGTATAGTCTTCTAAACCCGACCGGGCAAGGGTGGGAGGTAAGTCTGGATAACGGTCCAGGTGGTTGGTAAACACTTCCTTGTATTGTTGGAGAATGATATCCCAAGTGTAACGTTGCGCCCATTGTTGTCCACATGCTCGTGCGTGTTGACGCCAGTGCTCGTCATCGACTGCTGCCAGCATGAGAGCGGCACAGTGCTCTTTGTCTGGCATAAGTGAAATAGGGCTGTCGAGATTAGTGACATCGGGGGTACCAATCTCACTTTTGATAGTCCAGCAAAAATCGCTGTTGGTAAATTCTTCGGTCGGTCCACCGGCAGTGCAGATAACTGGTAAGCCGCTGGCTATTGCTTCCAACACCGGTATATTAAAGCCTTCTGCGCGGTAGGGCGAAATATACACATCGCTGGCGCGGTAAATATCGGCCATGCCCTCATTATCCAGGGTGTAGCCAAAGTAGTGCATACGGCTCTTGATAAAGTCACGCTCTATCTGTGGAACCCTGCTTAATTCATAATCGAAAGATTCCATGGAGTGGTAAAGATCATCGCTACCTTTCAATAACAGATGGGCGTTTTCATGCTGGCGCGCTACCTGGTAAAAAGCTGATGCCAGGATATCAATCCCCTTGTTGAAGAACATGCCGCTGACGTTGGTGAACACAAAGTCATTTTCTTGTAGACCGTGGCGCGCCCTGGTAAGGGAGCGCCGCTCAAGATCGTTTGCACTTTGCCGGTCAAGGGGCCTGAAAAGTTTGTTGTCTACTCCGTGTGGGACAACTGCTATGCGCTCCTTATCCAGTCCTTGACGTTGTAGAAGGCTGGCAGCCCACTGGCTGGGGGATGTTATAAACACCTGTTGCATGTCAAGTGTACTTGACGGCGCAGCTTCTGTCTCGTTTGCTGGATGCTGACGCTGGCGCGGCAGTTCGCGAAGAATTTCAATGTCGCTCCAGAAGGAAAAAAGTCCCTGGCTTGGCTGCGGAAATTCATGGACGACGTATACCCAGGTCTGGCGGCTTTGAAAGGCGGGCGTAGTGTCTGACGGAAAAGAGAAGCGTAAGGTGATGTCGATTTGCTTGTCGAATGGTGGTGCGTTGACGGAGTTGATTTGGTTACGATCTTCCGGGTTGAAAATGCTATTACTGACCTGCCAGCTCTTTTTGAAATATGGGCGGTCACGGAAATAAACCTCAATTTGTGGGTTACGCAGGGCGGCCAGCAACAGGTGCTGAGTAACCATGGCGAACGAATGCGGAATACCACGCCAGCCTTCGATGCATAGAACAAGCGGTGATGAGCCCGATGGTGTGTTGTGCAAAGTCAGGTTGAGCCTTGTGTTTATTACGTACGTAGATTTGCTTGTTGCTTATCTCTCTTGAACTGCTTCCCAACCCATAGCCAGCGAGCGGATGATACCGGCTATGGCTCCCCAAATGCAATATTGTTGGTATTGCAGTTGGTAGCAAGTGTGTTGCTTGTTTTTGTATAGCATTTGGTAGCGCCTGATATTGTTGATGTCGATTAGGAATTCAAGCGGAGGCTCGATAATTTCGGCGACTTCAAACGTATCCAGGATAAGGTTGTCGGGCGGATCGGCCAGTGCCAGCACGGGGGTTATTGAAAATCCGGTAGCGGTTTGATACTGCGGCATACAGCCAATAACTTCAAGCGATTCTGGTGGCAAACCGACTTCTTCTTCGCTTTCGCGTATTGCTGCTGCCTGTGGAGTTTCATCCTCTGATTCTATACGACCACCTGGAAAACTGATCTGGCCAGGATGATCGTGCAGGTGATCAGTGCGGCGGGTAAGCAGCACTGTAGGGCGTGGGTCACGTAGTAATACAGCATAGAGCACGGCGGCGGCAATCTGCCGCTCCTTCCTTGTGGCAGCATGTGGCTGGTCATGGTTGGGGATAGCGGCAGATAGCGCCTTGTGCAAGTCATCTCTCAGTGTTTCCCTGCTGCTTGGAGAGGCGGTGGGGGCGATGTCCATGTCCGTGGCCAGTTTCATTCGGTGGCCTGCGTTTGATCGGAGGATGATTCAAGAATCAATCCTCTGTCTCGGTGGTTGTCTGGCAAACGAAGCAAGCTTTCTACGCCATCCTGGGCAATTCGGATGGTTGTTTTTTCAACTGCTACCAGCTTGAGCCCTGGGCTTATTTCCTCACCTGTGGCTACTACCCGCGCCTTCTTTTCCCCATCCTTTTTCAAAATGGCGTAGCCGACGGCCTTGCCAAGCGATGCAATGGTGCCAGTGAGCTGATATTCGCCCACCCTGGGCAGGTTAGCTTGTTGCCGTCCGCTCCCGGCAACAGCACCAAACATTTTATTTTCAGTAATTAGCGCCGCCGCTGCCAGTGGCTGGTTATCAGTTTCTATGTGCGGGGCAGCGGTAGGCAGGAACCACCCCCAGGCTACTTTCATCAGCAAATAAGTGCCAGCTACCAGCGCCAGCACAAAGGTAAATCTTCCTGACCAGAGGTAGATGCTGTCCTTGTGGCGTTGCCAGAGGTTGGCAAATGACAAATCGGTTTCCCCGTATAGTAAGAAGAGAAATACAAACCCGGACGTTGTCTTGTTTCAGGTTCGTGCTTGCACAGGCCGGCCGGGGTGGTGCCATCGGAAGAAGAAACACTTGTTTCAACTATCCGATTATATACAACCATTACTTATATATGGAAAATGTTAAACTGGGAAACGGCTTGGTTTACAACAGATTAATCTCGCTGGTCTGGTTAGCATGTAGGCGTTAAAACAACAAAGCTGCTAGAATTCACGACTTTTGTCGGTCGTCGGGCCTGGCTTGGGGTTAGGACTACCATCGAGCCGAACCGCCCTCTTGATACACAACGGGTTTATTGGTTGTCATGTACTGGTATCTGGTCTTTACTAAACCACGCAAGGAATCGCAAGCGCTCGCTAACCTGGAGCGGCAGGGCTATGAGTGCTATTTGCCCATGCTCAAGGTCGAAAAGATACGACAGGGATTGTTGAAGATGAACGAAGAGCCACTATTCCCGCGCTATTTGTTCATTCGTCTTGATTCCAGCATGGAAGGCAAGAGCTGGGCGCCCATACGCTCGACATTGGGTGTTAGTCAGTTGGTTAAATTTGGCACTGAACCAGCCAGAGTGGACGAGGGTCTGGTAGCCACGCTGCGCACGTGCGAAGGGGAGATGGCTTCGGCAGGGCCGCGGAGTGTTTTTCAGCCCGGTGAGCGACTGGTGGTTACAGAAGGGCCTTTTAGTGGTTTGGAGGCGGTTTATCAGATGGGTGACGGTAACGAGCGGGTTATGGTATTGATCGAATTTATGAGTAAAAAACGCAACCTTGCTGTGCCGGTGGGCGCATTACGGCGTGCCTGATTAAATATGGCAATTGATAATATTGAACAGCGAAATCTTGAGGTTGCTCCATTTACAGATCAACATAAATAACATAAGGGGCGCAACGGGGCGGCGATGGGTGAGCGAGTAAATCACAATATGGTAGCGCATCTAAGGCCAGTAGTTTTATGTGGCGGTTCCGGCACACGGCTTTGGCCATTGTCACGCATGGGCTTCCCCAAACAGTTTTTGTCGCTGGCTGGTAAAGAGACCTTGTTTCAGCAAGCGGTGTCAAGGTTGCATAACCTGATGGATGACAACATCCAGGTTGGAGATGCATTGGTAGTTTGCAATGAAGAACATCGCTTTATGGTGCTTGAGCAATTACGTGAGCTGCAACAGACAGCAAGCCACAGCGATACTTTGTTACTCGAGCCAGTAGGGCGCAACACTGCGCCAGCCCTGACTCTGGCGGCGCTGCAGGCCAGCACTGATGGTGATGATCCGGTTTTGGTGGTAACGCCATCTGATCACACGGTGGCTGACATACAGGCTTTTACCTCGGCCTTGCGGCAAAGTGTACTGGCTGCCGCCAGTGGAGCAGTAATAACACTGGGCGTAACGCCGGACAGGCCAGAAACCGGTTACGGATATATTGAATACGACAGGCAGACAGACGAAGATGGCAGTTGCGCATTGAAACGCTTTGTTGAAAAACCTGATCATGAGACAGCCAGTAGATGGTTTGACGAAGGTGGCTTCGCCTGGAATAGCGGCATATTTGTTCTGAAAGCAAGCGTCTGGTTAGCAGCTTTGCAGGAGTTTCGACCAGATATTTATTCTGCTGTGCAAGTAGCGTGGAACGGGCAAGAAACAGATGGCAGTTTTGTGCGCCCGGATGCTGACAAGTTTGCGCAAATACCTTCACAATCAATTGACTACGCGGTTATGGAACGTTGCCCAGGTTCGCGCTTTGTCATGCGTATGGTGCCACTTGATGCTGGTTGGAATGATCTGGGTGCCTGGGACGCCGTGTGGCAGGTTAATGCACATAATGAGCAGGGCAATGCCTGTCGTGGCGACGTGCTACTCGATGGAGCGCAAAACAATCTAGTCTACGCACAAAGCCGTTTGGTTGCCGTTCTGGGAGTGGAAAACCTGGTAGTTGTTGAAACCTCAGACGCTGTGCTGATATCAACGCGCGAGAAAAGCCAGCGCGTCAAGCAGCTGGTAGAGCGCCTGCGGGAGGAACAACGTTCGGAGCAAAATCTGCACCGAAAGGTTTATCGACCATGGGGGTGGTACGATAGTATAGACGTGGGAGAACGTTTCAAGGTAAAGCGCATCCTGGTCAAACCGGGTGCCAGCCTGAGCTTGCAAAAGCATTTTCATCGCGCCGAACACTGGGTAGTGGTGCGTGGTACGGCTGCAATTACACGCGGCGAAAAGGTGTTTACCATCAGCGAGAATCAGTCTGCCTATATACCGCTAGGCGAGACGCACCGGCTTAGCAATCCGGGCAGTATTCCGTTGGAGGTTATTGAAGTCCAGTCTGGCGCCTATCTTGGCGAGGACGACATCGTGCGTATTTCAGACGACTATGCAAGAACCTGAAAACTCTTGTAATGAGCTGGCGGGACTCGACAGTTCAGTTAAAGATTGCCAATAGAACGAACGGGGATAATTTATGAGTGCAAGCAAGGTGGCCTTGATTACCGGTGTTACCGGCCAGGATGGTGCGTATCTGGCTGAATTTTTGCTGGAAAAGGGCTATGTCGTGCATGGCATCAAGCGGCGCAGCAGTCTGTTTAATACTGACCGTATTGATCATTTGTACCGTGATCTGCACGAAGAAAATGTGTCCTTCTTTTTGCATCACGGCGATTTAACCGATAGCTCAAGCCTGGTACGTATCATTCAGCAAACCCGACCGGATGAGATTTATAATCTGGCGGCGCAAAGCCATGTTGCAGTCAGTTTTGAGGAGCCTGAATATACTGCAAATTCCGATGCGTTGGGCGCCTTACGCATTTTGGAGGCTTTGCGTATTCTGGGATTGGAAAAACATACCCGCTACTATCAGGCCTCAACCAGTGAATTGTACGGATTGGTACAAGAAGTACCGCAAACGGAGACGACGCCTTTTTATCCGCGTAGCCCCTATGCAGTGGCCAAACTGTATGCCTACTGGATCACGGTGAACTACCGCGAAGCCTACGGGATTTATGCCTGTAACGGCATACTTTTCAACCACGAAAGTCCGCTTAGGGGTGAAACTTTTGTAACGCGCAAGATTACTCGCGCCTTGGCGCGCATCAAGCTCGGTTTGCAGGATTGCCTCTACCTTGGCAATCTGGACGCCAGACGTGACTGGGGGCATGCCAGGGATTATGTTGAAATGCAGTGGCTGATGTTGCAACAATCTATAGCGGAAGACTATGTTATTGCCACCGGCGTACAGTACAGCGTGCGCGAGTTTATCGATGCCGCGTCGCAAGAGCTTGGTATCTCGGTTCGTTGGCAAGGAAAGGGCGTGGATGAAAAGGGATATGACGAGCACGGCAAGTGCATAGTGGCAGTTGATCCACGCTATTTCCGACCTACGGAGGTGGAAACGCTATTAGGTGACCCGTCGAAGGCAAAGGAAAAACTTGGCTGGACCCCACGCGTAGGGTTTCGTGAACTGGTTGCGGAAATGGTGCGCTCCGACCTGCAAGATGCTGAACGTGACAGACTGGTAAAAAATCACGGTTACCATACGCTTAGCTATAACGAATAAGCGTGACCACGCTATCTGCCCCCTTGATTTACGGACGATGCCAATAACTATTGCACGGTCCGCTTGGGAAGTCAGGCAGTGCTAAATGGGCGAAGGAAGCGCACAAAAGCATCAGACAAATAAACAGCAGTGGTGGCCGATATTAGCTAACGGTGGCTGGCTGGTCAGCGAGCGCGTGCTACGTGCAATGCTGGTAATGTTGGTGGGAGCTTGGGTTGCACGCTATCTGGGGCCAATCCGTTATGGTGAGTTAGCCTATGTAATAGCCTGGTTGGCCCTGTTTCAAGCGATGGTCAATCTGGGTCTGGATGCAATTGTGGTGCGCGAATTGGCGCAACAATCGCATCCACCGCGCCAGATATTGTTGAGCACTTTTGTCATGCGCTTGTTAGCGGGCCTGCTTGCCATGCTGTTAGCGGTGCTTGGTATGGCTTTGTTGCATGGCTGGAATAGCGATAGCGTGTGGTTGACGCTGATGGTAGCTGGCGCCCTTTTGTTCCAGGCGGCCGATGTAGCTGATTTGTGGTTTCAAAGCCAGGGGCAAAATCGTTACAGCGTCAGAGTAAAGATTATTGCTTACACGCTTAGTTGTGCAATCAAGATATGCTTTATCCTGGTTGGGGCACCTTTGTGGTCGTTTGCGTTAGTGGTAAGCATGGACGCATTTTTTGTCGCTAGCGGCTTGTTCATGGTTGCACGCTCGCATTGGTGCCGGCAGAGCCACCATGGTGAGAGCAGTTATAGCAACATTTTATGTGAGTCCTGGTATGTGTTTCGCACTCATGCTCCGGTTTTGCTACGTGAATCGTGGCCATTGATGGCAGCAGCTGTGGCTACAGCACTGGCTATGCGTGTGGATCAGCTGTTGCTAAAAGATATGCTGGGCAGTCGCTTTGCCGGACTCTACGCAGCGATTTTGCCATTTACAATCTTTTGGCACATTTTACCGTTGGCGTTGGTGACTAGCCTGGCTCCATGGCTTGCCCGCCGCAAGCAAGAGAGTGAGAGTGGATACCGGAAGGATTTGCAAAACATATTCAGGGTCATACTGCTGCTAGGGTTGTTGAGCACATTTGTCATGCTCCTGCTGGCGCCGTTAATTGTCGGTTTATTGTTGGGAGAGGAATATGCTTCTGCCGTGCCGGTATTGCAACTTCATGTCTTGGCAAATGTTTTTATTTTTATGGGGTTGGCGCAAAGTTTGTGGGTGACCAATGAAAGGCGTAGCGGAGTTACGCTCAAGCAAGCGCTTTTGGCTGCTGCGGTGGCGATTTCAGGTAATATGTTTATGATTCCGTGGTTGGGCATGTTGGGTGCCGCGTTAACATTTGTTATCGCGCAAGCCACAGCTGCATGGGTATCAAACCTGTATTTTGCGCCGCCGGTATTTTGGATGCAATTGGGACTAAAGCCGCCTGGCAAGTTAAACGACTCGTGGGATAAATTGTCATGAATGTACTATTGACCGGTGGCGTCGGCTATATTGGCAGCCATACTGCTGTGGTGTTGCTTGAAGCCGGGCACCAGGTGTTTCTCTACGATAACTTATGTAACAGCAAGGCAGATGTTGTCACTCGTCTGGCAAAAATATGCGGTCAGGAATTAGCATTTTCGCAGGCAGATATTCGTGATACCGCCTTGCTTGCACGGGCTCTGCGCGATTGGCGCATCGACGCAGTGTTGCACTTTGCGGGCTTAAAGGCAGTAGGTGAGTCGTCAGAAAAACCTCTTGAGTACTACGACAACAATATAGGCGGCACAATCAGCTTGCTCCAGGCCATGAGGCAGACGAGCGTTCGTCAGTTGGTGTTTAGTAGTAGCGCAACGGTTTACGGTATACCGCAATACTTGCCGTTTGACGAAGCGCACCCGGTTAACGCTACCAATCCTTATGGGCGTAACAAACTGCACATAGAAGAAATGCTGTGTGATGTAACGCAATCAGATGCCGGCTGGAGCGTTGTCTGCCTGCGCTATTTCAACCCGGTTGGAGCACACGGTAGTGGGCTGATTGGTGAAGATCCAGGCGAACCCAATAACCTGATGCCTTACATAGCTCGTGTTGCGGCCGGGTTATTGCCGGAGTTGAAGGTTTATGGTGACGATTATCCAACAGCTGATGGTACTGGAATTCGCGATTATATTCATGTTCTTGATCTGGCGGAAGGCCATTTGGCGGCGTTAAAACACCTGTCTGCCTCGGCAGATCAGTTTGCAATCTTCAACCTTGGTACAGGACGTGGTCACAGCGTACTGGAGATGCGACAGGCCTTTGAGCAGGCCTGTGGGCACTCGATTCCATACAAGGTTGTCGGGCGCCGCGCTGGAGACGTCGCCTCGTGCTATGCTGAAGCCAGTAAGGCGGCAGTTGAACTAGGTTGGCGGGCCAGACGTAATCTGCAAGACATGTGCGAAAGCGCCTGGAACTTCCAGAGCCGGCGTCAAACTAATAACACGCACTGATTATTTGGATAATGAAACTTGCTGATTTTGGCTGCGTGCATCGAGCGAAAGGCCGAAAAATATGCTCTTGTGCCTAGAGCGCTACTATCTAGCAAAGAAACGGGTTGTTCAGCGGCAGACGAAGTAGATTTGCGGTTATGAGGTCAGATCAGAATTTATTGTTGCAATTGTGCTTGACGTTATCCATGCCATCCCAGCGCTTGACGATGCCAGTGTCAATGTCAAACAGATCCAGCACACGGCTAACGCTATGCCCGACTATGTCGGCTATGGTTTCGGGTCGATTGTAAAAAGCTGGCATTGGCGGGACGATGTGGATGCCCATTTTCGCGGCTCCGTAGAGCAATTTGCAGTGCCCGGCGTGTAATGGAGACTCCCTGGGCATTAGCACCAGCTTTCTGCCTTCCTTCAAGACGACATCGGCGGCGCGTGACAGCAGGTTGTCAGAGTGGCAGTGCACTATGCTCGATAAACTCTTCATTGATGCCGGGGCGACGATCATGCCGCCAGTTATGAATGAACCGCTGGCAATACTGGCAGAGGTATTGTGAAATGCATGCACTACATCTGCCAGTGCTTCAACCTGGCGGACGTTGTAGTCGGTTTCAATCTGGATATTTATTTTCGCGCTGTCAGAAATGATCAGATGAGTTTCGATCCCGGATTGGCCGCGTATTTCTTCTAACAGACGAATGCCGTATATAGCGCCACTAGCTCCGGATATACCAATGATTAGTCGCATGTTTGTCTCAAGTTGAATGTGTTAATCACCAGGTCAGCGGTGATGGGGCAACCGGAACAGGCGCGTGGTGGCGTTACGCAAGTTTTCGCGTTCGTTGCCGTGCGTCTCATTGAGCGCCTGCATTGGAGAGTGCAACAGTTTGTTTGTCAGTCGCCTGGAAAGTTCTTCCAGCACCGCTTCCGGAGGCTTGCCGCTGGAGAGCAGTTTTTGCGCGTGCTCCACTTCGTGACGGCGCATCCGCTCGCAAGAATCACGTAGTGTACGAATCAGGGGTACGTTCTGACGCGATTGCAGCCAGGATTCAAAGTTGTCGGCAGCGCGTATTACTATTGCTTCGGCATCAACAGCGGCGGCTTGGCGTGACTCCTGGCCGTGGGAGACGACTGTTGCCAAGTCGTCTACCGTGTAGAGGAATATGTCATCCAGTTCGCCAACCTCCGGCTCTATGTCGCGTGGCACGGCCAGATCGACCATGAACATAGGTCTGTGAAGGCGCACTTTTAATGATCGCTCAATCAGACCGAGGCCGATAATAGGCAAGGGAGCAGCAGTGGACGAGATGACGATATCAAAACGTGGCATTATGGATGGTAGATCATCAAGGCGCACCAGCTCTGCATTGAAGTGCCCGGCCAGTTCGCGACCGCGTTCAAGGTTTCGGTTAGCGAGTGTCATTTGCGCCGGGTTGTGATTCGCAAAGTGGGTCATGCATAGCTCAATCATTTCACCGGCGCCGATAAAAAGGACATGTTGCTCTTTAAGTGTGGGGAAAATACGCCCGGCAAGGTGCACGGCGGCGGCGGCCATGGAAATTATGTTGACGCCAATAGCAGTATTGCTGCGAATTTCCTTGGCGATGGAGAAGGCGCTTTGAAATAGCTTGTCAAGCAGGCTGCCAAGGGTGCCGGCTTCTTTGGCATGACGGGCGGCGTCTTTCATCTGGCCAAGAATCTGGGGCTCGCCAAGCACCATTGAATCCAGCCCGGCAGCGACGCGAAAAGTATGCTGCACGCTTTGTTGGTCTTGCAGTATATGCAGGTACTGCTTCAGCTCGGCATTTGATAGCTGGCGGTAGGTGCATAACCAGTTAACTATAACCTCAGCGTCGTCACAGAAGCAGTATAGCTCGGTGCGGTTGCAGGTGGAGAGAATGGCTGCTTCCTGCACCAGATCGCGGGAAATCAAGGATTCAAGCGCTTCGGCCAGATCGGCGGGGCCAAAAGCAACACGTTCGCGCACGGCAATTGGCGCGCTATGGTGGTTAACGCTGAACGTGTAAAGCGGCATTGCTGGTCCTGGCTTTCAGTTATTCAGGATCTATCAGATACGGCCATAGTGGCTATCCTGGTAGCTGCGTCATTTGTGCTATTGAGTTGACGACGCTCACGTATCGCCTGCGCCAGCGTGCCGCTATCGACATACTCTATTTCACCTCCAACCGGTACGCCGCGTGCGATGCGCGAAACAGTAACATCGAGCGGTTCGAGCATGCGCGTTATGTAGTGAGCAGTGGCTTCGCCTTCGTTGGTAAAATTGGTGGCGAGCATTACTTCTTGCACCTGCTCGTCGGCTACCCTTTGTTGAAGCCTTGTTAGCCCTATATCACCCGGCCCAACACCGTCGAGCGGTGAAAGGTGGCCCATGAGCACAAAATAAAGACCATTGTAGGCGTGTGTTTGTTCCATCATATTCATGTCTATTGGTGTTTCCACCACGCACAGCTGGCCGGGGTCGCGTTTTGGTGAAGCGCAGCGGCTGCAAAGGTCGGTTTCGTTATAATTGTTACAGCGTTGACAATGTTTCAGGTTACTCAGTGCCAACGTCAATGTTTCTGCCAGAATGCTGGCCCGCGTGCGCTCGTGCTGCAGCAAGTGATAGGCCATACGTTGCGCCGACCTGGGACCTATCCCAGGCAAACAGCGCAAGGAATTGATTAGCTGATCGAGTAATGGAACGGACACGGGCGAAAAACTTAGACGTGCGCCGCTTAAAATGGCATTTTAAAGCCGGGAGGAAGGTTCATGCCGGCGGTAAAACCGGACATTTTCTCGTTCGATAGTTGGGCGCCTTTATTAACAGCGTCGTTAAAAGCCGCTGTTATCAGGTCTTCAAGCATTTCTTTGTCGTCGAGTACCGACTCGTCAATGCTGATTCGGCGTACTTCGTGCGAACAAGTCATGGTGATTTTGACCAAGCCGGCGCCCGCTTCGCCTTCAACCTCGGTTTGCGCCAGCTCCTCTTGCGCTTTGGCAAGGTTGCTCTGCATCTGCTGCGCCTGTTTCATCAGGCCGGCTAATCCGTTTTTCATCGTTAATATGCCTTTCTTTAGTGCGGCAATTATAAGACCTGTAGGCAAATAATACCGCAATGGCTGCGCTTGGTAGTGTTACGCGGGGTGGCGTCTGCTTATATTGGTCTTACTGAATCCTCAACTATGGTGGCGTCGAAACTTTCTTTCATTTCCTGAACAAAAGGGTCACTGTTGATTGCATCATCTGCAGCCCGCTGGTTAGTGGCGCGGGCTTGCGCGTCCAATTGGGCCGGCGTGGTTTGCATGTCGGCTGAGGTTTCAATCTGTAGCCGCACTGGGCGCTCACAATACTCGCTCAACGCCTCTTGCAATCGTTTTTCGTTACCATCTGTTTGCAGGTGTTTGGCGGCAGGATCCAGGGCTAGCTGGCAAATTCCATGCGCTGCATCGAATTTGCGTATACAGCAGTTTTGCGCCAGGGTTTTGACCATACCTCCCAGTTTAAGTTGGGGAAATATTTGATGCCAGTCCGCAACGCACACAGAGCCGGAGCTGGCTTGCTCATTTGCCGAGATCTGTGTCGCAACGGTGTCGGTGGTGGACTGTTGGTCATTTTCCAGGTCAGCGGGGGCGGTCGGAGTCGGGGTGGGCATTTGACCGACGGCGAGCGGTTTGAAGGCATAAAGGCGTAGCAGGGTCATACAAAAACCGGCATATTCGTCTGGCGCTTGCGGTAGTTCATGGCGTCCCTGGATCACTATTTGGTAGGCCAGTTGCACAAATTCCGGCACATAGCGCCTGGACAATGATTGCAGGCGCGGCAAGTCTATATCATCGTTCTCCAGGCCGGCGGGGGCAAGTTGCAGGATTTGCAGCTGCAGCAAGAGGCGCGCCATGTCCTGCAGGGCGGAGCCAAAAGATACGCTTCTAGTTGCCATAAGGTCAGCGACCTTGAGCATCGCGCCAGCGTCATGCGCCGCCAGGGCTTCGAGAATGTCATAAAGATAATCACTGGCAACGGTGCCTAACATGGCTTCGACTTCGTCTGTTTCAAGCTTTCCGGCACCGTGGGCAATAGCTTGATCGAGCAAGGATAAGGCATCGCGCATGCTGCCATCGGCGGCATGGGCAATGCGTGCCAGCGCTGGTGGCGTGGAGGGTATTCCTTCGGCCTGCAACACGCGGTTCAAATGAGTACTGATAACAGCTGGCGGCATTTGTTTGAGGTTGAACTGCAGGCAGCGAGACAGGACTGTTACCGGGATTTTTTGCGGGTCAGTGGTGGCCAGAATAAATTTGATGTGCTCAGGCGGTTCTTCCAGCGTCTTTAGCATGGCGTTAAAAGCGGAGGTTGACAGCATGTGCACTTCGTCAATCACGTAAATCTTGTAACGTCCTTGCGTAGGGGCGTAAATGGCGTTCTCAAGCAGCTGTCGCATTTCCTCCACCTTGGTGTTGGTGGCTGCATCGACTTCCAGCAGATCAACGAAACGCCCGACATCAATCTCCTGGCAGGTGGAGCAATGTCCGCAGGGGGTAGAGCTAACGCCTGATTCGCAGTTGAGTGATTTGGCCAGAATGCGCGCAATGGTTGTTTTACCTGTGCCGCGCGTGCCGGTAAGCAGGTAGGCGTGGTGCAGACGTTGCTCGTCTAGTGCATGCGTCAGAGCACGTACGACGTGTTCTTGCCCGACCAATGTGGCAAAATTTTTCGGTCGCCATTTACGGGCGAGGACTTGATAGCTCATATAGCAGAAAAGAAAGGAAGTGGCGAGCCTGATCCCCGGCACTCACGGTAAATGGCTGGGGCTGCTGCCTTCCGGCCCTGACCCGGTTCACCATCCCGCGATGCGGGGGGACCCGCCGGATGGAATTCTAGCATTTTTGCCAGCAATGCCAAAAGGCGATTGCTCTGCTCATTGCAGGTTACAAGCAGGATCGCGGATTTTGTCAGGGTTATTCGTCGCCTTGCAGCGACAGTTTTAGGTCACCCCCTGCGAACTGAGGCAGACCGTCACCTATGTCGTAGTAATCGCCCTTTTCTTGTACATAGATATGCGAAACGACAGACAAGCCGCTTGAGTCGTCGAGAGAGCCGGCGAAGATGCTAATCCTGTCGCCGCTATCAGGCTGCCAAAATAGCGTACTGCCACAGTTGCCGCAAAACCCACGCCTGGCGCCAGGGGAAGAGCGGTACCACTTTAGCCCTTCGCTGCATAACAGCTTCAGGTTTTCAGGCCGGGTCGCCGTGGCGGCAGTGAAGTGGCCGCTTGATTTTCTGCATTCCATGCAATGGCATGCAACCACCTCCCGGCAAGTGCCGGTAATCTCGTATATTACAGAGCCACACATACAGCTACCAGCAAGTGTTTTCATGACCATTTGACTTTTGCATCCAGCCTCAAACGTTATAGTATCCCTTATACCATTCAACGAATCGACGTACGCCCTCGCTAACCGGCGTGTCAGGCGCGAAACCAATCCAGCTGGATAATTCATCTACCCGTGCTGCCGTTGCAGGAACGTCGCCTGGTTGCATGGGTAACATATTCATCTGCGCCTTGATGCCCAGCGCGTCTTCCAGAGCTCGTATGTAGTCCATTAGTGGTGTTGGTTGATTGTTGCCAATATTAAATACCCGCCACGGGCGGTTACTGATTGCCGGGTCCGGAGACGCCGGATCAAAGCTGCCATCAGCGCTCGCCGGTTTGTCGGCGACGCGCAGTACTCCCTCGACTATATCGTCAATGTAGGTAAAATCACGCTGCATTTGCCCACGGTTAAATACGTCAATCGCTTCACCGGCCAGCATGGCCCTGGTGAATAAAAATAATGCCATATCAGGTCTTCCCCAAGGCCCGTAAACGGTGAAGAAGCGCAAGCCGGTCGTTGGCAGGTCATATAGATGGCTATAGGTATGAGCCATAAGTTCGTTTGATTTTTTCGTTGCCGCATAAAGGCTAACCGGGTGATCAACGCTGTCGTGCTCCGAAAATGGTAAGCGCGTGTTTCCACCGTAAACACTTGAACTGCTGGCATATAACAAGTGCTGGACGCCGCCGTGGCGACAGCCTTCCAGCACGTTGACAAATCCGGTCAGGTTGCTGTCAACATAGGCGTGCGGGTTTGTCAGAGAATAGCGTACCCCTGCCTGCGCCGCCAGATGGATTACCCTGTCAAAGCGATTGTCGGCAAACAAGTTCGCCATGGCGCTGCGATCCTCTATGCCAAGCTTTGCGAAGCTAAAGTTGTCAAAAGCACTGAGGCGACGTAGGCGTTCTTGCTTGAGTGCTTGATCGTAATAATCGTTCAGGTTGTCCAGGCCGGTGACGTTTTCGCCTTGTTCCAGTAGGCGTAACGCAGTGTGCATGCCAATAAAACCGGCCGCGCCGGTAACCAGATAGTTCATTCTTTCCCTACGCTTAATTATTCAATATCCGTGGGCTGGCAGTGCACATTGATTACAGCTCCTGTCGTTCAGCATGACTCATTGTTTCATTAGCATAGCGCTCGTTTCAGCGGAAGACCACGAGCGTAGCGAGTGGGCTGCCCGACTGCAAGCGATTGTTAGGCCACAGCCACTTCAAAATACTCAACAACACTTGGGAAACACTGATTTATTCCCTGCGCGGGCGAAATACTGCGTTGCGCGGTGCTCGAAAGCTCGCCTATCCGCATGATATGTCTCGCTTTCTGCGCTCCGTGCGCCTTGCCTTTCGTTCCGCTCGCAAAATAAATCAGCGTTTCCCTAGAAGGGGAAGGTGTTGGCAATCCATCTTCATTAAGCCCGTCTATGTGGAATTCTATTGCTTCGCGTATTGAGCTTTCTGTTTCCTCAGGCGTCTTCCTTGTAGCAACGCAACCCGGAAGATCAGGAACATAAGCAGAATAATTGTTTTCAGCCTTTTCAATTACTATGGCGTATCTCATAATTTACCTCATCTTTTAATGCCTGATTGCTTGAAAATACTACTTTGTGTTCCTGTGGCAAGATCGTCGCTTTACTTACCAGGGACAGTTAAACGTCCTTTCTTGACAGGATGTTTGAATTGCCCGTGACTACCTTTTGTTGCTATATGAATCCATCCATCTTGCGTGAGCAACTTCAATATCACGTGCACTTTCATGGATTCAGTCTATCAGCTTTCTACGTAAATCCGGCACTCGCGTGTAGGTGCCGCTCCCAACGCCCATGGTAACGGGCGTTAAACATGGAGAGACTGCTCGCGCAACAATGCCGAAGGCATGCGCGAGTTGACGCGGAGTGTTGAACGTCCCAGTGAGCCATAGGCGAACGAGTTGACCTACTTGTTAGGCGAATTTGCACTATCGGATACGATAACCTGCGTGGCATACCACACACGCTGAAGTCACCTCAGTGAGCGCTTTGTAAGCCGGCAAAGCCTCTCCTTCCTGTGCTTTCAATGCAAAGCGACTAGCCGCTTTATGCATGCTGGTACCGGCTTGACGCATACCCTTGGGCATGAACTTGGCCATGTGGCTGGCGCCATGGGATTTCAACGAACTCATACCTAGCCGTGATTCTGCTACTTCTGCTGCCTTATCAAGTTCATCATTAGACAGATAAGTGAGAATTTCATTTATTGCTACCAAATGATCACGCATGTTGGACATCATGTGTTGTTGCATCATTTCGGAAAGATCCACGAGTTGCCGCGAATCGTCGCCTGCCTTGACTGTGCTACCAATGAGCAGCCAGCTAAACACAACCAGACTGATTATTCCTTTCTTCATGGACTCCCCTTTAGGTATGTAATCATTTCGGGCATTTATTCGCCTAACGCTGCAAATCACGGGCGGTAGTACGCCGTACAGTGGATTTGCTGGTTAGGCTGCCTTCTGTTCCTTGATCTCCCATCCAGGAAAAACAAGAACAGCAGGGTGGCACTTGAGAGCTAGAGCAAGAATCTTTGCCCTTTCAACGCCAATCTGGATTCGATCATTCTCAATCCCGGAAATGGTTGATTGCGGGATTCCGGTAAGCCGGGCAAGCTTAGTTTGGCTGAGTTCCTGAAGTTCCCGCATAATGCGTACGGATTCACCAACGGAGACCTCGATCGTTTTTTTCGCTTTGCGGTAGTCCTTCATTTCACTTCCTCTGGTAATCATGGGCTGTAAGGTTAATTACTTGTACGTACAATTGCCGATTCGCGATCTTGTAGATAACGCGATACTGCTTACCTAATCTTGATGAGCGATACCCTTTCCAATCACCTCTGAGGGCTTCGTCGTGAAACCCCTTGATTTGCCGAAGACCCTCGGGGCCGGAAATGGTCACGATATCCTTCCATTTTTCGTATCGCCTCAGGACTTCCACGGGGATACGAGGTAGCTTTCTAACCAAGTTCCGATGTTCGAATACCTCCCACATGTTAATAATGTACTAGTATATATATGGTATGTCAACCATGGGTCGTCCGTTTCTTCAGCCTAACGCCTCAATCAGCCGACGCGTTAGCGGTCGGCTGGATTGAATTGTTATGTGCGTTATTTGGAACATACATTGTAATTAAAATGGAAAATATTATTCCAAGAGCAATAAATATAGCATTGGTGAGTAATGATCTTTTTGAACTCTTTTTGTGGTACTTCTCATTTATTTGATCAAAGTAATCGGCTACCTCTATTGGTGTTTCTTTTAATTTCTTGATTTTATCTGTAAGTTGGCGTTCCTGTATTTTTAACTGATCAGTCTTTTCAGAAAGATAATCTAGAGCTTTATTTCTTATTGAAGCATCACTTTTTATTTCGCTGGTAGCGATATCTATTTCTGAAAGAATATTGTCTAATTTATTTAGTAGTTTATTGACATTTGTTTGGCGATCATTAGCTGCTCTTAATACTCTCTTTATTCTACCAAATGTCTGATTGGAAATATTCTGAAACGTTTTCTTAGATAAGCCGTTTTTATAAGATTCTTTAAATCCAATAATAAAACTCCTATAAAATCCAATTAGAAAGCCAATAAAAACGGCAAACTGGCAACTATTAATGAAATGACAATGGCAGGATTGGCTATGATTTCTTCTTTCGACATTTAACTTCTCTTAGACACATAACGTCCAAGCTCAATGGCGCCGCAAAGCGGCGTCCGCTGAAGCGCATTGTTAGCCTTTGTGAATTAATGAGTTGCGCAAAAGCTCCGTACACAAATTGTTTAGACTTTCTCCAGATTTCGCGGCTTTAACAGCAAGAGCTTTATGGAGATCCTGCCCTACGCGAATAACAAACTTTCCTGAAAATGTTTTGCCTATAAAGGATTCTGGCAAGGGAAGTCCTTCTTTTTGGTGAATATCTACCCACTCATCGACAATACCACAAAGTTGCTTATAAACTTTAGACTCATCACTCCCATGACAACAAGGGCCAATAAAACCCGGGGAGGAACCAACATAACACTGATCCTCCTCTGACCATTCAACCAGCTTTATATATTGATCTGAGATTTTCACTTTGTCGCTTCCTCAATTTTTGATTCAACTTCTTTTTCCTGATATTTCAGAGCATCGTTGCCAAGCTTGCCTGAAATTGTGATTTTTGCCCCGGAAGGGTGAAGAAAATATCGATGACTACCTTTTCCTCCCCTATTGGAAAAGCCAGCTCTCTCCAGCATTGATATCAACTCACGGATTTTCTTCGGCATTGTCGCATGATACTATTTTAATACCATATGTCAACCATCAGCCATTATTAAGGTTAACGTTTTGCTTAAACCTGACGCATTTTTCGGGAGCGCAGCGAACGAAAAATGCGTCAGGTTTAAGCAATTGTTGGGCCAATCTATTCGCCTTGTGTTTGCCTACATAGACAACACATTTAATACGCTTCTGAGTCTTTGAAGCCCCCCAACAACAGCCACAGACCTTGCAATACGGCTATCTAATCTATGTGCAGCATCGATAAGATAGTTCGCAGAACTCGCAACTGCTTTCTTTTGAGCATCTGTCCAACTACGACAATGTCTTTTTGCCACCGCTTCTAGATTCCATGCTGACCTATATGGATAGTGCCGATTTTCTCTAAGCACCTGCTTTTTTAGGATTGTTAAGGCTTCGTCTACTGATTTAAAAGCATTGTCACCATCATTTACGTTCTCCGCCTCTCTTAACAAAAGACGACAGTAGTGATTGTCAATCTGAAATGTATCGTATCCGTTTATCTTCTTTGCATAGGAATAACTCTGTTCGAAGTAACGACGTGCAATATCGAGTTCTCCAAGACTTAATCTTGCCATGGCGTATTGGAGCCAAAAATGAGGATTATCACGGATACTTGACACCGATTTTAGGTTTTCATATAGATTTTGCAGAGCTGTTCGTTTACCTTTTTTAGGTAGAATTCTTTCCAAATTCCCAAATCTCATTAATTCTTTTGACACTATCCCTAGATAAGGATCTGCATGTCGCAACTTATGGCCATTCTTTACACACTCATCCACCACTTTAGTTATCACTGACGCGTTATTCAGCCCATTTAAAACCGCACGAGCCATGATCGGAGAACGAAAATTTGCTATGCCCGACTGAGTACTAACAATCTGTCGGGATATATTGTCGCTGTTCAGTACTCTAAATGTGTCAAATGTAAGATCTAACAGCTCCGCGGCCACATCTACGCGTGGTTGTTCGCCTATTGCTTGAAGAAGACATAAACCAATTAAGATTCTTAGACCCCCTTCAATAGTTTCAAAATGACTAACAATTTCAGCGAGTTTAGCTTTAATCTGTGGTGATTTAGCCACTTCAATCAAAACGGCTTGTAGTTGTCGACCACAATCCTCCTTGAGAAAGGATAGACGCTGTACTTCAGTCAAACCTGCTCGTTCGCCCCACAATCCTCTGATATCTAATAAATTCGAAAGTCGTGCGAGCTCATCATTTTCGAGAAGATCCAGTTCATATATATTGAGATCCCGATTCTTTGTTCTATCGATCAAAGCTGCGGAGGCAAGATCGTGAATTTCTGTTCTTTCTGACAGCAGTAGCGCACACCCAGGGCGCGCATAACGACAAAAACCCTCAACGAGATCTAGGTTTCTCGAATAATTTTCGATGGCTAGAATGAAATCCTGCTCTCTTCTGCAGATCCTCTGAAGTTCAACATAAGCAGTTTCATAGGGATGCTCTAAAATAAAAACATCTCGACCCTCTGCGACTAGCTTTAATGCGATTGATTGAAGCGTTATTGTTTTACCGTTTGCAAAGGAACCCACTAACGTAGCGATGGCATCTGTCTGGCCCAAGTGTTTTATGCAAGCGGACTCACAATTTCTAACTACTGTATATGTTGGGTCTTCCGGTGTTTCGAGTTGGCTAAGTAGCAAGCCATCCTTACAAACCCCTTGTAAGATTAGTTCGTAGAAATCGTCATCGGATGGCTTGCGAGAGGCGTCATCTATTATAATTTTATTCCAGCTATTATATTCCTCAACTAGTTTCGGCTGCACCCATCGAGCCTTTTCATCTTCAAGAATATCAGCAAATTGATCTAGACCGATAGCATGAACAATGCCAAACTTAGTTAGTTTTGAATTGAGAACTGGGTCAATATTAGTGCGATCAACAAAATGTACTTTCCTGCGAAAAGTATTAGGATCAAACAGCAATCGAGCTACATCTATATCGGCTAACGAGTATCCTATAAATATTACCGCCTTGCATTGTTGGATATCATTACGAAAAATAGTGGCCCATTCTGTGTCAGCAAATGCCTGCGTAGCGTAGCTCTGAGAAGTAAGAATAAAGTCTGATGTTATGGACTGTTTGAGTGAAGACAATAAACCATTTATATGTAGTATAATTAGTTTATTTCCTTGCGCATTGCGAACGTCTGCTGATGTGGTTAATGAGTGGAATTTTATCTTGCTACTATCTAATGCCTTTTCAAACGCATTATCATAATTCGTGGTCCAAACACGAAGCCACTTTATGGTGCCTAGAGAAACCAGCGTTTTGCCGATATCCGAAACTTTAAGATGCTTATTTAAAGAATTAATTAATCTCGTTTCACTGAATTTATCCACGTAGTGTTCAGTGATTGTATCCAATGGATATCCTGAGGCAAGACCGCAATCCTGCCCCAACAAGTCGGCCAACTCTTGGCCTGTCGGCAATACCTTACCATCTTTTCTTACAGCATCCTTGGCTGCGCCAGCCCCAAGAAAAAGTATAGCTTCACCTCCAAGCGCTGCCCTAACGGCTTCTCTCAATGAATCTTTTTGATCCATGTTAACCTCCGTGTGTAAGAAACGTGTTATTCAACTTTGCTCCTTTGATATGACATACGATAGTTTCACCGCAGCGCATCTTGCCTAGGCCCAACCATTGATTATCAGGTCAATTATCCCTGATAAGTTTATATTTCCCATCTTTTCAGGCAAACTCGCCCTGATAACTCGCATACACCATAATATCCTGTTAGTATTGACCTGATAATTTGATACTGGCCTACTTTTCAGGCAATCTCGACCAGATAACTCATACACCAACTTAATTATTCAATATCCGTGAGTTGGCAGTGTACATTGATTGCAGCTATTGTCGTCCAG